>Ga0116148_1003343_pt1 | contig 14861 bp, 9 predicted proteins | sample AD_UKC055_MetaG_FD_89786 | JGI IMG/M metagenome (GOLD analysis project Ga0116148, IMG submission 89786) | Active sludge microbial communities of municipal wastewater-treating anaerobic digesters from USA - AD_UKC055_MetaG | ecosystem: Engineered > Bioreactor > Anaerobic > Digestate | place: USA... | reverse complement strand
TTATCTAAGCTGCAAATAGTCTATTATCCTAAAGATTTGCCAAGCAATGCCAAGCGTGGAACAATTGCGGTGAAGAAAGATATTTATGATCAATTCGTATTTGCTTTTCCTGGAAATCTTCCGGTTGAAGAAGGTGTGAATTATGAATACTATTTTGAGATTTTTGATAACGATGCTGTTCATAATTTCAAAAGCACTAAGTCAACAGTTTTCAGCGATAGAATTGCAACCGAAACAGAGAAAGAAGATGAAATGCTTAAACAACAAAATGATAATATTAATTCGTTAGCTAAATCATTAAAATCTCAAGAGAAACAACTTTCTGAAATGGATAAGTTGAAAAAAATGGGCAAGGAGAAAGACAATCTGGAATACAAAGACCAGCAAAAAGTAAACGATTTTATCCAACGTCAAAAACAACAAGACGAATTGATGAAAGAGTTTTCAGAAAAGATGAAAGACAATTTGGAAAAATTCAAATCGGATAAAAACGATGAGAAAAAAGAATTGCTTGAAGAACGTTTAGAAAAGTCACAAAAAGAGTTGGAGAAAAACCAAAAACTTTTGGACGAACTTCAAAAACTGAATGAGAAAATCAGCAAGGAAGAACTCTTCGATAAAATGGAAAAGTTTCAGCAAAACAGCAAAAACCAAAAGAAGAGTTTGGAGCAATTGGTCGAATTGACTAAGCGTTATTATGTCGAAAAGAAAATGGAGCAAATTGCTGATAAGTTGGATAAATTGGCTGAGAAGCAAGATAAGCTTTCTGAAAAAACCAATGAAAATACAACCGAAAAGCAAGACGAAGTCAATAAGGAATTTGATGAACTTCAAAAGGAATTAGACGAATTGGAGAAAGAGAATAAGGATTTAAAATCTCCAATGGATTTGCCAAAAACGGAGGAGAAAGAAAAAAGTATCAAAGAAGATTTGAATTCTGCCAAAGACCAATTGCAAAAACAGCAGAAGGACAAAGCAAAGCCAAAACAAAAAAATGCTTCTAAAAAAATGAAGCAAATGAGCCAAGACATGATGGAAATGATGGCTTCTGGCGAAAAAGAACAATTGGATGAAGATATTGCTATGTTGCGTCAAATTTTAGATAACCTTTTAGCGTATTCATTTTCGCAAGAAGATGTGATGAATCAATTTAAAGGATTGAAACGCGGTTCGCCATCGTTTAATAAAAATCTAAAGAAACAACAAGATTTAAAGCAACAATTCAAACACGTTGACGACAGCTTATTTGCCATGTCGTTGCGTAATCCAAAAATGGCGGAAAACATCACAACCGAAATTGGAAACGTTCAATACAATGTTGATAAAGCACTAGAAAATTTGGTTGAGATGAATATTTCCAAAGGAAATTCTCATCAGCGATATTCTGTTTCGTCGTCCAATAAATTAGCCGACATGTTATCCGAAATTTTGAATAGTATGCAAAACCAAATGCAAATGTCAGGTTCTGGAATGGGCAAACCAAAACCTGGTCAAGGACAAGGTGAAATGCAATTGCCAGACATTATCAAAAAGCAAGAAGGTTTAGGCGAAAAGATGAAAAAAGGACAAAAGAAAGGTGACAAACCTGGCGAAGGAGAAGAAGGTGAAAAAGGTGAAAAAGAAGGTGGAAGTCAAGGTCAAAAAGAAGGTAATTCCGGTAAAGATGGAAAATCCGGAAAAGAAGGTTCGGGCAAGAATGGTAAAAACGGTAAAAGCGGTCAAGGTGGTGGAAGCGGAAATTCGCAAGGAAATCAAGATGGTGAAAATGGCGAAGATGGAGAAGGAAATGCCAAAGAAATAATGGAGATCTACAAAGAGCAACAACAACTTCGTGAAGCATTGCAAAAAGAATTAAACAAACAAGGAATTGGCGGAAGCGGACAAAACGCATTAAACCAAATGAAGCAAATCGAGAAACAATTGTTAAACAAAGGTTTCAACAATGAAGTAATTCAAAAAGCGTTGAATTTAAAGTACGAATTACTAAAACTCGAAAAAGCAATTCAGGAACAAGGCGAAGACAAGAAGCGTCAATCCGAAACCAACAAAAAGGAGTTCAATAATCAAACCAATGCGTTGCCAGCGCGTTTGCAAGAATATTTGAATAGTATTGAAATTTTAAATAGACAAAGCTTACCTTTGCGCTCCAATTTTAACCAAAAGGTTCAAGAATATTTCAAAACCAATGATTAGTTTTAATTACGAATTAGATTTCACGCTCGAAAACGAACAAGCTTTCCAAGATTGGCTTTCCGAAGTAATAACTTCCGAGAACAAAACCGAAGGCGAAATCAATTATATATTTTGTGACGACGAATATTTGCTCGAAATAAACCAGCAATACCTCGATCACGACACGTTAACCGACATTATTAGCTTCGATTATTCTATAGGAAACGATTTACACGGCGATATTTTCATTTCTATCGAAAGAGTTCGTGAAAATGCGCTAGATTTCAATGTTTCTTTTACGGAAGAATTAAAAAGAGTAATGGTTCACGGCGTTTTGCATTATTGCGGATACAAAGATAAATCAGAAAGCGACGAGAAATTAATGCGTCAAAAAGAAGAAGAAAAAATTACAATGTTCCACGTGAAACATTAGAAGCGAATTTTTCCGAATTCTTGTTGTCCATTTTCCCGCTTTCCGTTTCTGTCGTCAAAAAAGACGACACCACTTCAATCGGGGCTAAAGAATCAACTTGGTTGAGTTTTTGGAAAGTTCCGAGCAAAGCGAGGAAAAAAAACAAAGTTCCACGTGGAACAATAATATAAATTTGAATTTACCAACTACGTACTAACTCGTAATTCGTAATTCGTAATTTTTAATTAAAAATGTTTAACACATACGATGTAATAGTAGTTGGCGCAGGACATGCAGGTTGCGAAGCAGCAGCTTCTGCAGCAAATCTCGGTTGTTCAACCTTGTTGGTCACAATGAGTTTGCAAAACATTGCCCAAATGTCGTGCAATCCAGCAATGGGTGGAATTGCCAAAGGACAAATCGTTCGCGAAATCGATGCGCTTGGCGGATATTCCGGAATTGTTTCCGACAAAACGGCTATTCAGTTCAAAATGCTCAATAAATCAAAAGGTCCAGCAATGTGGTCGCCACGAGTTCAGTCAGACCGAATGCGTTTTGCAGAAGAATGGAGATTAATGTTGGAAAACACACCAAATCTCGATTTCTATCAAGAAATGGTAAAAGGACTTTTGATAAAAGATAATAAAATCGAAGGCGTTGTAACATCGCTTGGAATTGAAATTAAAGCAAAAACAGTTGTCTTAACCAACGGAACATTTTTAAACGGTTTAATTCACATTGGCGAAAAACAATTCGGTGGAGGACGAGCTGGCGAAAGTGCCGCATTCGGAATTACAGAAGATTTGAAAATAGTTGGTTTCGAAGCCGGAAGAATGAAAACCGGAACGCCACCACGAGTTGATGGACGTTCGTTGGATTATTCAAAAATGCGTGAAGAACCAGGCGACGAAGTTCCAGATAAATTTTCTTATTCCGATGAAACAAAACCGTTAATTCATCAAAAATTGTGTCACATGACTTATACGTCGTTAGATGTTCACGATATTCTTCGCGAAGGTTTTGACAGAAGTCCAATGTTCAACGGACGCATAAAAAGTATCGGACCAAGATATTGTCCATCTATCGAAGATAAAATCAATCGTTTTGCAGATAAAGAAAGACATCAGCTTTTTGTAGAACCAGAAGGTTGGAATACCGTTGAAGTTTACGTCAACGGATTTTCTACATCGTTACCAGAAGATATTCAATACAAAGCATTAAGTTCAGTAGCAGGATTTGAGAACGTGAAATTTTTCCGTCCAGGTTATGCAATAGAATATGATTATTTTCCGCCAACGCAATTAAAACATACGTTAGAAACTAAATTAGTTGATGGATTATATTTCGCTGGACAAATAAACGGTACAACAGGTTATGAAGAAGCTGCTTCGCAAGGAATGATGGCTGGAATTAACGCAGCATTGAAGATAAAAGAGCAAGAACCGTTAATTTTACGTCGTGATGAAGCGTATATTGGCGTTTTAATTGACGATTTAATTACCAAAGGAACCGAAGAACCGTATAGAATGTTTACTTCGCGTGCCGAATACCGAACATTATTACGTCAAGACAATGCCGATTTCCGTTTAACGCCAAAATCATTCGAAATTGGTTTAGCTTCCGAAAAAAGATTGCGAAGAATGGAGCATAAATTCAACGAAAGTGAAAAAATGGTTGATTTTTTTAAAGAAACGAGCATCACACCACAAGAAACCAATCCGATATTGGAAGAAAAGGAAAGTTCACCAATGACACAATCGGATAAAATGTTCAAAGTATTTTCACGTCCGCAAATTGATTTGAACGATATGTTGAAGTTCGAAAAGGTGCAAAACTACATTCAGGAGAACGATTTAGATAAAGAAATCATTGAACAAGCGGAAATTCAGGTAAAATATTCAGGTTATATCGAAAAAGAGCGAAATAATGCTGAAAAATTGATCCGTTTAGAAGATATTAAAATCCCAGAAAATTTCGATTACAATAAAATTAAATCAATGTCGATAGAAGCAAAGCAAAAATTATCGGCTATTCGTCCAGTAACAATTTCCCAAGCTTCAAGAATCAGTGGTGTTTCACCAGCTGATATATCCGTTTTATTAATCTATATGGGTAGATAGAATCAATTACGAATTTTAAATTATGAATTGCAATTGTTACCTATCGTAATTCATAATTTAAAATTCGTAATTAATTTGTTCCACGTGAAACTAACCTTGTCAAGTCCTATAAATAAAGAGAATTATGAGTTTTCAGAATAATATTTTTTACAATAAAGTAGTTGATCATTCGGTGTCAAAAGAGATTTTTGATCTGCATCACAATCCCGAATTTGATATGCTAATTACTTTTCCTAAACCAAGTTTGGAGAAATTACCAAGCTATTATGAAAGCGATGATTATATTTCACATACAGACGGAAAACGTTCGCTTTTTGAAAAAATGTACCATTTTATCAAAGGAATTGCGTTAAAAAAGAAATTAAGATTAATCAATTCTCAATCTCAAAAAGGAAAACTTTTAGACATTGGCGCTGGAACTGGCGATTTTTTAACGGTTGCAAAAAACGACGGTTGGCAAACTATCGGGATTGAGCCAAGTGCAAAAGCCAAAGAAATTGCCATAAAAAAAGGAGTTAATTTTGCGACAGATTTAGCTTCGCTCGAAAACAATTCGTTTGATGTTATTACGATGTGGCATGTTTTAGAACACGTTCCAAATTTGGAAGAATACATTTCAGAATTGAAAAGATTAATAAAACCATCAGGAACAATTATTATTGCAGTACCAAATTTCAAATCGTATGATGCTAAATATTATGGTGAATTTTGGGCAGCTTTTGATGTGCCAAGACATTTGTGGCATTTTTCAAAAACAGCCATTCAAAAATTATTTGCAAACGAAAATTTAAAATTGGTTGAAGTTTTACCCATGAAATTTGACAGCTTTTATGTAAGCTTGCTTTCGGAAAAATATAAAAACGGCAGTATGAATTTCCTTAAAGCTTTTTGGATTGGTTTAAAATCAAATCAGTATGGAAACCGTAAAAAAGAGCATTCATCGCACATTTACGTGATAAAAAGCGAATAAAACCCATAAACAAACAGATTTTACAAGCAATAACAAACTACCATGGCTTTTAAATTAACGTCGTTTTAATGGCTTAATTTCAATCCGTTTTTAATAAGTATTTCTTATTTTTAATTAAAAAACAATAGCATTTCCTTATAGGTAGAAAAACATTACTTTTTTATCAAATCCATTTTATTAAAGTTTATTTTTTACTTTTGAACCCGAAACAAATTTATTTACATTTATAATGAAAAAAACAATCCTTCTTTTTGCATTTGCAATCACATTAATTTCTTGTGATAAAACGACAGAAACAAAAGAGTTTAAAACGGCTTATATTGACACATCAAAATTATTGGATGAAAGTACTGAAGCAAAAGATATTGAAGAAAAATTTAAAGATAAATCCAAAGTAATGGGCAATCAATTAGAAGCTGAAGTTACACGCTGGAAATCTGAAGCTGCAAATTTTCAAAAAAATGCACAAGCTAACGGACAAGCTTGGGCACAACAAAAAGGCGCTGAATTGCAAAAAAGAGAGCAAGAATTATCTTATGCTCAGGAAGGAATGCTAAGACAATTGCAACAAGAAAGCGGAACAGAACTTGATTCTTTAGTTACTAGTTATAAAAAAATAATTAAAGATTTTGGTAAAGAAAAAGGATACGATTATATCTATGGAACTGGCGAACCAGCTTCAATTTTATACGCAAAAGATAGTTATGATATCACAAAAGATATTGTAAAAATCGTTAATGATAAATACAAATCGACTGCTAAAAAAGAAGATACAGCATCTGAAAAGAAATAAACGGATGTTATTTATAACTCAAAACGTCTTCATTTTTGAAGGCGTTTTTTTATTTTGTATATTGAAAAACAAACTGTTATATTTGTTTTTCTAAAATATCAGCCAATGGAATTCATCTCAGCCGAAGCAAAATATGTTTTGCAATTTATCAATCAGACCAACCGATCTATTTTTCTAACTGGAAAAGCAGGAACAGGAAAAACAACTCTTCTCAAAGAAATTATTCAAACAACTCACAAAAATTGTGTGGTTGTCGCACCAACTGGAATTGCTGCATTAAACGCTGGTGGCGTTACTATTCATTCCATGTTTCAACTGCCTTTTGGCGGTTTTTTACCCGATAATTCTACAGCGCAGTTTAACGATAATTCGAAATTTGAAAGTCGAGCAACGTTGCGTAGGCATTTCAGAATGAGCGGATTAAAGAAAGCAGTTATCAAAAACATGGAATTGCTTATCATTGACGAAGTCAGCATGTTGCGTTCCGATTTGTTAGATGCAATGGATTTTATGATGCAATCGGTTCGTAAAAAAAATCAACCTTTTGGCGGTGTTCAAGTACTTTTTATAGGCGATTTGTTGCAACTTCCACCAATTGTAAAAGACGATGAATGGCGCGTTTTACGCAATTATTACAAAGGGAAATTCTTTTTTCACGCTCATGTCATTTTGCAAAATCCGCCGTTGTATATTGAGTTGTCTAAAATTTTCCGACAAACTGATGATAGATTTATTTCAGTTTTAAACAACCTCAGAAACAATACAATTACACAAAATGATGTTTTAATTTTAAATGAATTTGTCAAGCCAAATTTTGATTTAAAACAAAATAAAGGTTACATCACTTTAACTACTCATAATGTTAAAGCTGACAATATAAACTCTCAATCTCTAAAGGATTTAGAAGGAAATTCAAAAATATATAAAGCTGAAATAACCGATGATTTTCCAGATAAAATCTACCCAATTGAAGAAAATTTAGAGTTAAAAGTTGGTGCACAAATTATGTTTATTAAAAATGATTTGTCTTTTGAAAAAAAATTCTTCAACGGCAAAATGGGTATTGTGAAATCCTTGTCTGAAAGAGAAATTTTAGTCCATTTTCCTGATGAAAATAAAACGATTGAAGTTGAAAAATATGAATGGCAAAACATTCGTTATTCGGTAAACGAAAATACTAAAGAAATTGAAGAGGAAGTTTTAGGAACTTTTGTGCATTATCCAATCAAATTGGCTTGGGCAATCACGGTTCATAAAAGCCAAGGATTAACTTTTGAAAAAGCTGCAGTTGATGTCTCGCAAGTTTTTCAACCAGGACAAGCATATGTTGCACTTTCAAGATTACGTTCGTTAAATGGCTTAGTTTTGCTTTCTCCGCTTCGAATGAATGGCATTACTAGCGATCAAGATGTGATGGATTATGCCGAGAACAAAGCCACGAACGATTTTCTTGAAAATACGTTACAAACCGATACTAAAAATTTTATACATAACTATTTGATTAACAGTTTTGATTGGGCAGATTTGGCTCAAGAATGGCGAAATCATCAGTTTAGTTATAACGAAAAATCGGAAGTTTCAGAAAAATCAAAACATGCAATTTGGGCAAAAAAACAAACTGAAGAAATGGAAAAACTACTTGATCCGTCAAGAAAATTTATTCTTCAATTGAATAAATTATTTTTATCAAATGTTGATTTACAATTTATTAACGAAAGATTTCAAGCTGCATTTAATTATTTTTTGCAACCAATAGACAATTTGGTTTATGAAATTTTGTGGAAACTAGAGGAAGTAAAGCGAATAAAAAAAGTAAAAGCCTATTACGAAGAATTATTGATTTTAGAAGAGCTTCAGGTGAAAGCGGTTTTACGATTAATGAAAGCCAAGTTATTGATTGAAACTGTTGTAAAAGCAGAAACAATTTCTAAAGAAAAATTATCATCAGACGAAATTCGATTTTACAAAATTAGAAAACTTGAAACTATTCGCGAGGACTTTAAAAATGTAAATGTTACGCTAATCGACAATGAAGATGATGTCAATAGATACGCCAAAAAAGAGAAGTCTAAAGAGCCAAAAAAATCTACAGTTCAAGAAACCTATGAGTTATGGATTGCCAAAAACAGCATTAAAGAAATTGCAGCGATTAGAAAATTAACAACGCAAACTATTGGCGGTCATTTAGCTAAATTAATAGAATCCGAAACCATCAAATTATCCGATGTTTTGCCAGAAGATAAAATAGAAGAATTAGCAGCAGCTTTCAAAGGTTATAAAGAAGAAACTTTAAACCCTTTAAAAGAAAAATATGGCGATAAATTTACTTGGGACGAATTGAAAATGTACAAGGCAAGTTTGTAATTAACTTAACCAAAAAACACCTAAAATTGCAGGAACGAAATATATTGCTATCGTTCTTGCGCCATCATAATCTTTAGCCAATCGCTGACCAAATAACATCATTAACAAAGAAATACACGAATAAACAGCACCATAAAAACCGAATAATCGACCGCCATTTACATAAAGTTCAACCACACCAATTGAACTACAAATTCCAGCAATCAATTCGAATAGCAAAAGAAAACCAACAAGAAAAGGAACATAATTTTTTACAAATGTTTTTTCAAAATGTGGTTTCATCCAAGCCATATTATCGTTCCAATGAAAAATTTTGTCGTGAGCAGACATTAAAAAAGTAATGGCAAGAAAAACTAAAACCAAGACAGAAGCGGTATTGTTCATTGTGTTTTTTTATTAATTAAGTTCAACAAAATATTTGCTTAACTAAAGATACCGATTTTAATCGAAATAATGTACTCGAAGTTAATTTTTGTGAATCAATCGAGTTAATTTAATCGATAAATCAGTTAGAATAATTTTCGCATTTCCATTTCTTTCGATATGATAAATAGCATCTGAAAGCGCTTCAAAAATTTCCGAAATATTATTTCCAGTTACAAAAGGAGCAAATTTATCAAGTGTGAAATTGTCCACTTTTGTTTCAACATAAACCAGATTTTTAGCTTCATAATTTTGCATCAATGCTTGACGAAACATGGTGATACAATAATTTAGAAATTGTTTTTGACTTTCTCTTCCAATGCCAGCAATGGTTTCGCTCCAGGAAAGTAAACCATTAATAGCCGAAGCATTTCCTTTGGCACGAAAAGCCGTTCGAACCCAATCGACAAACCATTCTTCAAAAGGAAGTTCTTCTTCATCCGTTTCTAAAAGATGCAAAGCAGCGTTGTAATTTCCTTGTGCTTGATGCGCCACTTTTTTTGCTATTTTGGCATCGATATTTAATTTAGAAATTAAGTTTTCTTCAATTATTTTTTCGGATAAGGCACCAAAATTAAGTACTTGACAACGCGAACGAATCGTTTGAATGATGTCTTCTTCGTTTTCAGAAATTAATAAAAAAACGGTTTTTTCTGGTGGTTCTTCAAGTAGTTTTAACAATTTATTGGAAGCAGCAATATTCATTTTTTCTGCCATCCAAACAATCATAATTTTATATCCACCTTCGTAAGATTTTAATGCCAATGATTTTAAAATATCTTGCGCATCGTCAACACGAATTTCTCCTTGTTTGTTTTTTACACCCAAATGTTTGTACCAATCAAATAAGCTACCATAAGGATTTTTGGACACAAACTCTCTCCAATCACTAATGAAATCAGCACTTTTTGGTTTGGATTTTACATCATCATTTGTAACATTTGGATAGATAAAATGCAAATCAGGATGAGATAAAGCTTGAAATTTTAGATTACAACTTTCGTTCCCGCCCGAATTTTCATTGCCGATATTCGTGCAAAGTACAAACTGTGCATAAGCAATAGCCATGGCTAAAGTGCCACAACCTTCTGGACCAACAAAAAGTTGTGCGTGAGGAATTCTTCCTGCCAAAGCACTTTTTGTCAAATGATTTTTAATGTATTCCTGACCTAAAATTTCTGAAAACTGCATAAAGCAAATATAAGTTAAAAAACCATTTTCAAATCGTTTTTTCAAATCAAAAATATAGTCATTTCAATAACAATTTTTCTATTAATTCACTTCAATAATTTGATTTCAAATAGTTTGGCTCTTAAATTTTTCTTAAAAAACATCGATTAAAGCGCAAAAAAGAACGATAAAATTTAATTTTATTATATTTGCAAATAGTACTAAACAATTCCACAATTAATGAAAACCATTCAAGATTTCAATTTCAAAGACAAAAAAGCTATAATTAGAGTTGATTTTAATGTTCCTTTAGACGAAAATTTTAACGTAACAGATGCCAATAGAATAGAAGCCGCAAAGCCAACTATAGATAAAATTTTAGCTGATGGAGGAAGTGTAATTTTGATGTCACATCTTGGAAGACCAAAAGGAAAAGAAGATAAATATTCCCTAAAACATATCGTTTCAAAAACAGCAGAAGTTCTGGGAAAACCAGTAAAATTTGCTGAAGATTGTCGTGGCGAAATTGCAAAACAAGCCGTTCAAAATCTTCAAAATGGAGAAATATTATTGTTGGAAAACCTTCGTTTTTATCCAGAAGAAGAAGCTGGAGATGTTGATTTTGCTAAAGAATTAGCTTCTTTAGGCGATATTTATGTAAATGATGCTTTTGGAACAGCGCACAGAGCACATGCTTCAACAACAATAATTGCTCAGTTTTTCCCAGAAAATAAATGTTTTGGCGCGCTTTTAGCAAAAGAAATTGAAAGTTTAAATAAAGTGTTGAGCAATTCTGTGAAACCAGTAACGGCTGTTCTTGGTGGTTCGAAAGTGTCTTCAAAAATTACGGTTATCGAAAACATTTTAGACAAAGTAGATCACATGATTATTGGCGGCGGAATGACTTTTACTTTCGTGAAAGCTTTGGGCGGAAAAATTGGTGATTCTATTTGCGAAGATGATAAACAAGAATTAGCACTAGAAATACTGCGTTTGGCAAAAGAAAAAAATGTACAAATTCATATTCCTGTTGATGTGGTTGCCGCTGATGCTTTTTCAAATGATGCCAATACTAAAATAGTTGATGTTCGCGAAATTCCTGATGGATGGCAAGGTTTAGATGCTGGACCAAAATCGTTAGAAAATTTCAAAAAAGTAATTTTAGAAAGTAAAACCATTCTTTGGAATGGACCTTTGGGTGTTTTTGAAATGGAAAATTTTGCAAACGGAACAATTAAATTAGGTGATTTCATTGCTGAAGCAACTCAAAATGGAGCGTTTTCTCTAGTTGGTGGTGGCGATTCTGTTGCAGCAGTAAAACAATTCGGTTTTGAAGAAAAAATGAGTTACGTTTCAACTGGTGGCGGAGCAATGTTAGAAATGCTTGAAGGAAGAGTTTTACCAGGAATTGCAGCAATAGCAAAATAAATGTTAAAGTTTGTAATAAATTATATTACAATTCGTTATACATAAAATGAATATTGGTTTATCCAAAAATACGACAGTATGAAAAATAAAATTTATAAAATTACAGTTGCCTTACTTTTTAGCGGTTTTGTTTCTTTTGCACAAGAAGATTCCGTTGCAGTTGCTACAACACAAGTAATTACTCCCAAAGTTGTTTTAACCCAAAGACAAGTGCTAGATTCCATCAAATCAACATTTGTTCACGACAACATTGCTACTTGCATCGACAGTATGTGGATGAAAGAATTAGCAAGTTTAGATTTATACGAAACCTTAACATTAGATATTAAAAATATCAATGTTGACGAAAAAGTAGAGTATGAGTTACCAACTGAATTGCTCAAAGAACGATTAAAGAAGCTAGACGAAAAATCACCATTTAACATTGAATATAATGTTGGTTTAGAAAATGTTATCAAGTCGTTTCTAAAAAATAGAAAAAAGGGATTTGAAAGATTAATGGGAATTTCACAATATTATTTTCCAATATTTGAAGAAGCTTTAGCAACACACAATATTCCATTAGAAATTAAATATTTATCAGTTGTAGAATCGGCCTTAAATCCTAGAGCAGTTTCTAGAGTTGGAGCAACAGGTTTGTGGCAATTTATGTTTCAAACGGGAAAACAATATGGATTAAAAGTTGACACTTATGTTGACGAAAGAAGTGATCCATTAAAAGCAAGTAAAGCTGCAACGCAGTATATGAAAAACATGTACAACATTTTTGGCGATTGGGATTTGGTTTTGGCATCTTATAACACTGGACCAGGTAATGTTGCAAAAGCAATTCGTCGTTCAGGAGGAAAACAAAACTATTGGAACATTAGACCTTATCTTCACAAAGAAACTCAAGGATATGTTCCGGCTTTTTTAGCAACGATGTATATTTTTGAATACCACAAAGAACACGGAATTGTTCCTCATAAACCAATTGCTAATAATTTTGCGACGGATACTGTTTTGGTAAAAAGAGCATTATCATTCAAGCAAATTGCTGATTTATTAGATGTTTCTGTGGCAGAATTACAGTTCTTAAATCCTTCATACAAAAGAGAAGTTATTCCATATATTACTGGAAATGATTATTATTTGAAATTGCCAGTTGATAAAATTGCCTTGTTTGCATCTAATGAAGAAAAAATTTATGCTTACGCAAAATATGAAGAAGGTCTAAGAGAAAAACCGTTTCAAACAATGCTTGCTTCTAGAGATTCTTCCAATACAAATACCACTTCTAGAGTAAAATATCACAAAGTAAGACGCGGTGATAATCTCAGCGAAATTTCAGATAGATATGGTGTTACCATCGCGGAATTGAAAAAATGGAATCGTTTAAAAAGCAATAAAGCACCGCTTGGTAGAAATTTAAAAGTATATACCAATGAAAGCATAGCCGTTCAAACAAAAAAAGCTATCAAATCGGATACAACTTCTGTAAAAGAATCATTAGCATCAAACGAAAAGAAAGTTTTCAAAGAGGAAAAAGTGGTTACTTATAAAGATGTCACGAAGTTTTATAAAGTAAAAAGCGGTGATAATCTTGGAGAAATTGCTGATAAACATGGCGTTTCTGTAGCTCAAGTAAAAAAATGGAACAAGCTAAAAAGTAACAACATTATGCTTGGCGCCAATTTAAAAATCGTTAAAAACGAAAGAGTTGTAACAACCGTTAAAAAAGAAATCAAACAACCAAAAATTATTGAAAACATTGAAAATGATGCAATTGCTTCATCTGAAAATAATGACGATGCTACTCAAAATCCAAAAGATTATTATGAAGTACAAAAGGGAGATAATCTTTTCTACATCGCCAAAAAATTCAATGTTAGTTTGGAAGATTTAAAAAAATGGAATAATCTTGAAGACGGAAACATTCAGTTGGGTTCAAAATTAGCTTTGATGAACTCAAAAGAAGACAAAAACGAAGAGACATCAGAAGTTAAAACCGAAACTAAAATTGTAGAATACACTGTGAAAAGCGGCGATAATCTTGGTGCAATTGCCAAAAAATATAACGCTTCTCTTTCTGATTTAAAAGATTGGAACGAATTAGAAGGAACTGATATTCAAGTAGGTTCAAAACTAATTGTATCTAAAAAATTATTTGTTGTAAACGATTCTAAACCTTCAAAAAAAGAAGCTGTTGCTAACAATGATAAATCAAAAGATAAACTTTATTTAGTTAAAAACGGTGATTCGCTTTATAGCATTGCCAAAAAATCTGGAGTAACTATTTCTGATATCAAAAAATGGAATGGTAGCAAAGTGGAAAGCTTAAAACCAGGCATGAAACTTAAAATTAACGGTTAATCCGAAAATCTTCAATACATTTGGGTTTTATTTCATTAGTCATGAATAAAACCCTTTTTTTATTTCTAACAATTTCATTTTTTCTTTCCTGTCAAAAGAAAACCGATTCGCTGAACGAAGAAACTTCTAGTGCAATTAATACTATATCGGTGATTATTGATGACCAATTATGGAATTCAGAAGTTGGCGATAGCATCAGAAATAAATTTGCTTCACCCGTTTTAGGACTGCCACAAGAAGAGCCACTTTTTACAATAAAACAATATCCGGTTAAGCTTTTCGAAGGATTTTCTACAGGAAGTAGAAATATGATTATCGTTAAAAAAAGCGATAAAAATTTATTTGAAATCAGAGTAAATGAGTTTTCGAATCCACAAAACGCTATTCACATCAATGGAAAATCAACTAATGAAATCATTGCAATACTTGAAAAATATTCGTCAGAAATTATTCGTCGAATGCGAAACACAGAAATCGAAGCTGCTCAAAAAATAATTGCAGACTCCGTTCAAGACACCAAAAAAATTAAAGTAAAATTCAATATCGATTTAGACATTCCATCTCAATATGAATATGTCATGAGACGAAAGAATTTTATTTGGTTAAAAAAAGAAATCACCAGCGGAAATGCCAGTTTAGTTATTTATCAAGTTCCTT
>Ga0116148_1003339_pt1 | contig 14866 bp, 7 predicted proteins | sample AD_UKC055_MetaG_FD_89786 | JGI IMG/M metagenome (GOLD analysis project Ga0116148, IMG submission 89786) | Active sludge microbial communities of municipal wastewater-treating anaerobic digesters from USA - AD_UKC055_MetaG | ecosystem: Engineered > Bioreactor > Anaerobic > Digestate | place: USA... | reverse complement strand
CCCCCGGACGTCCAGGCCCTGGTGGACTGGTGCCAGGCCATCGCCTCGGCCGGGCCGAACCTGCCCTTCTACTTCTACCACCTCCCCTCCATGACGGGCGTTAGCTTCGCGATGGCCGACTTCCTGCCCCAGGCGGCCGGGCGGATCCCGTCGCTGGCGGGCGTCAAGTTCACCTACGAGGACCTCGACGACTATCAGCGATGCCTGGCCTTTGACGGCGGGCGACTCAACGTCCTCTTCGGTCGTGACGAGATCCTCGTCCAGGCCTTGCGCCTGGGCGCTCGCGGGGCCGTCGGCAGCACCTACAACTTCGCCCCGGGCCTGTACAAGCGAATCATCGCCGCCCACGAAGCGGGCGACTCCGCGACGGCCGACGCCCTCCAGAAGCGGGCCGTCGACATGATCGACACCTGCATTCGCGCCAGCCGCTCCGGCACGCCGGCATTCAAGGCGGTGATGAAGATGATCGGCCTGGACTGCGGCCCGGCCCGCCTGCCCCTTCGACCCCTGAGCGACGATGAGGCGGAGCGGCTCCGCGACCAGCTCCAGGCGTTGGGCTTCTTCGAGTACTGCGCCCGCTAGCGGGGCTCCACTCGCCTTCGGCTCGCCATCGCAAGAGCCCGAGCCGCCGGAGCGCCGCCCCCCGGGGCAACACCCCGCCCGCGATAGCGTTCTTCTGTGCAGGACCCCGTTACCGGAAGGGCCTTTGGATGAAACACTCGCGCACGGGCTTCTTGACAGAACATTCACGCATGGGCCTTTTGATGAGATATCCACGCATAGACGTGTCGTTGGTTGCCGTCTCTCTGGCGGTCCTGGTCGTCCTGTCTTCCTTGGCGCGGGCGGAGGCCCCGCCGGAGGTGCTGGAGGACTGGAAGCTCCAGGACAACCTCACCTCCAAGACCCCCGACTACCGCGACGCCGTGCTCAAGATCGCCGCCTCGCTGGGCCCGGCCGGCGCGGAACTGGCGGGCCAGGCGCAAGGGCTGCTCAAGGGCGACGCGCCCCAGGGCCTGGCCCTGTACGTTCGCGCCTGCGAGCAGCGCCGCCGGGCGCGGCTGTCGCCAACGCTGGACCGCTGGCGGCGCCTCGTCTTCACCAAGCACTACGACATGGGCGGCTCGCACTACGCCTACACCGAAGGCCAGAGCGACGCCCAGGCCGAGCGCCATTTCAAGCCCGGCACTGGCCTGTGCATCCTGGAGATGGACGGCCTGTACGGCACCGTCAAGACGCTCATCGACGACCCCAACGGCGTGATTCGCGACCCGGACGTGTCGTATGACGGCAAGCGGATCCTGTTCTCCTGGAAGAAGTCCGATCGAGAGGACGACTACCACCTGTACGAGTGGGATGTCGCCTCCGGCAGCGTCCGCCAGCTCACCGACGGACTGGGCTTCGCCGACTACGAGGGCTGCTACCTACCGGACGGCAACATCCTGTTCAACTCCACCCGCTGCGTGCAGACGGTCGACTGCTGGTGGACCGAGGTCAGCAACCTGTTCATGATCGACGGTCAAGGCAAGCACTTGCGGCGTATCAGCTACGACCAGGTCCACACGAACTTCCCGTCGGTCACGCACGACGGCAAGGTCATTTACACTCGCTGGGACTACAACGACCGGGGGCAGCTCTTCCCGCAGGGCCTGTTCCAGATGTACGCCGACGGGACCAACCAGACGGAGTTCTACGGCAACAATTCCTGGTTCCCCACGACCGTCCTTCACGCCCGGGCGATCCCCGGGACCGACAAGGTGCTGTGCATCTTTACCGGGCACCACTCCCGGCAGAAGGGCTGGCTGGGGATCCTGGACCCCATACTCGGGCGACAGGAGAACCAGGGCGCCCAGCTCATCGCCCCGGTTCGCAAGACCGACGCCGTCCGCATCGACGCCTACGGCCAACAGGGCGACCAGTGGCAATATCCGTACCCGCTCAGCGAGCGGGAATACCTGGTGACGTTCAAGCCCGCCGGCGCGAAGCAGCAATTCGCCCTCTACTGGCAGGACATCGACGGCAATCGCGAGCTGCTGGTCCGCGACGGCAAGACCTCCTGCAATCAGCAGGTTCCGCTGGCGCCGCGCCCGCTGCCGCCGGTCAAAGCCAACATGGTCGATCACACCCGCGACGCGGGCGTCTTCTACGTGCAGGACGTCTATCACGGGCCCGGGCTGGCGGGCGTCGAGCGGGGCACGGTCAAGAGCCTGCGGGTGATCGCCCTGGACTTTCGCGCCGCCGGCGTCGGCAGCAACGGCAACCGCGGCCCTGCCGGCGGGGCCCTGGTCTCCACGCCCGTCTCCATCCAGGGCACCTGGGACGTCAAGACCGTGCTGGGCACCGCGCCGGTCCATCCGGACGGATCGGCCATGTTCCACGTGCCCGCCCACACGCCCGTCTACTTCCAGCTCCTGGACGCCAACAACCACGCCGTTCAGACCATGCGGAGCTGGGCCCAGCTCCAGCCGGGCGAGACCTTCTCCTGCGCCGGCTGCCACGAGGACAAGAACTCCGCCCCGCCCGCCGGGCGAATGACCGCGGCCATGAAGGCCGGGCCGCAAGAGCTGACGCCGTGGGATGACGCGCCTCGGGGCTTCAGCTTCCACCGCGAGATCCAGCCCATCCTGGACAAGCACTGCATCCGCTGCCACCACGTCGCGGGCAAGGCCCCCGCCGGCGCCGCCGACGGCTCGCGCCGCCCGCGAAAGGGCGACGCCGCCCTGCGGAAGTACCCGCAAGCGGACCTGGCGAAGGTTCGCCTGCTGACCGCCCTGGGCGCCGACTGGAGCTACACCACCACCAGGCCGCCCGCCGGGTGGGAGAAGGAGACCTTCGACGACTCAAAATGGACCAGGGCCCAGGCGGGCTTCGGCACCGACGTGCCCGAAGGCAAGGTCCGCACCGCATGGCGCGAGAAGGAAATCTGGATGCGCCGCACGGTCGAGCTGACCGCTGCCGACCTGGCCAAGCCGCCCGCCCTGGTGATCCATTACGACGAGGACGCCACCGTTTACGTCAACGGCGTCAAGGCCGCCGACCTCGGAGGGTTCACCATCCAGTATTCCATCCTGCGCCTGGCGGACGAGGCGACCAAGGCTCTGAGGCCCGGCAAGAACGTCATTGCCGTCACCGCCGGCAATACGGCCGGCGGACAGTACATCGACCTGGCCCTGGCCTCGACGGCCGGCTACAAGGGTAAGATCGCCCGCGCCGAGCCCGGCCAGCCGGACCGCCCCGAGCCGGCCCCCGCCGTGGCCGCCGCGCCGCCGCCCGAGGGCGTCAAGCCGGCCTTCAGCCTCAAGGGCGAGCCGGGCACGTGGTCCGCCTCGTACAAGGCCCTGGCCAACCCCCGCATCTGCAGTTGGATCAGCGTCCAGTCCGAGCCGACCATGCTGGCCCCCTACCACGCGGGCGCCGCCAAGAGCAAGCTCATTCAGCAACTCCGCGAGGGGCACAACGGCGTGAAACTCTCGCAGGCCGAGATGGATCGCATCGCCTGCTGGATCGACCTGCTGGTGCCCTGCTACGGCGACTACCGCGAGGGCCTCTCCGGAGACGGGCTCAAGAAGTACGAGCACTTCCTCGAAAAACGCAAGCGCAGCGAAGAGCAGATCCGCGAGAACATCCGCCAGATGCTCCAGGCCAGGAATTGACCTTCCTCCAGCCGGATCGCAGCCCGGCTGGTCGGTGGTTCGAATCCGAAACCTGCCCCCGAGATGCAGGTCCGCGATCTATTGGGCCGGGCCCAGGATGGTGTCGCACGTCTTGCGGTACTGCTCCAGGGGCGTGCTGGCCTCGCGGATGGTGCGGACGCCCGCCCGCTTGCCGAGGGTGAACAGCCGCTCGGCCGCCGCCTTGACGAAGGCGTCGGCCGGGGAGGAATTCTTGCCCGCCTTCATCCGCGCCCGTTCCACGATGGCGTAGTCCAGGCTCAGCCGGGCGAACTTCACCCGCTCCAGGACGTCCGGCTGTTTGGCGACGGCGGCCTCCGCCTGCTCCCACAGGCCGTTGGCCTTGGCGACGATCTCGTCGGTCAGGAAGGGCACGTTGGGCCCGATCCAGATCTGCATGTGGATGTTGTCCTTGGCCACCTTGTCGTGCAGCAGGTCGACGTACTGGCGGATGAACTTACCGGCCGGGCCGTACACGCCCTCGATGAACTCGTTCATCGCCCGGTTCTCGTCGTAGGAGGTGTCCCAGAGGAACTTGGCCATCATGTACCCGCCCAGGGACGACAGGTCCCCGTTGGGCGACTGGTAGTTGTCCTGCTCGAAGATGCCCTTGACGTTGTGACGGACGAAGAACCGGATGTTGTCGTCCAGGGTCCGCAGCGTCGGGAAGGGCGTGTAGTAGTGAGCGAACGACGTGCAGTAGTTCCAGATCCACAACCGGTCGGCCATCTTGGCCCAGCCCTGGATGTCGCGGACGAAGTCCTTGTTGGGCTTGGAGTCGCAGCCCTCCAGCGAGTGGGCGAAGCAGCACTCGATCGAGCACAGGCGGATGATGACGTTCTTGCGCGGGCGGAGCGTCTTGCACGGCTTGCGGGTCCACTGGTAGGCCAGCGTCTCGATGGCCGCGTCCGGGAACTCCTTCTCCACCGCCTCGGCCACCTGGTTCACCAGCGTCAGCACGGGGGCCATCTGCGACTCTTCCCGGGCCGCCAGGGCGGCGCACGACTTGCACGTGCAGTAGCTGTACCAGTCGTTCTGCGAGACCGAGTAGGCCGTCCCGCGCGGGTCCTTGCGGATCCGCTCCAGCACGGCGGCCGTGACGATCTTGACCACCTCCGGGTTCGTGCAGCAGAGCTGGGTGTGGTCCCTGGTCCGCTTGCCCTTGATCTCGCTGAAGTACTCCGGATGTTTGTCGAAGTACTTGCCCACCGGGCAGAGCGGCTCGAAGGTGTGACAGAACAGCCCCGCCCCGAAGCACACAGACCCGCCGTGCTTGTCGTCCAGGCGGGCGGACCTGCCGTTCATGCGGTTGCGGGCGGCCCAGTCGGGGTCGAAGCAGTCCACCACGAACGGTTCGCGGTACTCCAGTACGGGCGTGACCGTCTGGTTGAGCTTGCCCAGTGCCAGGCGGGGGCGGCTGGGGATGCGACTGACGGCGGGCGTGAACCAGTGGCAGCCCAGGTGGTCCTCCAGCAGTCCGTACACCCCGTACAGCGTGCCGCGAGGGCTGGCGCCCAGGATCAACAGGTACTGCCCCTTGGGCCCGGCGACCGTTCGCAGGGTGTAGCCCTCCCGTCCCAGGGCCTTGCGGTCGATCTTGCCGAAGACGTCCAGCTTGCGGAAGTGGGCGCTGTCGCCGACGAGGATCTCGCGGGGCGAGGGCTCGCCCTTGTCGTCGGCCACCGCCAGCTCCGCGCCCGTCATCTGCTTGAGAAACAGCCGCAGCTCCGCCGCGGCGTGTTTCTCCGCCGCCGTCGCGTCGGCGGCGACGACGATGCGGAAGTCCGACTTGCCGTTGTCGGCGATGACCAGTTCCTGGGCCCTGGCGGCCGGGCAGAGCAGCAGCAGCGATGCGGCGAAGAAGGCAGTGCGCATAACAGATCTCCTGAAGAATCCGCCCGTCGGGGGCGGGTCAGAGTTCTCGCCGGTGTTCGGCCGCCTGACGGGTCCGCATCATCGTCACCACAAGGACGGCCGGCACGGTCACGGTGTAGGCCTCGGCGAAGGGCATCCAGGTGCAGTGCTCGCCCAACTCGTTCTCGGACTCCTCGGCCAACCTCGCGACCGCCTCGGGGGGCGAGAGCTTGCCGAAGCCCTCGATCAGGGCGCAGGCCACGCGGTGTTCCATCTCGGCGATGCTGTAGGCGCCGCCCAGGTCGATGTTGAGGTGGGCGGCCACGTCTTCCACGATCTGGCGATAGACCACGCCGTGGCCGCGCTTGATGTTGGCCAGGTCGTTGCCCCCGTACATCTGGAGCACGAAACCCACCCGGGCCGGGTCGCGACAGTCGGCCGGCACGCGGTCGCGCCCGAACTTGCGGTAGTGCAGCACCTCCACCAGCCGGGCCAACTCCTCGGGCGCCGCGTTGCACAGCACGTCGTACAGGTCCGTATCGCGATACACGAAGTCAGGTAGTGTTGTCATGGCAAACAGTGGGTAGTGGAAAGTGAATAGTGGATAGTCTACCTCTCGGTCACTATTCCCGAACGAGCTTCACGTAGTCCAGCCCGAACATGTGGGACTTGATCGCCTTGGGGTTGCTGCCGACGACCTCGACCGTCAGCGTGTGCCGCCCCGCCGACACCTCGCGGGCGGGGAACTTCAGCACGTCGGTGCAGATCACGTCGGGCGAGTTGAACAGGTCGATCGGCTCGCCGAGCTTCTGGTCGTCCAGGTAGAGCTGGACGATGCCGTAGTCCTTGGCCTTGGTCAGCACCATCTCGACGGCGTAGCTGCCCGCCTGGGCGACCGGCAGGGCCAGCGCCAGCTTGGCGCCCGGTTTGCCGTCGCGCCACCACAACTGCGATTCGTTGCTCCACTTGCCCTTGGGGAAGTGGCCCATCTCCTGCTCGGCCGCGTGCCCGCCCGAACACGAGAGTACCTTGAGCTTCTCGCCCTCGACGGCGTCCTTCACGTGCCACACCTCGGGGGCGACCATGTAGGCCAGGCGCTCGCTTGCCGGCTGGACGCAGCCGTACGGGTCCTGCCCGCCGGGCTGGAGATACCAGTAGGCCACCAATGCATACAGCGTGGGCCGGCGGTTGGGGTAGTACTTCTCGATGCAGCCCTCGAACGACGTCTGGAACGGGATGTTGTCGGTGATGTGCCAGCGGTTGTTGGACGAGTGGCCGCGGTTGCTCTGGTTGAAGGGCTGGTTGTGGAAGGCGTTCTGGAAGTACTCCGGGTTGCACCATGCGTAGCCGAAGTAGTCCTCGCTGCCCGTGCCGATGGTCGAGGGGAACTTCTCGCCGTCGACGAAAAACTTCTCGTCGCCCTCGCCCCACCACCCGCCTCGCGGGTTCCACACGTGCAGCGACACGCCGACATAGCGCCCGCAGCCCTGGGTCTTGAGCATCGTCCAGTCGATGGCCCGCTCCGGCTCGGCCGGCAGGAAGGCGTCGCGGTGCCACTTGGCGTGGAAGCGGGCCAGCTTGTCCGCCTGCGGGCAGGGCGCGTGGGTCAGCGACACTTCCAACTGCCTCGCCGTCTCGCCCTCGTTGGCGATCTCCACGCGGGCCGACTTGGCGAACGGCATGTACCACAGGCAGTACAGCTCGTCGTCGGTCATGCCCATCGGCAGCGACTTGTACTTGTTGATCCCCGGGGCCGTCCCGAAGAAATCGCCCAGCGGCGACCAGACGCCCGGGCTCTCCTCGCCGTCCCACGTGATCTTCAGCGTCAGCTCGCGCAGGGCCTGGATCTCCTGCTCTCGCGAATCCGGACGAATCTTGACGCGCAGGGCGGTGATTGCCCGCGGGCCGGCCAGGGCGGCCACCTCGACGCTCTTGCCCGGCTCGACGGTGAGCGGCTTGGCCGCCGTCGCCTCGCCCTCTCGCGGCCCGGCCGGGTCGCTGCCCAGCTTGCCGCTGAGGAACTCGTCAGCCGCCTTCAACGCCGCGGTCTCGTCGGCCGACAGCTCCCGTTTGAACGTCGGCACGCGGGTGCCCTCGGGGAAGATCGTGTACACGAACTGGTAGTAATTGCCCCAGCCCTTGTCGGCCACGATCTTGCACGACTTCTGGAACGGGATGGGCACGTAGTTGTTCTGCCCGCGGGCGGTCATGTGCACCAGCGACGGGTAGACGAACGGCTCGTTCTTGCGGTCGAAGTAGCCGATGAACGGCAGGTCCACGGTGGGCTGCTCGGCCCCGTCGAGGTAGATGCGGACGTGGCCGTTGTCCGCCTTGGCCGACCAGATCCGCCAGATGACGCCGGGACCGGTCATCTCGGCGAAGACGCTCTGGTCGCCCTCGCGGCGGATGATGCCCCCGCCGTCACCGTTGGCGTCCCAGCGAACGTACTTGCCCGTCTGCTCGTCGTACTTGCTGGCCCGGTCGTAGCTGGACCACTGGACGCATTTTTCGCCCTTAAGGGGCGGTTGGGCCAGGCGCTCCAGGTCGCACAGCCGCTTGACCAGGTCGACGTAGGTGAGCGTCTGCTCCGAGAAGGCGGGAACGCACAGCACCGACACGGTGGTCAGCAGAACGAGCATTCGCTTCATGACTGATTCCTTTCCGACGAAGGGACCGGCGAAACGGACATCCGCGGCACATGAGGCTACCGCGCCGGCAGGCACGGGGCAAGCCAGAGGTGAATTTGACGAGGGCAAAGCCGCCCTCTAAAATACCGCCATGCCTCCCGAGTTGATTACTTCGCTGGATGACCCCCGCGTCGCCTGCTATCGCGACCTGAAGGGGCGCACCGCCCGCGGGGAGGACCTGTTCGTCACCGAAGGACGGCTGCTCACGCGGAGGCTCCTGGAAAGCCGCTTCGACGTCCAGTCCATTCTTCTGGCCGGGCAGTTCGTCGAGGAGTTCGAGCCGCTGGCAGCCGCCCGCGGCGCTGCCCTCTATCAGGCCGAGGCAGGACTGCTCCGCGGTCTGGTGGGCTTTCCGTTCCACCTGGGCGTGCTCGGCTGCGCCCGCCGCGGCCCGCGACGCCCGCTGACCGACCTGGCCGATCGCCTCGACGCCGGCGGGCCCATGACGCTGGTCGTCTGCCCCCACACCGCCAACCGCGAGAATCTTGGCTCGGTCTTCCGCTCGGCCGGGGCGTTCGGCGCCGACGCCGTCCTGCTCGGCCCGCCCTGCTGCGACCCCTTCAGCCGCCGCTGCCTCCGGTGCTCCATGGGCGCGGTCCTCAGCGTGCCGGTCATCCACCCGGGCGACCTGGCCGCCGACCTGAACGCCCTGCGGTCGCGATGGGGGTTCGAGTTATGGGCGGCCGTGCTGCACGAGCACGCCGACCTGCTCTCGCGCCGCGCCCGACCCGATCGCGTCGCCCTCCTGCTGGGCAACGAGTTCGACGGCCTCCAGGCCCTCTGGCTCGACCTCTGCGATCGCCGCGTCACCATCCCCATGCACGGGCGGATCGACTCCCTCAACGCGGCCGTCGCCGCCGGAATCTTCCTCTACGAGCTGTGCGGGCGCGGGTGAAGCGGAATAGGGACCCGGCGCCTTCCCCTTTCAATCCAGCCGCCGCAGCTTGACGTTCCGCACCGCGCCGTGGGTCAGCCACGTCGAGACGCCCAGCGGCACGAACTCCTCCACCTCGATCCGGACGCTGAACTTGTGTTCGCTGCGCGCCAGCTCGATCAGCCGCTTGCCGTCCAGCCAGCACTCGATGCTGTCCCCGCTCACGCAGACCCGAACCGGGTACCACCGCTTGTTCTCGATCTCGACGTACTTCGAGTAGGGGTTGTTGGCCGCGTCGAAGCCGTCCACGCAGGAGACGCCCGTCACCGAGCCCCCCCACCCGGCGATCACGAACGTGAGCTGGTCCTTGCCCACCGGGAACGTCAGCGCGCAAGGGAAGTCGGCGCCGTCCACCCGCATCATCTCCAGGCTCACCTCGTAGTCCTCACGCGGGAGGGCCGCGGTGCACGTCACGCCGGTGGTCGTCTGGCCCATCCCCATCTGGATGGCGCCGTCGCGGACGGCTACGCTGGCCGCTCCGCCGACCTCCGAGACCTTCCACCCGTCCAGCGTCTTGCCGTCGAAGAGCGGCGTCCAACCGTCGGCGTCGACGACGGCCTGAGGGGCCGGCCCGGCAGTGCCCGGCCCGCAGGAGGGCAACCAAGCCGCCACGAGGATCAAGACGATAGGCCAAGGCTTCACCAGAGCGACTGATTCATTGAACATGGCGGAATCTCCCGGATGACCAGTCCGGCTCCGCAGTCGAGCCGGATCGGTGGGTCTCTAAACTGTCTCGGATGAGGACTTCGCCTGTACCTGCGTTGATTCCTTGTGTGGGCGACCCTAGTACTCCCGCCTACACACCCACACATCATGACACCTTCGGTCAGTCCACATATCGCAGGATCTTCTCGAATTCGGGCGGAGCATAGCGCAAGGCCTCGAAAGTCCGGAGGCTTGCAGGCAACTTGGAGGGTTCGAGCCCACCGACCATGACCGTAATGAGGTTTCCGGCTTTTCTTCCCGAACGTTTCTCGTTGATGAAGAACCCCCACTCCGCCTCCACCCAACTTGCGTCGGCGTTTTCCTCGCTACTGGCGACGACAATCATGTGTTGCGTCTGGTCGAGAGCCTTGTCTATGGCCTTGCGGTAGTCCGAGCCTCTTAGGTTGGGCAACGAAACCTTGCTGAAGAACACAGAAACCCCGTGTTGTGTCAGGAAATTGTAGACGTGCTCGGCATAGCTGTAATCTTCGCTCTTGGCGCTGATGAAGACCTTCGGCGCATCCGAAAGAGGCGAGATGGTAGCGGGCCCACGGGCAAGCTGCGCGTCGATTTCACGGATGGCGGCTATGGCACGCTGCCGAGAGGAGAGTCCGGACGTTTCGGACGATTCCGCGATTTCCTGCCAGGCGCGGTCAAAATTCCCCACGTAATCGCCCACGGTAGGAGGGTGCGTTGTGAGAATGCATATGCTGCGGCTGCCTGTCACCCCTGCGAAGATACTCTTCGCAGCGAACCAGTCGCCCAGGATGATGGAACGGGTCATGCTTTCGCGCGCTTGAAGAGCTACTCTGACGGCATCGTCCTCCATGCTCTCCAGGAACTCCGTCAGCAGACTTGCCCGGGTCCGCCACACTTTGGGGCCCAACTCGATCAGGCTGGCGGCCGGATAGATGATCAGGCTGCACCCTTGGCTCCGCGCGTGCTCTTCGAGAGCAAGGCGTTGCCCTCGGAGTTGACGGTGGAGATAGGACCGGTCGTCCAACTGTCCGGACCAGTCCGCCCAGACTGGGGAATTCGGCGCGGCCGCAGGTATGCAGAATGAGCTGAGTCCGCCTTCCTCCCGTACATGTGCCGGTCCATCCATGTCGAGAATCTGGCGTGCCCGTGACTCGACCTCGCTTGCATGTTCCTCGGGAGTTTCAGAGAACTGATATCCAGGCCTGCCCGCGTCGCCGGCTCGGCGCAGACGCTGGGCGAGGACCTCGGAGTTGAGCCGCTCGCACAGGTCGGAGAGATCGTCCTCTACCCTCACGGCGTTCACTTCGTTCAAAAGCCCCGTCGGCAGCGAGCCTGTCGCCACAGGCAGTGTGGGTGTTCCAGCACCCAGAGCATACCCGATCTCCTGAAACAGCCAAGACCGCCGCGCTGAGTCATGAGTAAGGACCGGTACGTATAGGTGCGAGTAGGCGATGAGAGCACGGCGATCCTGGCTCAACCCCCGATCAACAGTTGCCCACCAGGCCAAGTGACCCATGTCTTGCAGGTGCTGTGCTATCCTACCCGCAAGGCCGGCATCCTGGTGCCCGAAGCCAACATAGATGCGATATCGATGCGTTATCGCCATTCCAGACTCTCCCGGACGTTCAGAACTGTCTCAGATGGTCTCCGCAGTTTCGATGACGACGTGAGTGTATCCGCGTCAGGCAGTGCGGGCAAGGACTATCGCCCCACTCGAGTGTTCCGCACAAACCCGAATGGGACAACGCGCGCCGCCATCCCTCCTTGGGAGGGCGACAATCGTGTCTGCGACTCTCGAACTACAGACCTATTGCGGAAAGGCTTCTGCAAGCGTTGCGTTAACCTCAGGAGTCCTGCCCGCCGGACCGGGCCTGTCGAAGACCGGTCCTGGCGGGTACAATGGTCGCGGCGGCGCGTTGGTGTCGCGCTGCCTCCATATTCCGATGCGGCGCCTTCGCGCCAGGGAGAGAGAATGGCGAAACGAACGACGACGGTCGTAGCGGCGGGGTTGCTGGTGGTGCTGGCTGTTGGTGCGCTCGGCCACGGCGCCCCGGCTCCGGCCGCCCCGGCGGACGAACTGCTCCAGAAGCTGGACGCCCCCCTGCTGTTCGTCAAGCAGTTCAACTACCTCGGCATCCACATCTACGACGTCTACTACAAGTGGCGTCCGGGCGGGGGGATCTACATCATCGAGAACCCCTCCGACCCTCCGGCCCGCCACCGCATCCGCCCGGTAATCGACGCTACGACGCCCAATTCCCTGGGCAAGGGCGTCTACTTCGATCCCGATCTGTCCTACGACGCCAAGAAACTCCTCTTCTGCTACAAGAACGAGGCGCACGGCTCGACCTGCATCTACGAGATCAACATCGACGGCACCGGCCTGCGCAAGGTCACGGACCCAAGCGACACCCTGTGCAACTACCACGGCGGACACGGCGGACAGCACGACGTCTTCCCCTGCTACCTCCCCGACGGGCGGATCCTGTTCAACTCCACCCGCAAGAGCGGCCTGGTCCCCTGCGCCAACAGCGGCGTAGACATCATGCATACCATGGAGGCCGACGGGTCCAACATCCGCCCGCTCAGCGTCAACAACGTCAACGAGTTCGACCCCGTCCTGCTCAATGACGGCCGGATCATGTTCGGCCGGTGGGAGTACGTGGACAAGACGGCCCTGACGCAGCAGTCGCTGTGGACGATCTTTCCGGACGGTACGAACGAGACCGCCCTGTACGCCAACAACATGGTCTTTCCCGAGGCCGTCCTCGATGCCCGCCCGGTGCCCGGCACGACCAATCTGATCGTGGGCTCGTTCACCAAGCACAACGCCCCCCCTCGGGGCACGATCGGCATGATCGACATCGAGGCGGGCAAGAACGACCCCGCCGCCATTCACAACTTCGAGTTCCCCGACCAGCCCACGCGCGACGTGGGCGACTCCTGCGAGCCCTGGCCCCTCAGCCGCGACGTGGTGCTCTACAGCGGCAAGCCGGCAGGGGCCAAGTTCAACGCCCTGATCATCATCGACCGCAGCGGGCGACGGAGCGTTGTCCGCAGCGATCCGGAGATCGACCTGCACTCGCCCATGCTCGTCAAGCCCCGCGCCATGCCCCCGCTGCTGCCCAGCCACGAGGCCAGGAGGGAAAGCACCGGGCGGTTCCTCCTCCAGAACGTCTACGACGGCCTGCCAGGCGTCAAGCCGGGCGAGGTCAAGTCCCTGCGCGTGGTGGAAGAGACCTCCCGCGTAAGCGCGACGCCCGGCGGGGCCTACAACCAGACCTTCCTGCTGAGCTGCGCCCTGGCGTTCAGCGCCAAGCACTTCCTGGGCGTGGTGCCCGTCGAGGAGGACGGGTCGGCCTACTTCGAGGCCCCCTCGGGAAAGGCCCTGTACTTCCAGGCCCTGGACGCCGACGGGCGTCTGGTGCGGTCCATGCGGACGTTCGTGCAGGCCACCCCGGGCGTCACCCGCTCGTGCATCGGCTGCCACGAGTACAAGTACGGCGCCCCGCCGCGCCGCCCCCAGTCGGCGCCGCTGGCGCTGTCTCGCGAGCCCAGCAAGCTCAAGGACGAATCCTGGGGAAGCGGCTTCATGGACTTTCCCTCGATGGTCCAGCCCATCCTGGACAAGCACTGCGTCTCCTGCCACGGCGGGGCCAAGGGCTTCGCCGGCCGGCTCGATCTCACCGGAGGCTGGACCGAGCACTTCTCCATCAGCTACGAGAACCTCACCGCCCGGCGACACACGCAGTTGGTGGCCCACCTGATCAGCGGCATCGACTGCATGAACGGGACGGCGTGGTGGTCGGCGCAGATCTTCGGCCCGCGACAGCACGGCTCGGCGACCGCGCCGCTGGCCCACGTGCTGGTCAGCGGGCACAAGGACCGCATCCCCAACCTCACGCGGACCGAGCGCGACCTGCTCATGGCGTGGATCGACTCCAACGGGCTCTTTCACGGCAACTGGGACTACACCAAGAACGGACCCGCCATCCGCTCCTGGGCGGCGACCAGGAAGGCCCTGCGGGCCAAGCTCGACCAGCTCGGGTGCATGAAGTGCCACACCGACAAGCACATCGAGAACGATTGGATCAACCTTCGTCAGCCGCAGCTCAGCCGCGTCCTGCGCGCCCCGCTGAAGGCCGGAGGCGACGGCTTCGGGGCCGCCCTGTGTCGCAACGCCAAGCAGGATCCGGAGCGCATCCGCACCCGCCTGCTGTACAACGGCTTCTACCAGCACGCGGTCCAGCCGCTCAAGGCCTACGAGTCGCGCGAGCTGCCCCCGCCCAATACCCAGGGCGAGCCCGTCATCACCTTCGCCTCGACCGCCGATGCCGGCTATCAGGACCTGCTGGCGATCATCCGCAGCGGCCGCGAGCAGGCGCTCGCGGCTCCGCGGGTGGACATGCCAGGCGCGGAGATCATCGCCGGCGCCTCGCGACAGATCTTCCCGACGCCCATTCCTCACCCCCTGCCCCAACTCAAGGCCGCCATCGAGGGCGACGGAGTGGTCCGTCTGGCCTGGGAGCAGTCGGCCCGCACCATCGGCTTGACGTTCGAACTGCATCGCCTGCCCCTTGCGGACGCCCCCTGCAACGATAAGACGCTGCTGACCTCGACGACGCTGTTCTCGTACACGGATGCCGACGTTCCCGCGGGGCGGCAGCACTACGCCCTGATCGCGGCGAACGCGGCCGAGCGGTCCGAGGCGGTGCGGCTCTCGGTGGAAGTGCCCCCGCCCGCCCCGCCGCCGGCCCCCGCGGGCCTGACCGCGAGGGCCCTGCCCGGACGCGTCGAGTTGAGCTGGCAGGGCGCCGGCGAGGTGCGATACAGCGTTTACCGTTCGGGCGGAGGCGGCGAGCCCGCCAAACTGACGCCCGAGCCGATCGCCCTGAGTTCGTTCGTCGATGCCGTTACCGAGGGGACTTACGCATACACCGTGCGGTCGGTCAGCCGGCGCGGCGCCCAGAGCCCGCCCAGCCAGGCCGCCCAGGCCACCGCCCTTCCCGACCCGCGCGAGGCCGTCTTTGTCGCCGACT
>Ga0116148_1003331_pt1 | contig 14888 bp, 11 predicted proteins | sample AD_UKC055_MetaG_FD_89786 | JGI IMG/M metagenome (GOLD analysis project Ga0116148, IMG submission 89786) | Active sludge microbial communities of municipal wastewater-treating anaerobic digesters from USA - AD_UKC055_MetaG | ecosystem: Engineered > Bioreactor > Anaerobic > Digestate | place: USA... | reverse complement strand
CGAGCATGAAACGCCTGGGCCCGAAGCGGTCGATGAGCCACCCCGCAAGGAACCCGAAGAGCGGCCCCACAATCAGCTTGCTGATCGCGTTGCCGGAGGTGACCATCGTGCGCGACCACCCGAACTCGCGCACCATGTGGTCGTAGTAGAGCGGCAGGCCGTACAGCGCCAGGCCCACGACCGAGAACAACGCGAGAAAGGAGGTGGCGGCCGCGTGGTAGCGTTGAGCCTGGCTGGTGTTCATGGGATTGTCAGACGTCTATCTCCGCGTCCCCTTCGCGCGCCGCTCACAGAGCCTAAAGCCGCTGGACTCCCATCCCGCCGTCCACCGCGATCACCTGCCCTGTCGAGTACGCGAGGTCGCCGCGCGCCAGCATCGCCACCGCCCTTCCCACGTCGTCGGGCTCGCCCCACCGCGGCTGCACCAGCAGACCGTTCGCAATCAGCCGGTCGTATTTCGCGGTGACGCCGGCCGTCATGTCGGTCCGGATGACGCCCGGCCGCACCTCGTAGACCGGGATGTCGAACTCGCCGAGCCTGGCCGCCCAGAGGGTCGTGGCCATCGCAAGGCCCGCCTTCGCCACGCAGTACTCGCCCCGGTTGGTCGAAGCGAAGGTTGCCGACACCGACGACACGTTGACGATGCAGCCGGCGAAGGCGCGGTCGTGCCGTTTCTGCTCGATCATCCAGCGGGCGGCGGCCTGCGTCAGGAAGTACGGCCCGCGCAGGTTGACGGCGAGCACGCGTTCGAAGCTCTCCTCGGTTGCATCGAGGATGTCGCGGCGCTCGGCCGGGGCAACGCCCGCGTTGTTGACCACGACGTGCAGGCGGCCGAAGCGCTCGCGGATGCCAGAGAACAAGCGCTCGCGCTGCTCGCGCTCGCCCACGTCGCACGCGACGTACAGGACGTCGGCGCCGAGCGCGCGCAGGGCGGCCACGGGCTGCTTCACCAACTCGGCCGCCCGCAAGCCGCACACCGCCAGGTCGAAGCCTTCCTGCGCCAGCCGCCGCGCGATGCCCAGACCGATCCCCCGCGTCCCCCCCGTCACCAGCGCCACGCGCCTCGAGTTCATCACCGTATCGCCCTTCTACTCTCTTACGCCCCCAGCTCCTCCACCTCCACCCACCTCCCCGCCTTCCACGACTCGTAGCCCAACTCGGCGAGCTGCACGCCGCGGGCCCCGGCGAGCAGGTCCCACGGGAACGGGTCGCCGCAGACGACGTGGCGGAGGAACAGCTCCCACTCGGCCTTGAAGGCGTTCTCGGGCGCGCGGGCCGTCGGCACCTCGCGCCAGTCGTTGCGGTAGTCGTGCGCCGAATCCTCGTCCGGGTTCCAGACCGGGCGAGGCGTTGCCGCTGCCGGCTGCGCCCAGCAGCGCCGGAGGCCGGCCACCGCCGAGCCCTTCGTCCCGTCCACCTGGATCGTGAGGAGGTCGTCGCGCCGCACGCGAACGGCCCACGACGAGTTGAACTGCGCGATGACGCCGCCCTCCAGCTTGAACGTCGCGTAGGCCGCATCGTCGGCGGTGCAGGCGTACGGGCGGCCCTGCTCGTCCCAACGCTGCGGGATGTGCGTCGCGCCCAGGCACGAGACGGCGACGACACGCCCGAACACCTCGTCGAGCACGTACCGCCAGTGGGCGAACATGTCGGCGATGATGCCGCCGCCCTCCTCGGCCCGGTAGTTCCAGGACGGGCGCTGCGGGGCCACCTCGTCGCCTTCGAACACCCAGTAGCCGAACTCCCCGCGAACCGACAGCAGCCGGCCGAAATACCCGCTCTCCATCAGCTCGCGCAGCGCCACGATGCCGGGCAGCCAGAGCTTGTCCTGCACGACGCCGTGGCACCCTCCCGCGTCGCGTGCCAGCTCGTACAGCTCCAGGGCCTCGGCCACCGTCGCGGCGCTCGGCTTCTCACAGTAGACGTGCCGGCCGGCGGCAATCGCGCGGCGGACCGCGGCGGCGCGGCGGTCGGTGGACTGCGCGTCGAAGTAGATGGTGTAGCGGTCGTCGCCGAGCGCCTGGTCGAGGTCCGTCGTCCAGGGAACGCCGCCCGCGCGCGCGGCGATGGCCTCGAGCTTCGCCCGGTTGCGGCCGACCAGCAGCGGCTCGGGCACGATTGCGCCGCCATCGGCGAGCCGGACGCCGCCCTGCTCGCGGATGGCGACGATCGAGCGCAGCAGGTGCTGGTTGGTCCCCATGCGCCCGGTCACGCCGTTCATCACGATGCCGATTCGATGTGTAACCACAGTTCGATTCCCTGAGCACAGGGCGACCACAAGGGTCGCCCCCTACGCCGCCGTGTCATAGGGCGACCACAAGGGTCGCCCCTACGCCTTCTGCGGCTGGGCGCCCTCGGGCAGCCGCGGCGCGTCCACGCCGGCGCGCGGGAGCGACCCGTCCAGCTCCTGGCGCCAGTGGGCGACGTCTCCCGCCGGACCGTACACATACAGCAGGCGCAGCGGCCCCAGGCCAACGTTCGTGATCTGGTGGAAGACGCCGGGCGGGATTGACACCGCCTGGCCGGCGGTGAGGATCGCGCGCTCGTCACCCAGGCACATCTCGCCGGCGCCCTCCAGCACCAGGTAGACCTCCTCCTGGTCCTGGTTGTGCCACGGCACCTGGCCACCCTCGGCGTCGAGCACCACCACGCCCGCGCAGAAGTGCTCGGCTTGGATCGGCGAGGTACCGCCAACGACGTTCTTGGTCACGCGGCCGGCCGGATAGCGCCGTCCCTGCACGGTGTCGAGATCGAGAATGTTCATGGCAACCTCACACCAGCCGGCTGCGGCAATTGAAGCCGTGATGTTCCTTGCTTCAGCAACCTGCTAGCTCCCTCCCCAGAACACCGGGTACGGATCGCGCCGGATGACGCGCTGCACGTACAGGGCGGCCTCGCGCAGGTGGTAGTCGCCCCACATGCTCGACTCGCCGCAAGGCACGCGGCGGCCCGGCGGCACCGCGTCCCACCCGTTCGGCCGATGGTAGACGGAGTGCAGCAGGAGCCCCTCGTGGCGCGGCGAGGTGGAAAGGTACGGTGCGCCGGTGAGCGCGCGCATCACGGTGAGGCCTGCCTGCCAGTAACGGCGAGCGCGCCCCGGTTCGCGGCGGCGGAGGTAATGTCCCAGACGCAGCAATCCCTGGGCGGCAATCGCGGCGGCCGAACTGTCTACGGGCTCGTGGTCGTTGAAGGGATCGGCCGGCTTCGCTCGATGGTCGCCCAGGTGCCGCAGGCCGGGCGCGCCGAAATCCCAGTACGGGATGCCGTCGGCAGCAGCGTCCTCGATGTAGCGGTCGCACGCGTCGCACGCCGCGCGGCGCATGAACGCCTCCACCGCTGCCTTGCCGCCCTCGTCTGCCAGCTCGCGCGGGGGCACGGTGGCGAGGAACTCGAGCTGTTCCGAGAAGCCGAGCATCGCCCAGGCCAGGCCGCGGGACCAGGTGGTGAACGGCGAGTAGCCCTGCTGTGTGCTGAGGCACCGGAAGGCGCCGGTCCTCGTGTTGAAGATCCCCTCGTGGGTTACCCGCCCGCGCACGTCGTAGACGTCGCGACCCTTTCCCTCGGCGACGAGGTACGACGAGGTCGCGCGGGCGTGCCGCACCAGGCGTGCCAGCAGCGAGACGCGCGCCCCGCCCTCCTCCAGCAGCACCTGGCCCAGGCGATGCCCGACGGCCAACGCCCGCAGCGTGCGCAGGGTGTCCACGAACAGCGAATGCGGCCCGTTGAACGAGTGGATGAAGCCTTCGCGCTCGCCGAGCGTCGTCCAGCGGTGCGCCTGCACGGCCGCCGAGCACCTGAGCGCCGTCTCGTAGCAGCGCCGCTCCCAGTCGTTGCGCGGGATCCGCCCCTCGAGCATCAGCCGCCGCAGCGTGCCGTAGGTGCTGACGATGGTGAAGCCGTGGTCGTGGACGCCCATGTCGGTCAGGTGGGCGCCCATGGCCTCGAGCGTCCCGCGCCGGCCGATCTCGAGAAACCGCTTCTCGCCGGTCGCATCGAACTGCAGCAGGGCGGAGCCGTAGCGGAAGCCGAGCGTCCACTCCGTCCAGCCGCGCGAGGTGTAACGGCCGGCCGCCGTGTAGACGAGCGTGTCGCTCCCAGGCGGATGATTCCGCTCGATCGCTCGGATCTTGGCACCCGAGAGGCGCCAGAGGCGGTCTATCGGGCCGGAAAGGGCGGCGGGCGTCAGGGAGAGGTCGATCTGCATATCGCCTGCTGGCCGGGGCAAGGGCGGCCGGCGCAGGCATTCAAACCGATCCGGCCCGGCTCGTCAACGGCTCAGCGAATCCTCACTCCCTTCACGGCCCACGGAAAAGCGGGTCTCGATCGTGAGAGGCTCCTCCGAGACGTCTCCGAGGCCGTGGCTGCGCCACAGCGCGGCCAGCTCGCCGCGCCGGCAAAGCGGCATGTGGCGCTCGTCGCGCGCGTCCCACGGCGGGATCGAGGGCCACTGCCGCGTCCCAGAAGACGCGCAGCATCTCCAATCCCTCGCCGTAGTCCCACACGGCCGCGAAGACCACCCCGCCGGGCCGCGTCACACGGACCATCTCCTTCATCGCCCTGGCTGAATCGGGCACGAAGTTGAGAACCAGGAGCGAGAGCGTGCGGTCGAAGTGGGCGTCTGCCAGCCGAAGCTGCTGGGCGGCCGCGAGAACACACGCGACGCCAGCGAAGGTGAGCCAGGCGGAGGCGTTCATGGCTCACGATTACGCAGCAAGGCCAGTACCGAAACGCGCTATTCTTGGCAGTGCATCCCACAAACCGGCTCTTCAGAAGGAGGGTCCCGTGAAAGTCAGCCCCCGGCTCTTCCTCGCGGCGTTCGTGGCGGCCGCCATCGCTGCGGCAGCGCCCGCCCAGGCGCAGGCGCCCGCGCAGGCGCCCGCGTCGGGCAACCCGATCAGCGACGGCTCGCGCTTGATGTTCCAGGTCGTCAGCGGCTTCGTCACCAAGTCCGCGGAGAAGGCGCCGGAGGAGCTGTACGCCTTCAGGCCGACGCCCGAGGTGCGGACCTTCGGGCAGCTGATCGGCCACGCGGCGGATGCCGCCTACTTGATCTGCGCGTCGGCCATGGGCGAGAAGCCGCCCGTGGAGGGGATCGAGAAGACGAAGACGACGAAGGCCGAGCTCGTGAAGGCGCTCACCGACTCGATCGCCTATTGCCAGAAGGCGTATGGGGGGCTGACCGACGCCACCGCGGGGGAGCAGTTGCCGTTCTTTCACGGGAAGATGGCGCGCGTGTCGATCCTCGACTTCAGCACGGCGCACCTGTACGAGCACTACGGCAACATGGTCACCTACATGCGCCTGAAGGGTATCGTCCCGGCGTCGAGCGAGAAGCAGCCGGCGGGGAACTAGACCCGGAGCTCATCGGGGCTCAGCAGCGTCGCAGTCCGTCGATCTCAGCGAAGTCGACGACGAACGTCTCGCCCGATCTCAGGAGGAGGGTGGCGCCCAGCATCGAACCGGATGGCGTCACCTCCTCGATCCGCAGCTCGCGGATCGGGTCCAGCTCCTCCTCGGTCCATTTCTCGTCGTCCCGCCGGTGGAGCAGGACGGCGACCATCAACTCCATCGGCGGGTTCTTCGCCGTGCGGCGGCGGTGCGCGTAGAGGACGGTGCTCTGCTCGGCCTCGGCGTTTCGCCCCGCGTGCACCGTGCAGCGCAGCTCGTCCCATCCGGCGTAGGCAACGAGGGCCAGCCGCCGGCCGGGAATGGAGGCCGTGATCACCTGCCGGCCAGCGCCACGCCACACCTCGGCTCGCCGGCCGTCCACGTGCGGCAGGCCGTAGTGCCCGAGCGTCAGCTCGTGCTCGAAGGCCAGGCGCGAGCGATCCACGCGGATCACGCCGCCCGGGATCGTGATCTCCGCCAGGTCCACGATGTAGCCGATCCCGTCGTTCGGAGGCCGGCGCATGATCGCCTGGCGGTAGAGGACGCCGCCGCGCACGCCGTTGTAGAGCATGGCCTGCGAGGTGTTGAAGCGCGCCAGCCGCGCCGCCTCCTCCGGCACCGCCACCCCCGTCAGATAGAAGTTGACGTCCTCGCCGCGCGTGTCGCGCGGGTCGAGGCTGCGGAAGCTGTACTCCATCGCGGTTCCGCCGTCGGGATCGTGGTCCTCCCACGGAAAGTGCGTGTTGTAGGCCAGCTTCGAGTAGTTGCGGTCTTCGTAGTAGGTCTTGCCCGGAACGATCTCCGATGTGCCCGTGCTCCCGTGGTTCACGAGCACGAGCCCCGGGCGCTCGAGCACGGTCCTCACCGACCGGCCGCCGAGCGCCTCCCACGGCCCGTCGTGCTCGCGCGCCGTCCAGAAGGGCGAGTCCTCGGGGAGCGCCAGCGCGATGAACGGCAGGAACATGATGAACGGGCTCGCCGGGCAGCTGTAGCTCTGGAGGACGAACTCGCGGTGGCCGTAGAAGCCGAGACTCGGCACGTCGTTCTCGAAGAAGTCCTCTCGCGTGAGGAACTGGAGGAGCGACCCTGAGCAGAGCCGGCGCGCCCAGCCCGGGTCGAGCGGCGGCTCCCCCTTCAACATGAACGACACGGGGAACCCACCCGAGATCCACGTCCGGTAGCAGATGCTTCGTGCCCACATGTTGACGAAGCCGTCGCGGCCGAAGAAGCGCGGGTAGGTGGCCATCAGCCGTCGCGCCGTCTGCTCGAGCGCGGCGGCGATCTCGGGGTAGTGCTCGTCGCCGAACGCGCGGTTCCAGATGGTCACGTACACGACGAACAGGCTGATCGTGTAGTAGTTGTAGGTCTGCTCCAGGTACCAGCCGTCACCCGAGTGGTACGACGCCACCCACATCAGGTGGCTCTTCAACAGGTCGTCGTCTATCTCGTAGCCATGCTTGCGGAGGAACGACAGCGCGACGATGTTGAAGATGCGCCAGTTGTTCTGGGTGGTGCGGTGGTGCGCCCACTTCGAGATGGTGGGGAGCATCTCCCGCTTCTGTTCGTCGGTGAACCACGGCCACAGCACGTCGGGCAGCAGCAGCAGCGTCTTGAACAGCCCCCCGAACTCGCAGGTGAACTGGTAGGTGGCGTCGGGCAGTTCCTCGGGCCAGGGGATCGAGCCCGGGTGCCCCGGCGTGAACGCGTTGTAGACCTGCCGGCAGTAGTAGTCGCGCAGGCTGACGTTGTTGATCGCGGCGGCGGGATCGACGTGCAGCAGCGGCCCGGCCAGCGTGAAGGTCCGCTCGATCGCCTCGAACTCGTGCGCCCGGTGACGCCAGGGCGGGTCGCCCGGCTGCGGATACGTCTTGCCGGGCACCAGCGGGAACGACAGGGGCCGGTCTGGCGACGCGACGTGCCGGAACGCGCGCCCGAGCACGTACCGCGCACAGTCCAGGTAATGCTTCCGCGTCATACCGGTGAGCGGGCTCAGGTCGAAATCCGGTTCTCTGATCTCGAACGCGCCCTTCATCGCAGTTCCCTCCCGGATGCAACGTGGGCACGCTAACCCCGGGGTGCGGGACGTGTCAAACGAGGGGAGGCAGCGTGCCGGCATTTCTTGACAGCGGCCGGCTGGACATGGATAGTCCGGACGTTCGCGTCGAACGCGGAGGAACCCTTCGATGAGGCCTGTCTCACGCTTCAGGATCGCATGGGCCGTCGCCGCGGCGGCCGCCTTGGGCGTCGCGCTCGCGGCGCAGCAGCCGTCTCGCCCGTCCGCAGACGAGGTGCGTGCCCAGTACACGAAATACGAATACAGGGTGCCCATGCGCGACGGCGCGCGGCTCTTCACGTCCGTGTACGTTCCGAAGACGTGCACGACGGGCTGGCCGATCATGCTCAACCGCACGCCCTACAGCGTCGGGCCCTACGGCGCCGACAACTATCGCCCGGCGCTCGGCCCCTCCGAGCACTTCCAGGAGAACGGCTTCATCTTCGTCTACCAGGACGTGCGGGGCCGCTACATGTCCGAGGGGACATGGGCCGAGGTGCGCCCGCACAACCCGTCGAAGTCCTCGCCGAAGGACGTGGACGAGGCGAGCGACACGTACGACACCATCGAGTGGCTCGTCCGTCACGTTCCCTGCAACAACGGGCGGGTCGGCATGTGGGGCGTGTCGTACCCGGGCTTCTACGTCTCGGCCGGCATGATCGACGCCCACCCCGCGCTCAAGGCGGCCTCGCCGCAGGCGCCCGTCACCGACTACTACCTGGGCGACGACTCCTACCACAACGGCGCCTTCATGCTTGCGGCCAACTTCGGCTTCTACGGCGCGTTCCAGCCCCGGCTCGGTGCGCCGCAGCCCCCGGGCCCGCGGGTGCCGTTCGACTACGGCACACCCGACGGCTACGAGTTCTACCTGAACATGGGATCGCTGCGAGCCGGGGCCGAGAAGTACGGCCTGTCGAGCAACCCGCACTACATGATCAACCTCGATCACACGACCTACGACGACTTCTGGAAAGCCCGTTCGATCTGGCGCCACTTCAGCAAGCTGACGGCCGCCGTGCTCACGGTGGGCGGCTGGTTCGACGCGGAGGACCTGCAGGGCCCGCTGCGGACCTACCGGCAGGTCGCGCAGGCGAGCCCCTCGACGAGCAACCGGATCGTCATGGGTCCGTGGACGCACGGGGGGTGGTCGCGGGGCGACGGCTCGGGCGTCGGCAACGTCGACTTCGGCCAGAAGACCGCCTCGTACTACCGGGAGTCGATCGAGTTCCCGTTCTTCGCCCGGCTGCTCAAGGACGCCAAGGTGAGCGACCTCGCCGCGGCGACGATGTTCGAGACCGGGACGAACCGGTGGCGCACCTTCGACGCGTGGCCGCCGAAGGGCGTCACGCCGCGCGCCTTGTTCCTGCGGGAATCGGGCCGCCTCGAGACCGAGCCGCCGCCCGCGGGCGACGCGTTCGACGAGTACGTTTCCGACCCGATGCGGCCCGTGCCCTACGTGGGGTACGTGCAGATGGGCATGCAGCGCGACTACATGACCGAGGACCAGCGCTTCGCCGCCAGGCGCCCCGACGTCCTCGTCTACCAGACCGAGCCGCTCGACGACGACCTGACCGTGCTCGGCCCCATCAAGGTCACGCTGCACCTCTCCACGACAGGCACCGACAGCGATTTCGTCGTCAAGGTCGTGGACGTGTACCCGGCAACCTACCCGCAGCCCGAGTGGACCGGCCCGGCGCCTCGCCCGGCGAACTACGTGCGCATGGGCGGCTACCAGCAGCTCGTGCGCGGCGAGCCCTTCCGAGGGAAGTTCAGGAGGAGCTTCGAGAAGCCCGAGCCGTTCGTCCCGGGCCAGCCCGATCTGCTCGAGTTCGAGATGCCTGACGTGGCGCACACGTTTCGCGCGGGCCACCGGCTGATGGTGCAGGTGCAGAGCTCGTGGTTCCCGCTGACGGACCGCAACCCGCAGACCTTCACCGACATCCCGAGCGCAAAGCCGGGGGAGTTCAGGAAGGCGACCCAGCGGATCTTCCGTTCGGCGGCCCGGCCCTCGTCGATCACGCTGCTCGTCGAGGCGCCGGCGGCGCCTCTTGAAGTGACGAACGCCGGGAGCGCCGTCAGCGGCGGGACGCGGGCTCTGTCGTCCCGAACACGGTGAACTCGGCTACGCCCGGCGTGATGCCCTTCGGCCAGCCGGTGACGACCAGGCGCGCCCGCCGGCCGACGGCGGGCGTAATCTCCCGGTAGTCCACCAGCAGATCCTCGTTGCTGGCCGTGCGGTCGAGGATCGTCTGCCAGGTGCCCGCGGTCGTCTCCAGCTCGACGCGGTACCGGTAGGGACCGGGTCGCACGCCGCGGTTCGTGTCCAGGCCGATGTCCCGCCAGGCAATCCGCACGGCGTGCACGGAGGCCGGCGCGTACAGCCGGCTAGTCAGCGTGGGCGCGGGGTCGCCTTCAACAGGCATCCACCAGGTTCGCAGGTCGTTGTCCACCGCGAGGCGTCCCGTGACGTTCGGCGCGCTCGACGAGGCGATCGTCTGCACGCCGCCGTTGAGGTGCACCCACCCGGTGTCGGCCGGCCCTTCTCTGCCCGGCCCGCTCCCCGGGAGCCACTGCGGCGTCGAGGTCGCCCGTGGCACGCGGATTTGCCCGTCCGGGCCGAACTCCACCGGATCCATGCCCACGCGCCGCTCGAAGCCATGCGCGGCGCCCGCCGCGATCGTGTAGAACACCCACCAGCGGTCGCCGGGACCCCGGACGATCGCCCCGTGCGCCGTCCCGGTGACGAGTCCCGCCGTGGTCCGGAAGATCGGGTTGTGCGCCTGCGGCGTGAACGGGCCGAGCGGCGACGTGCCGACGTAGGCCCCCATCGCGTAGGCGCGGTGCTCGGTCCCGCCCGCCGAGTAGGTCAGGTAGTAGCGCCCCTCGCGCCGGATCATCCACGCCCCCTCGATCCAGCCGGCATTGCGCTGCTGGTTGTGCTCGCCGACCCGCTCCCAGGGATGGGCGTCGGGTGAGAACGGGATCAGCTTTTTCGCGGGCCCGATCGGCCGGGTGGGGTCGGAGGGATCGAGCTCGATGCCGAAGATCCCCGCCGTCTCGGTGCAGCCCCAATAGAGGAACAGCCTTCCGTCATCGTCTGCGAACAGCATCGGGTCGGTGGTGACCGGCAGCCCGGCGGGAAGCTTCGGCCGGCCAAGCTCGGTGAAGGGGCCGAGCGGAGAGTCAGACGCGTAGATTGCCGACTCGCTGGCCATCAGGAGGAACCGGCTGCCCAGCCGCACGATGGTCGGAGCGTAGCCGGCGTCGCGGACGTTGAGCGGGTGATGCTGCCACGTGGCGCCCATGTCGTCGCTCACCCATGCCATGTCCACCGAGGGATACAGGAACCACTTGCCGTCGTGCCAGAGGGCGGCGGGGTCGGCCAGCTCGCGGTACTGCTCGACCCGATCGACGAACCACAGGAACGACCCGTCGGTCTTGTCGCCGGCTCGCAGATCCCTCACGAGGCGGCCGACCGGGTAGTTGGGGATTGGGAGCGGATTGCAGTAGGTGCGCGGCGCGCCGGCGGTCGAAGGCGCCTGGCCTGGCGCCGCCGCGACCAGCGCGGATGCAAGGACGAGGAGCACCACGAGGGTACGAACGCGCATCGAAAAGTCCTCCACTGGCACTGTCGGGGTTGAGCCTTGCGCAGGCGGCCCGAAGCCAGCTGTCACCTATCCGCTGTCAGCTGTTCTGCGGTCCCCAAGTCTTCCTCCAACTCCTCGAGGCTGCGGCCCTTGGTCTCGGGAACCCTGGCGCGGACGAAGACGAAGCCGGCGAAGCAGATTGCGGCGTAGATCCAGAAGGTGACCGCGATCCCCACCGTCCGCTGCAGCAGCGGGAACGCGAAGGTCAGGATGAAGCACGCGGTCCAAAGCGCCGAGACGGCCGCCGACACGGCAGCGCCGCGCACACGGTTCGGGAAGATCTCGGCGATGAGCACCCAGGTCACCGGCGCCAGCGACAGCGCGTACGCGCCGAGCGAGCACAGCGTGAACACCAGCACCGGGAGCCCCTGGAGCCCCGCGGCGTAGGCGGCTCCGAGCAGGAGGTGCGAGACGCCGATGGCGGCGCACCCGGCCAGCATCAGGGCGCGGCGGCCCACCCGATCGACCACCGCGATTGCGATCAGCGTGAACACCAGGTTGATCGTGCCGGTGATCACGATGTTGAACATGATGTCGCCGATGCCGTACCCGGCCGACCGGTAGATCTCCTCCGCGTAGTTGAAGATCGAGTTGATGCCGCTCCACTGCTGCAGCACGGCGAGGGCCACGCCCACCAGCACGATTCCCCGCACGGCAGGATCGAGCAGGGCCCGCAGCTCGGCGACGGCCCGCCGGCTGGAAATGGCGCCTGGCCCCGTTTCGTGCGACACGGTGCGCGCGATGTCGGCCAGGGCCGCGGAGGCGTAAGCCTCGCCGCCAATCCGCGCCAGCACGCGCCGTGCGCGCTCGCTCTGCCCCGAGACGATCAGCCACCGCGGGCTCTCGGGCACCACGAGCGCCCCGGCGAGGAAGACGAGCGAGGGGACAGCGACCGCGGTGAACATCCAGCGCCAGCCGTACGCCACGTTCCAGGCCGCCCGCGCCGCCTCGACGTCCGCGATGCCGGGGAACGGCAGCAGCACGGCGATGATCCAGTTGACGACCTGGGCCGAGAGGATCCCGATGACGATGGTGAGCTGGTTGACGGCGACCAGCCGGCCCCGCAGGTGCGGAGGAGCCACCTCCGCGATGTACATCGGCGAGAGGGTCGAGGCCATGCCGATTGCCGTGCCCCCCGTGATCCGCCAGGCGACGAAGGCCCCGAACGAGCCCGCCCACCCGGTCAGGACCGACGAGCCGGCGAAGAGCAGCGCCGAGGCGACGAGCAGCCGCTTGCGTCCGAACCGATCGCACAACGCGCCGGTGACCAGCGATCCCGCCAGGCAGCCGACCAGGGCGCACGAGTTCGCCCACCCGATGGACGCGGCCGTCGTCAGGCCGAAGCTCTTTTCGAAGAACGGCTTCGCTCCCCCGATCACCACCCAGTCGTAGCCGAAGAGCAGGCCGCCCATCGCGGCGACCAGCGAGATGGTCCACACGTAGCCGAGGTTGTAGCGCGGCGTCATCGGTACTCCGCGACGGCCTCGAGCATCGCGAGGACGTTCTCGACGGGCACGTCCGCCTGCACGTTGTGGATCGCGGTGAAGACAAAGCCGCCGCCGGGCGCAAAGATCTCGATGCGCCGGCGCACCTCGTCGCGCACCTCGGCCGGAGTGCCGAAGGGCAGCGTCCGCTGCGTGTTGACGCCGCCGCCCCAGAACACCAGCCGGCCGCCGAAGCGCCGCTTCAGGTCTACCGGGTCCATCCCGCGGGCCGAGCACTGCACCGGGTTCAGGATGTCGAAGCCGGCCTCGACGATCGACTCGAGCAGCGGCTCGATGCCGCCGCAGCAGTGCATGAACGTCTTCCACGGCGTGTGCGCGTGGATCCACCCGTTCACCTTCTGCTGGTACGGCATGTACAGGTCCCGGTACATCTTTGGGCTGCAGAAGGGGCCGTTCTGCGTGCCGAAGTCGGTGCCGTTCGTCTGGATGACCGCGACCCGGTCGCCGACCGCCGCGTGCAGCCGCTCGAGGTTCTGCACCGCGATCTCGGCCTGCCGCTCGAACACGGCGCGGATGTAGGCGGGCCGCGTCAGGGTGCTGGCGTACCACTCCTCGATGCCGCGAATCCCGCGCGGCTGCCTGAGGCTGGCGCCGGGCACCAGCGCGATGTCGCCGAAGGTGAGGCCGCCGAACGTGCAGAAGAGCGCCCGCTCGGTGGTGCTCCACAGGCAGTCGGCCAGCCGCGCGTAGTGCGCCAGCTCGGCCTCGTCCGCCAGCGTGAACTCCTCGGTGTTGTCGGAGGGGTCGAGCCGCGCCGGGTCGATCGGCTGCGGCCGCTCGATCGGATCGAAGAAGGGGCCCCCCGGCAGCATGCGCGCGCTGGGACCCACGCTGCGGTCGTTCGCGGGCCACTGCAGCAGGTCGCCGTTCGGCTCGTAGGCCGTGTTGAAGTCCACCGGCACCAGCACCGGCGTCCCGTCGGCCAGCTGCCACTCCTTGAACTCGGCCTGCGGGAACCCGAACATCGTTCCCGTGCCGTGCAGGCTGACCGTGTCCGCGTGCAGCGCGGCGGCCAGGTCGGGCGCAATCTCGCCCAGCATCTGGCACACCTCGACCACCTTCACGGGCGTGCCGGGCGCGTCGAGGCCCAGCGCCTGGCGCAGCTTGTAGACCACACTGACGTGAATGCCCGTCTGGAACCCGCCGCCGAAATCCACCGGCAGCCTGTCGGGCTCGGTGTGAGCGCAGGCCGCAGCAATCCGCTCGCGCGATGTCATGCGATGCCTTCTACATTGTTCATTCGGCCTTCTACATTCGGAACCTCTGCCCGCCTCGCGGCCCGGCCTCCATCCGCACGAGCATCACGCCGTGCCGCCCGACGCTCGCGCTGTACTCGTCCGCGAACACGCCGACATCCTTCCACCGCCACAGATCGCGCACGCGACGCGGACCCACGCCCAACTCCGCCATCCTCACTGCGATGGTCCGCGTCTCCTCCGACAGGTTGAACAGCCCCACCGCCAGCGACCCGTCCTCCAGCGGCTTGGCCAGCACGAACTCGTCGTCCGTCTTGCGGACAATGCGGGCCTGAATGCCGAGGGAATCCTGATCGACGGCGATGACCTCGGCGTTGTTCAGGACGTTCAGCGTGAACGGGTCGAGGCGGGTGATGTCGCCGGAGTAGAAGAGCGGCGCCGCCATCAGGGCCCACATCGACATGTAGGAGTACTGCTCGTTGGGTGTGAGCGTGGTGGGCTTCGGCGCCTCGTTGATGTCGTGCGCGTTGCCCACGTAGCCGATGAGGATGTAGTCGGGGTCGTTCCAGTGGCCCGGGCCTGCGAACGCCGAGTGCTCGGCGTTCCGGAACCCGATCGAGTAGAAGCCGGGCAGCCGCTGGCCCTTCTCGAGACCGAGGTCGCCGGTGGTTCGCCAGGAGTGGCCGCCGACCGACGCGCCCCACGTCCAGACGTCGCCCATCCCGTACTGACACAGGTTGAACACGATGTCGCGGGGTTGCTCCTTCAGCAGCGCGCCCATCAGGCGGTACGGCTTCTGGAGCCGCTCGGGGTCGGGTGCGCTCCCCTTCGGCGCAACCTTCTCGTACGAGCACCAGTCGTACTTGAGGAAGTCGAATCCCCACTCGACGAACCGCGCCACGTCCTGCGCCTCGTGTTCGTGCGAGGCATGGAAGTCGGCGCACGTGAGAGGGCCGGGCGAGGTGTAGAGGCCGGCCTTCAGCCCGAGGGAGTGGATGTAATCGGTCATCCCCTTCATGTCGGGGAAGCGGCGGTTCGCGTTGATCATCCCACGCTCGTCGCGCGCCGGCCCCGTGAGCGCCGGGTCGTTCGATCCCGG
>Ga0116148_1003329_pt1 | contig 14891 bp, 13 predicted proteins | sample AD_UKC055_MetaG_FD_89786 | JGI IMG/M metagenome (GOLD analysis project Ga0116148, IMG submission 89786) | Active sludge microbial communities of municipal wastewater-treating anaerobic digesters from USA - AD_UKC055_MetaG | ecosystem: Engineered > Bioreactor > Anaerobic > Digestate | place: USA... | reverse complement strand
GATCGACTTCGGCTGCGGCAAGTCCTACCTGACCTTCGCCGTTTATTATTATCTGACCGTCGTCAAAAAACTCAACGCCCGGGTAACCGGGCTCGACCTCAAGACAGAGGTGATCGGGCGGTGTGCGGCGCTTGCCGATGCCTACGGCTACCAGCAACTGTCGTTCGAAGTCGGCGATATTGCACGCTATTCGGGCGCCGAACAGCCCGATCTGGTGATCAGCCTTCATGCCTGCGACACTGCCACCGATTTTGCGCTTGCACGCTCGGTGCAGTGGAACGCCCGGGTTATTCTTGCGGTTCCCTGCTGCCAGCACGAAATAAACGCCCAACTCGGAGACGCCCCGGTAACGGAGCAGCAAAAAGAGGAATCGAGGATCGACGCCGGTGAAAGCTCTCGCCAGGTTCCCGGGCGCGCTGCTTTGGAAGGCGCGTTCAGGTTCGGTATATTGCGGGAACGAATTGCGGCTCTTCTAACCGATGCGATACGCGCCGAACTGCTCGAGGAGTCAGGATACCGGGTGCAAATTCTTGAGTTTATCGATATGACGCATACGCCCAAAAACCTGTTGATCCGGGCAGTTCGGAAACTCGGTAGCGATGCGAGCACGCCGGACGGAAGAACACCGGACGGCGAAAACGGGCGGCACGTACGCACAAAACTGGGAGCGGCGTTCGGTGTGCAGTCGACCCTTGAAATGGAGCTGGAACAATGGAAAAAGTCCTTGTAGGCATGAGCGGAGGAGTCGACAGTTCGGTTGCCGCGAAAATCCTGATAGATCGGGGATACAACGTTGCCGGAGTTACCCTCAAGCTGTTTTCGAACGAAGATATTCTGTGCGCGGAGAAGGAAGGAAAAACCTGCTGTGCGCTTTCGGACGTGCAGGACGCGCGATCGGTGGCGTTCAGGCTCGGGATCGACCACTTTGTGTACAATTTCCGCGAGTATTTTACGGAGAAGGTGATCAATCATTTTGTTCAAAGCTACCTTGCGGGGAACACCCCGAATCCGTGCATCGAATGCAACCGGTGGATCAAATTCGACAAGATGCTCGAACGGGCGCGGTTTCTGGGCTACGAATACATCGCGACCGGCCACTATGCGCGCAGCGAATACGATCCTGCGTCCATGCGCTGGCTTCTAAAAAAGGGAATCGATCCTGCCAAGGACCAGAGCTATGTGCTGTATACGCTGACGCAGGACCAGCTTGCGCACACGCTTTTTCCGCTTGGCGGCATGGACAAGCGGCAGGTCCGTTCGATTGCGGAAGCGGCAGGGCTCGTCAACGCCAAAAAGGCCGACAGTCAGGATATCTGTTTTGTGCCCGGAGGGGATTACGGTGCGTTTATAGAGAAGGCGGCTCCGGGGAAGGTGGAGCCGGGGCCATACGTGAATGCGGAAGGAACGGTGGTCGGTACGCACAAGGGCGTTGCGCACTACACTATCGGTCAGCGGCGCGGAATCGGTATTGCGCTCGGACAGGCAGCGTATGTAACCGCTAAGGATGCGAAAACCAACACCGTGTCGCTCGGTCCGAACGAGGCACTCATGTCACGCTCCCTGGTTGCCCAGGATGTGAACCTTATTGCCGTCGACCTTACAGAATTCGAGCGGCTAGCAAAACCGATGCGTGTTACGGCTAAAATACGCTATAATCAGAAAGAACAGGATGCCTGGATCAGTCCCGAGGGGAACGGCCGAATCCGGGTCGATTTCGACGCAGATCAGCGGGCGGTTACGCCGGGACAGGCAGTCGTCTTTTACTCCGGCGACATTGTTGTCGGGGGGGGAACAATTTGACAAACGGTGAGTGTAAACGTACACTGACAAAGCAGGCATTACGCGTGCGACAACAGGAGAAGGATAGATGATCGAGGAACAGGACGTTACCGGCAAAATATTATATGAAGACGCGGATCACAAATTCATTTGGCTCGGCACCGAAAACCGGTACCGGAAAGGCGTTATTCAGACTATGCAGTATCTGATTATCGACCGCGGCCGCGGCATTTTGCTGGATCCGGGCGGAGTGCACTTGTTTTCCCGGGTTGTCGCGTCGGTGAGTCGCTATATATCTATAGACAAGATAGACACTATTTTCTTTTCACATCAGGATCCGGACGTTTCTTCCGGAATTGCGCTGTGGCTTGGAGTAACTGACGCCAAAGTGTATATCTCTTCCCTGTGGACCAGATTTTTGCCGCATTTCGGCATTGTAGACACCTCACGCATGATCGCGATCGAGGACAGGGGCGGATCGATCAAGCTCGCTTCGGGAGCGGAGCTCAAGATGATTCCGGCCCACTTTATGCACTCGCCGGGACAGTTCGCCCTGTATGACTCCCGGGCAAAAATCCTGTTTACCGGCGATATCGGCGCGGCGGTTTTTGGCGACGGCGACGAAACACTGTTTGTAGAGGATTTCCGGGAACATATTCCGCTTATTCAGGGATTCCATACCCGCTACATGGCATCCAACGCGGTTGTCCGAAAATGGTGCCAGCTGGTCGGAAGGCTGGATCCAGAGATGATTGCTCCCCAGCACGGGGCTATCTACAAGGGTAAAACGGCAAAGGAATTCCTTTCCTGGCTGTCCGAACTCCGCTGCGGCACCGACCTTCTCGACCAGTATTTCGGCGCGTAGGAGGCTGACCCATGGATGTGAAAGAAATAAGCGGCAACTATTCCGACGCGATTGAAAAATTCGTTATCGGTTACAACAAGAGTATCATTTTAAACTCGGTAACCCTCCATTCGCTCGAAATTCTCGACGATGCGATGGACCAGGTTGAAAAGGGCTTGAACACTATCGTGAGCGCCTTCGAGGAAATGCGTGCGACGAGCGCAAGCACCTCGGAGAACACCGGACGCATCGATTCGATGATGGCAGAAATTCTTGCAAAGAACAGCGCAATGGACCAGAGCATCGAAGCGCGTGTGTCCGAAATCGAGAATGCGGGAAATAATGCCAAGACGATCGCAAACCTGTTCGAGGAGCTCAAGGAGAAGTCGCAGAATGTTGCGAGTATTACCGGTTCGATCCAGGATGTATCGGATCGCACCGGCATTCTTGCAATCAACGCGTCGATAGAAGCCGCACGCGCGGGCAGCGTCGGACGGGGATTCCGCATTATCGCGAACGAAGTGCGCACACTTGCGATCCAAACCGGAGACTTTGCGAAGCAGATCGAGTCGAACATAGACGAATTCCAGCAAACCGTGGAAACAATCAACGGCCAAATGAGCGATTTTATCGCCCTGTTTTCCAAATTCAAGGCTTCTTTCGGCGATGTTCTGGCGAATTTCTCGGAAAACGCAAAAACGATCGATCAAGCAGGCAGTTCACTCTCCCAGATTACCGGTTCAATCCGCGAAGAAGCGCAGGCGCTGAACGACGGGCTGTATTCTCTTGAAAAAGTGAACGATTCGATGCGCGACACGCATGCGATCCTCGGCGTCATTCAGCACAGCCATCAGTATCTGGACTCGCTGCTCGAAAAAGACTCATCTTCGATGGGCGTCTGACAAAACGTACGGACTTCGGGCGTTTCGGCCTTGTCCTTTTTTTACACGTTCGATCTTCTCCAGTTGGCCTGAATCCGGTATAGTACGAGTATGAAAATTCCTGCTGACATCATCGCAATGGATCTTGACGACACGCTCCTCAGGCACGACCTGACTATTTCGGACCGGACCGTCGACACGCTTCGACGGGTTTCGGAAGCCGGCAGTACAATACTGCTCGCTTCCGGTCGAGCGCCCGAAGCGATGAGCGCCTACTCGGCCCGTATCGGGCTTGACCGCATGAAAAGCTATCTGATTACGAACAACGGTTCTCAGGTAATAACCTCCGATACAAGGGAAACTGTTTTTGAACATTTTTTGCCTGTGGACGTAGCCATCGAAGCGTTTCGGCTGGTAATCGACGCGGGGCTTTCCTGCCATATCTACGAAAACGACATCAACTATGTTTCGAAAGAAACGGAATTTTCGGATCGCGACTACCAGTTATCGGGCTTGAAACCGGTAATACCGGAAGACTACGAAGCCCTGCTCAGAAAAGGCGCGTACAAACTGGTAATTCCCGGACATCCGGACTATATCGTGCCGGTCGAAGCCGAATTCAAGGTTATTTTTGAAGGTCGGGCCAACGTATTCGTCAGCAAACCGTATTTTCTTGAACTCCTTCCCCTGAACGCAGGAAAAGGCGAAGCGCTGCGGGAACTTGCAGAAAAGTATCTTGGCGCAGCGCAGGATCGCGTAATGGCCTTCGGTGACAGCATGAACGACGAGTCGATGATTGCCTGGGCGGGACAGAGCGTTGCAATGTGCAACGGACGGCCGGAAATCCTCAAACTGGCAAAACACCGCACGTACCTTTCAAACGACGAGGACGGCATCGCGGATTTTCTGGAAAAACACGTACTGTAAAGATGCAGGGCGCGCGGGGATAGTGTATACTTTTCCCATGCTTGCCATTCCGATACATCAGGATAATTCCCCCGAAGCGGTCATCAGCATACTTTTCAAGCTGAAAGTCAAAGATGTTATGACGCATCCGATTCTGACCGCCAGCCCGTCCGATACCCTGCGCCATATCCAGCAGGTTATGAAAAAAAACCATATTACCGGCATTCCGGTCGCGGACAGCGAAAACCGGCTGCTCGGCATAGTCTCGATGGACGACATCGTCACCGCGCTCGACAACGGATGGATCGAAGATCAGGCTGGACTGCACATGACCACGAACGTAATTGTCCTCGAAGAAAACATGTCTCTGTCGTTTTGCGTCAGCTACTTCAACAAATACTCGTTTGGGCGGTTTCCCGTGCTCGATTCCCGGTCGCGGCTCGTTGGCATTGTGACGGCCTCGGATGTCATTTCCACTCTGCTCGTGGCGCTCAACAAGGAAGTCGAACGGTTGGAGCATACTGCGGAAAGCGCTGAAACCGGCCCGGCAGGAGCGAAACCCGAAAATTCGGGCGAACAGGTGATCGAGTTCAAGACGGAGCCCTTCAATTTTGAAATCGCAGGACAGGCTTCGACCGAAATCAAAAAATTGCTGAAATCGGGCGGCATTGATACCGCAATCACCCGCAGGGTCGGTATTGCGAGCTACGAACTTGAGATAAATCAGGTCGTTCATTCGGCAGGCGGCATCATGCGCTATATTCTGAAAGCAGACACACTCGTTATCGAAGCGGAAGACACCGGGCCGGGCATTCCGAATCTGGAAAAGGCTATGACCGAAGGCTTTTCTACCGCAAACGAACGGGTGCGTTCGCTCGGATTCGGGGCCGGTATGGGCCTGCCGAACACCAAACGGGTAGCGGACGAGTTTTATATAGATTCTGCCGAAGGACGGGGAACCCTTGTCCGGGCAACATTCAACCTTAAAGGATCAACAGCAGTATGAAGACAAGCGAACTGGGCTCCTTTCTTGGAGCAGACTGCCTGCAGGGCGACTACGAAGACCGAGACATTGCAGGGGCCTACACATCGGACTTGTTGAGCGACGCTATGGCGAACGCAGTCGATGAAGGAATCCTGATAACCATACAGGCGCACAAAAACACGATCGCCGTCGCGACGATCAAGGATCTTCGGGCGATTGTCCTGTGCAACAACCGGCCGGTGCCCGACGACATGATCGAAGCGGCGCGCAACGAAGGAATCGCCCTGTTCGTCACAAAAGACAGCCAGTACGAAGTGTCGGGCAAGCTGTACGCACAACTGTCCGGAACATAAGGATGTTCCGGTGACTGTCCTCGCAGACTTTCACACCCATTCATGCCTGTCTCCCTGCGGAGACCTTTCCATGTCGCCGCGCGCGATTGCGCAGACGCTTGCCCTGCGGGGGGTTCAGCTTGCCGCCCTGACCGACCACAACAGTGCGCTCAACTGCCCGGCCTTTGCGGCGGCGGCAAAAGAAGCGGGCATTGCAGCCCTGTACGGAATTGAAGCGCAGGGGCAGGAAGAATGCCACATCCTTTGCCTCTTTGCAGAACTCCAGGCCGCACTCGCGCTCGGAGCGGAGCTGTATGCGCTGATGCCTCCGGTTATGAACATTCCGGAGAAAATGGGCGACCAAGTGTATGTTGACGAAGAAGAGAATATTGCGGGAGAAGTGGACAAGTACCTTATCACGAGCGCGGACATCGGCCTGGACGCCCTTGCCGAACGTGTCGTGACGCTCGGGGGGATCGTAATCCCCGCACACGTCGACCGGCCGGCGTTTTCGCTTACAAGCCAGCTTGGCTTTATTCCGGACGGCCCCTGGGCGGCACTGGAAGTCGTGCGCATCCCGAGCGAGGCAGACACCCGGGACTACCCGCTGATCACCTCGAGCGACGCGCACTACCTTGAACATATCGGCCGCCGTCCCTTCGAGCTGGATATCGGCAACGACCAGCTCGTGGACGCACACGGCAAGGTTAATCTGGAAACAGTACAAAAAGCGCTCGCACGGCGGCCGCGGCGGGAAACACCTCAGGATCGGTCAGTTCGATCGCACTGACGGTTTCCCCTACGGAATTACTTTGTGACAGTACTACTTTGTGTAGGTTCGCTTTACCTTGCGGGTTGTGGTCATCTCAAGCGGTTCGGCCAGAATAGTGAGTTTCGAGATGCGCTGGTACGGCTGGAACGTCTTGTTCACCTTGTCGATAATCTCATCAAGAGCCGAACGCATGGCATCCTCGCCTTCTGGAGCCCCGCGCATGACGTTGAGCCGTTTGTAGAAGTCGTCGGTGGGGTACACCAGCGCTTCGATACCCTCGCTCTTCGTTTCCTTGTCCATGATATAGCCCTGCACCGTTATCTGTTCGATTTCGTTGTAGTACAGCTGGAACGCGTTTTCGATCTCCTCGGGATACACGTTCTTGCCGCCTTCGGTCACGATCATGTTCTTGGCGCGGCCGCACAGGTATACATAGTTTTCTTCGTCGATCCAGCCGAGGTCTCCGGTCTTGAACCAGCCGTCGTCGGTAAAGACTTTCGCGGTTTCCTCGGGCATCTTGTAGTAGCCGAGCATGACCATCGGTCCCTTGATCGCGATCTCGCCGACTCCCTTTTCGTCCGGATCGAGAATCTTCATCTCCATATACGGGGCAAAGGTTCGGCCGACGCTTTCGATCTTGAAGTTTTCGACCGGATTAAGCGCAACGATCGGAGAAGTTTCGGTCAAGCCGTAGCCCTGGATGAAGTCGATGCCGAGCTCGTTGTACATGCGGAAAATGCTCGACGCGAGCGGCCCTCCGCCTGATATGGCGATGCGCACGGTCGAAAGGCTTGCCTTGTCGAGCACGGACTTGAACATCTTCTTGCCGGGATTCATGCCCGTCGTTTTCTTTATCAGGTACGAGATGCCCATCATGGTCTTGATCAGGCCGTAGACGATCGGGCCCTTGTCCTTGATGCCCTTCATGATGCCGGCCAGAAGCTTGTTGAACAGGAGAGGCACGCCGAGCAGCATGGTTATCTTTCCCTCTCGGAGCTCCTTGAGCATCTTCGAGACCGCCATGCTCTTTCCGAATACGATTTCGGCGCCGACGGACATCGCTTCGATGAATACGGCGAGCATGGTGTATGAGTGGTGTATCGGCAAAAGGGCGTAGAACACGTCCGTATGGTAGATCGAGAGGTTCGTCTGGGCGATATAGCAGTCCGATACGAGATTCCGGTGGGTCAGCATGACGCCTTTCGGATTTCCGGTCGTACCCGAGGTGAACATGATGGCCGCAAGGTCGGTTTCGGCAGCGCCTTCGATGTTTTGCGCCTCGGCAGTATTGAGCCCGTAAATGTAGGTCTCCATGTATTTTCTGCTGAGCGAGTACAGCGACCACCCCTGGGCGATCGACGCGAAATGATCGTATTTTTCTTCGTCGACAAAGAAAATCTTCGGTTCGGACGCTCGCAGCAGATTTTCGATTTCGTGATCGTGGAGGCCGTAGTCGATCGGCACGACAGTTGCGCCGGCGAACATAGTCGCGATATAGGCAACTGCCCATTCCGGCGAGTTCTTGCCGGAAACGGCGACGCGGTCGCCCCGCCTGACGCCCTTCGAGGCAAGCCAGGCTGCAAGGGTTTCTATGCGAGCGAGGGCTTCGCCGTAGGTAAGGGTAACCCGGTCAGGTTCGAACGAAGTGAAGCAGTTGCGTTCTCCGTAGCGTTTTGCGCTGATGCGGAACATCTCGGGGATGGTCGGCCACTCGCCGGAAAACTCCTTTCCACGCCAGTCGTCAAGAAAAGCCCACGGTTTGCGTTCGTCAAGTTTCATATCGGTGTTTCCTCAGGTATAATTTGTGTATGATTCCGGGAAATCCCGGACAGGCTTCACAGGGAGCCTGAATCAACTATATTATGACATAAAACAAGGGGATATAGTTGCACAAATCGTCAAAAAAAACTTATTTCGACAACCCAGGCATACTTCTTTCCGCATGCCTTTCATGCTTCCTGCTGGCCTCCTGCAGCCCGTCCCTGACGGTCTCTCTTTCGCCCGACGGTTCAGGCGCGCTTTCCTGGCGCGGTTCGATGAGCCCGACCTCGCAAACTCTTGTGCGGCGCTTCTCCAACCAGGACAACGATGCGGGAGGAAGCCTTTTTAAAGCCGAAGACATCCGGGTCAGCCTCGCGCTCGCCGGCATCAAGGCCGATTCGATCGCGACCCCCGACAGCGCAACCTTGACCGTCAAAGCCTCGATTCCCGACGCCAACAAGCTGCCTGCGGACTGCGTCCGGTTCGACGGAAAAGCGAAAAAAGCCGCGATCACGCTTTCCCGCGAAGTGCTCGCCGCCTCGCTCGAGCTGATGCCGCCAGATACGGCCGACTACATCGAACTGCTGATGGCCCCCGTCTTCACCGGCGAAGAGCTTGCCCCGGACGAATACCGCGAGCTCGTGGCGGCAGCCTACGGCAAAACGATTGCCGCCGAACTCGCCGCTTCGATCTTTACGCTCTCGCTCTCCTGCCCCGCAGCAGTCACGGCCGCAGAGGCAACCAAACCCGCGCAGGTAAAAACAGCAGGAAAAACGGCGAACGTAACCATTGCGCTCGCAGACCTCTTGACCCTGAGCAGCCCGATTATCGTCACAGCCTCATGGTGAAACCCAGGCTATCCTACCGGCAGACGGTTTTCGCCCTCTTTCTCGCGGCAACGCTGCTCCCGCTCATCGTACTCTCATCGGTCACGATCGGACTTTCCTCGGAAATGGTCGATTCAATACTGACGCAGAACGTCTCAAGCGGGGTCGAACTTACGGGACGCAAGCTTGACGCATTCACCGCGTCCGCAGGACGATCCCTCGTTGCGATAGCAGCCCGGCCCGAGCTGCCCGAACTGCTTTCGGGAAGCAATCCGGCGAAGAGAACCGAAGACACAGCGGCAATCGCCGAGACCGTCCGCCGCTGGTTCAGTCCGGACGAGCCTCCCGTCAATGTCTACATACTTGCAGAAGCAGGCGGGACCTGGTTCTCGACGACCGGAACCCCGGCCCCGGTTCCCCTAGCCTTTCTCGAAGCGATCGCAGAGAATCCCGCAGGGATAACCGTATCGGCGCGCAAAACGGAAGCAGCGAGCGACCGCTACGCCTCGTTCCGCGCAGGAACCGCAGTCATCGGCCCCTCTGGGGAATGCGAAGGATACATCATCGCCGAAGTACCCCGCGAAACCCTGAAAACGGTCCTCGCTCCCCTCCCCCAAATAGCCGAACTTACCATATTCGACGGCGAAGGGGTCGTAGCGTTCAGCATGACCGCCCAGGAAACCGAAGGACTGCCCCGCAAGGGAGCAGCCGGCAGCACTGCGACGAGATCCGGTGCCGACCTTATCGCCTACGAAGGCATCAAGTTCGGCATACTTGCGGAAAAGCCCGCCAGCCTCGTTGCCAGCCTCGTAGAAAAGCTTACATTGATCTCGATCATATGCTCCTGCGTATGCGCGCTTTTCGCCCTGACCGCGAGCGTCATACTGTCGCGAAGACTTTCAGGACCGATAACCCGGCTTATCAGCGCGACAAAGGCGGTTGCCGACGGAGACCTTTCAGTCTGCCTCGCCCCCGACGCCCGCGGAGAACTCGCCGACTTGATGAGCAACTTCAACGTGATGGTCGGCGACCTGAAGCGGCTTTTCGATAAAACGGTCGAGGAGCAGGAGCTGCTCAAGCAGGCGGAGCTCGACTCGCTCAGCTCTCAGATAAATCCGCACTTTTTCTTCAACGCGCTTTCCTCGATCGACGCGCTCGCAAAGCTAGGCTCCTGCGCGGAAATCTCGACCGTCACCAAGTCGCTCGGAAAACTCCTGAGAGGCAGCATCTCCGGCAAATCGCGCACCTCCACTCTAGCTGAAGCCGTCCAGGAAACGAGGCATTACCTGATCATCGAAAAAATACGCTTTGCAGACAAATTCAGCTGGACCGAGCATATCGGCGAACATACCAGCGGCGCTGCCATACCAAGACTGGCAATCCAGACCCTCGCAGAAAACGCCCTGATCCACGGTATCGAACCGAGTCCGGAAAGCGCAACGCTCGACATCTCCTCGAGCCGCGACGGAGACGTGCTGACGGTGGCCGTCGCCGATTCGGGAGTGGGCATCGGAGCGGGTCGGCTCGCCGCGATCAACGCCGTGCTCGAGCGCGGAGAAAAACCCGACACGAACGCGCATATCGGGCTTGCGAACCTGAACCTCAGGATCAGGCTCGAGCACGGAAGCCAGTACGGAGTACGCTTGCGCGAACGGGAAGGCGGGGGCATAATTTCCGTCATGACGCTGCCGTTCAGGAGTTTGGACTAGTGTACCGGGTGCTGCTTGCCGAAGACGAAGAGCTCGTCCGCCGGGCGATAATTGCTACCGTGAACTGGGAAGCGCACGGATTCGTGCTTGCCGGCTCGGCGAAGGACGGAGGAGAAGCTCTGTCCCTCATTTTCACGATGAAGCCCGATCTCGTGGTAACCGACGTTAAAATGCCGGTTCTGGACGGCATTTCACTTATCAGAATGGCAAGGGAAGAAATGGACGAGGAGGACCAGCCGGTCTTCGTGGTGCTGACCGCGCACAGCGACTTCGACTACGCGCGGCAGGCGGTCAAGCTCGACGTCGCAGACTTCCTGCTCAAGCCGCTGGACGAAGACGAACTAGCCTCGACGCTCGAAAAAATCCGCGCGAAACTCGACCGCAAAGCCCGCTCAGGCATTCTCGAAACCCTGTCAGGCGCCGATCCTGCCCTTTTGTCGCTCGCAAATGCGGACTCGCACGCAGGAGGCGAAAGCGCCGAGCTCTACGTATCGCAGGCAATAGAAGAAATAAACCGGTGCTTCTCGAGCGACCTGACGCTCGAAGACGCCGCCTCGCGGCTCGGAATATCGGAAGGATACCTCGCGCGGGTTTTCAGGAAAAAGACGGGGAAAACGTTTTTCGATTATCTTACGTTCGTACGGATGAGGCAGGCCATGGAGCTGCTGCTCGATCCCGCCGCGCGCATACAGGAAGTCGCAGCAGCCGTCGGCTACACCGATCAGCGGAACTTCAGCCAGCGCTTCCGCCAGGTAGTCGGATGCACGCCGACGGAATTCCGGCAGGGGAAAGGAGGATCGAAGCGCTAGACGGTGCCGGTATTGAATACCGATATCTTTTCCGTCAGCACGCTCGACTTGCTGCCCAGTTCGACGGCATATTCCGCAACGCGGTCCGATCTGCTCCGGTGCTCTTCCATCGCCTGCCTGATTCCGCTGACGCTCGAGCGAACCTCCTCGAAGGTGCCGGTCAACAGGCCCATCGAAGTCTGTATACCGTCGGTTTGGGCGATCATCGAAACAGAGCTTTCTTCCGTACTTTGCCCAAGCTCGCGCAAAGTCCGCATGGCGTCCAAAATCTGGGCGTTGCCGACTCCCGACTCCCGGATGGCGCCGGCGATTTCTTCCATCGAATCGGAAACCGTATGCACCAGAGATTCCAGGCTGGCGAACATAGAACCATTGCGCTCCCCCGCCTTTACTGTTTTAACAATGATAGACACCACCTTCTTGATGGAATCGGCTATTTTCTTCGAGTTCTCCATGGACGCCTGGGCGAGCATCCGTACTTCCTGCGCTACGACGGCGAAGCCTTCGCCCGCGGCTCCCGCATGGGCCGCCTCGATCGCGGCGTTCATAGCCAAAAGATTCGTCCGGTTCGCGACATCCTTGATGATCTTCGTCATCCCGTTGATGATCTCGACGGTTTCGTTGATCGCGACTACGTTCTGCAGGTTCTCGTCGACGACCGAACGCACGTCGTTGGACGCACTCACGAGAGCGACAGTCGTATTGCGTTCCGATTCGACAATGCGCACGATATTGTCTATCGATGCCTGCATCTCGGTTACGGCTGCGGTCGCTTCGTCTATCATATTCTTCTGCCGCTGCATTCGTTTGGCAGTTTTATGCACCGCCTCGCGGATGGACTCGGACGAACCGCGAACGCCGGAAGCCGCGGAACCGAGGCGAAACATTCCTTCGTCAATCCCGGCAACGGCGTCGTCTACAGTCTTTATACCGGAAGCGGATTCGCCGGAAAGGCTGCAGAGATCCCGACTCATCGCCGCATTGCTCGCCGCGACGGATGCGATGAAGCCGATATTGCCAGCAAGTTCGGAAGAGAACGATTCAAGCTCCCTGCCGAGCACGCCGAGCCCGTCGGACGAAACGATATTGAAGCGGTAATCCAGGTTGCCCGAGCGCATCTGGTGCACGCCGCGCTCCATGAGGCGGATATTGCGCACGATTTTCTTCGAGATTGACAGAGCGATCAGCATCCCGGAAAGGAACAGAAGGGCGACGACGACCACGGCAACCACGAGGCTGCGGTTATGAATGCGCGAGGTCTCGGCATTAATCACGTCCTGCTGCTCGACCACGACGCCGGACGTCATTTTCAGGTTGTAGATCAAGTTTCCGTTATACATGGAAAAAGATTTGACCAGCGCATTCAACCGATCGGCCGGCCCCCGGTCGCCCGAAAGAGCTGCATCGGCGACTATAGACAGACAGGTTGCGTCGATCAAGTCGTCGGTCAATATCCTGGCCTCCGCGACGATTTGGTCGTAGACGGCAAGAATATCTTCAGTATGCCCGTGATTGAGCGCCGCAAGCGACTCAACCGCCTCAAGCGCCGAAGATGCGGAAGAGGATGCCCTTCTGAGAGCCGAAATGCCTTTTACCCGTTCGAACGATTCGTCGTACAGGGCCAAAGCGTCTTCGAAAAAATACCGCTGGTTGTCGAGGCTGCCCGTCTGCAGGCCGCTTGCCGCGACTTCCAGTTCGTACAGCGCAAAACGGAAATCCTCAAGAATGCGGCTTTCCCGTTCGAACGTCTTTTTCGGGAGACTCACCACGAGGTAGGCGCCGACTGCGCCGGCGAACAATACAATGCTCATCCCGATAAGAATCAACAGCTTGTTCCGTATTCTCATACCGCTTCGCCTCCGTTGGCTAGAATTTTTCCTTGAGCTCCACCTTCTCGACGCCGCCGATGTCTTTCAGCCGCCGGTACAATTCTCCGGTATCGCGGTCGACCGGCATGCCGACCAGAAATCGCACTTCCGCCTCGCCCTTTTTCATGTTTTTTTCGACGTCCACGGATTGCACGGGAACGCCGAAATCCTCGATAACGTGCCGCGCCTTCTCGGGAAAATCAGAACTGCCCGAATACGCTATGACAAGATGCTTGAGGCGTTCCGCCGGGAAAAGCTTGCGCTCGATCGGCTCCAGAACGACGAGAGCGAAGAGCGAAAGAACAAGGGCGAGCGAAGCGGGTACGTACATGCCTGCGCCGATGGCGAGGCCGATGGCGGCGACGAACCACAGGGAAGCGGCGGTAGTAAGCCCCTTGATCGTGTTGCCCAGCCTGATGATGGAACCGGCGCCCAAAAAGCCTATGCCCGAGACGACCTGAGCCGCAATGCGCCCCGGATCTCCGGTCCGTTCCTGCAAGTACTGGGCGGGAAGCCAAATCGAAAGCAGCATGAGCAGAGTCGAACCCAGACAGATCAGGATGTGGGTGCGCAGGCCCGCGTTCTGCTTGCGCCGGGCACGCTCGAAACCGATGATGCTGCCGGCAAGGAGCGAAGCGCCGAGTCTGAGTACGGCGACCGAATCCGTTATCGCGTTCGTACCGAAAAACATGTCCATAATTGAATCCTTCTATCATGCAGACAGTGCGGCTGCCGCGTCACTCTTCGGGCAGCACCCGCACCAGGCTTTCCTTCACCGAAATCGACACTTTCGATCCCTCGGGCCATACGGCCCGGTTCGCAGGATCGTCGATCTGCGCAAGCATTTCGCCGTACGGAGTCGACATCCAGGTTTCGACGCTGGAGCCGAGGTATATATTCGTCGTCACAGTTCCGTCGACAAGCCCTTCTCCCGGCTCTCCGAGCCGGAGCGACTCGGGGCGGGCCATGAGAGAGGCCTTTGAACCCGAGCGGACGCCCGAGTCGCCGGGCTTTTCGCCGCCAAGGCGCGCTTTTACCTTTTTGCCACCGACAGAACATACCGCTTCCATGCCGTCGACGCTTTCGACATCGGCGGGGAAAAACGCGACTTTACCCACAAAGCCTGCGACGAATTTGGAGCGGGGATTTTCGTAAATGTCGGACGGCTTGCCCATCTGCATGATCTCGCCGTTGCGCATCACGATAACCTTGTCGGAAAGACTCATCGCCTCGACGCGGTCATGGGTCACGTACACGGTCGTATTGCCGAGCTTCTTCTGGATGCGCTTGATCTCGACCCGCATCTGCTCGCGAAGGAGCGCGTCGAGGTTCGAAAGCGGTTCGTCAAGAAGGAGCACTTCCGGCTCGACTATAAGGCTGCGAGCGAGGGCGACCCGCTGCTGCTGGCCGCCGGAAAG
>Ga0116148_1003323_pt1 | contig 14916 bp, 15 predicted proteins | sample AD_UKC055_MetaG_FD_89786 | JGI IMG/M metagenome (GOLD analysis project Ga0116148, IMG submission 89786) | Active sludge microbial communities of municipal wastewater-treating anaerobic digesters from USA - AD_UKC055_MetaG | ecosystem: Engineered > Bioreactor > Anaerobic > Digestate | place: USA... | reverse complement strand
TCGTCGGGATGGTACGCGACCGGTTTGGGTTCCAGCCCGGCAGCGACCATTGGGGCATGGAGTTCTTCGGCGACGACTATCCCGGGGCGTTCAACCCGCCCGACATGCGGGCCATAAACAATCTGGAGTGTTTGGACGGGCGGTACTGTTGACGGGCCGCGCGGCCTGTGCGATATTGTTTTGATGGAACGCGGGGTTGTCCTGCGGACCCCAAGGAGACCCCGAAAAATGAAGCAAGACTCGATCATCGAAGCCTATAAGAACGTCGTCGAGGCGTTCAACAACGTGGACGCCCGCGTCCGCGACATGACCAACCTGCTCCCGGACGCCCCAGTCGAGGGCGACGAGAAGCCCGGGAAGATGGTCACGCCCGACATGAACAAGTGTTTGTACATCGGCGCCACGTATCTCGAGGACGCCCGGCTGCGGATCAACGCCGTGTTCACCGAGATGCTCCGGTACAGCGAAGAGTTTGTGGAGCAGCAGCTTGCGGAGCAGGCGGCCGGCGCCGCGGCCCCCGCCGACCCGGCCCCCAACTTCAAGCCGCAGGACGCGCAGCCGTGAAGTCGCAGAAGCTGCAACGGGGAATGACGACGCCGCGGGTGATGGACGCGTACACCGACGAGGACATCAAGTACACGAAGGCCGGCGACTTCTGGATCGCGTCGACGTCGCTGTGGACGTCGCGCCCGTTCAATTTCCTCGACGACCTGAAGTACGCGCTCAGCTATTCGATGGGGGTCCCCCCGCGATATAACAAGCCGGGCATCGAGGTGACCCGCAACGAAGGCGAGCGCCCGAAAGGCGCCGAAGAGGAGTAATGGATATGAAGAAGTGGTTTGTTTTCGCGTTGTTTGTTCCGATGCTTGCCTTTGGGCAGGGCCGCATCCAGGCGTTTTCCGTGAACGTGGAGACAAACCACCTTTCCCACGTCGTCATGGGCACCGACTCGCTGCACCGGACCAACCTGGTTTCCAGGTATCAGTTCTCGGTGCAGCATCTCGCCGAGGCGCTTGACGCCCGGTGGGGGCAGGCCGAGTACGACTGGGGGTTCTCCACCAACGGGTGGACGGTTTTGCTCCCGTCGAACGGCACGGCCCAGGCCACGCTCAATTTCATCGACGCCGAGATGGGGACGGCCCGCGTGAACATGACGAACCTGCTGAACGCGCAGGGCGCGATCAACACGAACTTCACGAACCTGTCCAACGCGTTTGTGAGCCTGCAGGGCACGATCAACACGAACGCGGCGCTGTCGTCCTCCAACGCAGCCATCGCGAACTGGAACCAGGGGAACATCAGCAACCTCGTCGGGCAGGTGCTCCACAACGTGTACCGCTCTTTCACCAACATCCCCGGAATGTCGACCAACCCCGCCTACACCAACGTGGCCTCGACGAACTTCGGGTGGAGCTACTCGTGGAAGCCGGAAGGCGAGGACTTCGAGTCGAACGATTTCGACGTCGCGATCGGGTTCGTAGACCTCGCCTCCGCGTTTACGGGATACTCGGACGGACAGCTGGCTCCGGTTTCCAACCTGCTTGGCGCCGTCACGTTCGACGGTGCCTATTTGTCGCACTGGGGATACTCCGGGTTCGGCACGCGGACCTTCTACACCAACGTCTATACGAACACGGCGTCCTACGATTTACTGTTCCCGGCCGACGCGGGGGTTTCGAGCGGCAGCTACGCGACCGCGGTCGGCGCGCTTTCGCTGGTTCCAGCCGCCGACCCGAACTTCGTTCGCGGCGTACGCATTACCGCCCCTGGGCGATATTATCTCTCGTGCGGCGCCGAGTTCTCGGATCTTTCTCCGATTGCCAGCGGAACAAACGATGTTTTGGAGGGCAGTGGGTATCTGAAGTTCCAGGCGTTTGATGGATTCTCAACCCCTATCAATTTCTGGCGCGGGGTCGGCCGGCTGCCGAAGCCTTCCGCCGGGTGGGTCCCCGCCGACCTCGGAGGCGCCGCCGCGAGCGCGGGGCCCGACGGTGCGTATTCGGTGTTGGCCAACTTCTCGGACATGTTTCTTGTGTCCGAAGTGAACGGGGCCTCCGTGTCGGCGACCAATCCGCTCGAAATCAGGGTCCAGCTTACATACACCGAGTCGGCCGACGTCGGCGCCGTGCCGTCGGCCTTGATGATCCGGGGGCTCTACCTGACGATTGTGCGCACCGCCACGTGGGGCGGCGACGGCGGTGGCGGTGGTGGCGGAGGTTCGCGATGAAGAAGTTTGTTTTCGGCCTTGTTTTCTCCGTTCTGGTTTCCAGCGGGTTCGCGCTTACGTCGGACCAGGTGTTCGCTTATCTGGTGGACCGCGGCCAAAACCCGTACTACCTGCACTCCGTCGGCCTGTTCGAGCTGTACATGGGCGACGACGGGGTCCGGGTCGTCGCGTGGCGCGTCCCGGGCGTGGCCCAGCCGACAGCCGAAGACTTCCTGCCGGAAGCGGATGCCGCCGCCCGCGTCCTGCGGTACAAGCTGGAGCGGGCCCGCAAGTGACGAAGGAGTTCAAGCTGTCCTACGCGGTCCCGCCCACCCGGCAGTTCTTCTACCAGGTGCCCGGCGGGCCGTACGTCGAAACGGCGTGCGACTGGGGCCTGCTTGAGTCCGAGGTCCGCCGCAGGTGCGAGGCCGCAGGAGTCGTTCCGCCGGAGCCGCTTCGCGCCTTGATGGAAGACTACATGTGCGACCATCTGCCGCCCGGGTTTTGCACCGGCGGAGAGCCTTCGAAACCAATGATTTCTTTTTCGGCCGTCCTGGAGTCCACCGATAAAATTGTTAAGCGCGCAAGCGCAACAGGCGGGTTTGGACGCTCGCTGGCCGACCGAATTGATTCTCGCGCGAACGCGTGCATGGCGTGCAAGTCCCACTCGATGGGGCTGTGCCTGACGTGCAACGGCCTGTTGGCCCACTATGCCCCGTACCTGCGCGACCGGCAGACCGCGTACGACCGTACGCTCCGGGTGTGCACGGCCACGATGGCCGCCGTTCCGCTTTTGCTGCACGTGGACGCCGCGGCGATGCCCGACGCGGCGTACCCCGATGGGTGCTGGGTATCGAAGGAGCGCGGCCATGTCTGAGTCCCAAACGATCGAGTCCACGCACGAAGTCCAGACGGCCACCTCCGCCGGGCGGCCGGTCGCCGACCGCATAACGACGATCGAGGCGGCCCGCGCCATCTACGCGAAGCTGCGCGAAAAGAGCTTCGAGGACGCCGAGCGCCGGCTGCGGATCAAGGGCCAGATCGACGGGCGCCCACCGTACAACCCGGCGAAGCTAAAGGAGCTTGGGCTCGGGTACCTGACCAACGTCAACTTCCTCGAGCTTCGGGCGATGCTCGACGACCGCGCGGCTCGCCGGTTCAGCTCCTACTTCGAGGTCCCGGAGCTTATCCAGGCCAAGCAGGTTGCCAACGTCGACCCCGCGTCCGACGCGCCAAACTACGGAATGGTTGTCGCCGAGGAGTTCACGAAGTTGCTCAAGGAAGACTGGGAAGGCTTCGCCCCTCTGATGGACTTGGTCGGCCGCGAGGCCGACGAGTACGGGTTTGGCGTGGCCATGTTCCCGGACGAGTGGGACTGGCGGCCCGAAGAGCGGCACGTCTCCAACTTCTTCCCCGACCCGAACGCGAAGGTCGACCTCACCAAGATGTCGATGTTTTGCTACAACGGGACCTTCAAGCCGACGGAGCTTTTTGAGCGGATCTCTGACCCGGCCCTGGCCGCCCAGGCAGGGTGGAACGTCCCCGCCGTCCGCAAGCTGCTGGTACGGCTGTTCGTGAAGAAAGAAAACGCGCACGACCCGTTTGGCCAGCAGCACGGCAACCCGTGGGAAGAGATCGAGCAGCGGTTCCGCAACAACGACACGACCGTCCAGATCGAGGAGCTCCGCGACATAGAGGTTGTTCACCTCGTGTACGCGCAGGTCGACGACGGCGAAGTCGGGCACAAGATTTTCTCGCGCGCCGAGGGCGAGAAGGACGAGTTTCTTTTCGAGGCCCCTCGCCGGTACAAGTCGATGCGCAACGCCCTGTGGTGCCTTCCGTTCAACTACGGCGACGGCTACCTCCGGTCGTGCCGCGGCATCGCGTCCTATATTGAGCAGCACTGCGATTTGTCGAACCGGTATCTCGGGTCGGCGTTCGACGCCGGCCGCACGGCCAGCACGCTTCTCGTGCAGCCAACCAACCCCGCCGGCTACGACCGGCTGCAGATCGTGCGCCAGGGCATTCTTACGGTCGTCGACCATCGCCTGACCATCCAGCAGTCCAGTTTCCAGCCCCGCATCAACGACCTAATCGCCCTGCGCCGCGTCAGCTCGGAGCTGATGCAGAACAACACCCGCGAGCTGAAGGACATGCCGGAGGACCCCAGCTTCAACCCCCAGCCGAAGACGGCCGAGGAGGTGCGCGAGCTGTCCAGCCGGTTCGCCCGCGGCGAGCAGTCCCAGACCGTGTTCTACGCCGCCCAGCTGCAGAAGCTGTACCGCGAGATTTTCCGCCGCCTGACGAACCCCGAGTACCTGCTGTCGAACGTCGACCGGCCCGGCCTCGGGCTGGCGCTTGGGTTCGCCATCCGCTGCGTGGAGCGCGGCGTGCCCCTCGAGCTGCTGCTCGACTACGACCAATGGCGCATTTTGGCCGTGAAGCCGATCGGCGGGGGATCCCCGCAGGCCCGCAACTCCGCGCTGATGGACATGATGCAGCTGCGCGGCGAGGCCGACGAGAAGGGCCGCCGAGAGATCCTTCGCGACTACGCGGCTTCCCGGGTCGGCTACGACTATGTCGACCGCTACTTCCCGCCCAAGACGCGCGACTCGATCTCGACGAACGAGCACAGCATCGCGTCCCTCGAAACCAGCGACTTCTACTCGGGGGCGCAGGGCGTCGTCGGGTCCGACCAGAACCACGTCATCCATTTCACCGTGCACGCGCAGCCCGTCCAGCAGGTCGCCCAGGCGATCGAGGAACAGGGCATCGAGGCCATCGACCCGCAGCGGGCCATTCCGTTGCTGTCGGCCGCCCTGCCCCACATGGAGCAGCACCTCCAGTACCTGCAGCGCGAGCCCACGAGGAAGGATTTCGTGCGGCAGGGCGTCGAGGTTCTCAAGGGCGGCGTGAAGGCGCTCGACGAGTGCAAGCGGGCCGTCGAGAAGATGCAGGAAGCGCAGGCCAAGCTCGAGCAGGAGCAGGCCGAGAAGCTGGGCCAGGCCGAGCAGCGCGCGTTCACCGCCGAACAGCAGTTGGAACTCGCGAAGGCGCAGATGAAGCAGGAAGTCGAAGTCCAAAAGCAGGCGTCGCTAAACGCGATGCGGGCCATGAAGACCCAAGACCAGATGCGCATCAACGCCGACCGGGCCGCAAGCGACATTCGCCTCAAGAGCGAGCGGCAGGCCGCCGAGCTCGAGCTCATGCGCCGGAAGACCGAAGCGGAGGTCGAGGCGAAGCGCGCCAAAACCAAATCTCCGGGCGAGTAGCCCGGGCAACCAGGAGACCATCAAATGAAGAACATGCGGGAGATCGTCGCGTCGCTCGACGCGCTGAAAACCCTCGACGGACAACGCGCCTACCGGGAGTGGGCCATGGACCCTCGAACCGCGACGTACCTTACGCTCGTTGCGGACTTGCTGCAGCCGCCGCCCTTGTCGGAGGACCAGCTGTCGAAGACGCACGCCACGCTCAACGCCCTCGTTCGCAGGGAGCTGATCGAGTCGTTCGTCGACCTTGCTTTCCGGCTGGAGTCTGTCGATCTCGGCGGCGACTCCGCCGCACCCGATCCGGACTACGGGTCGGACGACGAACTTGCGCGAGTGCGCGAAGAAATTCGGGTGCTCACCCAGCGGGCTTCCGAGCGTGTAGCGATGCTGGACAAGCCGGTTCCCGCGCCGGCGTCAACGCCAAAGCGGAGAAAGAAGACAACCCATGAGTAACGAAGAACCCCAGGAAGCCGGCGGAGTGGATGCCGCCATGCAGATGTTCGAGTCGATGGACTCCGGAGGCGGGGCCCCGCTGGCCGCGTTCTCCCGTCCCGACTCGCAACCAAAACCGCAGCCGGAACAGCAGCCGGAACAGCAGCCGGAACAGCAGCCGGAACAGCAGCCGGCCGCCCCCGCTTCGGGAGGCCCCATGCTGGACCCGCCTGCATCGCCCCCGGGAGCGCAGCCCGTCGTGGACGTCCCCGACCACGTCGTCCGCAAGGGCGACAAGGCCATCGCGACGTGGAAGCAGCTCTACGCCGAGCTCGACTCGTACAAGTCGAAGGTCGTCGAGATCGAGCAGGACCGCGAGCTGAAGGACGCCCGCCTGCGCGAGCTCGAGGAGCAGCTCGGCAAGGCGCCGAAGGAAGCCGACCTCGAGGCCGCCCGCAAACGCGCGGCAGAGCTGGAGGACGAGCTCGGCAAGATCGACGTCGCGCGGAGCCCTCGGTTCCAGGAGATGTACGAGAAACCGATTCGCGAGCTGTTCGGCAAGGTCGTCCAGCAATTTATGAAGGCCGGACATCCGCAGGAGCTCGCCGTGCAGAAGGCGCGGCTCGTGTTCAAGCCCGGCATGCAGGACCCGCAGGCGCTCGCCCAGGTGCTCGAGGACGAATCGTCCCTCGTTGTCGGGGCGGTCAGCGCGCTCCTCGACGAGCGCGAGGTGCTCGCCCAGCGCCGCGAGGACGCCCTCGAAAACTGGCGGCAGGAGCAGGCCGCAGGAGCGGAAGACATGAAGCGCCGCGAGGCCGCAACAATCAGCGAACAGCTGAACAAGCACGCCGCCGCCGGGTTTGGCCGCGCCTTGAAGGAGGGCTCGTGGCTGTACAAGGAAGGCGTCGACGACAACTGGAACAACGGGGTGAAGGCCCGGAAGGACGCCGTCATGGGATTCATCCGCGGCGGCAAGCCGGACGAGCTGGCCTACCTCGTGGCCGAGGGCGTCGCCGCTCCGACCTACCGGCAGCTGGCGAACAGGTACAAGGCCGAGGCGGACGACCTCCGCGACCAGCTTGCCCGGGTTGGCGGGAATCGTCCCGGCATCGGGTACAGTTCCGCGCCGCCGGCTGCGTCCGGCGCCGCCCCGCAGCAGCCGGCTCCGACCAGCTTCCGCGACGTGATCGACCGGGAGTGGTCCGACATGTAGGCCGGCGCTTGCCGACGACCCCCGGGTTCGCCCGGGGGTTTTTCGTCTAGGCTTGACACAACTCGCCAACTCTGCTACCTTTGCGATAGATCGTAATTCCAGCAGTTGATCTAGCTGGCCAAAACCCCAGCGGCGGGGCAGACGCTGAACTCCGATTGCGTCGTCGGAAACAAACATGACGGTTCCTCGAGCGAGGGCTGTGATCTTTCAACCAATGACCCAAGGAGTAATCCAATGTCCCATGTAGTTGCAATGCCGACTGTCGGCACCACGGTAAACGAGCGCCTGCTCCAAGTCGACAACAAGCTCATCCGCATGGCCGAGCACATCGCCGACTTCCTCAAAGACGGCCAGAAGAAGCGCCCCCGCGCCTGGCGCGATCTCGTGAAGTACGGCTCGTTCGTTCCCTTCCAGGGCGAACAGCAAACCACGAACATTTTCCGAGGCTCCATCGGCGAGCAGTACGGCCTCGACGGCTGGCTGAAGGCCGAAGCCTCGCGGCGCGGAGTGAACGGCGGGGTCGCCGCGCACGACCGCGGCACCTATGCCCCGAAGACCTACGACTGGGCGATCGAGTCGCTCGGAATGCTGGGCCCCTTCACCCGCAGCTGGAAGTCCCCCACGGTCGCCGTGTACGACTTTATGACCGCGGACAAGGCCAAGGAACAGTTCGCCATGATCCTGAAGGCCGGCGAGCAGGTCGTCTCCGACACCCGTGAAGTGTTCCAACGCGAAATGTACATGTACTTCGCCTCCAAGGCGGGTCGTTGCTTGATCGCGTCCGAAGGCTTCAACGAGTTCGTGGACAGCGCCGAAAACCGGTTCACCTTCGACCCGTTCTACGTCGACTCCGACGGCGACCAGGTCATCATGATCCCGGCTTCGAAGCTCTCCAAGGTGTCGACGCTCAGCTGGAGCTGGCTCGACTTCCTGAAGAGCTGGCTGACGGAAGAGTGCCCCGACGCGGCCGTCGGAACGGATTCCGGAATGCCCGTGTTCGGCGCCATGCTCGACAAGAACGAGTTCGAGAAGATGGTCTACAACGACGCGAACCTGCGCGAAGATTTCCGCTTCGCCATGCCGCAGGCCCTGATCAAGGGCTTCGACATGAACTTCAAGGTGTACCGCGGCATCGCCCTGATGCACGACTCGGCCCAGCCCCGCTGGGACGTGAAGAGCATCAAGCCCGCGGCCACGGATCCCGCGACCCCGGTCGACATGGCCGTCTTGAAGCGCGTGGCGCCCCAGCGCCTCGGTCGCACGGTGGCCATCGGCCGCGTGCCCGAAGCCAACCCCGAGTATCTGAACGCCGAGTTCGGATTCATCGTGATGTACATCAAGGACGTGTACAGCGTCCTGGTGCCGCCGGTGATCACGAGCCTCGGTTCCGGGATGAACTTCGGTCCCGCGCCGGGATACAACGGCCAATGGACCTGGCTGAACATTCGCGATGCGGTCATCAACCCGCTGAACGAAATCGGCCACTTCTTCTGCCGGTTCGAGTACCGCCCGAAACCCGAAGAGAACGCGATGAACCCCATCGTGGTCCTCTACCGGCGCTGCCCGCACACGGTGATCACGACCTGCGCCCTGGACACCAAGCTCGGTGCGCCCGCGCTGACCTCCGCCACCGCGGTGGAAAGCATCGCGATCGCCGACGGCGCGGACACCTCGGCCACGTCCACCGCGTTCGCGGTGACCTTGTCCGAAACGGCGGCTCTGACGATGGGTCAGCCCGTCACGCTGACGGACGCCTCCTCGAACGCCTTCAGCGGCTACATCGCTTCGACGTCGGCCGCTCCGACGTACGTGGTGATGGGGGCCGAGGCGGTCTCGGCGTTCAACATCACGGACACCCCGGTCACGATCGTCAAGGCATAACCAATTCCCGGGGCCGGGCAACCGGCCCCGGGGCAACCATAAGGAACACACATCATGGCAGCGAAACTCATTCTTCTGGCGGTCGAAACCTGGAACTCCAAAACGGGCGCGACCACGGGCGCGGTCAAAGTCGCGGACATCGTCGACTACCGCACCTACGTCAACGACCACGGCGAAACGGTCAGCCTGATCGAAACGACCTCCGGGATGCTCCCGGCGATCGCGATCACGCAGAGCTACAGCGCGAACGTGGCCTCCCTTCCCGCGCCCGAGCACACGGCCGCGAACGTCCCCACGGCCCACGCGACCCCGACGGTCGATCCGTTGGGCGACCAGTACCGCGGCTCCTCGTTCCCGTAGTCCGCGAAGGAACCCGGGCGACCTGGTCCCCAGTCGCCCGGGGTCCGTTTTGTTTCTGGCGCTCGCCGGGTTGCCTCCGCGTGGTTGGTCTCCGCGCGCGCTTGCGCCCCCTGGCGAGCCCTTTGCATTCGCGGGACGGACTGGTAGACTTGAACACCGAGAGGAACCGACGCTATGAGAGGACCCGCATGCTACACGAACAGCTCCCCCGCCGAGGCGGAGGTTACGATCAACGCGCCCGTCTACCAAATCGACGGCGCGACTTTTGGTTTTAGGAACGAGGCGTTCGAATACGCGGACTTGGTTCTCGCCGGCGCCGGCGTCGACTGGCTCGCCCGGTTCGAGCTCGCGTATCCCCCGACCGACCCCGACTCCGTCGACGTGCGGCTCGGCGGAACGGCCAACCAGCGCCCCCTTATCGGCGGCCTCGACAAGGATTTCTCCGTCGACGGCAAAAACGTGTATCTATATTTTGCCCCCGCCGTTGGCGACGTCGTGTACGTCCGCTACGCCGCGGGCGTCGGCGACGACGGCACGTCGCCGGACGGGACGGTCCCGGTCGGTACAATGTCCACCCGCGCCCTGAAAGACGGGGAGGCTGTGGACGACCCGTCCGCCGTCGACGTCGGCTACTGCCTCGCCGACGGATACTGCCGGTACTCCATCGCCCAGTATCCCGAGCTGTACGCGTTCGCCGCGGCGCACGGGCTCCTGGCGGAAGGCTCGCTTGCCACGGGCGCGACCTACGTCGTGCCGGTCGACCCGGACACGACGTTCGTGTTGAAGTATTTGATCCCGTACTCCTACGGAGAGCAGGGGCTGGACGACGCCGGGCTCTTGTCCCCGCCCCGCAGCTCAACCCACCGCGTCCAGATCAAGGCGTAGCGGTGGGCCAGTTCGCGTCAACGCAGCGGGCGGAGATGCGCCGGAAGTTCGCGTTGGGCGAACAAGCCGACGCGCTCGAGCTCACGGCCGGGGAGCAGGCGGCGGCAATCGCCGGCCTGTCTTCCGGGCTGGCCGACGGCCTCGACCGCATCGGGGTCCTCGCAGGCCGCGCGGATGCCTCCGATGGGCGGCTCGCCGGCGCGGAGACGCGCCTGGACGGCGCGGAGACGCGCCTGGACGGCGCGGAGACGCGCCTGGACGGCGCGGAGACGCGCCTGGACGGCGCCGAGTCCGGGTTGTCCGGGACGGGCGCCGCGCTGACGGCGCTCGCTTCGCGGGTTTCGCACGACAAATCCGAGCTTCTGGCGGAGGTCGCCCGGCTGGACGGCCTGCTCCCGGAGCACCCGTTGCTTCCGGCGACTTTCGACGTCGTCGTCGCCGTTGACTTCGTCGGGTCGACGGTAACCAAGAAACGACTTTCGCTGGATACCAGGGGCCGCATAACCGCGATCGAGGACACAGTATGAGAATTTTCACCGCCTTCGTTTTTCTTGCCGCGGCCGCCGTTTCGCTCGGGCAGGGGCTTCGCTCCACCCCGTACGACCCGGTTACCCCGTACGACCACGTCGTCGAGCGCCGGCTGCGCGCGCTCGAAGGCGCCGCGGTTCCGGCCGCCCAGACGGGGCTTGTGTTGCGCGTGGAGACGAACACGGGCCAGTTCGCGACCTACACGCACCCCCGGAGCATCACGCTGGCGTCGTCCGGAGGCGTCCTGCGGGCGGTCACTTCTCCGTTCGCGGTCCCGACGAACGCCCACCCGACCGTGTGGTTCGAGCCTCCGTTGAACGCCGAAACCGACCCGGTCTTCACCAACTGGCTCGCCACCAGTCCCTCGCCGGTGTACGCCGAAACCGACCCGGTCTTCACCAACTGGCTCGCGGGCGCCCCGCTCGACCCCTACGTCCTCACGAACCATCTCGGGGAGGTGAGCATCGCCGGAGGGCTGTCGGTGTCCGGGGCCGGGATACTCGAGATAACCAACTACGTCGTGCGCTCCGTTGCCGCTTTCATGCCGCACGGGTCCGCCGTCGCCGGGGTCACGAACGGGGCGTTTTGGCGCCGGTCCGCGGGGGCGTGGCAGCCGGACGAGACGGTGTCGCTGCCGGCGGGGGCGCTGAGATACAGCCGTGGCGGCATGTGCGCCAGCGAGGACGGGGCGAATATCTACGCCCTTGTCGACATGGCGGACATTCCCGGGGCCCCGGTCGACTCGAACGAGGTGTTCCGTCTTGGCGCTTCCGGGTGGGAGCCTGCCGGGTTGACCGGCATATTTGACAGCGTCGCGTGTTCTCTGGACGGGGAAACGCTGGTGGTCGCTCCGCTGAGCGGCTATTCTGGCGCGGGCACCACGTTGTGGTACCGCGCGCACTCCACGTCTGGCTGGGTTCGCAGCGAATCGCTTGGGCCGCCCCTCGCGCTTGTCCCGGACGGGTCGGGGGTCTACGCCGTCGACCAAGGCACCCGGGAGCTTTCGTTCCTGTCGCTTCCGGACGGCGCGGTCTCGGCTGTGGCCGGCGGCCCGCTTTCTCTTGGGTCCGTTTCTCGTGTCGCCGCGGGCTCGGATGGGCTGGTGTACGTCGGGACCTCGAACGGGTTTTGGCGGTACGAGGACGGGGCTTGGTCCGAGCTGCTCGCGCGCGACGTGCTCGGCGGGGACTCTTCGAATTCTTTTCGGGTGGAGGCGTTGGCCGTGGCCCCTTCCGGCGGGGTTGTTTGGGTTAGCGGGGGCCCGCTCGGCCCCACAATTTCTACGCGTGCGTACCGGGCCGTCGGCGGCGGGGCCTGGGCGCCGGTAATGCTTTATGGGTCCTCCATTGTCCCGTCGTCGTTTTGGAAAATCTCCCCGGACGGAAAATTTATGCTTGCGCACACGGCTGCCTCCTGCGGGGCCGACACGGGCGAGCGGCTTGTTGGGTTCGACGACCTTTCCGCCGGCCGGCTTAGCGTAACGGGGCCGCTCATCGTCGGGAACAACCACAACGTGGCCGACGAATTGCACGCGTTTTGGATGTTTTCCCAGCGCTACGCGATAAAGAGCTACAACATCGCGAGCCCGTACGCCAAGTTTCATTCGACGAACTCCGCCGCCACCGTGTTTCCAACCACCTCGGCGTGGCACGCCGTGGAGTTCGACTTCTCGCCGGGCTCGGAAAACTTCGGGCCCATCGTGCTGACGAACGCCACCACCGTCGAGTTCGGGTTCTCCGGCCACGTCGAAATAAACGGGTGCCTGCGGGCGCAGTGGCGGGGGGCCGACAACACCACGGCGTGGCTCGCGTCGCGGATCGTGTACTCCACGAACGCGTGGGCCACGACCAACGAGGCCCGCTGCCTGCAGGCGTTCATTTCCCGCGCGCGCCAGGCCAACGAGCTCGCGACGCTCCCGTACGCCGGCAGCCTGACGGTTACGAACGGGACGCAGATCCGGCTGGAGGCCAGCGTCAGCGCGACAAACATGGTGTTGTCGTTGAACCCGCTGTTCGCCAACCCGGTAAAGGCGACCATAAACATATTCACGGCCGGTGCCGAGCCCCGCATGGGAGTTTGGTAATGGCCATTTATGAACCCTACACCGCGTCCGACGGCTACTCCGGGTTTTCCATGTGCCACACGGGCATGGATCCCCTGCAGCTCAGCGGCGGCGCGTTCTCCCGCGGGATCAACGTCACCGTCCGCGGCGGCCTGCTGTCCACGCGCCCGGGTTTCGAGGACCTCGGCGTCCTCGGTTCCGGGGCGTTCCAGGGCGCGGCCGTCTACTCGCTCGAGGAAGCCGACCACCTCGTCTACGCGCTGAACGGGAAGATCTTCGTCCGCGACGCGTCCGGAAAAATCCACTCGATCGGCGGCTCCATGAAGGCGTCCGGTCCGGTCTACTTCGCGCAGGTTTTCAAATGGATGCTTTGCCAGGACGGCGAGAGCCGCCCGATCGTCGTGCAGGAGAGCGGGGGCGTTTTCTCCCGGTTCGAGCGCGACGTCGTTCTGGACCCCGGCGCCCCGGTGCCGAAGATTTGCCTTGTTCCCGGTACTGTCGGCGCCTACGCGCACGGCCGGTACCACTACGCCACGACGAAGATGCCGGACGTCAACCCGGCGCTCGAAGGCGGCAGCGGGTCCGCCTACACGAATCTCGACGTGCTCCCCGAGCTTCTCGAGGGCACCGGCCGCGCGAGCATCACGAGCTCCGACGTCCTCGACGTGCTGGAGCCCGAGGCCGTGTTCCGGCTGTCCGAGCACCGCGTGCTCAACGAAGGCGCGTCGCTCGGCCTGCCGGCCGAGCTTGGGTTCGTCCACGGCATGGGGGCCATGCGCGGCGCCGCCACGGGCACCGGCATCGGATCGCTGTTCGTGTTCTGCACCCGCGGCGTGGTCGCTTTCGAGTTCGGCAACCCCCGGGCGGAGTGGAAGAACGTCAATCTTTCCCAGGTCGCGTTCGTCGGCCCCGGCACGCGCAGCCCGCGCTCCGTGTTCAACGTCAACGACGACCTGTGGTACCTCGGCACCGAGGGCCACCTCCGGTCCGTGAACTACGACGGCGCCCAGCTTAGCGGCGGCTCGGCTTCGTCGGCGGCCCTGTTCAACGTCGTGAAGAGCATCGAGGCGAAGCGCTGGGTCGACCAGACGACGCCCGCCTGGCTCCCGCACGCGAGCGCGTGCGCCGCCGACAACCGGATCCATTGGGTCCTGGCCGACGGCAAGGCGCTGGGGTCCATCGAGCTCGCCCAGGCGTACGATGCCAACCCGTCCGAGCAGCCGATCCTGCACGAGGGCATCTGGACCGGGTTCGACTTCCTGCAGGTCCTGTCCATCGGGAACCGCCTGCACGCCGTCGTTTCCGGGAAAGACGGCCCCCATCTTCTCCGTCTCGGCTCTCCCGACGGGTACGACCCCGGCGGAGTGGCCATCCGGTCCGAGCTCGTCACGCGCATGTTCCCGTTCGTCTACAACGAAGCCTCCTCGTTCCGCGAAGTGAAGCGGTTCGTGAGGTTCTCCGCCTTCTTCCAGGGCATCGACCGCCCGTGCCGCGTCGAGATCTCCTACCGCCCGGAGCACATGCTGTCGTGGACGCGCCTCGGCGGAGCGGCGTACAACGTACCGGCCAACACCCCCGGGCAGACCCGGATCCTTTCGCTCGCGCCCGACATGTCGGAGCTGGGGGCGTGCAACCCGGTGACCGGGGAGCCGCCGTGGATGTTCCACGCCGCGCAGTTCCGCGTCGAATGGACCGGGCGGGCCACGATTGCGCGCCTTCTGGCGGACGCGTCGATCCAGGAAGACGTGCCGCGCCCCGCGTGCCAGGAAGACAACCCGGACGGGGTTTCGCTGCCCATTGCGGACGACGACGACTTCGCCTATACTGTTCCCATTGGAGACTAGGCAGATGGAACTCATCACGCTCGGATCAATCACGCCCCTCGTCGGGCGGTTCATCGAAGGAGGGCAGGGCGCGTGCCGCCCCGACCTCGTCGCGGAGCGCGTAAGCGACGCCTGCGAGCGCCTGCTCGTCAAGTGCGACTCTCCGTACACGACCTGGAAATGCAGGATCCGGTGCGACCGCGGGCACTTCCCGCTGCCGCGCGAGATGGAGTCGATCATCGCCTGCAACGTCG
>Ga0116148_1003315_pt1 | contig 14941 bp, 13 predicted proteins | sample AD_UKC055_MetaG_FD_89786 | JGI IMG/M metagenome (GOLD analysis project Ga0116148, IMG submission 89786) | Active sludge microbial communities of municipal wastewater-treating anaerobic digesters from USA - AD_UKC055_MetaG | ecosystem: Engineered > Bioreactor > Anaerobic > Digestate | place: USA... | reverse complement strand
CTCTACCCGGAAATACGCAGGCAGATGCGCGCCCGCTATCCCAGGCACCCCTGGCCAGAGGATCCCCTGACCGCCGCACCGACCCGCAAAACCCTGCGTCGCAAATCCTGACGCACCGCATTTTGAATCCTTCCGCGACTCTGTCCGCCCCAAGGGAACGCCAGCCTCTCCCGGCGGCTTTGTCAAAGCCGCCGGGGAAAAGCCGCCAGGGTATTACCACTGCTGGCCCTGCTCCAGCAGCTGCCCGGCTTTGATCATATCCGCGGCTGCATTGATGAGGGTATAGGCTGAAATGTTGTCTTCACGAAGGAAGGGGATCCGGGCTCTAATCATCTGGTAGAGTTTTTTATTTTTCGGGCTGCACTGTTTTTGCCCGTTGATCAGGTCGATCGCCTGCGCAGCAGCGATCATTTCGATCGCGGCGACCGGCAGGGCCCATTGGGAGGCCTTCCAGGCGTAGAGGCAGGCAAGGCCGCTGTTGGAGACAACATCCTCCGTCCATGCGCTGGTGGCTGTGGACTGGACGCTGAACCGTCCCAGGGAGGAGAGTCGCAGGTATTCAGCCGAGCCCCGGTATTGATAGATCATCAATCCGCTGTTGGCGCCGGCATCCGGCGCCAGGAATCTCGGAAAGCGCCCGCCATTCATCTTGTCGTTCATGAGATGGTGCGCTCTCATGTTCGAGATGTTGGCCAGGGTCGTCAATGAATTGATGAGAATATCCGCGTTTTTGGCGAGTGCGGAGCCCTGAAATTTACCGGCATCCTTCACCTGAAAATCGATACGCTGGGTCGCATCGGGACGGACGATGGGATTATCCGAACAGCGATTGATCTGAGCCTCCAGGAGAGGTAAAATACTCAGGATATCATCATATTCCGCCCCATGCCACTGCGGCATGGTACGCAGGGAGTATTCATTATGACCGCGCGCCATGGTTAACCCGGAGCCGTCCAGCCGCTCGCTGATGGCGGCAGCCACAATGGCTTCACCGCTCGCTCTGTCCGCTTCAAAAAGGCTGGGATCGAATGCTTCCATCGCTGCGCCTCTGGCATCGGCAGTCAGCGCGGCAATGATGAGCATCGATTTCATAAGTACAATCGAATCGTAAAGTGCGATGGAAAGCAATCCGGATGAATAGGTGTTGCCATTGATCATGGAGAGGCCATCTTTGAATGAGGGATTGACCGGGGCTATGCCCGCTTTTTGCATGGCCGCGGCCCCCGAAATGATCTCCAGATTGGCTCCGGACTTGATAAAAGCCTGGCCGGATTCATCCCCGACGACCACCAGGGCGATGTGGGCACAGGGTATCAGGTCTCCGCTTGCACCCAGTGAACCGCTTTCCGGAACGCAGGGATAGACCCTCGCATTGAGCATGTCGGCAAACGTCCGGGCGATAGCGGGTGTGATGCCGCATTCGCCGGTTGCAAATTTGTTCAGTGTGGTCAGCATGATGGCTCTGACGACATCTTCCGGCAGGTACTCCCCTCCCCCCGCTGCGTGCGACCTGAGCAGATTCATCTCCTTGCAGAGCGCTTGCTCGGCTGTAAGCAAAATGTCAGCATTTTCGCCATAGCCGGTCGTCACTGAATAGATCTTCACACCGCTCGATGCCGCTTCATCGATTACGCCGCGTGAACGCGCCATGCGTTCGCTGGCGGCAGGCGCAATTTCGACATGTGCACCGAAGCGTGCAACAGCGATCACCTGAGGCAGCTGCAGTGATTTGCCGTCGATGATTACATTTTTAATCCCTGCCGGTGACTGCAGTTCAGCCATACCTTTTCCCTCCCCAAAATAACCAGCCGCCGATACGCCGCGTTACGGCGGGGCTCAGATTGATCACCTTCCTGACTCAATCCATCCGGCATGTCGGCCGCTACTGTCTCGCGCTCAATGTGGTTTGGTCTTGCGCACCGGTGTCGAACAATCGCGCGGGAGCGTTCAAGCGAATGCGAGCCAAAGTCCTGGAACGACTATGCCTGCAGAAAAAAGCCCGGTCCGGACGTGTTAATGAAATATAGCGCAATCCAGCCATACCGTCAAGGCAAATATAGGGCGTTGTGCATAAAATCCGCTTGTTTTCCTTGCCTTGTTTGGCTAATTTTCACTACACTAACCCAAGACAAAGGAGTGAGATTCCATGAAAAACCTGAAAAGCATTACGCTCCTCGCACTGTTGTTCAGTTTTTCGGCCCTCATCGCTCAGGAGGCCCGTCCGTGGTTCCAGGATGCTCCTCCCCAATTCAGAAAGCCCAATCCGAAAGCCAAAGTGCTTCCACTCATCAGAGTCCAGGGCAACAAGTTCGTCGATCCCCAGGGCAGCACGGTGCTCTTCCGCGGCGTCGCCATCTCCGACCCGGACAAGGTGGAGCGCCAGGGCCACTGGGGCAAGGCTCATTTCGAGAAGGTGAAGGAGCTGAATCCCAACGTCGTCCGTATTCCGGTCCACCCGATTGCCTGGCGGGAGCGCACGCCGGAGAAGTATATCAAGCTGCTCGACGAAGCGGTTGAATGGTGCACTGATCTGGGGATGTATGTGATGATCGACTGGCATTCCATCGGCAACCTCCAGACGGAAGTCTTTCAGGATCCGATGTATATTACCTCCAAAGCGGAGACCTATGAGTTCTGGCGCAAGATCTCCCGCCACTTTGCTGGCCACAACACCGTCGCCTTTTACGAGCTTTTCAATGAGCCCACCACCTACCGTGGTCAGCTCGGGCCATGCTCATGGGCCGACTGGAAAAAGCTCAACGAGACCATGATCACCATCATCCGCGCTCACGACCAGGAGACCATTCCCCTCGTCGCCGGGTTCGACTGGGCGTATGATCTGACCCCGCTGCGCGAGGAGCCTGTCGCTGCAGAGGGCATCGGCTACGTCACACACCCCTATCCTTTCAAGCGTTCAGAGCCCTGGCCGCCCAAGTGGGAGGAGGCGTTCGGTTTTGCGTCGGGCCAGTACCCGATCGTGGCAACTGAATTCGGTTATTTTGAAAATCCGAACATTAAGGGAGATAATCCAGGGCATTACGGTGACGAGATCATCGGCTATCTGGAGGGCAAGGGGATCAGCTGGGTGGTCTGGGTTTTTGACCCCGAATGGGGCCCGAGCCTGCTCAGGAACTGGAATTACGAGCTCACCACCGGCGGCGAGTATTTCAAAAAAGCGGTGCAGGGCCGGCTCGAGGTACAGGCCCGCAAGTGACAGCGGCGGCTCGGCCGGCGGCGAGGCGGTTCGAGAGTGGCCAGCGCAGGCTGGCGTCGAGATGGAGGGAGCTGTAGGCCGTGTAACCCTCGGGGTCGGACAGGTCGGTCGAGCCGGTGCCTGCCAGTCGCGTGATTAACCGCAGCGGCCGATGTACATCACCCTCCTGAGCCACTGCGGCCGCTCCGGAGAGCAGCAGCATGCAGATCATGAAAACCGGTACAACTCTTGTGGCCGCTTCACCCCTCTTTCCTGATATTTTGCCGCTCTTCATTGTCTTGCTTCCTTTCTTTGGTGCAGGTAACCAGCCATCGGACTGAAAAAGCGCCTCCGCCGTTTTACAGCCGGATGGTGATCAAACCGTTTTTCCGTGGGCCCCGGCCTATTCTTTCGGCTCCGCGGCGAGTTCAGTGGCGCTCTCAATCCCCGTCGCCACTTCTCCGGGGATGAATCCCAGACGGATGTAGATCGGGTGGATGATTTTACGGATTTCCGGCAACTTGCGGGCGAAGAAAAGGCCGCCGGCGAGGCAGGTGATACCGCCCAGCAGTATGGTGCTGTCCGGGCCGAACAGCCTGGCCATCGATCCGGCGAGGATGCTGCCGAACGGGAGGGTGCCCATGAAGGCCAATGCATACAAGCTCATGATCCGCCCGCGCTTGTCATCATCGATGATGGTCTGCAGCAGGGTATTGCTCGAGGCCATCTGCAGCATGTTGCCCAGTCCGACAAAGATCATCAGTACCAGGGAGAGGGGGATGAAGCGTGAAAAGGAGAGGGCGATCAAACCGGCTCCGAAAAGGACGGCGGCCACGGGGATGAACTTGAAGAGGCCGACAACGCTCTGACGAGAGGCCAGATAGAGAGCGCCGGCGAGCGCCCCCATGCCCGAAGCGCCCATGAGAAAACCGAAGGTGTTGGGCCCTCCCCCCAGAACCTCCTTGACCATGACCGGCATGATCACCGTATAGGAGGTCCCCATCAGGCTGACCAGCGCGAGCAGGGCGATGATGTACTTGACCGGCGCAAATTCAAGCGCGTAGGTGACGCCCTCCTTCATCTCCCGTAAAATGGAAGTGTTCCGCCGGGCCGGTTTTCCGGGGGTGACCCGCATCAGCAGCAGGGAGGTGATGACAAAGATATAACTCACGCCGTTGATCAGAAAACAGACCCCCTCCCCGGTCAGGGCGATCAGCATGCCGGCGATGGAGGGACCGAGCAGCTTGGCGCCGTTGACCATGGAAGAATTGAGGGCGATGGCATTGCTCAAATCCTCCCGTTTCTCCACCATCTCGATCATGAACGATTGCCGGGCCGGGGTGTCGAAGGCGTTGACACAACCGAGAATGGTGTTCAGAAGGATGATATGCCAGATGCGGATGTCTCCGCTGAAATAGATCAGGGCCAGCACCATCGCCTGGGTCATGGCCGCCATTTGGGTGGCAATCATGATATGATATTTGTTCAAGCGGTCGGTCAGCACTCCCGCGAAGGGGGCGATAAAAAAGGTAGGGATCTGTCCGGCGAAGCCCACGACGCCGAGCAGCAAGGCCGAACCGGTGAGATCGTAGACCAGCCATGGCGTGGCGATGCGCTGGATCCAGGTCCCGATGAGGGAAATGCTTTGTCCACCGAAGAAGAGGCGGTAGTTGCGGTAGCGGAAGGAGCGGAAGACGGTCCGTACTCCGGCGAAATATTTCTTCTCCACGATTTCCATTCCGGGCTATACTCTTTGAGAAGGTTGCGGGAAAGTACCCGGCGCAGGTCTGGTTTCGCCGCCCGATCGGCCGGCCAGGGTATGGAGTGCGAGCAGGGTCACGAAAAGAGAGGCCAGTGCGAGCGGAAAGATCTCCAGCGAGATACGGCGGGCGAGAATGCCGATCAGGGCGGGGATGATTGCGCAGCCCAGCGATCCCGCTGCCATTTGCATGCCGATAGTATTGGCGGCATGGCTCACCCCCACGCGGCGGCTGGTCCCTGTGGTCAGGGCTGGATAGATGGGGGCGATGGCCACTCCGGTCAGGACGATCGCGGTGAGATTGGCTGCGGGGGCGGGATTCCACCACATCAACAGGGCTCCGAGCAGGGCAGCGAGCAGGCTGCCGCGCACGAGGCGGTCGACGCCTGTCCGGGCGGCGTAGAGGCCGGCGGCAATCCGCCCCGCCGTGAAGGTAGCCCAGTAGCTGCCGGCCCACAATCCAGCCACCTCCGTACGGATGCCGCGCGACTCGGTAAGCAGGGAGTAGGTCCAGGTCCCCAGTGAGAATTCAGCTCCGGTGTAGAGGAAGAAGAGCAGCATGCTCAGCCATGCCCCGGGGTGCAGCAGGGTCTTCCGCAGCGGAGTTCTGTAATCGGTCAGGCGCCTGGTTTCCACGGCCTTTGCCCCCTGCTGATTCCATACGGGCAGGGTCAGCGTGAAAGAAGCCGCTAGCGCGAGCTGAAACCCTCCAATGATGATGTAGCCCAACCGCCAGGAATGCAGCACGGTCAGCGCGGCGGTCATGATGACCGGACCGAGGGTCGCCCCCACGCCATAAAAGGCGTGCAGCCACTGCATCAAGCCGGCGTTGAAATGGGCCGCGGCGTAGGTGTTGAGGCCGGCATCGATCGCCCCGGCGCCCAGTCCGGCTGCTACCCCCAGCAGGACCATCATCCACCAGGCGGGGACCAGGGTATAGCCGATCAGACCCGCTCCTGTGAGGGCACAACTTGCTGCCAGCAGGGTGCCAATACCCAACCGGCCGACCAGGAGTCCGCTCATAAAGGTCGAGGTCAGATAGCCCGCCGTCGAGGCCGCGAGCAAGAGTCCGATCGCATCGAGCGGAAGGCCGAAATCGGCCCGAAGCGATGGCCAGGCCACACCCAGCACGCCGTCGGGCATGCCCAGTGCGATGAAGGCGGTGAAGGCCAGCAGAATCAGCCCGATCCCGGGATATGATGCGCTCTTTTCTGTTCTTCTCATTGCAGTCTGGTCCAGGACCCGTTGATTGACCTCTCACTCGGGATAGTATGAGCTTTTCATACTGCTCTCCAGCCTGGCATCTGTAATGGACCTTTGGCCCGGAGTGCCGTTCGCTCTTTTTGCAGGCGCCGGATCGGCTCGTGCCGATGGCCCGGCGGTTGTGCTCTCATCATGCAGCAAACTGCGTAAGTGAGCGCGCGGGGCTCGGCTGGACGGAATAGCCCGCAAGCCGCTGTGTGTTCTATTCGGCAAAACCTGTCAGGATAACATCATGAAGATCAAACTGAAATATTTATTGTGGGTGCCGCTCGTGCTGGTGTGGGTCTCCTGCACAGATCCGGTCCGACCGGTCCCTCCCGGCGAAATACCGGTGGATGAACCTGCGCGGTCATTTCTGGCACTGGGAGATTCCTATACCATTGGCCAGTCGGTCCCCGTCTCTGATCGCTGGCCTAACCAGCTGGTTGGGCAGTTGCGTGAAAAGGGCTTCGATATGGCTGATCCGCAGATTATCGCCATGACGGGCTGGACGACGGCCAATCTGCTGCAGACCATGCAAACAGCACAGTTGACCCCGCCCTATGATATGGTGACTCTGCTGATCGGCGTCAACGACCAGTATCAGGGCAGGACGCTGGAGAGCTACCGGCAGGGATTTACAGCCCTGCTGACGCGGGCTGTAGAACTTGCGGACGCTGATCCGGCGCGGGTGATCGTTGTTTCAATCCCGGATTACAGCGTCACCCCCTTTGCGGAGATGCGCAATCCCGCCCGGATCCGGGCGGCCCTCGATCAATTCAACGCCCTCAACCTCGAACTCTCGCGGGCGGCCGGGGTGAACTATGTCGACATCACACCCGGCTCACGGGCTGCTGCTGCTGATTTGACTCTGCTGGCTCCGGACCAGCTCCATCCCTCGGGTAAAATGTACGCGGAATGGGTAGAGATGATTATGCCCGTGGCTGAGAGGATTTTGAATGAGTGAAACCGGCCACCTCCCTGTCAGGTGACAAGTCTGGCCTGCAACCAGATCTCTGCTCCGGCCAGGGCTTCAGAGGCCGGGATGTTAGGGAAATATTTCTTCTTCCCCTTGTCTGCCAGAAATTGGGTTGCTGTCACCAACTCGATGATTTTGATCAAACGCACCATTTGATACGCAACCCCATATCGCCGAAAGGCTTCGAACCATCGGCCATCACTACCGGAGAGTGGTTGGGCGATCCCCCTGCATTTTATAAATATAACTTTTTGCCGATTCGAGATCAAGTCATTTGTAAAGGCGCCGTTTATTTAATTTCTCTTAGAGATTGCTGCTTCGAAAAAAGAGAAATAAATCTTGAATATTTAAGTTAATCTAGTAAATTCATATACATTGGTGCATATTAGGAAAACAAAAAAATGAATGTCTATCTTAAACGATTCGAACAGACCATCATTGTTGCGCTCATGGTGATGATGGTACTCATAGTCCTGCTGGCAACGATTGAACTGGGCTATATCATCGTCAAGGATATCATGACACCGCCCATTGCGATACTTGATATACATGAATTATTGGATATATTCGGTTTCTTTCTGCTGGTCTTAATTGGCGTGGAACTGCTGGAGACCATCAAGGCGTATGTTGTCGAGCATGTCGTCCATGTCGAAGTCGTGGTGGAAGTGGCAATCATCGCCATTGTACGCAAGGTCATCATTCTCGATGTCAAAGATTATCATCCTCTGCAATTGTTGGGTATTGCCGCGATCATCGTCGCTTTATCCGGTGCTCATTATTTGATCAAAACATTGCATCACAACAAGTCAGCGAGTGAGGGCTGACCAAATAGGTTTGTTCCCGGAACGATCGATAAAAGTCTGGTAGCGTGATCTACCTATAACCTAGGTTCCAGATTCTGCTATGTAGTTCGACATATTATCGCTGCCTGTGCGATAAGGGTCGCCGGAATGCGATGGGCTTTTTGGTAAAATCCGGGTCATTCTCACTGACTTTAAAAGCGGAGGTAACATGCAGACCATCATCGGCAAACACTGGCACCATTTGCCGGAGGAGGAAGTGCTCGAACTTTTAGGCAGCAATCTTCAAGATGGCCTGGATATTTTTGAAATCAAGCATCGCCGGGATCATTTCGGCGCAAATGTACTGACACCGAAAAAAAGCAAAACTCCGCTGTCGCGTTTCCTGCTGCAATTCAACAATCCGCTCATTCTCATTTTAATTGCTTCCAGCATCATCACCATACTGATCAAGGATCCGCTTGATGCCGCCATCATCTTTGCGGTTGTTCTGATCAATGCCGTCATCGGATACCTGCAGGAATCCAAAGCAGAAAAGGCTATTGAAACCCTGGCGGAGGTGATGACCACGGAGGCGACCGTTGTCCGGGCCGGCCGGGTGCAAAGGGTACCAGCCTCTGAATTGACGCCCGGGGATATTGTGCAATTGCAGGCCGGCAGTAAAGTGCCCGCCGACTTGAGGCTGCTGCGGATGCGTGATCTGCAGATTGCCGAAGCCTCACTGACGGGCGAATCCATGCCTGTCCAGAAATCGCTGGAAACCACACTGGCGTCCGATACGGTCCTGGCGGAACGGCGAAATATGGCCTATGCCTCGACGCTGGTCACTTTTGGACAGGGCACGGGTATCGTCACTGCCATCGGCGATAGCACCGAGATTGGCCGCATATCCGCGCTGATTTCCGCAGCACAGGAATTGGAAACGCCTCTAACACGAAAGGTCGCCCACTTCAGCCGGATGGTGTTGTATGCCATTCTTTCTCTAACCATCCTGACCTTCATCATCGGCCTGCTTCGTGGACAATCGGCTGCGGAGACCTTTACGGCCGTGGTGGCCCTGGCAGTCGCCATGATTCCTGAGGGCTTGCCCGCGGCACTGACCGTGACTCTGGCCATCGGTGTCGCGCGGATGGCACGGCGTCGTGCCATCATACGCAAGTTGCCAGCCGTGGAAACGCTGGGCAGTGTGACGGTGATCTGCTCTGACAAGACCGGCACCTTGACGCAGAACCAGATGATGGTGCAGAATGTACTCGTCGGTACTACCATGTATGAGCTTACCGGCACCGGCTACGAGCCCAGGGGTGAATTGCTGCACCAGGGGCAAACAACACCCCTTTCACCCGGTCTGGAAAAGTGCCTGCTGGCGGGATTGCTATGCAACGACAGCGCCCTGGTGCAAAGCGATGGCCAATGGCAGGCGCAGGGTGATCCGACCGAGGTGGCATTGATCGCAGCGGCAAACAAGGCCGGTCTGGAGACGGAAGCCGTCGCCGCCCGTTATCCGCGCCTGGATGCCATCCCTTTCGATTCCAGCTACCAGTATATGGTAACCCTGCATACCATGCCGGATGGCGGCAAGTTTGTATTCATCAAAGGCGCTGTTGAAGCCATCTTGAGCAAATGCACCTCGGCGCTGGATGAGGCGGGTGAATCCGCAGCTCTCGATGCCATTGCAGTTGAAGCTGCAGTAGCCGATATGGCAAAACGCGGCCTGCGCGTACTGGCTTTTGCCGGCCTGTTGATGCCGCCGGACGTCACAGCCGTGGCTCATGAATCCATCCAGAGCGATCTGACCTTTTTCGGGTTGCAGGGGATGATCGATCCACCCCGGCAGGAAGCCATCAGCGCCGTGCGAGCCTGTCAGGCTGCCGGTATCCACGTCAAAATGATCACTGGCGATCATGCACTGACCGCCGCAGCCATCGCCGCACAAATCGGCATCGCCCAACCCTGCACGGATGGCACGCCAGCGCAGGATTGTGTGCTGAGCGGTCAGGAAATGGCAGACTATTCCGACCAGCAACTGATTGATGCAACGGAAAATGTTGCGGTGTTCGCGCGGGTGACGCCGGAACAAAAATTACGGCTTGTTGAAGCCTTGCAGAACCGCGGCAACGTCATCGCCATGACCGGCGATGGCGTCAACGACGGCCCGGCATTGAAACAGGCGGATATCGGCATCGCCATGGGCATCACCGGCACCGATGTCGCCAAGGAAGCATCCGATATGGTCCTTACCGATGATAACTTTGCCACCATCGAGGCAGCCGTTGAAGAAGGCCGCGGCGTTTTCGACAACCTGACTAAAATCATCGTCTGGACGATCCCCACCAACATCGGCGAAGGCCTGATCATTATGCTGGCTATCCTGGCCGGCATCGCTCTGCCGATATTGCCCGTGCACATTCTCTGGATCAACACCGTCACGGCCAGCGTTCTGGGCCTGACATTGGCGATGGAGCTCAAGGAGCCCGATATCATGCGGCGTCAGCCACGAGTTCCCAATGCACCTATTCTCACCAACGAGTTAATTGTGCGTTTGCTCCTCGTCGGCGGCATCATCACTATTGGCACCTTTGCTTTGTATGACCTGGCGTTGAACATCGGCGCCAGTATCGTCCAGGCGCGCACCATCGCTGTAAATACCGTGGTGATGATCGAAGTGTTTTACCTGTTGAATTGCCGCTCCCTGACGCAATCATTTCTGCGTCTGGGGGTGTTCACCAATCGCTGGATCGTGATTGGCATCGCCGTTATGATCCTGTTGCAGCTGCTGTTCACCTATGCGCCGTTCATGAACAGCACGCTGGCCAGCGCTCCCATATCGCTGCGCGACTGGGGCCTGGCGATCGGCGTGGGATTCCTCGGATACATCGTCGTCGAACTGGAAAAATGGCTCCGGAGAAGAAGAAAGTGAACAGAGACAAATATCACCATTGCAGAGTTATACGGCCGAGTCCTGAATTTGGTGAATCATTCAATGCGACCGTAACACTATAAAAAAAGCCATTTCCAACTGTTTTACTCTTCATAACCCCCCAATCTGGACGACCGTTTTCTGACGCCACCTTTAAAATCCTGGTGGGTCACCTGCAAATAATCCAAGCTTCTGGTAATTTTTCCCCTATCTGGTCAGCCGCACGCCCGGTAATACCAAAAAAAATTTTAATAATAATGCTACTTTGTATTGCATAGTATAAAAATATTTATAATATTATATATGTCAAACAAGCATGTATAAAAAGGTATAGAAAGAACCCCATGAAAATTACCGTCAGCACCAACCTCGCTGGATACGCTTTTCACATGGATGAAGATGCGTATCAACATCTCCGCCACTACCTGGTCCGGCTCGAAAAAGAGTTCTCGAGTGAACAGGGTGCAGAGGAGATCATCGCCGACATCGAAGCTCGCATGGCGGAGCTGTTCAAGATGCGGCTGGACAAGTACAAACAGGTCATCTCCCTGCCGGATATCGAGGCGGTCCTGGCCGTCCTCGGTTCCCCGGAAGCCATCAGCGGCAATGGCAACGAGGATTACACTTGCCATCGCGCCGTACCCCGCCACTTCTATCGCGATCCCGATGGCCGTGTTTTCGGCGGTGTCTGTGCCGGACTCGCGGCCTACTTTTCCATAAATCCGCTCTGGATCAGGATTCTCTTCGCCCTCCTGGCCCTGGCCGGCAGCTTCGGCATCTGGCTCTATCTCATTCTCTGGCTCGTCCTGCCCGAAGCAGCAACTACTGCGCAAAAGCTGGAGATGCGCGGAGAGCCGGTGACTATTGCCAATATCAAACAGGCCGTGAAGGACGAGTTTGTGGCCGTGAAGAAAAAAATCAATCTGTAAACTAACCGAACCTTTCAATAAATCGAGTGCAGCCATGAATACAGAAAACACCAAAGCGCAGATGCGCAAGGGCATCCTCGAGTATTGCATTTTAGCCATACTCTCCCGGGGCTCCGCATACGCTGTAGACATCATCAATAAGTTGCGGAAAGCTGAACTGATCGTCGTTGAAGGCACCCTCTATCCGCTGCTGACGCGGCAAAAAAACGCCGGGCTGCTCAGTTATCGTTGGGAAGAGTCGCCGCAAGGCCCGCCGCGCAAGTACTATGAACTCACCGAACAGGGAAAGCTATATCTTGCCGACCTCGACAAGGCCTGGCAAGAGCTCGTCGACTCTGTCAATCAGTTACGTGGTATAAAAAAGGGCAGAATGCTATGAAAAAAACACTGAATATAAACATTGCCGGACAGCTCTTCAGTGTCGACGAGGAGGCCTATCAGATTCTTTCTCGTTATCTGGAACATGTTGCGGACAAGTTCCGCACGGAACCCGACGGTGAAGAGACCTTCACTGACATCGAATTGCGCATCGCCGAGATTTTTGGCGGCGGCAGTGAGCAGCCCCGTCTTGTCTCCAAAGAGATGGTCAACGACATGATCGAAACCATGGGGGCGCCGGAGGCGTATTACGATGCCAGCAGCATCGGCGAGACAGCGCGTAAATCCATGTACGATCCTGGCAGTCCCGCTGCCCGGGCAGGTCAGGCCTTCACTGCGCTGCGCAAGGCGGGGGGCATGGTGCTCTCCAAAGTCCTGCGCTTTTTCGCTGTCACGCTGGGGGTGGGTTTTTCCTTCTTTGGTTTTGTTCTCATGGTAATATTTGTCCTGTTGTTTTTCTTCAACGACACCCTCTTGCCGGCCTTGATCAGGGATCCGGGCTTTTTCAATCTGCCCATGCTGTTATCCATTGTGCTGAGCAGTGCCCTGGCAAAGACAATCTGGACTTTGGCCGCTGTCGTCATTCTCATCCCGCTGGCAGCGCTCAGTTATCTCGGTATCAAACTGATCTTCAAGATCAAGGCGGGGCCGAAATTGATTCGAGCCGTTCTCTTTACCGCGTGGATCGCGGCCTTGTGCGCGCTGGGTGTCATGCTGGCGTTGCGCTTTTCCGATTATGCGAATCAGGATTGGAGTGAAGAAAAGGTGGCCTTGGAGCCGGCCCCCAAGACACTCTGGGTCGCCCCCTTGAAAAAGATCTCGGCCGCCGGGTGGGATGAAAGAGCGGCTGTGGCGCAGTTCAATTTCTGGAAAAACTCCAGAACCGACCAGCTTTTTGTCAGGGCGGATCTGGGAGTTCGGGGCAGTGATACTACCTCGGCACGGGTTTCCATTGAAAAGCGAGTGCGCAGCAAAACGCTATCGGGCGCCAGGGCCAGTCTGCGCAGAATGGATTTCACCTGGAAATTATCGCGGGATACACTCTATCTGGACGAGTATTTTTCCCTGCCCGCTGGGGAACCCTGGAACGGCGCCATTCTGCTGGTCGATCTGAGCCTCCCTGAAGGAGCAATGGTCAAACCGGTGTCCGGAATTTCGCTGGCCAACTGGGGATTCCGGATTCAAGACCCGGAGGCCAAAGCTTTCCGCATCGAGGAGGGCTATGCCAAAGCGGTGGAGGAGTAAAAAGGGGAGCATCCCGCAGAGCAAAGTGAAGAGGGATCTCCCCCGGCAATGGCAACATTCCTTTGAGGTGACTGGTGCAAGTGCAAAACATCAAAAATAAACCAACCTGAACAATTGCTAACCACAAGACACAGAGGGATCAACGGGATTTCCTCCGGCAAACTGACCGCCGAATGGCTGAAGCTGATTTTGCATGTCGCCGACAGCCCGCAGGAGAACAGATAATCCGGCTGGCAGCCGATTTTCATAGTCCACCAAGGATCTGCATGAAAGCCGGACTGTCAGGCTACGAGTACGGCCTCCAGCCTGATCTCGGGTCCGGTCAGAGCCTTGGAGACCGGGCAGTTCTTCTTGGCATTCTCGGCCAGTTGGGCGAACAGTTCCTCCGTGATCCCGGGGATCTGTGCTTCACAGTGCAATTCGATCAGGGTGATGGCGGGCCCCGCACCGAGATGCACACTTGCTGTGGTGCGGATCGTGCCGGGCACGAACCCCTCCTTGGTCAGGAGCGCTGAAAGAAACATCGAGAAGCAGCCCGCCTGAGCGGCCCCGATCAGCTCCTCCGGATTGGTCCCGGGTCCTTCCTCAAAGCGTGAAACAAAACTGAAAGGCCCCTCATAGGCCCCGCTGCCCAGGCGCATGCTGCCCGCCCCCTCCTTGAGCGTACCTTTCCATTCGGCTGAAGATGTACGTATCGCCATGTCACTCCTCCTTGTATGTTTTTCTGCCTAAAAGTTACTCCTTTATATTGCAAATGCAAGGGGAATGTGCGCCCGCGGCAGGAGAGCTGGCCCCAATCCGGCCCTGCCAATGGTTATGACGCGGCCGTTTGACGATGGCAGGGGCCGGCCGACATGCCCCTCATGATCTGACCTTCCGGCAGGCTCCCGCTATCGCACCAGCAGCATCTTGCGGACCAGGCGCCGATCCGCGACCTTGAACGCTGCGAAATAGAGCCCTGAGGCTGCGGCCAGTCCGGCCCCGGTCCGTCCGTCCCAATTGACGAGATGGAGGCCGGCATTCTGGCGCTCATCGATCAGGGTGCGTACAAGTTCTCCCTTCAGGTTAAAAATTGCCAGCTGAACCAGAGCCGTTTTGTCCAGGCGGTAGGATATGGTGGTGTGGGCGTTGAATGGATTGGGATAGTTCTGTTCCAGCCCGAATTCTTCCGGCAAACTCTCCTCCTCCCGCGCGAGTCGGGTCATCAGCTGTGAAGAGACCCGGTAAATGCCGTTTTCGGCATCACAGCAAAAGATATGGCCATCCGCAACTGCGACATCGATGATGTTGTTTCCCGATGTATAGAACTGTCCCACGTTTGCCGGTTTGACCGGGTCACTGAGATCGAAAATATAGGCGCCCCGATAGGAAGCCGCTGCGATGAGGTGGTTTCCACTTGCGGCCAGGCCGCGGAAATCGGCTGACGGGATCATGACTGAATCGATCTTTACGGGGCGGTCCGGCATTGAAAGGTCGAAGATATGGATGGCCGAGGG
>Ga0116148_1003308_pt1 | contig 14951 bp, 12 predicted proteins | sample AD_UKC055_MetaG_FD_89786 | JGI IMG/M metagenome (GOLD analysis project Ga0116148, IMG submission 89786) | Active sludge microbial communities of municipal wastewater-treating anaerobic digesters from USA - AD_UKC055_MetaG | ecosystem: Engineered > Bioreactor > Anaerobic > Digestate | place: USA... | reverse complement strand
ATTCCCGGACAGTACCCCATCTCTGTGAGCATCTCCAGATCATAGGTTGTTCTTGTTTTAATGCGGTCTGCTTCAATAATTTTCCCGGTACTCATAAAAAAATCATACTGATTTTTGAGTTCTTCGCGGATTTTGTCGGTAGCATTTAAAAGCATATCATGGGGAACAACAAAGTGCTTTGCAGGATAGATAGTAGTCTCATCAAGTTCTTCAGAAGCATCGCCCGTTATGGGATCGTAGCGTCTGATTCTTTTTACTTCTTCCCAGTCAAGTTCAATTCTGTACGCTTCGCTCATGTAGGCTGGATATACTTCGAGAACATCGCCCCGTATGCGGAATTTTCCGCGCTCCAGAATATCGCTGCGTTCATATTGAAGCGATATCAGTTGATGAGCAAAACGGCTGGGGTTGAGCGCTTCGCCTTTTTCTATGTGTATTCTCATGTCGCGGTACATTTCGGGCATACCAAGACCGTATATGCATGAAACTGTTGCAATGACTATAACATCGCGGCGTTCCATGAGACTGTAGGTCGCTCCAAGTCTTAAGCGGTCAATTTCTGCATTGATGGAGGCATCTTTTTCTATGTATAAGTCGCGCGAGGGAACATAGGCTTCCGGCTGATAGTAATCGTAGTATGATACAAAATACTCAACTGCATTGTCGGGAAAAAAACTTTTAAACTCGCGGTACAGCTGGGCTGCAAGTGTTTTATTATGACTGATAATAAGAGTCGGTTTTTGAATGTTTTCAATAATCTTTGCCATGGTAAAGGTTTTACCCGAGCCGGTTACACCTTTTAAGGTCTGATACTTGTCTCCCCGTAAAAAGCCTTCGGTAAGTTTTTGAATTGCCTGCGGCTGGTCACCCGAAGGTTCAAAGGGGGAAACAACTTTTAAAGGTCTCATCTTATTTTCCTTTTTGCGACAGTGTTACAGGAAGGGTAATCGACTGACGGCCCCGCTGGACTGTTACCTGTACCTTTTCATTCGGTTTTGAATTTTCAAGAAGTGAATTTAAGTCAAGAAGAGAGTTGATCTTTGATCCGTTAACCTCGGTTATAACGTCTCCTCCTATATAGAAAACCGATGACAGACGGTTATAACGCACAGCTTCGCTGCCGGCCTTTATTCCTGCCTTGTCCGCATTGCCGTTTTTAGAAATTTCAGAAACAAGGAGACCCTGACTGATGGGTAATCCTGCATAATTAGCAAGGGTGCTGTTAAGTTCAACAAAAACCGCATCAATGGAGCCTCTGTTTACAAATCCGTATTGAATAAGATCAGAAACTATACGCTTTGCAGTATTTACAGGGACTGCAAAGCCGACCCCGGCTGAGCTTCCCGATGTTGAATAAATCATGGTATTTATACCGATCATTCTTCCCTGTGAATCAAGGAGGGGTCCTCCCGAGTTTCCGGGGTTTATGGCTGTATCGGTTTGAATCATATCTTTAACAATTGCGTTTGTATCAATTTGAATAGGACGTCCGAGACTTGAAATAATACCGGTTGTCATGGTCCGGTCAAAGCCGAAAGGGTTCCCTATTGCAATAACCTTTTGCCCGACTTTCAGATTAGTGGAATCTGCAAAACTGATTGTTTTTAACTGCATGCCGGCAGGGGGGGTAAACTTCACAACTGCTATGTCGGTCTGATCATCGGATCCAACAAGTGTTCCTTCATACTGCGTGCCGTCGGATAGAGAAACATATATTTTAAATGCGCCATCAATAACATGACGGTTCGTTACAACATACCCCCGGGTATCAATAATTGATCCTGATCCTGCGCTTCCTTCAGTTGGATAGGGTTGTGAAAACCAGCTGTAGGTCATAACCTGCGTGTTAATATTTACAACTGCTTCATTCAGTTTTTCGTATACGGAAATGTTCTGCTGTTCGTCTATTGTATATTGTGAAAAGGTGTCGGCTAAAAACTGTGAGGCTGGAGATGTTTTGAAATCTATTAAATCCTCTTTCTGTACCGCAGCAGCCGTTCCGGCGGTATCGCCTGTCTGATCCTGCGGATTCACAGGCGGTTTAACTGAATAAAGCCAGAATCCGAGTGCCGCAAGAAGTACTATAAGGGCTGAAGAAAAAGAAGAAACAACTAAGTCCTGTTTTGTATATAATTTCATCATAATCTCCTGTACTTAAAGTATAGCAAATAAATGATGAGCTGACTAGAAAAAACAGCTTCTTTATTCATGCATGGTGTATATAAAAAAACTGCCGGTAATGATCCGGCAGTTTTTTTGGAAATATAAGCTACATCCTGCGATGCCTTATTTTACCTTGTTGTCAGTCTTTGCCTTAGCAGGAGCTTTTGCTTTTGCAGCGGGTTTTGCCTTAGCAGGAGCCTTTGCTTTTGCTGCAGGTTTTGCTTTGGCGTCTGCCTTTGCTTTTGCAGCGGGCTTTGCCTTAGCATCTGCTTTTGCTTTTGCAGCGGGTTTTGCTTTGGCGTCTGCCTTTGCTTTTGCAGCGGGCTTTGCCTTAGCGTCTGCCTTTGCTTTTGCAGCAGGCTTTGCTTTGGCATCTGCCTTTGCTTTTGCAGCAGGCTTTGCCTTAGCATCTGCCTTTGCTTTGGCAGCAGGTTTTGCCTTAGCATCTGCCTTTGCTTTGGCAGCAGGTTTTGAAGCTTTTGGTTCAGCCTTTGCAGAAGCAATAGTAGTCTTCTTGCCTGCACCGCGTTCGAGCTTAAGAGTCTGAGTTGTCTGATCGCAGACTTCTGATGGTCCATAATATTGAATTGCACCCGGGAAGACGAAGCTGGTTTTTATTGCCCATTCATCGCGGGATTTAGCAAAGGCTTTAAATGGTTTACCGTCAAGTTCAACAAGCGCTTTCCGGATAACCGGTTTTTTGCTTCCATGGCGCTGCTCCATGTTCATCATCATGGTAAGAGGTATGCCTCCTGCAGTCCAGTCTTTTGCATTTGCTGTAAGATTGCGGACGGAGGAAAGGTAGCCGGTTACACCGCTTGAAATGAGAATGAATGCGGTAAAGCCGAGTGCATAGCAGTAGTCTGAATCGAAGTTTGAGGGGAATGCGCATCTGCCTTCATAACCGAAGAAGTGTGCGTATGAACTGAACTTTCCTTTGTAGGTGCCTTTTTTCTTCATCTCTGAAAGCTGGGCTTCAACCATAACGGCAAGAAGTTTTTCTGTGTCGATGCGTGAAACCTGTACGTTTCCGTGAGGATCGCGGTCTGCAAGGAACTGGTCTGCAATACTTGCAGGCAGTGACTCAAAGGTTTTATATGAGGCAGGTGTCAGGTTTGTTTTTAACCATGCTTTTTTTGCATCAAAGTCTGAAAGTTTATTGAACTCTGCAGCCTTAACAGCCATCTTGTCGTTCAATTCTGCAATGAGGGTTTTCATCTCCGGAATAAATTCAACTAAACCTTCGGGAATAAGAATTACACCGAAGTTTTCACCATTATCAGCTCTTTTTGCAATTACTTTGCATAAATCTTCGGTAATCTGGCGCAGCGTCATTTTTTTTGCTTCAACTTCTTCTGAAATTAAGCAGACATTCGGCTGAGTCTGTAGAGCGCATTCAAGAGCAATGTGACTTGCTGAACGGCCCATGAGCTTTATAAAATGCCAGTATTTTTTTGCGCTGTTTGCATCGCGCTCAATGTTTCCAATCAGCTCGGAATATGTTTTTGTTGCAGTATCAAAACCGAAACTTGTTTCAATCTGTTCATTTTTTAAGTCGCCGTCGATTGTTTTTGGTACGCCTATGACTCGTGTGCTCATACCGGCTTGAACAAAGTGTTCAGCAAGCAGGGCTGCGTTTGTGTTTGAGTCATCACCGCCTATGACAACAATAGCATCGAGTTTCATTTTTTTAGCTGTTTCCATAGAGGAAGCAATCTGCTCAGGAGTTTCAATCTTTGTACGTCCTGAACCGATAATATCGAATCCGCCGGTATTGCGGTAATCATTCATGAATTTAACTTTAATCTCAACATACTTGCTCTCGATGAGACCCGAAGGGCCATTTAAAAAACCGAAAAGTTTTGATGCAGGGTTGCCTTTTTTAATGCCGTCATATAAGCCTGCAATAACATTGTGCCCGCCTGGAGCCTGACCGCCGGAAAGAATAACACCGACGCGGATTTGATTTTTTACTGCGGGATTTTTTCCCTTAACGAAAACTGCTTCGGGTTTACCGTAAGTGTTTTTAAAAAGTGCTGATAATTCTTCCTGATCAGCAATAGCCTTTGTGGGTTTTCCAAATTCGACAGCGATTGCGTCGATTTTCAGCTGAAGTACGCCTGGTAATTTTGGGCTGTACTTGTAGCGTTCAGTCTGCAGTGCGGATATTTTTGCCATATTAACTCCTAAAATAAAATGCATACCGTATTAAAAGGGTAATTACCTATATAATATAAGAAAGTACCGGCTGTGACAAGGTAGCTGTTAATATGTAAAGAAGTAAGAACTTTATTCCGATTATTTAAAAGTACACCTCTCTTTATTTAAACTTTTCAGGAAAAGTAAAGAAAGGTTGTGCTAAAATATGCAATAAGCGGAAAATACAGCGCAAACCTAAAATGCCCTGAAGATGAAAAATTCCGGTGAGAGGAATATTGTACAACGCGAGGAGCACATAATGAGCATTAGAGTAAAACTGGTACTGTTGATTTGTCTTTTAGTTTCAACGGTAGCGATTTCGATTGGTCTTGTAAGCCTGATTCAGTCGACTGCCGCAATGGAAGAACAGGTCGAGGAATTAATACCCCGAACCGCTCAAGATTCCGCCCGTATAATCAGGGCTGTACTCGATGTTCATATTGCAGATGTGGAAAAACTTTCCTTTTCCAGAGAAATCCAGTCGATGGACTGGAATCTTATTGAGCCTGTCCTAAACAGATCCGTTAAAGAATTGGACTATTATCAGCTCGGTGTTGCAGGTCTTGACGGCATGATAACTTTGAATGACGGTTCAAAGGATTCTATTAAAGACCGCCCGTATTTTGCAGATGCAGTGCGAGGTAAGGTTAATGTGTCTGATGTTTATATGCACAGGATTTTAAATATTCCGGTAATGACAATAGCTGTCCCGGTAAAAGATATTGACGGTACGGTAAGGGGTCTTGTTCTTGCCGTCCTTAAAGCGACCTGGCTCAGCTCAATTACAAAAGATATGGGCTACGGTGAAAAAGGCTATGCTTACATAATTGATAATACCGGAACTCTTATTGCGCATGATAATGAGGAATTTGTGAATACCGCAAGAAACTTTTTGGAAGAGGGTAAAACCGATCCTCAGTATGCAGAGCTTTCTCAGATGTTTCAAAAAATGGTTCGCGGCGAATCCGGGTTTGATGATTATCCATTCATGGGCTCGGACAGATTCTTCGGTTACGCCCCTATTCCAAACACAACCTGGTCATTAGCTGTCGGTGCGTATAAGAATGATGTATTTACAAGAATCAGGGTGATGCAGACTACAATTTTTTATTTTGCGATTATTATGCTTGCTGCAGGATTAGTTATTGCTTTTTTCTTTTCTAATGCCATTGCCCGTCCCATAAAAAAAGCAGTCTTTATGCTCAAAGATATTTCGGAAGGAGAAGGGGATTTAACCCGGACATTGGAAGTTACTACTTCTGATGAAATAGGAAACATGGCAAAGTACATTAATCTGACATTTGACAAAATAAAAATTCTTATTTCTCTTGTAAAGAAGCAGGCTTTTGCTCTGCAGACTATAGGAACAGATCTTTCGACAAATATGAGCGAGACAGCCGCTGCAATAAACGAAATAAGCGCTAATATTTCCAGCATTAAAAATCAGACAATTAATCAGTCGTCAAGTGTGACAGAAACTAGTGCAACAATGGAACAGATTAAAAACGGAATAGGACGTCTGAACGAACTCATCGAGAGCCAGGCTGCAAATGTTACTCAGTCGTCTTCTGCAATTGAGCAGATGACTGCAAGCATTATGAACGTTACAAACATTGTTGTTAAAAATTCTCAAAATATTACAAACTTGTACAAGGCTTCTGAGTCCGGCCGACGGAGTTTAAACAGCGTAAGCGACGATATTGCTCAAATTGCAAAGGAATCGGAAGGGCTTCTTGAAATAAGCAGCATAATAGAAAATATTGCGAGCCAGACAAATCTTCTTGCAATGAATGCTGCAATCGAAGCAGCTCATGCCGGAGAATCGGGAAGAGGCTTCGCAGTCGTTGCCGATGAAGTAAGAAAGCTCGCTGAGTCTTCTGCAAAGCAGTCAAAAATTGTGGCCTCTTCTTTAAAAAACATAAAAGGTTCAATTGAAAAAATTAAAAATTCCAACACCGATGTTACTAATCAATTTACGCAAATAGAAACTTTTATAAAAACAGTTACCGAACAGGAAAACTCCATTAAAAATGCAATGGAAGAGCAGACAGAAGGAAACAAGCAGATTCTTGAAGCAATAAAAATTCTGAATGATATAACTAAAGAGGTCCAGTCAAGTTCTTTCGAAATGCTTTCCGGAAGTAATCAGATTATCAGCGAGACGACAAATTTAAAAACCATAACCGAAGAAATAACTTCGGGTATGAATGAGATGGCGAGCGGGTCTTCTCAAATTACAAGCGCCGTGAACAGTGTTAATGATTTGAGCACTAAGAATCACGAGGCGGTAAAAATGCTTTTAAAAGAAGTTGATAAGTTTATTATTGAATAGGTATTAAAGAGTGTAATGCTCCCTCAATTTTTTCTTCAAGTTCGTCATCGAGCTTGAAGAAAAAATCTATACCGGTTCTTATTTCAATATCATTGATTGTACAGGTAAAATCGGAAAAGGGTTTATCTGTTTTACTGTTTGGAATACAATAGGCACAACAGACAGCAGCAGAAGTTCCGTCTTCGAGTACAACAGGCGATAAAAAAATTTTATAGAAAAACTCCGGAACACTCACCTCGTTAATTCCAATTGTTTTATAGTCAGTTTTCTCAAGAACGGGTCCTGTTACTATATATACTGTCCCGTAATTTTCGGCCCATCTTCTTCCTTCTTCTTCGAGCCTACTCCATATGCCCCTATTCATGGAAGAATTCTGAGGGCTCATGTTGCTCATGTAGAAAGTGTCTTTCATAGCATCAAGGGTGAACATAAAGTCTGCAGCAGGCGCTATATGACCGCGGTCATAGCCCGAACCCCTGTAGTCCTCAAGGCTTGCGCTTCCGCTGCTTATGAGGGGGTCGCTTTTAAAAGTGTTTGTTCTGCTTACGCGTTTTTCAAGTTCTTCTTTTGTAAGCTCATAAGCCGCCCATTCGCACTGTTCATAGAATTCCCGGTAGCAAAGACTGTAATGCGTAAAATGGCGAATTTCATGATCAGCAGAAACAGCACAAAGCGGCTGTTCCAATTTCTCATATTGAAAAAAGGGATGATCCTGGGAGAAGAAGGGAAACATGACTGTTAAAAAAAATATGAAAGCAAAAACCTTTTTCATTAAAACCAGTATAGTAAATACTGCAATAATTTTAAAGCAAAAAAAGCACGTACTGTAAAGTGGAGGAATACAGTACGTGCCGGGAAAAAATGAAACAAATATTATTTATACAGAGGCATAACGGCTTCTAAGTTTTTCATATAGACAGCATAAGCATCATTATAAAGTTTAACATTTTCTGCTATGGGAAGTGCAACAGCAGATTCGTCCATTCGAATGTGGTCGGCACAAAGCTGTGCAATAGTCTTTCCGTTTGGTTTGCTTTGTTCGAGGCACCACAGCGCCTGAACCGCAGCACCGAGGGCGGCGGCTTCATCGAGAACAGGAACCTTTACAGGAAGATTTAAAACATCTGCGGCAATCTGTCTCCATGGTTTGCTTTTTGAACCGCCTCCGATGAGCCGTATTTCACGGGGTTTAAAACCTAGAGAACGGAATGCATCAAGGCCTCCTCTCATACCGAAAATTGCTGCTTCCATGGCTGCTCTGCAGATATTGGTTCTCGATGAGTTTGCTGTTGTTAAACCAGTGATGCTTGCCCGTCCGTTAGGAAGGTTTGGTGTTCTTTCACCGTTAAAGAAGGGAAGTACAACAACTCCGTTTGAACCGGGTACAGACTGAGAGGCCAGGGTATCGAGATCTTTAACATCAAGGCCGAATAAGGATCGAATCTGCTCGGTAGCAACAGTACAGTTCATAGTGCATAAAAGAGGGAGGTAGCCGCCTGAGGAAGCACAGAAACCGGAAAGACCGTTCGCAGGATCTGCTATGGGTTTTGCAGAGAATCCGTATATTGTACCCGATGTTCCAAGACTCATGGTTAAAAATCCGTCCTCAACGGTACCGGTACCGATTGCACCCATCATATTGTCTCCGCCGCCGGAAGATACAGGAATACCTGCGGGAAGTCCGAATTTTTCGGCAGCCTCTGAACTGATGATTCCGGCTTTTTCATGCGACTTCACAAGAGGCGCCATTTTGGTATATAGAGACGGATCTATTGCATCGCAGACTTTTTTTGACCAGCAGGATAACACCGGATTGTACAATGCAGTACCTGAAGCATCGCCGGCTTCGTTTACATATTCGCCTGTTAATACATAATTTACATAATCGTGAGGAAGCATAATATAATGGAGCTTTGCAAAGAGTTCAGGTTTATGTCTTTTTAACCACAAAACTTTCGGCGCGGTAAAACCGGGCAGCATTGCATTATTAACTTCTTTAATAACTTCTGCCTCTCCTCCGAGAGCCTTTGTTAAAATAGCACATTCTTCTACAGTGGAAGTATCGTTCCAAAGTTTAATATTGTATAAAGCTTTTCCCTGTGCATCGAGGGGAACAAAGCCGTGCTGCTGACCGGAGACGCCTGCTGCTTTTACCTGAGAGAGAAGTGCAGGGTCGAGCGCTTTAAAACACTTGAGCATTGCCTCATCGTACCACTGTGTTTTTTGTTCACGGGTACCGTCATTTGCAGAAATTAATTCCAGCGGGCATGAGCTTTTTGCCGCGATTGTTTTGTTTTCATAATCATATAGAATTACCTTAATACTTTGAGTTCCCAGATCTATACCAGCTGTAAGATTCATTACATCCTCCTGTCTTATCAAATCCAACCAGCATACATTTTACCATCGAAGACTGATATATCTATACAAAGAATTGATAATATATATCCAAAATTGATAAACTTTGTTATACTCAAAGTATGAAGATTTTGGATACAGTTTTTGTATACCGGCTGGCAGAAGGCGAGCGGCTGGCTTATCATGGACGATACCATTCTCATGCGGGCAATGAATTTGAAGTTCATTATTTCATTGAGGGTGAAGGTTCGTTTTTGTCTAATAAGGCTCAGTTTTCAATACGGTCAAATTCTTTGTTTTTATCCGGCCCTCACGAGTTTCATTCAATTGTTCCCCAGCAGGTAACAAAACCTATAACGTACTATGCTGTTCTGTTCAGTCTTGATGAACAAAGAGATGCCTCAATATATCAATTATTGATAGAAACCCTTGAAACAAGAAAGCAGAGTACAGCCATTGATGCAATGACGAGATTTGCTTTTGAAGAACTGCTTCGCCTGTCGCTTTCGGACCAGGCAGGTTTGAGAATCTCTGCGGATCATTTACTTGCAAGTTATTTATACCGCTGGTATACGCCGGGATCTATTACAAATATGATGAGCTCTCAAAAAACACCAAGCGCTCAGCCGTATATAAAAAAATCCATAGCGCTTATGAATGCCAATGTCCGGAAAAACTGTCAAATTGAAGATATTGCGTATAAAACCGGTCTTTCTACGGAACATTTTATCCGTATTTTTAAAGAAGAGATGAAGATGACGCCGTATCAGTTTTTTATACGTCTCAAAGCTCAAGAGGCGTCTGCTGTGCTAATATCGACACAGCGTTCGATTGCTCAAATTTCTGAAGATCTTGGTTTCGAAAACCAGTTTCATTTTTCGCGTGTTTTTAAAAAGTGTACCGGCTTAACTCCAAGCGCTTACCGAAGATGCTACGCTGTTGCTGAATAAGGACGCTGCGGCATCATTTTTCTATTTTTACCCATGTACTGCCTATTTCTCCCCATGAAAAACTATATTCGTTTTCTTCATTCCATGAAAAACTCAGTATACTCAGGGTGAATACCCGCAATTTTTTAATTCCTGCCTGTTCAATATTCAAAGAAGGGGGCATAGTTTCTTTTGCAAAAGCAAGAGGAATTCCAAGCTGTGTTTTAAATGAAGGAAACTTTGCGATGGAAACACCTGCCCCTTCTTGTGTGAAACAGGGATGCACAAGACCTGCATAGAGCCAATTATCCTTGATAAAAAGATGTTCAATAAAGGGCTCAACACGGGTGTTTTGAAGTTTTTCCTTTATAGGATCCAGTACAGATGCTATTTCTTTTTTTGATGCGGGCTGAACCGGAAGTATGGTAATAGGAAAAAAAAGCGGATTAAACGGGTAGAGAGGATCGGCTGTGTTGTTTAAATTCCGGATTCCGCTTTCCTGTTTTGCAAGTTCGCTTACAAGATTTCCATGAGGACGTAAAACAGTGAGCGTTAACAATGTATGCATAAGCTAACTATAGCGCTTTTGGGGGAAAAAGTGTAGTATTATAGTATGAAATGGTTTGTAAGATTTTTTTGTGCTGTAACGGCTGTCTCGCTTTTTACGTCCTGTTTTTTTGAAACAAGGTCGAGTCTCTCCTTAACTGCTTCAAAATCCGTTTTTCATCTCATTGCCCTTAATGATCAGGCAAAAAAAGCTGATGTTCAAAAAGACGCAGCATCTCCGTATCTTTACTTTGCCTTTTCTAACGAATTACTCGAAAAAACCGCATCTTTATTGCCCGCTCATTCGCATGCATCCCTTACTGTTTCCTTCCGCCTGGAAGATTCCTCTTCCGCTGCCGGCATAGCATTGGGCTTTCTTTATGCTTCAGATTTTTCTTCCCGTTATTCATTGAAAAAAGGCTCATTACCATCCAGACCTCTGGTAAAAGGGAACGTTTCCCCCTCATCCTTGGGATCCAATACCTTATCTGTATCTTTTGCTTTTCCTCTGCAGACTGATAATCCTGTAAAAGGTTTTTTTGTGTACAGCAGCCGGGAACTCAGCGTTCTTTCCTCTTCATTAGATAAGCCCTTTTTAGGCTGGTCTTTTAAAGATGATGTAAGAAAATTCGGTTTTGCTCCTTCGGGAGGCATCATTCCTGATTCTCCCTCGCAAGCCCGATCTTTAGGACTCGATTTTTCTCAAGGCTCTGAGCTCGGCCTGCCTCCTCAAGAATCTTTTGTTCTCGCTTCTTTCCGCAATCTCAGTGAGGATACAGGTGCAATAGAACAAAGAAACGCTGTAGTATTCGATACTGGTTTCGAGACGTTCACCGTATTGCGTTCACCGATTCAGAAAAGCGCTCGTTTTTATGCCTCTCAGCTTGTACCGCAATCTCAATCTCTTACTATAACGCGCAATGAGGAGATGGTCACAGAGCTTTTGTATACATCGCCCTATACTCTTGATTCAATAAGCAGATCTTCCGCCCCGCATCAGCTTATACCTCTTAAAACAGATCCCGGACTCATTGTCTTATGGGATTCTGAGGAATGGAGAAACGATGATTTTGAGTTATTTTCCTGGGAGCTTTTCCCTTCTGTCCTAATTTTAGATTTTAAAAATTATGCTGTTCAGGATGAGTTTTTGCGGAGGCTGGCCTTTTTTGTTGAAAAAAAGGGCTATACCGGACGGCTTATTACGGATGAAGAACTCGGCAGTCAGCACGGTTTTAATGCGCATGATTACCGCGCCGAAAGCCTTGCGTCTTTTTTTGCACTTGCAGATAAGGAAAGCTTTCCCCTTAATGATAAGGAACTGCTCCTTCGTCATATACTGCTGGAGCAGGGCGTATTAAAACTTGAGGGTTCTAACATAGTAAGCGGGGAGGGTGCGCTTCTCAGCATATCGCAGGAATCGAGTTTATCTTTGCGGTACACGCTTCTGGGTCATGAGTGCCTTCACGGCATCTATTTTACCCATGATGAATTCCGTAAGTATAATGCCCAAGTATTCAAACAAGCAGATCCCGGCACCCTTGCTTTTTTAACAGGCTACTTTACTATAACACCAACGCTTAATTACGATATAGAAGACCGGTATTTAATAGAAAATGAGTTTATGGCCTATCTTTTACAACAGACTTTACAACAGACTCCGCAGTATTTTATAAATATGTCTAACCGCGGCAGCGTCCTTAAGGGGCTCCCTGAACTTTCCAGCTATATCAGGCAGACCAAGGCTCAGGGTTTTACAGACAGCGCTTCACAATTACAGGACTATATTTTTAAACACTACGGATTAACCGCAGGCCGGCTCGCCCTTGTAAGCAGAAATAAGTCATGAGCTAAGCTTAAAGCTTAAAGCTCTAAAGATTTAAAGCTCTTTGAGCTTACAAGCTCTTTGAGCTTACAAGCCTGTTACAGGACGTAATGCGATTGACAGATTAAACAGTTTTTCGGCAGCAACCGAGGAGGGCGGTCCGTGTCCGGGCATAATTATGGTGTCATCGTGCTGAGTCAATATTTTATTATGAACATTTGAAAGCAGCATTTTTTCTGCATAGGCATTATTGGTTGTTCCAAGCATTGATGCAGAAAGCGCATCCCCTGTGAATAAGACCTTTCCAATCTTGTAGACCATTGAGTCGGGGGTATGACCGGGAACCGACATATGGCCGACTGTTAATCCTGCCGCTTTAATAATCCCGTCGCCTTTTAATACCTGTGTATCATTGCCTGCAACTTCGTAATCTGCAGCAAAAATTTGAGGCTTATATATTTTCCGGATTGTTGAAAGACCTCTTAAATGACTCTCATGATTGTGGGTAATTAAGACAGCCTCAAGCGAGTAGCGGTCAATTTCTATTTGTTCAAGAATCTCTTTTGTAATTTTGCCCGGATCTATAATAAGCGCAGTTTTTGTTTCCGGGTTTGTTACGACATAACAGTTTGAAAAACCTTCAAGGGAAAGGTGAAAATAAATTTTCATTCTGCTGCCTCCGGAGAAAACAAGGCTTCTCTTGTATTTGACAGTTTAAAAGAGACATTATCTTGTGTTATTTCATAAAATGCAGTTTTCTTAATATTGCAGTTTCTAAGTGATGTATTATTTAAGACAGCTCTAATAAAGCGTGAATTATACAAATCGGAGTCATCGAACGAAGACTGATACGCCGTTATTCCGCAAAAATTATTATGTACTAAATCAGAGTTTGTAAAAAGAACATGGGAAAAGGTCGAGCCTGCAAAAGAGGTAAACTGCATATTTGATTGAAGAAGGTTGCAGTCAGAAAACATTGAAAAATCGAACATGGACATACGAACCCTAAGCTGTTCCGAGTGAATATTCATGAATGTACAGTATAAGAATTTACACCCGTAAAACCTCTTGCCGCTTAAGTCCATATTAGCAAAGCTTATTCCCGAAGCATTCATTCCGACTATTTTATCGTGCGAGGCAATATACTCATACAGTGAATTAGTAATTTCGGCAGCTTTTGGAGAATGCTCATAACAATATTCATGGGTAAGCAGGCTGTCTTTGTCTGCATCATAATATGACAGTGCAGATTTTTGACAGGATGGATGCGCACAAGACGTAATTGAAAACATAAGTATATGGTAAGGCATTGCAAAAAAATAGTCAAATAGATTATCATACTGATATGTGCTGGAAATGCAAAAAATCTATTGATACCACAATCCCTGTGTACCGCTCAAGTGTTTGTTCCTGCGGGACAGACCTTCATTCATGTTTGAACTGTCTGCATTATAGTCCCGGTTCTCATTATGACTGTCATGAAACTGTGGATGAACTTGTAAAAGATAAAGAGCGTGCCAATTTTTGCGGCTGGTTTTCGGTAAAGGCCGATTTTAACGGGGAAAAATCCGGCGCTGATAAACCAAATGATGCAAAAAAAGCATTCAACTCGCTTTTTGGTGACTGATAATGCAGATTGACTTTGTTTTCATAGATTCCGGGACCGGCGGAATACCATACATGCTCTATCTTGCAGAAAAATATCCCGGATACTCAAACATGTATGTTGCAGATACCGAAAATTTCCCCTATGGTGAAAAAACTCATGAGCGGATCATTGAAACACTAACAAGTCTTGTAGAAAAGATATTAACCATAGTTGAACCAAAAGTAATCGTTATAGCATGTAATACTATGTCTGTTACTGCTTTGTCGGCCCTTAGAGACCGATTTTCTGTTCCCTTTGTCGGAACTGTACCTGCCGTTAAACTTGCCGGAAAAATATCAACAAATAAAAAGATAGGTTTACTAGCAACAGCGCGGACTGTGCAGGAACCCTACACCGATAAACTGATAAGTGATTTTGCACCGGACTGTACCGTATACAAGCGGGGAGATGCCGGTCTTGTTTCTTTTATTGAACATAAATATCCTTTTTCGACCAGAGAAGAACGATTTAAAGCTCTTGAAGGTGCGTATGAGTTTTTTTCATCACGAAGCATCGACACGCTCATTCTAGCATGCACTCATTTTATTCATCTAACAAAGGAAATTCAGGAACTTTTCGGCTCAGGTGTTGCTGTTATAGATTCCCGTGAAGGAGTTGTAAAACAGGCTGTCAGGCTTATTGAAAGCAGCGGTATTGACCGTAATGGAACAAGTTTACATACAAGTTCATCAGTTTTTTATTATACCGGGAATAAAGATGAGAAAACTATAGCTTCTTATTCAACCTTAATGAAAACCCTTGGTGTTTCATGGGGCGGCATGCTTTCATAATACTTCTTATAACATTCTTTGGTTGCTTTTTATGCTTTTAGGTCTTACAATCTAAGGTATACTGTGAGAGCAGTAAAAATAATTGTTAACAGCGGCATAAATGTCGTCAAATTAAAGGAGTAAGTATGGCAGTTTCTAAGAAGAAAAATTTAGGTGTAATCGT
>Ga0116148_1003304_pt1 | contig 14969 bp, 10 predicted proteins | sample AD_UKC055_MetaG_FD_89786 | JGI IMG/M metagenome (GOLD analysis project Ga0116148, IMG submission 89786) | Active sludge microbial communities of municipal wastewater-treating anaerobic digesters from USA - AD_UKC055_MetaG | ecosystem: Engineered > Bioreactor > Anaerobic > Digestate | place: USA... | reverse complement strand
TCATCGTTTCAATCCACGCCCCCGCGCGAGGGGCGACCTTCCGTGTCTGATATATCGAAAACGTAGCAGGTATTGTTTCAATCCACGCCCCCGCGCGAGGGGCGACCACAGGGTCGCGTTGGGTTTTTGTCCCCATATCAGTTTCAATCCACGCCCCCGCGCGAGGGGCGACAGGATGAAGCCCTGCTGGTTCGTCGGTGGCGGTTTCAATCCACGCCCCCGCGCGAGGGGCGACGCCGCGGCCCGATCTCGGACCAGGCGATCATGTCAAGTTTCAATCCACGCCCCCGCGCGAGGGGCGACTTGGATCGCGCAATGTGCATCCAGCTTCGCCATGTTTCAATCCACGCCCCCGCGCGAGGGGCGACTTGGATCGCGCAATGTGCATCCAGCTTCGCCATGTTTCAATCCACGCCCCCGCGCGAGGGGCGACGCGGCACGACCTGCGGCATGACGATATAGTGCGGCCGTTTCAATCCACGCCCCCGCGCGAGGGGCGACGTGGCCCTTGCCACGAGGTCGTAATGAGTGAGTCGTTTCAATCCACGCCCCCGCGCGAGGGGCGACGAGATCGACGGCGGCTACCTGCAACTTGTAGTCGTTTCAATCCACGCCCCCGCGCGAGGGGCGACTCTCGTATTCGGCCCTGTATTGCTGTCTGAGCCTCAGTTTCAATCCACGCCCCCGCGCGAGGGGCGACGTTCCACATAAGCATGATAGGCTCTATGTCAAGGGTTTCAATCCACGCCCCCGCGCGAGGGGCGACCTTCTGCAAGCGCGAGTTTGGCAAGGACAAGGTCGTTTCAATCCACGCCCCCGCGCGAGGGGCGACTTCATCTCTTTCCATCCTTGCCCGGCCCCGCTTTGTTTCAATCCACGCCCCCGCGCGAGGGGCGACAATGAGTGCCTTCATGGTGCTTACGGCAGTCTCGTTTCAATCCACGCCCCCGCGCGAGGGGCGACCATTGCAGATGACGTATAACGGCTTGTGATGGATGTTTCAATCCACGCCCCCGCGCGAGGGGCGACAGAGCATGCCCTCAAACGGGTTTGCCGGGGCCGTTGTTTCAATCCACGCCCCCGCGCGAGGGGCGACCCTGGCTGTTCCTCGCTTCTACGCGCTGTCCTACATGTTTCAATCCACGCCCCCGCGCGAGGGGCGACGACACTATCTATCAGGCATATTATCATAAGACGCTAGTTTCAATCCACGCCCCCGCGCGAGGGGCGACAAGCCTTCGCGTATCGATCTAGCTCCTCCTTGTGGTTTCAATCCACGCCCCCGCGCGAGGGGCGACGTTGCAGGTACACGAGGGCCGCTGTCATACTCGGGTTTCAATCCACGCCCCCGCGCGAGGGGCGACTCGGATAGTGCCGTTTCCAAGCGCTCGATGTCGTTTCAATCCACGCCCCCGCGCGAGGGGCGACATGGTCAGCTTCGCGCCTCCTGATGCGGTTGTCTTGTTTCAATCCACGCCCCCGCGCGAGGGGCGACGCCGATTAGGACGTAGACGCTCAAATCCTTAGTTTCAATCCACGCCCCCGCGCGAGGGGCGACGTCGTACTGCATGGGAGATGTCGAAACGGTAAGTTTCAATCCACGCCCCCGCGCGAGGGGCGACGTCGTACTGCATGGGAGATGTCGAAACGGTAAGTTTCAATCCACGCCCCCGCGCGAGGGGCGACGTGTGCCTCGATCTCATCGGCCCCGACGGGCGGCTGTTTCAATCCACGCCCCCGCGCGAGGGGCGACGGGGAAGCAACGAGGGAAACCGTTGAGCTGCTCGTGTTTCAATCCACGCCCCCGCGCGAGGGGCGACGTCAGCATCTACGGTGTGGATTCCGCTTGGTGTGTTTCAATCCACGCCCCCGCGCGAGGGGCGACCTGATCGACGCCATCCCGTTTCCCGTGGCAGGTTTCAATCCACGCCCCCGCGCGAGGGGCGACACCACTTTGCCGATGATTTATGGCCTCAATTTCGTTGTTTCAATCCACGCCCCCGCGCGAGGGGCGACTCTTTCTGCGGGTTCGCCATGTTAGCCTCCAGACGTTTCAATCCACGCCCCCGCGCGAGGGGCGACTCCATACCGATGCCTGGCACTCGACGTATTCACCGGTTTCAATCCACGCCCCCGCGCGAGGGGCGACACCGATGGCGACCGATCCGATTCCGCTCGTATTGAGTTTCAATCCACGCCCCCGCGCGAGGGGCGACACCTGGCGACCATCGCGCTTGCCAACATGGCGATGTTTCAATCCACGCCCCCGCGCGAGGGGCGACTACGATGCCTGCGCTCACCACGAGAAACCACCAAATGTTTCAATCCACGCCCCCGCGCGAGGGGCGACCCTGGCGATCTCGGCAGATAGAGCAATGAGCTCTTGTTTCAATCCACGCCCCCGCGCGAGGGGCGACATTCCGCACCAAATCACCGCAGTCTCCACACACTGTTTCAATCCACGCCCCCGCGCGAGGGGCGACGCCGAGGCTCCGGCGATAGAGCCCGCGAAATACTTGTTTCAATCCACGCCCCCGCGCGAGGGGCGACTTTTTTTTTCTGTTATACTCATTAATAGAAGAGGTTTCAATCCACGCCCCCGCGCGAGGGGCGACCCAATTGGCGATTATCGTCGAGTAATCGGCGAGTTTCAATCCACGCCCCCGCGCGAGGGGCGACATATACGGTGCGAGGATTGCGGCGAGTATGTAGCGGTTTCAATCCACGCCCCCGCGCGAGGGGCGACGAGATGTCACAGTAGACCGGCTGACGAGGTTCCTGTTTCAATCCACGCCCCCGCGCGAGGGGCGACGCTGTTATGGCGTACCGCTAATCAATGAAGATGTTGTTTCAATCCACGCCCCCGCGCGAGGGGCGACCTGCACCGGGACACGGGAACTGACTACGCGGCACGTTTCAATCCACGCCCCCGCGCGAGGGGCGACCTATCGTCTTACTGGATACGGTAACGGCACGCGTTTCAATCCACGCCCCCGCGCGAGGGGCGACATTTTTGCGGGGCTCTTTTTCTTCTTCTTCTTTTGTTTCAATCCACGCCCCCGCGCGAGGGGCGACGACAGCCCCGGTAAGCGTCAGGCTCGGCGACAAGGTTTCAATCCACGCCCCCGCGCGAGGGGCGACGTCTTCCGGGTAATTGTCATGCAACCAAAGCAGGGTTTCAATCCACGCCCCCGCGCGAGGGGCGACGCCATGTCATCGCCGTTCTGTCGCCGCGTGGATCGTTTCAATCCACGCCCCCGCGCGAGGGGCGACGGGAAGCAACACTCGGAAGACCCCGCTGTCATCGTTTCAATCCACGCCCCCGCGCGAGGGGCGACCGTCACGAAGCCGAGAATTGCCGGATTCGGCATGTTTCAATCCACGCCCCCGCGCGAGGGGCGACCCGTGGTAGGACACGGGCAGACCGAGTTATGCTGCTGTTTCAATCCACGCCCCCGCGCGAGGGGCGACACGGGTCTGCCCAGGTGAGGTGGAAGATGGCTGTTTCAATCCACGCCCCCGCGCGAGGGGCGACACGAAGTACATCGACAGATCCGATCCGAAGCATAAGTTTCAATCCACGCCCCCGCGCGAGGGGCGACAACATGTCCTCGATGACGCGCAGACCGGGGACGATGTTTCAATCCACGCCCCCGCGCGAGGGGCGACGGCGCTAACCAGAACGGGGCGAATGGCGGTGGTGTTTCAATCCACGCCCCCGCGCGAGGGGCGACGAGATGGTTCCGATGCTCTCGGCCAGACGATGCCCTTGTTTCAATCCACGCCCCCGCGCGAGGGGCGACCGTCCGCTCAATCGTCCGTCTTGCAACCTCGTAGTTTCAATCCACGCCCCCGCGCGAGGGGCGACAGGCCGACATCGGCACGCTCGGCCATGCCTTCGTGTTTCAATCCACGCCCCCGCGCGAGGGGCGACATGCCGTGCCTGAGCCTACCACCAGGCTTCGCCACGTTTCAATCCACGCCCCCGCGCGAGGGGCGACTTACGATAGCAACACTCGTCCGATTTAAGCGTGCACGTTTCAATCCACGCCCCCGCGCGAGGGGCGACGCATCACTGCCGTCGTTACTGCTGATGTAGCGCTTGTTTCAATCCACGCCCCCGCGCGAGGGGCGACGTATCGGCCCGTGATCTCGGGCGCGAGCAGCTCGAAGTTTCAATCCACGCCCCCGCGCGAGGGGCGACACGGTATAGCTGCCCTCGAGGGGCTCCTTCGTCTCGTTTCAATCCACGCCCCCGCGCGAGGGGCGACAGCTGAAGAGCAAGTAGTTAAAGTTATTGACCAAATCCGAAAAAATCCGCGTACCGCATCGCTTCTTTTTCCACAAAACCCAACGAAGACATCCGTCATCGGTAATTACTTAGTAAATACTGGTAGTTGTAAGGTCCGCGATGCTACCTGTCACGGCATGTTCACTCTTGGTTCGCGTCCTGCATCAAACGACCAGGGGGCCTTCCTGGTCGATCGATTTTTTCGCCCCCACATGCTCGACCCGCCGCTTCCAGTTCGAACCCAGGTAATAAAATCTCAAGCTGTCTTTTTCTTCATTGATTTCCCTGATCAATCGTTGCTTCAGCACGGCCCATTGCGCAGGGTCGACGATGCACTCGAATACGGAGTATTGAACCCGCTGGCCGTAATCCTTGCATGCCTTGGCAACACGCCTGAGACGCTTCGCTCCCGTTTCATCATCGAGAGCCACATCGTAACTGACCAGAACGAACATAAACTCAGCTCCGTTTCATGCTCTACTTCCAGATGAAAGGCGGGTACCCATCGGTATCTCCACGCAGGTGGCGGGCAAGCAGCAGCGCCTGCATGAAAAAGAGGGACCCGATCGCCATCTTTTCCCCCGTGAACGGATGAATGATTTCCTCACGTTTTCTCTCCTGATACGAAACCAGCAACGTCTTGCGGGCGTCATCGGACAGGGTCACGGCGCCCGCCTCCGATTTGTGAAAGTCGCCCCCGTTAACCTTCCGGAGATTGATCAACGACAGCGCGAGGCGATCCGCGATGAAGGGCCTGAACTCCTCCATCAAGTCCAGCGCGCAGCCCGGTCGTCCCGGCCTGTCGCGGTGCAGAAAGCCCACGGCCGGGTCGATCCCAACCGTTTCCAGAGCAGAGCGAACATCGTGCATCAGCAGCGTGTAGATAAACGAAAGCAGGCAGTTCACGTTGTCCAGCGGCGGCCGTCTGCTCCGCTCCCGGAACCTGAAGGCTTCCTTCTGCGCGACAATCAGGTTGTCGAATGCGCTGAAGTAAGTACGGGAGGCATCACCCTCGATGCCGCGTAGCGTTTCGAGGTCGGCCTCCCGTTCCAGGGCGGCGAGACAACCGTTGAGACGATCAACTGCGGATCTCACGTCCGCCGTAACTATCTTTTCGGAATGATCCCGCAGGGCGCGCTGGAGGACCGTTCTCGAGTTCGCGATCTTTCCCGAAAGAATCGACCGCGAAATGCGGGCGCAAAATTCTGAATCATCGGCCTTGCGGTATTGCTCGCGACGGAGCAGGACGTTACCCGAAACCGGGCCCTGGACCCTTGCAAGGAATCTCCCGTGCTCGGACACGAAGCTGACGGTCACATCGCGCTCCGCGCAGAACGCCATCAGGTAAGGGCTGACGCCCACGTTGCCGAAACAGACGATGCCGTCCAGCGTGTGCACCGGCAGCTGCATTCGGACCTTGCCGTCCGCCTTGACCACCACCGTTTCGCCTTCCTTGGCGAGATAGGCTCCCTGGGTCGTCACGAAGAGTGTGTTCAGATGCCGCCTCATTCCGTGCTCGTCTCCTTGCGGAGGTATTTCATGACGGACCGCCCCCGCTCGATGACTTTGGGCAGGCAGAGAGCGACCATGGAGCAGTTATCGCACCGTTTCCGGTATTCCGGCCACGGGGTTACGCCCCGTTCGAAGAGCCCTCGGACCTTTTCCGCCGTTTGCGCGGTCTTGGCTCGCAGGGCCCCGTCGAAGTCGACGACCTCACGACGGCGGGGCAAGCCGTAAAAGATCGCGCCCTGCGGGACCGCCGCGCCCAGCATCTCTTCCAGACACAGGGCCTGCGCGCAGAGTTGAACCCTGTCCCAGTCCTCGATCTTCGGCCGCCCCCGCTTGTATTCCACGGGAAAGGGCCGCATGCCGCCGTCCCCTGTGCTGTGGAACTCCACGACGTCTGCCCTTCCGACCAGACCCAGTTCCAGAGAACGGAGGGCGACGCCGCGCTCGATTCTGACCGCACCCCGCGATTCCCTCGCCGCTTCGTGAGCCCGCTCGTGCAGAATCCGTCCCTCGGCCGTCAGTCGGTTTTCTGACCAGACCTGCTCGAGATGGATCAGGGCGCACTGCCGCGCGCAGAACATGTAATGCTGCAGCGCCGAGATCGGGATGAGATCGTCTTCGTCGAACATGGACCTGCCCTACAGCTTCTCCTCCAGGGTAACACCCGCGGGGACGCCTGACCTGTCGACAATCACCTCGTAATCGGAAAACGCACGCGGGGGCTGGCTGTCTGCCGTGATTTTCTGCTGGCGATGAAATAAAGATAACCGCTCCTCTTTATTGTTGGTTCACTGCACGAGCGGTAACTATATTGTCATGCTTCAGCAAACGGCAAATCATTCGCCATCCAACACTTCACATTTCAAATTATCCAGGTCATTACGCTCGATATCATAATCGGTGATATCATTCGGCTCATCCACGCCGTCTTTGACCTTGACCTTCAGCAGGCGGTGAACTTTGGCGGAAGAGTATTGCCCGTTCTTGCTGTTATGCTCCCACCAATAGACCTTGTGGACGGTCATGCTCCCTGCGGGGCGGGCGGATGACTCGTCGTTAACAAACAGAGTCCGCAGGGCTTCCTTGATGGCTTGCGCGTCTTCATCCGAGAAACCCGTCTTTTCGGCAAGTTGCGGATTCATGCTGCCGTAAAAGACGTACACGCCGTGATCCACGCGGTGTTTCATGCCCATCGTGTCCGAGCCGCGCTTTTCGCCAGGTTCGCCGCTCACACTTTTTGTGATTTGAATGCTGGGGGCGCGGTCAAGGACAGTCGCCACCGAGAAAGCGGGATGAAGCGAAACGGGACCGCGCACGGGGATGGACACGCCTTCACTGCCTTCTTCGCCTTCGCTCTTTTTGCCCTTTTTGGCTTTGAAGGCAAACACCTGCCCAAAGGCGCGCACATCTGTCCATTCCTTGCAGGCGGCTTCCTGATATTTCTTTTTGTATTGATTGTCGTCGTTGACCTTGAGCGTGCCTTCCGCCCGTTCGCGCAGACTGCCATATTCGTCCACGCGGTTGTCATCGGATTGGACGAAAATCTTGTGTCCCATATCCTGCAAGCGATTGCGAATTTTGCGCTTGATGGACACATCGGACATCTCGCCGTAGCCTTCGTAGGTAACGCGCGGGCGGTTGCCGTTGAGCGGATCGCCGTTGGGATTGGCGTGCTTGACGGTCAGGATCACAGCAAAATCAATTTTCTTCGAGAGGGTAGTCATGGCCAAATCTCCTTTTGATGATGAAATGATTGGTTATTTTGAATTGACATTCTCGTTTGATTCAGACGCGGGCTTTTCTTTCTTTTCCCACATCTTCTGCCGCTGGCAGTAATAGCCGAGCAAATACTCACCCGTCAGCGGTTTGTTGCTGGTGAATTCTTCAGGAGTAAACAGGTCTTCCACCTGAGCAATCAGCCACTTGTAGTAAGAGGCATTGTCGCCCTGCCGCATAAAGTAAGGCGTAAGCAGTTCGTGGATTTGCTTCCATGTGCTGAATGGACGCTGAGAAAACTGCTGCATATAGCGGGTGGCATTGGTTGGGCGCTTTTTCTCGGCTTCCGAGAGCGTGCGTTCTTCCAGTACATCCGCGATGGCAAGCAACCTGCCATAGAGGTAATCTCTGGTCTTTCGAGTTTCATCGAGCGACATATCAAAATTCTCCTTTCCCTGTTTGTGTTTTCGGTAGAGAGCGCAGGCAATCGTGAGCGCCTTGCTCCATTCATAGCCACTCAGGCCCGCCCGATTAGATGCCCTTCTCACCACCGACTCGACCAAATCGCGCGGGATGGGCTGACCATCCACAATGCAGGGGAGCAGGCGTTTGACCGTGGCTTTCTTGAGTTTGTCATCCAGGCGGCTACCATAGGAGGCTTCGGCAATATCGGCAGGGGCAGGCGCGCCGATGAAGGGGATGTAGATTGTTTTCGTCTTTCCCTTCTCGTCCTGCACTTCAATAGGGTGATAGGTGTGCCGCCAGGCGCAGGTCTCGTGCCAGGCTTCGATCCGTTCCAAAAACTCGGAGCCTTTCAGCGCGCGGTAATAGACGATGGACAACCGCGCCGTTGATTCCGTAGCAGTATCAACCGCAATAACAACCACATCGCCTCGCTCGCCAATTTCTTGACTGTAGCCAGCAATTTTCTTCTTGAGGCGAATACCAACCTCCTGCGCTGTATCGGCAAGGAGTTGCCTTTCTTCCGCATCCAAGCCCTTGTAAAGCGCATCGTAGGTATCTTCGGTGGGCTGCGGCACTTTTGCGCCGGAAACTGCCCAGGCGACGACTGCCAAATCTCCCGCGTGATAACCTTGTCTGCTGATAAGCCAGGCTAGGGCATAATGGGCTTTTTGGGATGTTTCCATCCCAACTCCGCAGGCTTGAGCATCGTCAATAAAACGCCCTCGGAAGGTAAAGCCTCTGGTGTCGTTGGCTGAGATTATCTTGGCATTATCACCTTCGCGGCGGATGTATTTGGGGTGGTTATCTGTGAGAAGTTGGTTTTGCCCAGTTACTATACACAGTCCTGTGTCCGTTCTATTGTTCAAATAGTAGTTAGTCCAACTTTCCCATAGCGTTCTATCAAGCCACGCCCTTGGTTCGGTACTTTTAGGTGATTCCACTACCCATCGAACAAAGGCTTTATCTTGAGTGCCGACGACTGAGAAAATATCTTTGACGTTTTTGTCTCGCTTTGCATTCTCTTTGGACTGAAGTTTCCCATTATCGTCTAGCAACAAAATTTTCTGATTCGCCAAGTCGCGAATCAGGCTTTTCTTTTGAACATATGCCAAAACTGCGCAGGCTTTTGGGTGGCTGTATTCTGACTGACACCATTTTGTTAGCAAAGCAATAAAGTTTTGGTATGGCTCAGTAGGGTCTTTAGAAAAGCCTGATGTGACTTCTCCACCATAGTCAACAAAATCGCCAGCAAGGTACTGGAGTTTGTCTGTTAGCGGATGGCAGTCTGGCTTTATGCCCGTTTTTCCAGCAGAACTCTCTGTGGCGGGGATGATAGTGGTCGCGTCGTCTTTGTCGACAATCTGCGCCCGACGGAAATTTCCTTTGCCATCTATCACAACTTCAATGTGCGTTTTAGTAGTAATATGGCAAATGGGCAGTAAAGGACGAGCCGTATCCGATGAATAACCAAGCATATTTTGGCAATTCTCATACGTCTCGTACAGACTTTGAATCCAGTTCACCTCACGAACCTCCTTCCACGTAGCCTTCGAACAAGCCTTCCTCTGCTGATCCAACTGTAGCGGGCGGATTTGCCTTCATCGGGCGAACGAACTTGCGGACGATTTCTTTGGGGTCATCAGGTTTTGGGAACTCAATGACGCCGTCAATCATCTTCGCCCGCCAGAAGCGCGCCCAAAACTCGCCAGGCTTGCCTTCATCGGGGTAATCGAAACCGTGGAACATCAAGCCGAACCCCATTTCACCGTAGTTATCGTAAAAGCTTTTGCCTTCGCCGAATTCGAACGGCTCGACATAGCCCTGGCACTCCCGCGTGCCGAGAAAGACATCCCGCCTGCCGCCGCGTTCGAGCATCCGCCGCGCAATCCAATAATGTTTGTGGTCGTTGCGGTCATGCTCCAAATCGGGGCGGCATTTGTTCCACTCGAAATGCGCCTGCACCTGGTACTCGACATCGGCGAGATAGGTGTAAATGGACAGTTCATTTCCGCCCGATTGATACTTGATGGGCTTTGCGCCGCGCGGCTGCGTTCGGATGGGCTTCATCACCCGCACCTTATCTATGACCCACACGATGGTCGGTTTCCAATAGACTGAACTCAGGATTCCTTTCAACGCTTCGTAGGTAGGGACCTGATAGGAGTATTTTTCGCCGCCGATGCGGGTCAGCGGGTCGGTGAACAGAGCATACCTGCCCCACACCTTGAACGTCACGCTGTTTTCATATTGCATCGAGACCTCCTTTGTTTTTGTCATTGCGGCCTTTAGGAAGCAATCTCCGCACAGCAGCAGATTGCTGCGTGGCGCCGAGACGTCACTCGCAGAGACATTATTGGATAAGTACGTCCATATCGCTGACTGGCTCGTCACTCCAGCCAAACTCCTTGCTGTAATACTGTTTGTCAAGGTAGTACATTCCTGCGTCTTGCACCTGCTGGATTGCTCCGATTTTCAACAAGTCATTGAGTTGGCGGTCGAACAAATTCACTGAATACCGCTGTGCCTGTTTGAGCAACTTGCCTTGTTTTTCCAGCCCAAACGCGCCGCATAACTTGGTGATGATTTTATCGCCGTCACCGTAAGGCACAATCACGCCGCGCGTGGGCGAATCAATCACGCAGAATTCTTCATTAGCGGTACGGAAAGATTGGCGCAAGAGCATGTCAGGATCAGCGTGTTGTGATGCACGATGAGCGGCTATCGCAAGTTCGTTGACAGACAACGCATTGAATAAGTGATCGTCGCGTCCGAACGATGAGTTTTTACCCACTGGATAATCAAGTGCGTTTTTGTGAGCTTTGTAATATAAGTCATAGTAGTCCAGAATTGCCTTCAAGCCAATAGGATCGTTTCCAAAGCCTGCTGGATCATTGCTAAAATCATCGAGAATCTGTTGAGCGTGTTCGCGTCCGCTTTGAATGTCTTTGAGACGGTCAAGATTTTCCTCCTGCGGATTCACCACCCACACCTTCCCGCCGCCCTCGCGCTCACCGTGACGATTGCAGCGTCCTGCGGCTTGGGCAATCGAATCCAGCCCCGCCAGAGCGCGGATGACCGCACCGAAGTCAATATCCACGCCGGCTTCTATGAGTTGCGTGCTGACGCACATCACGGGTTCTTTGGCTTTCAATTTTGGCTTGATTTCCTTTTCCAGTACGTCCTCGCGGTGCGCGGCACACATGTTGGTGCTCAGGTGATATACCTCTGCGCCCAAATTACGTATTTTGATTTCCTTATACAGCGCCTTCGCCGAAGGGCGCGTATTGACCACAATCAGCACGCTGCCTTTTTCCTGTAAGGCGCGCTCTGCCAAATCGGCGATCTCGGCGTTGGCCAAACCGCCTGGCTTGCGCCCGTCCTGCACTTCGACGCGCTTTAATTTGCTGAACGAGTCTTCTTCGTTCTGGATAATCTTGTACTCTGGCTCAATCGTCAAACTGCGATACTCGTTGGGCAACTTATCCAGCGGTGGCTGGGTTGCGGTGCAAAGCACGACGCTCGCGCCGCAGTCATGGGTCAGGAAGCGCAGCGCGGCGTTGAACATGTGCGTAATCTTGATGGGAAGGGTCTGCACTTCATCGAAGATAATGACCGAGTTTGCCAGTTGGTGCATCCGGCGGGCGTCGCGAGTGCCAGAATCGAACAACGCTTCCAGAAATTGAACCTGCGTGGTGAACACAATCGGCGCGTCCCAGTTCTCCGCCAGGAGGTTGTGGCGGAAGCGGGTATCGTCGGGCGGCACGAAGTTGGAGTGATGTTCGAGAACGACCTTACCGCGTTCATTCGCTTTTTCCAGAATACCTCGTATTTTGTCTGCGTTCTGGTCAATGATTGTAATGTAGGGGACAATGTAAAAGACTCTTTCCATCTTATGCATTCGCGCGTGATGCAGGGCAAAGCGCAGACTCGCTTCGGTCTTCCCGCCTCCCGTCGGGACCGTCAACTGGTAGATGCCTTTGGGATTTTCCGCCGCCTTAAGGCAGGCTTGCGCCACCAGCGCCCGTAACTGGTTGACTTCCAAAGCACGACCTGGCGGCATTTGCGGCGTCTTCTGTGCGTACTCGGTATACTTCGCTTCCAGCCGCTCGATGAGAATTTCCCACGGGACGTATTTGCCGTAATTCCGTACCGTCTCACTGTCAGGATGCTCAAAATCGGCAGTGTTCAGGCGGTCGGCTTCCAGCAAACAACTGAGCAGGAATCGCGCCAGCAGTCCCTGTTTGAATACAAGATTTAATTTGGAGTTGTCTGTTGGTTCCCTCATTTCATCGAAAATTATCCCGACAAACTTTTTCTCAATCGGTTGCGCGAGAATCTCGTCCAATTGCTTTTCGATGTCAGTCAGTTTGCTGCGCGCTTCAGTCAGATGAGTATCGTCGTCGGCTTTCTCGATGCGCCGCTTGAACTCATTGAAGCCATCGGGCTTCAAGCAGTCTATCAATCCCGAATGATGAGATGCAATTGCCAGCGCCAAAAACTGCGCCAGGATTTTGCCTTCTCGCCCTCTGCCGGTAAGTTTTTCAAAAACCAATTGCGCCCCAGCAGTGGAGTGGTCCACTTCGCCGCGCTTGGCTTTCGAGTAATTATCTTCATCAGGATTAATCAAACCCTCTTGTGTTCTCAAATAATTTTGATACTCCTGACTGGCTTTGCCGAAATCGTGCAGCAACCCCATGATTTTGCCAATTTCAGGCATCCCAATTTTTCCCGTAAAGCCTTCAGCCAGTTGAGACGCACCAGTCAGGTGAGCTCTTAACGACTGCTCTTTACCGTCTTTGCGGATGTGAGCAATCAGGTCATCTTCCGGTTCGCTCACAGTCATCACCCCATACACACTTGCCATCTACCTCATGTCTTTCCCCAGAGCAGCGCAATTCACTCTGGAGCATCGAAGCCAAACGACATCTTGCGTCAGTCGGTACCCTACAAACTCGCAGGCCTTTTTTCGAGACGCCGTTATGTCAGCGGCGCACCCGGGCTTTTTATATAGACTTTCCACAGCTACACGCAGGAATGCGTTATACAGGCCTACAGGGTCGGGGATGATTTCCCTGACGTTATCCAGACCTTCCCTGAAAGAATCCGAAGACGTCAGCGCAGGCTGGGTCGCCGTGCAGAGGACGACGCTGGTCCCGTAATTTCTTGCAAGTTCCCGGATGCTTTCGAGGCACGGGCGCAGGAGGTGGACGGGCAGCATCTGGGCCTCGTCGAGGATGACGACGCTGCGGGTAATATTGTGCAGGCGCCTGCAGCGCGAGGTTTTCGACGCGAAAAGGGACTCGAAGAACTGCACGTTCGTGGTCACGATAATCGGCGCATCCCAGTTCTCCGCGGCAAGTCTGGCGCGCTGGTCATCCTCGGGGGGCTCGAAGTTGCTGTGGTGCTCCAGAACCGTATCATCGCCGAGTGCTTCGCGAAAGACGCTTGCAGTCTGTTCGATGATGCTGGTGTAGGGAATGACGTAGATGACCCTTTTCATGCCATTCCGCCGGGCATGGCTCAGCGCGAAGGCAAGAGAGGAAAGCGTCTTCCCTCCACCCGTGGGTACCGTCAGGGAGAAGAGCCCCTGTTCCCATGTCGCCGCCTCCCGGCATTGTCTCAGGATCTCCGTTCGCCTGTCATTGACGATGGTAGGAACCGCATCCATGATTTTCCGTTCCAGGACGTGACTGAGGCGCGCCTCCAACTCGGACAACGATGGATAACCCTCTCTCACCTTCGCCCGCGCCGGGTCCAGGAAGCGCTCCGTATCCAGGAAATCGGCATCGACGAGGCAGGAGAAGATCATGCGGATGAAAAAGGAGGCCTGAAAGCCGAAACGCGAGGCATTTTGATCCGGGGTGAAGGGAAGATTGTTCAAGACGCGGCACTTCCGGAGAGATGCCGGCGCAGAAGACCAGTCGGGCAGGGGTTTCTTCAGCCTCTTCTCCAGAGATGCGTCTTCGCCTTTGCCGTCGAGCAGTCCGGCGTGATGCCCGGCGATGGCATAGGCCAGGATCTTGCCTCCCCTGCCGCTGTTGACGACTGAGTGCTGGGCCCCTGCCGAAGAGTGATCCGGGCGGCCCGGCTTCGTTTCCGAGCTCGTTTCCGGATCGGCCGAGCGGAGCATCTCCTGGAATTCATTTGAATATTTCCCAAGGTCGTGCCAGAGCCCGGCCAAGTAGGCCCACTCCCCGGCCCCAAAGTCGTCGGCGAAAGTCTTTGCCTGCGCCGCGACGTTTAGAAGATGGTCCTCCAGGGGCTGCCAATCCGACGGGGGCCTACCCGACAGGCTGTGCGCAAACCGATCTCCGGGCATTGTGACGGCCTGTCATTCAGTTATTCGTGTGGTGTCTTACGAATCGTGCAAAACTCATGCAAGAGGTCGAACCGGGCGGTGGTCTCTCGATTTTGGTTTTGTGGACGGACGGCCGCGTTCCAAAGGCTGAGCGTTGCCCGAAGCTTGCCGAGCGTTCTGCCCGTTTGCTGGTCGGGCGCCGTTGTCAGGAAACGGATTTTGTCGGACTGTCGCTGCACCATCAAGAAAAGGGGATGCCCCCTCCCGAAATGGAAACGGGAGGGGGCCTTCTCGCAGGATTTCCATTGTGCCCTACTTCGACTGCAGCACGCGGCCGATGGTCATGATCTCCGCTTCCTTCGTGCCCTCGTAGAGCTCGAGGATCTTGGCGTCGCGGTAGTACTTCTGGACGACGTACTCGTCGATGTAGCCGTATCCCCCGTGGAGCTCAACGGCGTTGTTGGCGCAGAAGACGGCCACCTGCCCGCCGAAAAACTTGGCCATGGCCGACAGGGTGTAGTCGGGCTTGCCGATGTCGAAGGTCCAGGCCGCCCGGTAGGTCAGCGTCCGCAGGGCCTCGATCTGGATGGCCATCTCGGCGAGCTTCTTCTGGGTGAGCTGGTAGGAGCCCAGGGGCGCCCCGAAGGCCGTGCGCTCCTTGCAGTACTTCACGCTGGCCTCGAGGCAGGC
>Ga0116148_1003296_pt1 | contig 14986 bp, 4 predicted proteins | sample AD_UKC055_MetaG_FD_89786 | JGI IMG/M metagenome (GOLD analysis project Ga0116148, IMG submission 89786) | Active sludge microbial communities of municipal wastewater-treating anaerobic digesters from USA - AD_UKC055_MetaG | ecosystem: Engineered > Bioreactor > Anaerobic > Digestate | place: USA... | reverse complement strand
CGGCCGGGCCCGGAGAAATCGGGTCGTGGTCCGGCACCGGCGAAAAGTCCCTCGAGGACGCCGGGGTGCATTGCACCATGTACGACCTGCCGGCCATCGAGTACCCCGCCGCCGACGCCGAAAAGATTTCCGAGTCCGCGTTCGACGCGCTCGGCTTGCGCATCGCCGCGTTCAGCCGCAGCCCCGACGACGTGGGCCGCAAGGTGTCCGTCTCCGGGCTCGACAACCTGAACGCCCCGCTTTCTTCCGCCGCCACCTCGTTCGCCCCGATGGAAGAGATTCCGATCAACGGGTGGCTCGGCGGCGTCGAAGGGTCCCTCGGCTGCCGGGTGGCCGCGCTGAAGAAGTCCGCCAATTTGTACCGCACCCTGACGGCGTTCGCGAAGACGAAGACGACCGGGCACGTCAGCCTGTACGCTATCGACGACGCCAGCGAGCGCATGTGGTTTCTCGCCAAGGCCCACCCCGACGACCAGCGCCCCGCGTGGCGGCGGTACAAGATCCGCAACCAGTCGGCCTACGGGTCGAACGTCCTCGTTTACGGCAAGGCGGCCGCCCTGCGGCTCACCCGCGGGACCGACGTGCTGCCCATCCAGAACCGCACGGCGGTCAAGCTGATGTGCCAGGCGATCGAGTACGAGAACAAGGACCAGCTCAAGCAGGCCGTCGAGATGGAAGCGCAGGCGATGCGGGTGATGATGGAGGCCAAGGCCGACCACGACAACCGCGGCCACGTCGCCAACGTGATCGACATGGATTTGATGTGCAGCAACGCGGCCACCAACAGGTACTACAGCAGGTAGGCCATGGGTCGCAAGTACACAGTTGAAGAGTTGAAGGCTCAGGACCCTGAGAAATGGACCGACGAGTACATCCAGGAATGGGGCAGCCGCAGCGGGAAAGTCGAAGGGATTGAGCGGGGGTCGTCCGGGCCGGAGGCGGCGGCAGCGGACCCGGCCTCTGGGACGAACCACGCAAAGGACACCCGGGGCAAAACCAAGTTTCAAGTGACCGGTAGCATGGTAGAGATCGGCCAGGTCTCCGCTGGTTTGTCTGGTGGCATTGGCAGGGTCCGCCCGAAGACCGAGGGTGCGGCAGTCTTGTATGATGATGCTACTGGGAAAATATATGAAACAACGAAGTGGAAGGATCTTGACCGGAATCGGAACTATCTCGTAGACGCGCAGGGCCGAAGGCAGCGTATCGCCGGGTACGCAGCCGCGGGCGACGGGGGAGTTTATTCGATTCACAACAAGGCTAACCCCGGCACTCAGTGGGTGTTGGCCGGGTACAACGAAGAGGTTCCGGAAGCGGGTACCGAAGAGTTCCAGGAGTATGTAGCGAAGAAGTTCGAGACGTCGGCAATGGCGCAGGCGATCGGCAACCGGGTCCGCGTGGGCGAGGACGGTAAAGTCGAGTATCCAAAAACCGAGCTGGGGCAGTACGCGACGATGTCGTCGGCCGACTGGATTAAAATGGGCCGCCCCGGAAAAGTCGGAAACTTTTCGATGCACAAGTACAAGGACTTGTCCGACGACGACTTGCTGGCTCGCGGCGGGCTCCTTTTGCAGGACACGAAGGACCGGGCCCACGGCATCGAAAAAGCCATCAACAAGGTTGGAAAACTATGGGGGGACAGCAACTTCGGGCATGAGCTGATGCGGGTGGCGACCGACATCGGGCGCATCCCGTTGCTAGGGGATTTGTCCGGGCTCAACTTGGTGGTGAGACCAATAAACGCGTACGAGTCTGCGCGCGACGCCGGCAAGTCCGCGCAGTCGGCGGCCAAAGAGGGCGCGAAGGCCGGGGTGGACGCCTTCATAGACACGCAGCTCGCCGTAGCCAAGCTAGCGGCGGCTGTTGCCACAACGGCTGCCACCGGAGGAGCCGGGGCTCCGCTTGCGATAGCGCTTATCGCCGGAGCCGCGGCCGGCGCGGCGACGGAGTACGCCGGGTCTATGGCGTCCAGCGCGAAGCAGCGCATGATCTTTGGGTCCGGGAACACAATGTACGGGGCCGCAGCCGGGGAGGACGCGCTTTCGGTTAAGAGCAGCCATCAGATGCAGAACCGCGCGGGCAAAGCGGCCGCCGTGGGGGCCATAACCGGGGCCGCCGGGCGCGCGGCCGCGTGGCTTACGGGTCCCGGGGCCGGCGTGTTCACGAAAACGGGGGTCGGGCAGTCTCCGTTCGCCGGGTCCGGGGCGCTTGAGCTTTTCAAGGGCGGCAACATGCTAAAGGGGCTCAACATGCAGAGCATGTTTGGCGAGGGGGCGGTTGGGCGTTGGGCGGGGGCTGGGGTAAAAGGCGGGGCGTCTTACTTGGCGAGCAGGCATGTAATGGGTGCGAGCAACAACGACCCGTTTATGTGGGCCGGGGTCGCTTCTGCTGCTTTTAACCCGGACAAGATCTACGATGGTGAGGCGATTTCAAAGGGTAATGCTTACATAGCAAACGGCATGGGGGCTTTTGAGGCGTTCCGCGAAATTTCTGCGCAGACTCCGCTGTTGTCAGGGGTTTTTGGGCGCGGAACGCGGACGCGCCGGCACATTGATTTTTTGATGTCAAAAGACCGTGAAACCCCGGTGGGGTTTTCCGAGGCGGTTCGCGATATGCAAGGTCTGTCGGTTACCGAGCTGATGACCCGGCGAAACTTGAGTCGGTTTTCGCCCTACCAAAAGCTTGGAAACGGGGCGTTGGGGTGGCTCGACGACGAGCTCCCGCTCATAATGGACAAGGAGGCGTAGGATGTCTTGGTTGCAATCAGCAAGTTCTTTTGTAGGGTCGACTGTGGGGGCGGTGGTTTCTGGCGGGGTCAACCTGGCTGCGAACTTTTTGACCGGGGTCGGCTCTGTTATGAACTACGGGTTTTCCGCGGCGGGGCTGAATGACCTCGGGCGGGGCATCGGCAACATCCTCACTCCCGGCGGGGCCCCGTACACGCCCGGAACGAATGCGTCCCAGCAGCCCTTCAGCTGGCGGCCGATACCGAACGCGAGCCAGGACAACAACCTATACAATCCGTTTTCGTTTTCTGCGTTTGGGCAGAGTATGTTTGGGTTGGACACGGTGGGGCGGGGGTCGAGCGACCAAATTAAGCTAGCCGCCGCAGACCCCTCGCAAGCTTCGGGCTCAACAGACCTAATAAATAACCAATCTAGCTCAGCTGGCACAGCGGACCCATCCGTAGCTCCCAAACCTCGAGCTGAATCCGACACGCGATCTGTGGGTGAAGATGTAGTCCCGCCGCCCAGCCAGCCCGACCTCAACCCCCGGACCTACGACGACTTTTTTGACGAAGAGCTTGGCGCAAGCGCGTTTTTTCCTGACCGCAAATGGTCGGCAGACCTTGTTTAAAGAGCAGACCAGACACTAGAATATAAGGACATTGCGCTGTCCGCGGCGGGGCGGGCGGCAGAGGGCGACGCTGCTCTGCAGGCTAGGCTTTTCCAAGTTGAGGGCAACTTGGCTTCGAAAGCACAGAACCTTGAAGCCGCAAGAATCGACTACGAAACCGCGAAGTTAGCTGTAGGTTCCCCCGGGCCCGGGGCGTCGGCCGACCCCGGCGCGCCCCGCGCGCTGGCTCAAGCAGAGCGCCGGCTGTCGGCGGCCCAAGCCGGGTTGAAAATGGCAGTTGACGCCAACATTGGCTCAATCTTTTCCCCGGATAAAGCAAAACAGTCAAACGATGGAAAGATACTTGGGTTGAGCAGCCGCGCCGGGGACCTCAAACTAGTGACCCCTGCGTTTGGTGCCAAGCAACCCGGCGATGACTTGGCCGGTAGAAAGCTCAACCAAGCAACTCGTTTGGTCGAGGAGGCTCGGCGGCTGAACGAAACGGACGCTACTACGGCCTCGGGGTTGCTGCTCCAGGCAGAGGCCTTGCTTGAAGACGCGGAGGCGGCAAACGATGCCCTTGGCCGGTCCACTTACAAGGATGGTTTTTGGGTCAAGAACCGGGTCACCGGCGAGCGGGTCGAAGTGGACTGGGCCGGGGTGACCTCGTGGCTGTCCATCGCGACCACCTTCGGGTTGACGCTGCTCCAGCAGGAAATGCAAAGCCGCGCGGATGAGAAGAACCGCCGGTATCAGGACAAGGTCAGGCAGGAAGAACGCGAGGAGCGGGCGCGGCTCCAGACTGAGCGACTCAATGCCCAGCTGCAAGTGGCTGAGATTAACGCGGCGGGCAGCTCTCCGGCGGCGGTGGGCGCGTCGCGCACCCACACGATCGGCGGCGGGGTTCACTCGGCGTAAGGGAGACGGCAATGGCAGACTATGATAAATTGCTTGGTAAATATGGCGTGACCGCGGACCAGGTTCGCGGGATGTCGGATTCGCAGCTCGCTCCTTTCGCAAAGAAAGAAGGGTTTACCGTTTCACAGGTCCGCTCGTTTCTTGGGGCGGCGAGCGGCGCGGCTGCCCCGGTGGCGGCCTCGGCGGCCAAGTCAACCGTGCAAGCGGGGTTTGGTGGACTGAAACAGTGGGATGTGCTGAAAGACTTGGCAGTTGGGCCGGCAGACGTGTCAACGCTCCCTGGCATGGAAATGCTTCCGCAAGATGAACTTGGGCACACTACCGAAGCCGTGGAGGGGGCGCTGGCCGATTTCCGCGGGTCCCTCGACAAGATGTCGGCGGCCAACGAGTCCCTGTTGAAGGGCGAGATTCCCGCAGACGTGCGCGCTGCGGTGCGCAGGGCGGCCTCTGAAAACTCGATCCTCGCCGGGGTGCGTGGCCAGGCCGCCCGGGCGCTCAGTGCCCGGGACTTGGGGCTTACCTCAATGGACATACGGCAAAAGGGGATTGCGAACGAGGGAGTAATAGCAGAGGCAAAACAAGCATACGCGGCGGCGCACGAAAACATTCGGCAATACAATACTACGCGCAATGCTGCGCTGGCCGAGCTCAGCATAAAGGCGCGCCAGCAGAACCTGAGCGCGGTCGAGAGTGAGCGGATGCGGGTTGCCACTAACATAGAGTCCAATCTGAACATTATGAAACTAATCTCGGAAATGCGCATCCAGCAGCAAAGTCTGGCGACCCAGGCGGCATCTAATAAGATCGACCCCGTCAATGTGATTGCGTCCATGGATGACATGATTGCTCAATTTTCCGCGAAGCTTTATTAGGAGGAACCAATGGCAGCGTACGACTCTACTCCCTACAGTGGCCCGGGCTACCCGAGTTTCGGGGCCCTGCACGACTCTATCCAGACCGGGCTCGCCGGGCTTGTGCAGGCCCAGACTGCCTCCCGTGCCCAAGAGGTGGCTGCTTGGGACGCCCGTACCACGCAGATCCGGGAAGACCGAAAGTTCGAGCTCGATTTGCAGACTACGTTGCTGAATGCGGCAAGCGAGCGCAGGAAGGAAGAGCGCGAGGCAGCCGAGCACTTGATCGAGCTGCAGCGACTGCAACTCGAGCGGCAGCAGGCCGATTTGAAGCTTCAAGAAGCGCAGCTGAACCTCAATACAAAGCAGCGTCAGTTTAAGTTCGAAGAGGAGAACGGGCAGCAGGTAGCCACGATCAGCGCGATGACCGGGCCGGTCGAGCGGGAGCGGGCGTGGAGGGCGCTCGCCAAGCGCCCCGGGTTTAGCTTTGCCCCGGCGAAATGGCTGGAAGCCCGCGAAAAGGACGAGCAGCTTGCTTCGTCGACCTATGTGTTGCTTGAAGACGGTTCGTCTGTCTCGGCGGCCCGCGCGGCTGACATGGTAGACAGCGAGAACCGGCATGTGCGGGCGATGGGGCTGGCGGCGACTCGGGTCCTCGGAGGCAACCCGGAAAGCTTGCCGGGCTACGCGACCACGCTGGCCGGCGATATAAACAGGTACGCGGGCAAAATGAGCCGGTACTCAGCGGATGCCGCCCCCGCGATACGCGGGCAGCTAGACGCGGTGGGCCGAGACGCGGAAGCCCGGGAGCTGCTGGCCCGTGTAACGCCGGAGAACTTCCCAGACCAGGAGGAGCGCGAACGAGTCTATGCTGAGAGGCTTCGGCTCGCGCGGGCTGCCGGCGCCGAGGTCCGGCACGGGTACATCGAGCTGTCCCGTCACGGGTTGAGCAAAGAGGCTTTCGAGGTGGAGTACCTTGGTGCCCCGAGGCAGGTCGGCAGGGACGCGGCGGCGAATTCTGCCGCGGTCGTTGGGGAAGTGATTACCGCCGTGCAGCGGATGCAAGAGAAGGTCGCCCAGGGGCGGCTTGACCCGGACTGGGCGACCAAGGCTGCGGCTACGGCCGGGGGGTGGCTCAGGGACTTCCAGAACACTGCCAAGCGCGTAGAGGCGCCCGGGGCCAATTTTTTCTCCGCGGACACGGCCGACGCAGTGGTGCACGGGCTGACGCCGCTGCTGCTCTCGGCTTCTTTGGATGGTACGCTGACCGGGGTCAACTCGCCGGCGGATATATTGGGGGATGAGACCGTCCGCGCTTCAGCGTCCCGGGTCGCGGTGGACCAACACAACCAGCAGCTTTTGGAGGCTATGACCCTGGGCGTGCCGGTTGACCTGGACCAGTTCCAGTTTGCTTCGGCGGATCCCAACAAGCCCGCGCTGACGTTTGTCGAGGCGGCGGCCCTGTACAATAGTCTTAATTCGCAGGATCTAAAAGCCGGCACGCTGGCCGCTCAGCACTTGGCGTATCTTGAAGAAGCGGTCAAGCCGTTCCTGGTGGAGGTGCCTTCGGATGGCGACACCCCCGCGGCAATGCCCCCGGAAGACGCGGCCGACGCGCTGGAGGAGCGCGGGTACGACGTTGTCGCTGCCGGAGTGCAGAAGTTGGCGGACGACCTGATGCCTGAAGTCATGCGTACTGGCCACTGGGGCGAGCTTCGAGGTTCCGTCTGGGGCAGTGGGCTCCGCGGTCGGAAAAGCGACAAGCCCATGACCGCAGAGCAGGCTAAAGAGCGGGCGCTTTATGTCATACGCACGGCCGAGTTTGCTTCGGGCAAGGACCCAAGGCTCCCGGCGGCTTTTATTCAGGGTTCGGTTGATGATATAATTGGCCGCATGGGCAACTCGACTTCCCTTCGCAGGGGCCTTGCCGTCGAGAACCCTATCGTGGCCTTTATCCTTAGTGGTGGGCCCGTTGTGTTTCATCCGTATGAAACTGGGGAGGCTTTGGGTAATATATTTAGGCCAGACACGGACCCGATTGCTCGCGATGCCCGGGCCCAATATAAATTTAACGTTACTATGGAATGGGAGGAGCCACTTCTGCCGGGCACGTATGGGAAATACAACACTTTGTCCGGCGTTGTCGGCGGCTCTCTAGTGGTTGGGGCGGCCGACCGAGTGGCCAAGGCAGTAGCCAGGGGCGGCGGGCTTTCCGACGTCGCTGAACAGCTTGTTCTTTGGCAGGGGTTTGCCCAAGCGGCTGAGGAAACTCTTGGTAGGAAGCAGGTGGCCGGTTCGCGCGGGGTAGCGGTGTCGCGCGACAGTCTGCCCGGCGACGTTATAGACGCCCTAACCCGCCTGTATAAAGCGGAGTTTGCTGCTGACGAGCCCGGCGACTTAGCCGCTAAAATTGCGGAAAAAGGGGGGAACTACGAAACAATCAAAGATTACTTGGCATTAACTGTAGGTGTGCCCTCAGCGTTGGGAGGGCGCCAGAGAGCCGCTAGGCGAGCTAAAGACGAAGAAGCCGTGCAGGATATACGACGCGGACTCCTCGACACCCCCGCCCCCGAGCCCGCCCGCACTCTCGACTAAGTCACCTTGCGCCCAAGTCACCCAGCGACTATACTCCTAGGTGATCAGGAGGAGCTTTAGATGTACGATTCGATCGAGTCCCTAGCAAGCGGGTTCAAGGCACAAAATCCAGAGGCGGAAAACTGGGGCCCCAACACCACCTATTCGGCTTTGGTGTGGGTCAACCCGGAAACCAGGAACCTGGTGACCGGGTCCCCGGCTCCGAAGTATTCCAATCCCGACGAGTTTCTCCTTGGATACCGCGACGCCAACCGCGCCCGGTTTGCTTCTGCCCCGGATTCCGTCGTTCTCGACGACATGCGTACCCGCTTTCCCGTGCTGTACGACGCCTGGGGATATGGGAAGAAGGCGAAGGAGAACGAGTCCGCGCTCGTGCGGGAGGACGAAGAAACCCCGGAGGAGAAGCGGGCGAAGGAGTACGAGTCGATGTTTGGGCAGTGGTACGGCAAGCTGCCTACGCGCCCGCTCGACGAGTACGAGGCGGGCAAGCCGCTGCTGGAGCTCGGGAAGAAAAACTTGAAGGGCCGGGCGGGGTTCTTCGAGGGGCTCGCCGGGCAGCGCGCTTCGGACTGGGTCCCGTACGGGGAAATCGTTACTACCGTCGGAGACTTGGCCTCCATAACGGCCATCGGGAAGCGCATGCAGTCCGACCCGGAGTCGGTGTCCGACGAGGACACGATCAAGTTCAACTTGTTCATGCAGCGGTCGAAGCGGCTCGACGAAGGCGGGTGGAGGGCGCTGGCCGGCGACATTACGCGGACTGGCGCGATGCTCGGGCTTGAAACGCTGGCGACGTGCGGCGTCGGGGCCGCCGCCTCCATCCTCGGGCGCGTGTCGCAAGTCGGCGCCAAGGCCGGCGCCAAGGCGGCGCTCAAGGTGCTCGGCCGCGAGCTCCGGGAGGCCGGCGCGGATCTGGCGAAGAAAAAAGTGGCGGTCAAGCTGGCCCAGAAAGGCGTAGACTCCACAAAAAAGAAGGCGGCGGGGGGTCTGGCCGACGACGCCGCCTCCGCTGCGGCAAGCAATTTGGCAGCGGCGCAGGCCGACCTGGCCGCGGCCTCCGCGCGCATGTCCGCCCTGAAGGCCGCCGACGGGGCGGACACGTTTCTCGGGCGTCTGGCGGAACGGACGTGGTCGGAGCTGGCCGACGTCGGAATGGTGCCCACGAACTTGACCGGATTTTCGAAGTGGCTGAACGCGCACAAGGTCGGGGCGGCCGGCGTCAGGCAACTGGGGCAGATGGCGAGCGAGGCCGCGGCCGGGCTGCCCGGCGGCGCGCTGACCGCCGGGCTGGCCGGGCTCGGGGCGATGGCGCTTCCGGCCGCCTTCCAGACCGGGACCAAAACGGCGATCGAGATGCTGGCTTCCGCCGCATCCGGCAACGAGCCTACGACTTCGGCCGCCGCGCGCTACCAGCTGCAGCGGATGTTCGAGGGCAAGGACGAGGGGCACGCGTTCGCCGCGGGGCTCGGCGACATGTTCATCGAGTATTGGTCCGAGTTCTCCGGCGGCGCCCTGATGGACATGATGGGCGCGGGGCTCGGCAAGCTGCCGCTGGTCGGCGGCGTGGGCCGTTCGCTGGCGAAGGCCGGCATCGCGGAACGAGTCGGAGCGGCCATGGTAAACACCCTTACGGAGGCGGCCCCGAAGGCGGCCGCCGCGGGGGTCAAGGACAAGATCGCGGCCACCATACTCCGCGTGGCGCGCACTGGCTTCGCCACTGAGACCGGGAAGCTGGTGGACACTCCGTTCATGAGCTTCATGCGCGACGCCATGTACGACGGCGTGTTCGGCGAATGGCTGGAAGAACGCTTCGGCGGGTTTTTGCGCGGCGTTACCGGGTTGCAGGGCGACGACCAGAAGTCGTATCTCGCAAACATCATGGAGCAAACGATGCCGGCGAACTCGGACCAGGCGATCGCCGAGCTCGTTGCGTTTTCGTTGCCCGTTGGAGTCAACGCCGGCATGCGGCAAGCGTACCGCGTGTTCGAAAACGACAGCATGACGAAGAACTTCGAGGATGTCCAGAAGCGCGTCGTGCAGAACCTCGAGCTGATCCAAGAGGCGAGCCGGTCCGTGGAGGACAACCTGCTCAAGACGCACGTCGAGCAATCGGCCAAGGCGTTCAAAAAAACGCAGGAGGAAGAGCGCCAAGCCGAGCTCCGCGACGCGATGGCCAAAAAGCTGGCGTGGCTGGAAAACGAGAAAGCCAGCCGGGACGCTGGAAATGCTCCAGCGGCGGCGCCGGCGATGGCGGAAGACGCCGAAATTGTGGCCGCGCGCTCCGGGCTCGCCGCCGCGGAAAAGACGCTGAACGACGCGGAGGCGGCCATCGACGCGGAGATGGAGCGTCTGCGTGAGGCCGGCGCGCCCCCGACCAGCGAGACCAAGACAAAGCTGGAAGCGGCCGCCGAGGCGGCGCGGGCCGAGATCGCTCGGCTGAACGCGGTGCTGGGGGCCGCGCCCGCCGCAACGCCGCTCACCGACGAAGCGCTGGACGCGGAAATAGAGTCCGCCAAGATCAACTTGTCCCGGTTCATCGTGCCCGGGGAAGGCGCGGCGCGGGCCGACGCGTCCCTCAAGGCGCGGAGCGAGCGCGACGAGAAGGTGGCGGCGGAGCGCGAATCCGCGAAAGTAAAGCGCGGGGCGTTCGGGCGCACCGTCGAATCGCTGGCTGGCCGAATCGGGCCGGAGTACAGCAAGTTCCGGGGGCTGCTCGACGGGCTCGTCGAGAGCGTGATGCGCGGGAAGTTTGGGTCCATCGTGACCAACGCGCCCGCCGAAGCGGTCGCGGAAGAGCTGAGGGCGGAGATCGAAAGGCGCGGAAAAGACGCAGGGCTCGACGTCACAAAAATACTGGAGCGGGTCACCCCCGAAACCGTGGCGCACTTGTCCGCGGCGTACACCGGGGCGGCGGCCCTCCGGAAAGAGGCCGACGCCATCCTGCGGCGCGGGGCCGCCCTGTCGGCGGAGCTCGGGGCCATCCGCGGCGTCCGCGGCATGGCGCTGTCCGTAGCCAATAGCATCTTGTCCCACACGATGGGGCTCAGCATCTACACCGCGGCGCAGTCGAAGGCGGCGGGGATCGGCGACCGGACAATGATTGGCCGCACGTTCGGCGAGCTGGCGGTGCGCACCGGGTTCGTCCCGGTGCTCGGAAACGAGCTGCACACCCTTCTGGTGGACAAAATTTCCGGCCTGCGCGACTCCGACGAATCCAGGGATGAGCGGATTGACCAATGGATAACGGAAGCGGCCGCGCGCGTGGCGGCCCACGCCATGCACAGCGCCCGGCTGTACAATTACGGAAGCGGACTCTCGGAGCGCGAGCGCCGGGTTCTCAAGGCCGGGCTGGACACCCTCGGCATGACCGACAAAACTCCGGACGACGTCGTCGGCGCGTTTCGAGCCGACATTGCGGAGTCGCGCGGAGCCCGCGTTTCGCAGGTCACCCCCGCGGCGCCCCGCGGATACGCTCCTGGTCAAGGCATGGACCCCAACATGCAGGTCCTCGTCGGGGTGCTGGCGCTCCTTCGCAACCTGTCACCGGCGACCATCGACCTCGACAACCCGGCGACGGTCGCGGCCGTCGACGCGATCGTCGCATTCTCGGCCGCCGCCAAGGCGACGGACGCGCGGGCCAAGCTGGTGGGCTCGCTCGCGTCCAAGCTGGCGCAAGTTCGCGGGAGAGACGCGGCGGAGCCGGTCGACGTGGCGCGCGCCCAGCTGCTTTTCGCAGGAGTCTTTGCGCGGGCAACTTCCCGCCGGGCCACGCAGGAACTGTTCAGTTCTCCGACGGACGCCAAGGTGCTGTTGTCGGAGCTCGCCGCCATCTCCGCGGCGGTCCGCGATTCCGAACTGGAGGGGGCGCAGAAAGCCGCCGACGCGTTTCTGACCGTGTTCAATGTGTTTTCCCTGCACGGGGCGTCGCTTGGGCCGGTGTCGGACACGTTCCGTACAACGGGCGAGCCGGCCCCCGGCAACTTGGCCGACGCGATCGCTTCTTTGTATATCGGCGAACCGTCGCAGGTCGGCTGGGAGCCTGGGCCCGAGGTGCTCTCGATCGCCGCCGCGAGCGGCGTCGACATCACGAACCGGGTGGCGGTCGCCGCGTTTGTGGCCAACGCCGCCAACGCGCTTCGCGTAGCGGAGGAGTCGCTCGCGGCAACCGTCGCGCCGGTTGTCGGGCGCACCCTGGAGGTGACCCGGAACGGCAAGTACGAGGAGGCCACCGTGCTGGAGGCAAACGACTACACGGTGAAAGTGAGGTTTGCCGACGGAACCGAGCGCGCTTTGGCGCGCACGGAGCTCGACGACCCAAGCTCCGTGCGCCCGGCCCCCGTGATCCGGAAGTTTGTGCTCGTGCCCGGCGTCAGGACGTACGTGGGCACGCGAAAAGCGATCGACGAGATGCTCGGAGGGCAGCAGTCGCGCGAGCTGGCCCCGCACATTTACGCGAGGGAAGACCGGGAGGAGAGCCCGGACGACATCTTTATGTTGCAGGAGGGCGCCGTAAACGACCCCGGCACGGGCGAAGTTCGGTTTTCCATTCTCGGGCACGGCGGGCTCGCCGGGCTCGCGGAAGACACCTTCGAAATTATATGGCGGCAGGCCAGCCCGCTGGACGACGGGATGGACATTCCGGCCGCCCTGCTGCCGTATTTTAAGACGATGCTCGAGGTGCTCGCCAGAGCGGCGCCCAATAAAAAGTCGGCCGGCGACTTCGCCAGAAAGTATTTGGAGACCGCGCTCGGAGAGCTGGAAGCCCCTGCCGGCTCCGAGGCCAACGCCCGCGGGCGCCGGTCGCTCTTCGAGTTTCTTATCAAGGCCGCCGTGCTGTACAAGGCCGACCACAATTTGGTGCGCGACCACGAAAACCGACCGTCGGTGTTCTCGCTGGCGGCGGAGGTGCACGCGGCCTATTCCGCGCTTGGCCTGTCGGAGGACGCCAAGAAAACCGAGGGGTCTGCCGCTACGTCGCAGGACCAGGCGGCGTTCATCAAAATAATCCACGACGAGCTCAAAAAGCGTGGGCTTACGGACGCGCTGCTCGCGTCGCTCATGTACCGCGGGGCCGTGACCGAGTGGGTCGATTTGCCCGGCGCCGAGGGCGCCCGCGCCCGCAAGCAGGAGGCCGCGTCCAGCCGGCTTTCCCGCAAGAAGGAGCCAAAAACGTACGCCGGAGCCATCCCTTCCAAGATTCCGCCCGGGTCGCTGGCCGTGGTAAAAAACGACGACGGCTCCCTTCGCGTGGTGAAGACGGCGGCGGCCGGCGCCGTCGCGCGGTCCGGGGGCATCCGGACCGTCCCGTTGGAGCAATCCATTCCGGCCCCGACGGTCACGTCGTCCGGGGTCGTCGCGCACGGAGGCGCGGACGTCGGGCGGCGCGTGGCCCCGCTGGGCCCGACGGCGCGCGTCGCCCAGGTAGAGGAAGCAGGGCCGGTGCGCGATGCCGTGCTGGCTTACACCGAGGCCATGGACGCGCGCATAAAGTTTCTGAGCGAAACGACCGTCAAACTTTTGGATGGCGCCGAGGCTACGCTTTACCAGCTGTTGCTTACTCGAAAAGGAAGGGACGCCGTGGCCGCGCTAGGTTTAACGGGGTCGCACGAGTCCCTTGTGCAAGCGCTGACCAACCACACGGGGACCGCGCCAGAGGTTGTCGCTGGCTACAAGGACGTCGACGACGCGCTCGTCGCGGCGTGGGACGCGCTGGAGCGGGCGGTAGCCGCGGCCAATTTGCCGTTCGGGTCCCCGTTTTCCGCGGTATACGGGAGCAACATGCACACGGACCCCGTGGTAAGGCCCGACCAGGTCGTGGAGCCCTACACGGACCCCAAGACAAGCAAGCAGCGTTGGCGCGTGCGACCCGGAAAAATGTTTTCCTTCGTAACCGGGTACCTCGGCAAATTTGCCGGCGGTGAATCGGTGCAGGACGTAAGGCGGCGTGGCGGCGCCGATGCCCTGCGGCTCAACACGGCCCTCGAATCCGGCGAAGTAGTCGGCGAGTTGGTCGCGGCGTTGCTGTCCGACCGCTCGGCCCCGATCCCCGGGAACGCGGCGCTGACGGCGCTGCGGGACGCGCTGTTCGAAGGCGCCCCCAGCAACGCGGTGGCGTCCGTCGAGCCTGTGCTCCGCGACGCCGGCGACGGTCCCGGGTTTGTGACAATGGTCGACCTTCTAATAACGTGGAAAGACACCGCCGGACAGAGCCGGTTTCGCCATGTCGAGATCAAGACGCGCGCCGCCCCGAAGGGCGCGAATCCGGCGGCCACGCAGACCAACTATTACTGGGAGACGCAGCCGAATCACAAAATTTCGGAGCGGGACAAAAACATCCTGCAGACGTACATCACGCACAAGATGCTGACCGACCACGGCTTCGTCGGGGACTCTTACCTGCTCAACGTTGGCGTCCCGGGCGGGGCCGCCGACGCCGGCAAGCTGCTGGCGGCAAACATCAGCATATTGAACCCGGACAGAACCGGAGCCTCGACCGTTACGGCCGGCGACATCGCGCGAAGCGGGCTGTCCGCCGCGACCGTGCACGTGTCCGACTTGCTCCGCGATCAAAAAGAACGCGCGCTGCTGGAAAACATGCGAGCCGCGGTTCTTGCGTTGCTCCCACAGAGCGAGGCTCCCGCGGCGACCCCGCCTCCGAGCACGCCTCCGAGCACGCTTCCGAGCGCGGCTTCAATCCCCGCCACCGCGCCAGAGGCCCCGCCCTCCGAGCGCGAGGCCGTCGACGCGCGCGATAAGGCGGAGCTCGAGGCTCTCAAAAAGGCCGTTAAGGAGGAACTCGAAAAGTCTGCGACCGCGGCCGCGCTGGCCCGACATCTAGCAGACTTGGCGGCTACGGACGCCGCGGGCGCCGCACGTAGGGCCAACCCAGCCGACGAGTCGCTGGATGCCGCTTATAGGGCGGCTATTCTAAAGGAGGACGCTTCCAAGGAAGAGTTCCTTAAAACGATTACGGAAAATACGGTGGCGGACGCGGTCGAGGCAATCCCGGCGGAATACGAGTCGTTGATTGAAGACATGGCCGTCCCCGTAAGGGTGCTTGGCGGGCTTCGGGCGGCGGCGCCCTCCGCCATCGACAAGCTGTACATGGCCGCCTACAAGAAGAAATTCACGGATGGGCGGACCATAGAGTTCGTGGCGCCCGGCACCGGGTTTCTCAACCCGCTACACGCCAGGGACGGTACCGGCCTTGTAGTCAAAGGTACTTATTCGTACCTCATTAAACAAAAAGACGGGACGATTTACAGAAAAGCGAGGGTGCTCGTCGAGGG
>Ga0116148_1003294_pt1 | contig 15004 bp, 11 predicted proteins | sample AD_UKC055_MetaG_FD_89786 | JGI IMG/M metagenome (GOLD analysis project Ga0116148, IMG submission 89786) | Active sludge microbial communities of municipal wastewater-treating anaerobic digesters from USA - AD_UKC055_MetaG | ecosystem: Engineered > Bioreactor > Anaerobic > Digestate | place: USA... | reverse complement strand
CGTTGTTCCTTCGGTTATATCTCCGGTGCGGCCCTGCCATTCTATCGTCCAGCCACCGCACTGCAGACCGATATCGTCCGCGCCGCTGCCTGCAACATAGATACGCACTGCGTCCGCCGGAATCGGAAGCGCTGCCGTGCCTGCGACCGCCTCGTTCTTCAGCAGAACCAGACTCTTCGCAACGGCTTCCCGGGCGAGCGCAAGATGTTCGGGAGCGCGGACGCGAGCGGCAAGCGTCCGGTCTGCAAAGGGCCGCTCGAACAGACCGGATTCGAATTTGACGGTTAAAATGCGGCGCACCGCGTCGTCGATCCGCTTGAGCGGAATATCCTTTGCCTCGATGGCTTTTTTCATGGCGGCGATATAGGTGCGCGCATCGTAGGGAACCATGTTCATGTCGATGCCGGCATTGACCGATTCGACGACCGCACGGTAGTAGTCCGGGTGTACCTGATCGATACCGGCCCAGTCCGAAACCACAAAACCGGAAAAACCGAGCTCGCCTTTCAGGATGTCCGTTACCAGCTCCTTGTGGCCGTGCATCTTGAGTCCGTTCCAGCTGGAAAACGAAGTCATCACCGTGCGGGCGCCGGCTGCCAGCGCATCCGCATACGGCGGCAACAGTTCGTTCCTGAGATATGCGTCGTCGCCGATTGTATTGCCTTGATCCAGTTTGTAGTTGTTCGACCTGGAAGAAGCCCATTCCGTACCGCCGTCTCCCAGATAATGTTTTGCCGTTGCAACGGGCAGCGCCGCGCTTCCGACATCCGCTGCGACCCAGCCGCGCACAAAAGCTGCGCCGAGGGAAGCGACGATCCGGGAATCCTGCGAAAACGATTCATAGGTGCGTCCCCAGCGGGGATCGCGCGCCAGGGCGACGCAGGGCGCGAATGTCCAGAGCGCACCGGAGGCCGCGGTTTCCACCGCCGCAGCAGCGGCTATCTTTTCCACGAGCGCAGGATCGTTCGCCGCGCCAAGCCCTATGTTGTGCGGAAAAATAGTCGCTCCCCGCAGATTGTTGTGGCCGTGCACAGCGTCTGTGCCGTAGAGCACCGGAATGCCCAGCCGCGTCGAAAGCGCCTCTTTCTGGAAGCCGTCGATCATGTCACACCAGGCGACAACCGTATTCGGCCGCGGAGAGCCGCCGCCGCCCGACAGCACGCTGCCGAGCATAAAAGAGCGGACATCGCCGGAGCGGACGCTGTTTTTTTCGAGCTGCGTCATCTGCCCGATTTTCTCTTCCAGCGTCATGCGCGATAGAAGATCGTCCACCCGCTGTGCGACCGGGGCATCCGCTTTTTTATAAAGCGCAGACGAGTCGGGCTGTTCGGTCTTCTTCGATGAACCGCACGATGAAAGCAGTACCAGTGCCGTGCACGCGCAGATAGCAAAAAGGGAAATCGAAAATCGAAGCGGTGAACGCCCTGCTCTATTTTTGTTTTTTGGCTCCTCGTTAAGAGCGCTTGCTCGGTCTACAATCCGGATATTCCTGAAACTCATGTTTTTTCTCCTTGCATGAGCTGAGTATATCACGGCACTTCAATTATTTACCGATTCAGGGTGCGGACGCGGTAGGGAAAACAGCGGGACTCAGCGGAGGGTATCGATCATGACACGGGCGTTTTGCGCGCCCAGATATGTTGCATAGATGTGTTCGAGGGTTCCGTCGGCAATCATTTCTGCAACGAGGGTCCGCCATTCCGACATGTCGGCTTCGGAAAAGGCTTTTTTGGAGAACACCAGGTAGTGGACAATAGGCGGGTCGTCGGGGAACCAGTCGCTGACTGCCAGTTTGTCTTGCAGCTTGTACTGATCGATATAGAACTCGATTGAGGGGAGCAGCGCCATGAACGCATGGAATCGCCCGGCAAGAAGCATTTTGTAGAGAAATTCAGAATCTGCCACTTCGGTGACCCGGCCGTCGGAACGAAGGTCGTCGATGTAGGCATCAGCCGCAGGTCCGTGTCTGAACGCGCGAACCACGCCGAACAGGAGCTCCGGATTCGAGCGGAAATCCCCGGGTCTGGTGTGGGCGTCGGCTGCAGAAGTGACCACGTAATTTTTCAGTCCCAGGCAGGGGATGAACCAGGCAAACGCGTCCCGCTCGGGAGTTTGGATACCGGAACCTGTCATCATGAGGGAACCCGTTTCAAGCTCGTGCCAGATTCGGGCCCGAGGCAGATACACGGTTGTAAATTCGCGGCCGCTTCGCCGGGCCAGCTCCCGGACAATGTCCAGATCGATGCCAGCTTTGGCGGAGTCGCTATACAGGTATCCGAGCTCATAGAGTGCGTATGAAATGGGAGGCTTTGCATCCTGGGCTCGGACAAAGGCGCTCAATAACACAAGGAGGAAAATCGCGACCCGTTTTATCATGGCTGACTCCTTGGAGCCGATTTCAAACGTCGGTTGAAACCGGCTTCTCGTCAATTCTCCTCTGCTCGTTCGTACATCTCCGACGGATCGGTTGGCCCGGCGTCGCTCCAGCGGACAAGCAGATTGCCACCTTCTTCGACAGCCGTGATGTACTCGGCAGCATTTTCGAACGAAATGACCATCCCGTCGGCAGTTCTTGTCAGCGACCCCACTTCCAGCATGCGCGATTTTTGACTTTCTGCAGGATTGTTCGCGCGGAATTCCAATATGCGCTCATAGGTCGCCCCTTTCTCGTGAAACGAGAGGGTCGATTGAATTATCATGGTCCCGCCTTCCTCCGGATTGACCCGTTCGGAATGCCAGCGGGACTGCAAGGCCCCCAAGTAACTCAGATCGGGGGCCTGAGCGCCCGGTCCGTCATGAACAGCCGGCGCATCCGACGCATCCTGAGCGTTCGGCGCATTCTGCCCGTCCTGCGCGCTACGAACCTCTTTCATATCAGGAGCCGCTCCACCTCGAGTGCTCGCGCATGAACACAAAACAAACACTGCAACCACTGTAGCCACGAAACGCATACCCTACCTCCCGAAGCAACTTAAAATATACAAGTCACTTTTATTCTTGTTTTTATTGCTCCGGATTGCAAGAGCTGCGCTGGTGCCCGTCGGCGACGGGGCGGGCGACGAAGCGGCGCAGAGACGGCAGAACGGCTCTTTTTATGCGGCAAGGCAGCTCCTGCCAAAACGGGCAGTACCTGGAGCCGATTTTAAAAAGTCGGTTACTTTTGAAATCGGCTTATGGGTATACTTGAGACGGAGGATTGCCATGATCAAACGTATACGATCGGAAGTCCCGGAAATGGACAAAGCCGCCAAAGAATACGCAAAGCTTGTCGCGAACGCGAAAGTTATGGCCGCGGAACTCCAGCGTGAAAAAATGGTCGCACGACGAATCGAACAACCTGGCTGTCGCCCGCGACGAAGGGCTGGCTGAAGGTGCACTGAAGAAACAGCGCGAAATCGCGGTAAACCTGAAGGCAGCAGGTTTTTCCGCAGCCCAGATCGCCGAGCTGACCGGCCTGCCGGTCGAGGCAATCACCGGGCTGTAATCGGCAAGCGGTATCCCGTACATATTTTGCAAATCGAGCATCGAACCCTGTGAACGCGTCATTGAGGCATCCCGTCGACGAAGCGGAAAATCGCGCGATGCTCGACTATTTGATAGGTACTAGTCTTTGCCTGGCGCCTCGCCTGCGCGATCTGCAGCTTCGAAGGGTAGTACCAGGGCTACACCAGCATCCCGTCGAACGCAAGATCGATCCGCTTTCCGGTGCGCTTCGAGTAAAGGCGGGAAAGTTTTCGGGCAAATGAATAACCGATGCCGTCGGGCTCTTCGATGTGCGAAAGCACGAAGCGGCCGGCATTGAGCTTCCGGACGATCGCAAGGGTCTCGTTCGCCGTCTGCTCGTCCTCGAGGATCGGATGGCCGGCTTCGATGAGCTGCTCGCCGGTAATGGGATTCGCGTCGAGCACGCCGAGCGGAAGGTAGACCGCGTCGAAGCGGGTGCCGAGGATCGCCGCGTCGGGCTCCCAGTTTTTCAGCTCGTCCATGATGACGAGACAGCGCGAGCCGCCCTCTGCGAGGCAGTAGCCGAAGGAATAATCATACGCCATCTGCACCGGTTTTATGGTGCAACCGTTCAGAGTGAACTCTTCGTCGTTTTTCACGATTCTGAGATCGACGATGCCGATGGAGCGGAAATAGTCGAACTGGCTCATGATCGAAAGGTAGGAGCCGAAGGTCTCGGCGATTTTCTCGGTAAGAATGACCGGAGTTGTGCGGTTTTCCTTTTGCGAACGGTTCCACTCGATGTTCATCTCGAAGAGGCGTCGGCCCGCAGTATGGTCCGGATGCCAGTGGGAATAGAGCACCGCGCCGATATTCCGGACGCGCGAGCGGTTCAGCTCGACGGAAATTTCTTCGGGGGTGTCGATGAGAATATCGGGTCCGTGCAGGAAAACCGACGGGCCGAGCCTTGCATGACGACCGCCCTTTTTTCGGGCTTTGACGCACGCGGAACACGCGCACAACGGCTTCGGAGTCGCAACAGCGCCTCCCGAACCGAGAACCTCAAGCTTCATGTCCGGAATCCTTTCTGCTAATGGGGTCGGGCGCATCATCCGCACCTGCGCCCGCGCCGCGCGCTGCGCTACCACCCGCCCTGAAGGCTCCATCCACTTTCGCTTCCTTCCCGAACAGCAAGCCGGCAAGGTCGCGGACGTCGCGGACGCACACGGCGCCGTCGCCCGATTCCGGCGCGTATACGCGGGTAAAGCCGAGGCCGGTCGCGGCGCGCACGCGGGGCTTGAGCCTGTTGACAGGGCGGATTTCTCCCGCAAGGCTGAGCTCGCCGATGAGCGCAGTTCCGGCGGGGCTCGGCATGTCGGTACGGGCCGAATAAAGCGCGGCCGCCAGCGCAAGATCGATCGCGCTTTCCGAAAGCCGGACGCCGCCTGCAACGTTAATGTAGATGTCCTGATCCGAAAACCGGAGCCCGATTCTCTTTTCGAGCACGGCTGCGACGCGGCTGACGCGCGCAGCGTCGATGCGGTCCGAGTAGACCCGGGTCATCGAACTTTTCGACGGCACGGTGAGCGCCTGGATTTCCACAAGGAACACGCGCGAGCCTTCGAATACGGCGGTAACGCCGACGCCCGGAGGAAGCTCGCCGGCGCGACGCACGATGAACAGGCTCGACGGATCTTCCACCGTTGCGAGCCCCTGGGCTGTCATCTGGAAAATGCCGATTTCATCGACCGAACCGAAGCGGTTCTTGAGCGCGCGGAGAAAGCGCACGTCGTCGTCGTTCCGCTCGAACGAAATAACTGTATCCACGAGGTGCTCGAGCGCCTTCGGCCCCGCTATTGCTCCTTCCTTTGTTACATGCGCGACGAGGAACAGCACCGAGTCACGCTCCTTGACCCAGGACACCAGCTGATGGGCACAGAGCTTCAGCTGGTTCACGGTGCCGGGAACGGCGCCCGCGTCAGGGGAGTACACAGTTTGTATAGAATCTACAATGACAAACACGGGATGCACGTCGTTGAGGGCGCGCTCGATGTCTTCAAGGCGTCCCGTGCACAGAATTTCGATCCGCGAAACGTCGAGGCCGAGCCGGTCGGCGCGCGAGCGGATCTGGGCAGCGGACTCTTCGCCGGAAACATAGAGAATCCTGCCGTTGGTGGACGCCGAGGCCGCAGCCTGTAACAAAAGAGTCGACTTTCCAATGCCCGGCTCTCCGCCGACGAGCACGGCCGAACGCTTCATCGCAGCTCCGCCGAGCACGCGGTCAAGCTCCGCGATGCCGGTAGGCAGCCGCGCACCGTCCTGGGCTTCGACCGACGACAGCGGCACCGGCCGCGCAAGGATTCCTCCCGCCGAGCCTGCTCCGCCCATTCCGCTGCCGGAAAAACCGGGCCCCGGACCGCCGTCGGCAACGATTATTTCTTCGAACGTATTCCACTCGCCGCAGTCCGGGCACCGCCCGAGCCATCTCGGCTGGGAAAACCCGCACTTCGCGCACCGGAAGGCGGTGGTTCCCGTTTTCTTTTTCGCACTCATATTGGATTAGTGTATCAGAAACTGCGGCTTTTGCCCGAAAATTCGCCGATCGCCGCACGGGTAAAAAGCGTGTGCTTCAGCATACACGGAGCGCGCCGGCGAAAAGCCCGTTATTCTGCTTTCTCCGCGCGCAAGCTGCCGGAAATCGAGTAAAAGCAGTCGCCGATGCGTTCAATGTGACGGATCACGTCAATATAGTTCAGCTCCGTCTTTACGGGAGCGCCGGATTTAATCCTCTTGCGGGCAATCTTCTTGAGATCCCCGCGACAGGCGTCAATCCGGTTTTCAAACTCCACAGCCACCGAAAAATCCTCACCGGTCAGCGGTGCACCGAGCTTCGGACGCACAAAGGAGATAAACTCCTGAACCAGCAACGTATACGGCGCTAGTTCTGCGACGGCTTCCGCCCCGAATGAATCCCCTTTCCGCGCCGCCTTTCCGAGCGATTCCGCCATCGAGCGGGACGCATGGCACGCGTTCTCCAGATCGTCCACAACCCTGATCCAGGTCATCAACGAGTCCCTGGTGCGCTCGCCGATATCCTGACATGCAATCTCGAATAAAAATTTTGTAATCCCCGTCTTCAGAGAGCCGGAGTACACTCCATACCGTGAAAACCACTCCAGGGTTTCCTCTCCCCACTCGGCCTTTCCGGTCAGCTCCTCGCGGAAGCGGACGAACATATCCTCGGCCACCTTCGCAAGGCCGACGATGTCCGACCTGGCCTGCGCGATATTCAGCTCAGGGCTGGAAAGAAGCACCGACGGCTTGTACTGCAGCCGCACCGCTTCTTCCGCCTCCGCCTTCGGCTTGATGAACCGTTCAAGCAATCCGGCGTACTGCCGGACAAACGGCAGAAGCACGAGCGTATTCGCCGCGTTGAACAGCGTATGCATCATGGCGATATGGGCGCCTGCGGACTGCGCAGTGATCGGCCCGGGAGTTATCCAGTCAACCAGCGTGATGAACGGCCGCAGTACCACAACTACCCAGACTGTACCGATAACGTTGAACAAGATGTGCGCCCAGGCGGCGCGTTTTGCGTTCGTGTTCGTACCGAGCGACACCAGGAACGAGTCGAACGTCGTTCCGATGTTGGCGCCGAGCGTGATTGCCGCAGCCATCTCGAACGACAGGATTCCCTTGGCCGACAAGCCGATGACGATCGCGATCGTCGCGCTGGAAGCGTTGATGAGCATCGTGAACACGGTACCCACGAGCACGCAGACAAGTATCGCAAACCAGCCCTGGTCGGCAAAGTTTTTCAGGAACAGCAGCGCATCGGGAGAAGGATCGGGAATCGCCTTTGCGAGGTACTCCAGTCCGAGGAAAATCATGGCGAAGCCCATCAGTCCTTCGCCGTAGCTGACGACCGTATCGCCTTTTTGTTTCATCAGCGACATAAAAAAGCCGACCCCGAACAGGGGAACCGCGATTGCCGCAATCGAAAACTTCTGCACGCCGACAGCCGCAATGATCCAACCGGTCAGTGTCGTTCCGATATTCGCGCCCATGATAACGCCGATCGCCTGCACCAGATTCAAAAGTCCCGCATTGACGAACGACACCACCATAACCGTAGTCGCCGACGACGACTGAATCACCACTGTCACCAGAACGCCCGTGAACACCGCGACAAACCGGTTGCGGGTCATAAAATTGACCGTCCCCTGCAGCCGGTCACCCGCCGCCCGCTGAATTCCGGTCGAACTCAGTTCCATACCGAACATGAACAGCCCGAGCGCTCCGAGCAGCTTGAAAACGATCACAATAATGCTCCAAAGCATATATGACTCCTGCATATCCTAGAATAACGAATTGAAGTAGCTTTCGTTTCCTGCCCATGCGGCGTCCGACACCGTCAAACTGATAATCCGGCACGATGTTCCGTCGCCCGAAGGCAGGCAGACCTTGATATCTCTATTAACCAACTGTGAATTCACGTCGAAGACTCGATTCTCGATCACCATTCTTTCAGGCGTTCCGCGCACGGCGGTATATTCTGGGAGTATCCAGGACGCCTTGCCCGAAGAAGAAAAGAGGCGGACAAGCGCACTCGGAAGATCGCCGGAGACGCCTGCCGCTGTAAGGTCTATGGTATCTGCAATCAGAACCGCGGTATTTCCCAGCATAAAGGTGTTGTCGGCAAGGGCCGTCCACTGGTCATCCAGGTTGAGAATCAAACCGTCGATCGAGTACTGCCGTGCCGTGCGTGTTTCGGCAAGGGTGAACGGGGTAGCGTCCTTACACGCGCTGCGGGGCGTAAAACCGAAAAAATCACGGTCGTCGCCCGTAGTCACCCGGCCGGCCTTTTCCAGCGAGAAAATCGTTCCCGCTTTGGGTACAGAAGCCGAACGCAGGGAGAACACCGGTACTTCTGCGGCAAACACCAGTTCAAGCGCACCCCCGAACGACTCGCTCGACCGTTCGAGCACAACCAGCGGCGGAAGCAAAACCGAACGCCCGATCCCCGCGTCCGAGGACGCAGCCTTCGCCTGCTTCGCGCCCCTGCCAGCACGCGCTTCTTGATGCCATTTGTACAGGTCCGGAAGCAGCCCCATAAGATAATTGACGGCGCTCACATCCCGCTCGGTAATATCAGATATAATCTGTTGGCCCGTCAAAACAAGCTCGCCGTCGACTTCCTCGGTTCTGAACAGCACCGATACGTCCGAACCGGTCGAAGGCGTTTTTACAAAGGCGCCCCAGGTATTCGCGTCGTAGCACAGAAAGCCGATCCAGGTAGGAGCTTTCCAGCTCCGGTCGCGGTACACGACAAATTCTCCGGAAGCAGGCCCAAAGACCGGTCCGGCGGCGAACGCCGGTACCAGACCGGAGGCACAGACGGTCAACAACAGGGACAGCACTAAACGCTTGCAGCTTTTCATCAGGAAACGCTCCGGTTCAAGGTTAACTGCCGGAGACCAGTCTCCGGCTCCGGAGAGTATACAGAAAAGTGGGGTATTGCGCCACGTGTGGCGAATCGAAAATCGAAGTACGAGATTTCTTGAAAGTGCTTTCTTGACCCGACCCCTGCAGGCGTGTTACACCTCTTGTACATGAAAAAAAACACACCAGAAAAAATCCGCTCGTATCTGTTTCTGTGTATTACTGCATTGCTGTGGGGTTTTGCGTTCGCGGCCCAGCGTCTTGGCGGCAAGGCACTCGGTTCGTTCAGCTTCAATGCAATCCGGTTCACCGTCGGCAGTCTTTCGCTTGTTCCGCTATTGTTCGTTTTTCGGGGATTCGGTGCACACCGTACAAAGCCGAACACCGCAGAATCGGGGGAACGCATCACGATCCTCCAGCTTCTGTTCGCCGGACTCGTGTGCGGGTTGGTGCTGTTTTTCGGTTCCAGCCTCCAACAAGTCGGGATGATCTGGACAGAAGCCGGCAAGGCTGCGTTTCTTACGGGACTGTATATTATTTTTGTACCTGTTTCGGGGCTTTTCGTCGGCAAAAAACAGGGCTGGGGGCTCGGCCTTGGCGCAACGCTCGCCGCGTGCGGGCTGTATCTCATGAGCGTACGCAGCGGTTTTATGGTGTCGTTCGGCGACGGCCTGGAAATTCTGAGCGCGGTGTTCTGGACAGCCCACATTCTGGTGCTCGGCCTCTTTTCGCAAAAGTTCAACGCGGTTGCACTTGCGTGCATTCAGAATCTGGTGTGCGCCCTCTTGAGCTTCGGAGCTGCGCTCGTTGCCGAAAACTTTTCTGCAGACACGATCGCGCTTGCGTTTTCCCCCGGACCGGACGGTTCGCTGATCCCGGTGCTGTATTCTGGCATCTGTTCGATCGGCATCGCCTACACCTTACAGATATTCGGCCAAAAAGGCGTTGCGCCAGGACCGGCTGCGCTCATCATGAGCCTCGAAGCAGTCTTCGCCGCAATCGGCGGCTGGTTAGTGCTCGGCGAAATCATGGATGCCCGGGCGCTTGCCGGAGCCGCTCTCATGCTCGCCGGAATGCTTGCTGCACAGATTATTCCGGCCGATTTCAGCTTTCGCGCACGCCGCTGAGCAGTTCGGCAAAGATGCGCGGAACTCAGTCCAGAACCTTCGCGAGTTCGGTCCGGACGATTTCGGCGACGCGGGCGGCGGCTTCGCCCGCCGGCACGAGGCTCGCGTCTTTCGACGAGCGGAGCTTCACTTCCACGTTCGGCAGGTTCTTGTCGCCTACGACGACGCGGACCGGGATGCCGATCAGGTCCATATCCTTGAACTTGACGCCGGGCCGCTCGGCGCGGTCGTCGAGCAAGACTTCAATTCCGGCTTTCACGAGCGCGTCGTAGATCTTGTCGGCTTCTTCCTTCATGGCGCCCTCGTACTTGATCGGCACGATCACGACATGGAACGGAGCGACCGACATCGGCCACACGATTCCGTCGTCGTCGTTGTGCTCTTCGATCACCGAGGCAAGCGTGCGGTCGACGCCGATGCCGTAGCAGCCCATCGTCGGCATCTGCTGCTTTCCGTTCTCGTCGAGGTAGAGCATGTTCATGCTCTTGGTGTACTTGTAGCCGAGCTTGAAGATGTGTCCGAGCTCATTTCCTTTCTTGCTGTAGTATTCGGCGCCGCAGGAAGCGCACTTGTCTCCCGCCTTTACGGTGCGGACGTCGGCAACGAGCCAGGGGGTAAAGTCGCGGCCCGGTTCGACGTGCTCGAAGTGAAGATCCATCTTGAGCGCGCCGGTCACCGCATCGTGCATGCGCATAACCGATTCGTCCGCAACGACGGGCGCGCTCTTGAAGCCGACGGGTCCCGCGAAACCGACCGGAGCTCCGGTCAGGCGCTCCACGTCTCCGTCGCCGGCCAGTTCAACCTCGCTCGCCTTCAGGTTCGCGGCAAGCTTGACTTCGTTCACGTCGAGGTCGCCCCGGACGCATACGGCGAAGAACGATACCGGATAGTAGGCGGGAGAGTTTTCGGGGGTTACGCGCTGCAGGCCCTCGCAGCCGGGCAGTCCGCGAAGATCGAGCTCGCTGTTTATCGCCTTGTAGATGAGTGTCTTGATAAACGCCTTCGGACTGGTTTTCAGGAAAGCGCACAGATCGTCGATCGTCTTGACGTTCGGTGTTTCGATGGGCGCGTAGGCCTTGTCGGTTTTTGTCGAGCCGGGACCTTCGGTCACAGGATCGGGCGCGCACGCAGCCTTCTCGTCGTTTGCGGCGTATCCGCAAGAAGGGCACAGGATCAGGTTGTTGTCGCCGACTTCACTTTCTACCATGAACTCTTCGCTGCCGGTGCCGCCCATTGCGCCCGAGTCGGCGCGCACGGGAATAACGGAAAGGCCGCAGCGCCTGAAAATGCGACGGTAAGCTTTGCCCATTGCCTGGTAGGTCTCGTCGAGCGACTGATCGTCGGTGTGGAATGAATAGGCGTCCTTCATGGTGAACTCGCGTGCGCGCATGAGGCCATATCTGGGTCGAATTTCGTCCCGGTATTTTGTATTGAGCTGGTGGACCGACAGCGGCAGTTGCTTATAGGAAGAAACCTCGCTGCGCAGAAGGGCAGTAAAAGCCTCTTCGGCGGTCGGGCTCACGACGAGCTCCTGATCCACGCGGTTCTTGATGCGGAGCATGCCGGGGCCCATGGTTTCCCAGCGGCCGGACTCGCGCCAGATGTCGCCGGGAACAACGACGGAAGGCTTGAACTCGAGGGCGCCGGTCGCGTCCATTTCCTCGCGGATGATGTTTTCGACTTTGCGGAACGAGCGCAAGCCCAATGGGAGATAGGTGAAAAGTCCGTTTGCGAGTTTGCGGATCATACCCGCGCGCAAAAGCAGGCGGTGACTGACAACAACGGCCTCGGCGGGGACTTCCCTCAGCGTCGGCATGAACATTCCGGACATTTTCATGTAATTACCTCTCGATTGCGGCATTTTTCGCCGCAGGCCATAATAGCCGGAAACGGGTCCCATTTTCAAGTTGGGAGCCCTTCCTGAGCGACGGACCTCTAGAATGAGGCAGAACGGGACCCGATGCGCGAACTCGGGAGCTTCGAAGCCCTCTCATGCGAGGGCGCAACGATCGGCGGAATCGGCTCCGGGATAATTCTGCTTTCTCCAACTACGACTTGTGTTGTATAATCACGGTATCTCATAAAACTCGTTTAGTTTTATGAGATACCTTGGTAAATCCCTGCAGGATTTACCTTTACATTATGGTTGGCCAGAAAAAACTGAAGTTTTTACTGGCCCTCAAGGTCACGGAGATACACCATGGATCAGAATATTTTGTTCGCGTTCGGACTTACTCTGTTTGCGGGACTTTCGACCGGCGTCGGCAGTCTCATCGGCCTTCTTTCGAAAAAGTTCAACGCAAAGCTGTTGACGATCTCGCTCGGCTTTTCGGCCGGCGTTATGCTCTATGTTTCGACCATCGAAATTTTCGCAAAAGCCAAAGAATCTCTGGGTGCAGCCCTTGGCGCTAAAACCGGCTATATTTGGACTGTCGTCTCCTTTTTTGCGGGCATGTTTTTTATCGCGCTCATCGATAAAGTCATACCGTCATACGAAAACCCGCACGAACTCAACGTCTCCAGCAAGATCGAGCACGCGTCCGAGAAGGACAAGGCAAAGCTGCTCCGCATGGGCGTATTTTCTGCACTCGCGATCGGCATCCACAACTTTCCGGAAGGACTGGCGACCTTCATGAGCGGCCTCACCAATCCCACTCTCGGCGTCAGTATTGCAGTCGCCATCGCCATTCACAATATCCCGGAAGGACTCGCCGTTTCGGCCCCGATTTTCTACGCCACAAAAAGCCGCAAAAAAGCCTTTGTTCTCTCGTTCATGTCCGGCCTCGCCGAACCCGTCGGAGCCCTCGTCGGCTACTTCCTGCTCCGTCCGTTCTTCAACGAAACCACCTTCGGCATCATTTTTGCAGCCGTTTCCGGCATCATGGTATATATTTCCCTGGACGAACTCCTGCCGACAGCCGAAGAATACGGCGAACACCACCTGGCCATCGGCGGCGTCATCGCAGGCATGATCGTTATGGCAGTCAGCCTCCTCCTGTTCAGCTGATATCATTGCCCGGCAGCAGCTCTCCCGCACAGAGGTCCGGAGAAACGCTCCAGATCCTGTAAATTCTTTACTGTCTTCCTGAACAGGTATGTACCAAATTTATCCATTTCTTCAAAAAAAGCTGTGAAATATCGCAATTTCGATGGTATAGTATAATAAATAAATTCAAGTTGTAAAAAAATGTGTTCACTTTCAGAGTATCAGTTTAGCTTTTTATTACAACTTCTATTTACATACTGCCTTACATAGACTGTTTGTTGTACCTAAATTAAGCGATTTTTCCTGTAGTTGCAAAAAATGTTCACAATTCGCTGTTTTCATGAAGCATGAACTTTCTTCAAGTGATTTTTGAAATATAAAACAAACAAGCAGCTGAGAAAATTGATGATTCCTACATTCTTCACAATTAAAACACCTCATTTCTCAAGCAAGAAAAATAGTGGTAAAACTTAAGAGAAGAGAATGAGGACCATTTTTATTATTTTATAAAACACGGCTACAATACAGGTAATAAAATGGGTATTTTTAGTTTCTCCCAAAGTATTGTAAGACTGAAGCGCGCATGGAATACTGCGGAAAATTTCAGAATTATTTTCCGTGCAGTATGAACTAACTTTGCTGCGGCATCAATGAAATTTCTGCGAAAAGTTGACGGATACCAGGTAACGGGCACTATTTCGATATCATACTTGAAAGACTCAAACAGAAAAAACGATATCGTCATCAGATAATAAAACGCGCTGTTTGCCGCGAATCGTTTGAATGGAAGCCTTTCTGTACCAAAGTCCTTGAATGCCCGATTCACCAATTCATCACGAGCGCGATTATGATACGCCGTTATTATGGCTTCTGGGTCAATACAAAAAGCGTTGTGCAGCGACAAAATACTTTTGGTAACTGTGTTGTCCATTCCAAGGTTGGTGTATATCAGTGATTCCGGCCGTTCAAAATCAAGCAGAACTTGTCCGCAATCATCCGTTATTGGTTTTGTGTAAATGCAACGCCATGCTGTATCCCAACTTTTTCGCTGATCTTCAAAATCAAGGGTAAACCATGTTTTTTTGCCTAATTTGTACTCGAAAAAGCATGTATTCGATGTTTCCGCCACTTTTTTCTTGATATCGGGATACATTTTCCCGCCAACAATAAAACCAACATTGAGTTCAGTGCACAGCAAAAACAGTTTTTGGTCAAAGAATCCGGTGTCTGCTAAAAGAACAATTGGAACAGTTGCCGAATAGTATTTTCGGATAATACGAACGGCATTTTTGACCATCCTCTGTACATTATTTCCATGATTGCTATGCGCTGAACCGTTGCGGAAAATTGTGTCAACAATAAATCGCCCCCAATACATATGGAGAGGCTGAAAGCCTTTTACCTTTTTATAGGTGGGATCAACGCCTTCCCGACGGAGAGCGTCATCATTGTCCATTACCATAGTATCGATGCCAAGAATTATCCGCGTAGGTTTTTCTTTTTTCAATTGCCAGACAAAAAGAATGTGCAAAATTTTGCGAAGCTGTAATGCGCTTGAAATTTGGAATGAAGTAAAAAATCTTTTTGCTGAATGTGACGAAAGCAATTGTTTACAATTCGATTCGAGAATTCCTGTATAACCGGAATCATTTTTCAATTGGTCAAAATGTGAAAGATGAAAGCTTTCGCCATTGAGAAAAAAACATAGTAATTGATGAAAAACAGAGGCTAGTGGAATACCTTTAGAGCTTTTGCGCAAAAAAGAAAACTTCTTGGCTAATAGTTCTGATATTTTTGTTCCCAGAACATATCTGGAAAGAAACAGAAGTCCTGCACGCGAGGTTAGCGTATCGTTTGTAATCCCTATCTGATTGATTTTGCACTTGATTTCGTCTGTTTTTTCCGGTAGCATAGTATCACCTCTTTGGTGTTTTGTAGTTTGGGTTAACTCATTACACCATATAGAGGTATTTTAAAATAGCCTTAAGAATCGCTCACGTTAGGT
>Ga0116148_1003293_pt1 | contig 15009 bp, 13 predicted proteins | sample AD_UKC055_MetaG_FD_89786 | JGI IMG/M metagenome (GOLD analysis project Ga0116148, IMG submission 89786) | Active sludge microbial communities of municipal wastewater-treating anaerobic digesters from USA - AD_UKC055_MetaG | ecosystem: Engineered > Bioreactor > Anaerobic > Digestate | place: USA... | reverse complement strand
TGTGATCTTTGTGATCTTTGTGGTTCAAGCCGTCCGTGGACAGGTCGCCGCGACCTACTTGGTGGTCGCCTTTTCGAGCAGAGCGCGCGCGGCGGCGTGCGACAGGTCGAGCGCGAGCGCGCGGTTGGCCTCGGTCTGTGCTCCCAGCGCGTCGTCGAGCGAGAGCAGCACTTCGCCGAGTGCGACGTGCGCGTCGGGGGTGGCTTGACACCAGATCGAGATGCGGAACGACTCGGTGGCCTCGTGCAGGCGGCCGGCGCGCTGGTGGATGCGGCCCACGAGCAGGTGCACGTCGGCCTGGTAGGGCTGCAGGTAGAGCGAGCGTTTCAGCTCGGAGATCGCCTCGACGTCGCGCTGCGCGTCGAACAGCCGGCGCCCGCGATCGCGGTGGAAGGCCGCGAGGTCGCTGAGCTCGCGCTGCTCGCCCGGCGCGGCCGTGCGCTCGACCAGCGACAGGCGCGGGGCCTCGAGGTCCAGGCTCACCCGCTCGAGGCCACGCGGCACTTCCTCGCCCGCCGGGCGCTTGCGGTGCAGCTCGGCGTAGGTCGACGACAGCTGGCGCGCCAGCTCGCGCTCGCGCTCCCCTTCGATGGTGGCCCCGGCCGACTTCAGCGCGGTGCCGAGGACGAAGTGGGCATCGGGGTCGGCGGGGTTCCGTCGCACGGCTTCGCGCAGCCAGTAGATGGCCCCCTGCGGATCGCGCTCGAACCAGTAGGCGTAGCCGAGGTTGAAGGCGTAGTCCGGGTCCTCGGGCGCGAGGTCGGCCGCCTTGGTGAAGTAGTAGGTCGCGCGCGCCACCTGCCGCGTGCCGGCGCGCCGCAGCTGCACGACCCCCAGGTTGTTGAAGGCGGTCGCGGCGGGTGCCTCGGCGACGAGCCCGTCCAGCGCCTCGAACGCGGCGTCGTAACGCTGGAGCGACAGCTCCGACAACGCCGCCAGGAAGCGCGCCCGGCGCGCCAGGCGGGCGCCGGGCGGCACCTTGGCAACCGCCTGCAGGGCCCGCTCGTGCTCCCCCTGTGTCGTGTGGGCCTGCCACAGCGCCATGAGGATCTCCTCGTCGCCCGGTGCGAGCGCCAGCGCCGACTGCAGCAGCCGCACCTGGGCGCCGGGCGTCTCGGCCGCGAGGCCCTTCATGAACAGCTCGAACGCGTGGAGCGGCCGCTCCCCCGCTGGCACGGGGGGCGGCCCCGCCGTGCCGGCCACCATCCGCCTGGCCAGCGCCTCGACCAGCGCGAAGAGGCGATCGACCGGCCCACGCTCGACGATCTCCTCGGCCGCGCTCCCCGTGTCGAGCCTGATCGTCCGGACCCGCAACTCGAGCCGGCCGCCCTCGGCGTGGAACGTGCCCACCGCGGCGTGCGCGGCTCCAATCAGCTGCCCGACGCGGATGGTCGTGGCGTCGCTCAGGAGGGCCGAGGGCGGCAGCCCGAGGCGCTCGAACGCCTTCAGCCGGTCCTCGCGCGGGATGGCGGAGGCCCCGAAGCGGCCCAGGTCGCGTGTCAGCAGGAGTGCCGAGCCCTCTGCCAGCCACTGCAGGGACGCGTCGCGCGACGCGTTCTCGAAGGGAACGACGAGGACGGGCTCGCCCGGGCGGACCGGCTGCGCGCCGGCGAGCGGCGCGAGCGCGAACAACACGAGGGCGGCCGCGATCGGCTTGGTCATACACCTGGGTGGGGTCATACCCCTGGGTGGACGTCGAGCACGCACGTTCGGTCCCCCACGGCCCGGCAGGCCCGGACCTCCACGCGGCCGTCGACCCGGTGCAGCTCCAGCAGCCGCGACACCAGCGCGGCATAGAACCCGCACAGGGGTGCCGGCGCCGCCTCCCGGACGTTGCAGAAAAGCGATGCGCGAAGATCGACGGTGCCGCGGCCCCGCCGCAGCCGGACGACGGCCCGGCTGCCTGCGTACGACTGCCGGACGGTCCGGCGGATCAGCGCGATCGCGGCCCGCTGCCGGAACGGCCGGGGCGAGAAGCGAACGAGCCACTGCCGCCTGCCGCCCTGCGCCGCCATGGTCCACTCGGCCGCGTAGCGCCCGGCGAGCTCCACCACGCGGGGGTAGACGTGGTCGTCCTGGCGCAGGAAGCTGAGCACCGCGTGGAGCGGGGCGAGACCGATGGTGCCGTTGCGCAGTCCCGTGGGATTGAGCCAGTTCTCGTAGAATTCGAGCCGCCCCGGTAGGAGGTCGGCGATGGCCTGGTGGAGGCTGGCGACCAGCACCCGGCCGATTCCCGCTTCGGTCATTTTCTGTTAAGGTAGAAACGCCCGTGGATGCGGCAATCCTTGCCGGAGGCCAGGCGCGCCGGCTCGCCGGCCGCGACAAGAGCGCGTTGCTCGTCGGCGGCCTCACGATACTCCAACGGCAGCTCTCGGTGCTGCACGGGGTTGCCGAACGGGTGGTGCTGATCGGGGGCCGCGCCCCCCGTGACCCGGCGCCCGGCCTCGCGATCGAGGCCGTGCCCGACCTGGTCGCCGGAGGCGGCGCCCTTGGCGGCCTGCACACTGCGCTGTCGGCCGCCCGCAGCCTGCACGTCCTCGTGCTCGCCTGCGATCTCCCGTTCGTCAGCCGTGCCTTCCTGCGGTACCTCGCCGCGCTGACCGGCCCGGCGTACGACGCGATCGTTCCCCGCGCGCCGGACGGCTGGCAGCCCCTGTGCGCGATCTACCGCCGCGACCTCGCGGCGGCCTTCGGCGAGCGGGTCGCCTCGGGACGGCTGAAGGTCGTCGACGCGCTGGCGGAACTGCGCGTGCGGGAAGTCGGGCCCGCCGAGATCGCGTCGGTGGAGCCGGACGAGCGCCTGTTCCTGAACGTCAACACGCCCGAAGACCTCGCGCGCGCGATCGAATTATTGCACAAGAAGAGCCGATGATCCTTCCTGTCCACGACGCCCTCCGCAGCCGGATCACCGCCGCCCTCCAGGCCCTGTACGGCCTGGACGCGGAGGAGGTCCCTGCATTTCCCATCAACTACCCGCCGTCACGCGAGCTGGGGGATCTCGCCATCCCGGTGGCCTTCGAGCTGGCGCGCCGGCTGCGGCGGCCGCCCAAGGCGATCGCCGAGGAGCTGGCCGGCTCGATTGGCGGGGTGCCGGGAGTGGCGCGGGTGGAGGCCACGCGGGGGTACCTGAACGTCTTCCTGGATCGCGGGACTTTCCTGCGCGGCCGGCTGGAGCCGTCCTCACCGGAGCCTCCGCCCGCCGCCGGTCCGAAGACGATCGTCGAGCACACCGCGATCAACCCGAACAAGGCGGCTCACATCGGGCACCTGCGGAACGCGGCGCTCGGCGACACGCTGGTGCGCGCCCTGCGGTTCCGCGGCGAGCGGGTCGAGGTGCAGAACTACATCGACGACACCGGCGTCCAGGTTGCCGACGTGGTGGTCGGCTTCCGTGAACTGGAGGGCAAGGGGCTCGAGGAGGTCCGGTCGGTCGCCGGGCAGCCGCGGTTCGACTACTACTGCTGGGACCTCTACGCCCGGGTTTCCGAGTGGTACGAGGAAGACCGCGCCCGGCTCGAGGCTCGCGGCCGCGCGCTGCACGACATCGAGCACGGCGGAAACGAGTCGGCCGAGATTGCCGCCCTCGTCGCCGACCGGATCGTCCGCTGCCACCTGCAGACGATGGCGCGGATGAACGTGGACTACCACCTGCTCGCCTGGGAGGGCGACATCCTCCGCCTGCAGTTCTGGGCGCGCGCCTTCGAGGTGCTGAAGCAGGCGGGGGCGGTCTACCTCCAGTCACAGGGGCGGCTGGCGGGCTGCTGGGTCATGGCGATCGACGACGGGGACGCGCCCGAGGCGGTGGCCGAGGCCGGCGGCCTGGACGAGGAGCGCGAGGGGGAGCGCGAGAAGGTGATCGTGCGCTCCAACGGAACCGTGACCTACGTCGGCAAGGACATGGCGTACCAGTTCTGGAAGTTCGGCCTCCTCGGCCGGGACTTCCATTACCGCCCCTTCGAGCGGGACGCCGATGGCGAGGTGATCTGGGCGACCTCGAGCGTCGAGGTGGCCGGGGGCGAGGCGCACCCGCCCTTCGGCGGGGCCGCGGCCGTCTACAACGTCATCGACGTCCGCCAGTCCTACCTGCAGAAGCTGCTGAAGCAGGCCCTGGTCGCGATCGGCCACCCGCGCGAGGCGGAACGGTCGTCGCACTTCTCCTACGAGATGGTGGCGCTGACCCACAACACCGCCCGGCAGCTGGGGTACGAGCTGTCGGCCGAGGACGCGGCCCGTCCGTTCGTCGAGGTGTCGGGGCGCCGCGGCCTCGGGGTGAAGGCCGACGACCTGCTCGACGTGCTGGTCGCCAAGGCCGGCGAGGAGGTGGGGCGGCGCAACCCCGACCTGGACGAGGCCGCGGCCGGGAAGATTGCCAGGGCCATCGCGATCGCCGCGGTCCGCTATTTCATGATCCGGTTCTCGCGCGGGAAGGTGATTGCCTTCGACATCGACGAGGCGCTGAACTTCGAGGGTGAAAGCGGCCCGTACTTGCAGTATGCTGTGGTCCGCGCCAACAACATCTTCCAGAAGCTCCGCGACCGCGAAGGCATAGGCGAAGCGGAGTTCCTGAGCCCCCTCGGCGGAACGCCCGAGCAGGAACTGGCCGGCGAGGTACACGGGCACGATCTTTGGGCACTGGTGCTCGAGGCCGCCCGGCTCGACGAGGTGGTCGAGCAGGCGGTTCGGACGTTGGAGTTCTCGGTGCTGGCCAAGTACGCGTTTGGCCTGGCCCAGATGTTCAACGCCTTCTACCACCGGTACCCCATCCTGAACGAGGAGCGTGACGATGCGCGGCGGTGGCGGGCAGCCGCCGTCAGCTACTGCCGGAACCAGCTCACTGCTGCGCTCGGACTGATGGGGATCCCGGTCCCGCCAAGAATGTAGAAGGGCGGCCGTCCCGATTCGAGGGTTGATATGTCGCCGATCGTCGGCATCACGCCGTGCCGGAGCCTCCCCGACTACCTGGAATCGGTCCGCCGGGCCGGCGGAGAGCCGCGCGTGCTCGATCCCTTGAAGGATCGGCCCGAGGCGGTGATCTCGGAACTCGGCGGCCTGCTGCTGACCGGCGGCGTGGACGTGGATCCCGCGCGGTACGGGGAGGAGCGCCAGCCGACGGTGACCTGTGTCGAGCCGGATCGGGACGCGTTCGAGTTCGGCCTGTTCGACGCGGCCCGCGGCGCCAACCTGCCCGTGTTCGGGATCTGCCGGGGCATCCAGGTGATGAACGTGGCGATGGGCGGGACGCTGGTGCAGGACATCCCCACCCAGATGGCCGGCAGCCTCGAGCACACCATCCCCGCCCCGGCCTTCGCCGTGGCCCACGAGATCTGGGTGTCGAAGGGCAGCCGGCTGTGGACGCTGATGCAGGAGAAGATGGCCGACGGCGACGGCTGCTCGGTGAACAGCCGCCACCACCAGGCCGTCAAGAAGGTCGCCCCGGGCTTCGAGGTGACGGCCACCGCCCCCGACGGGGTCGTGGAGGCGATCGAGTGCGCGCACTCCCCCTTCTGTCTCGGCGTGCAGTGGCACCCGGAGAACTTCTGGCGGACCGGAGAGTTCCGGCCGTTGTTCGAGGGCTTCATCGAGGCGTGCCGCGGCTGACGCGGTCGCGGGACGCCGGGCGGGCCATCGGACCGTGCCGCCCGGAACGAGGCGGCATGGAAACCAGAGCGCGGACGGTGTCACTGGTGCGTCGAGGCGTGACCAACCTGCTGGCGAAGCGGCCCTTCTGTATCTCGTTCGAGGTCACCTACAACTGCAACGCCCAGTGCGGCCACTGCCACCTCGGGGGCGCCGCCAACAACCCCCGGGAAGTCCGGGCCCCCGCGGAGCGGTTCGGCGAGCTGGCCCGGCGCTTCAAACCGGTGGTGGCGCAGGTATCGGGCGGCGAGCCCCTGCTCCGGGCCGACATCGACGACATCGTCTCCGCGATCCGCGTCCCCAACCGCGCCCCGTTCGTCGTGCTGACGACCAACGGCTTCCTGCTGACGCGGGAGCGGTACGAGCGGCTGCGGAAGGCCGGCGTGGACGAGTTCTCGCTGTCGTTCGACTTCCCCGACGAACGCCACGACCACTTCCGTGGCATCCCGGGGCTGTTCCGGCGAATCGCGTCGCTGATGGAGGGGTTCCGGCCGGATGAGGCCAAGGCCATCACGCTGTCGGCGGTGGTGCACCGCGACAACTTCCGCGACCTCGAGGCGCTGGCCGAGCAGGCCCGGGCGTGGGGCGTGCGGATGAACTTCTCCACCTACACCTGGCTGAGGACCGGCAAGAAGGAGCTGATGATCCCCGCCAGCGAGATGGACGAGTTCAAGGCGGTCATCGAGCGGCTCATCGCGCACAAGCGGCGGCGCCAGACGATTTACACGTCCGACTACGTGTTCCGGAACATGATCCGATTCTTCGAGCACGGGGCGGTGCCGGGCTGCCAGGCGGGCGTCAAGTTCTTCGTGGTCAACCCGGCGGGGTCGGTCTCGCCCTGTGGGCTCATCATCAAGAACTACGAGTCGCCGGCACAGATCCGCGAAGAGTTCCTGGCACAGAACGACTGCACGGCGTGCTACACCTCCATCCGGGGCGGATCCGAACGCCCTCTCCGCTACCTGATCGGGGATAACCTCAACCGCCTTCGCCTTCCCGCGACATCCATGTGAACGAAGCAGTCGAGCCGCAGGTCGACCGCGCTCGGCGCCGCCGCACGCGAATCCTGCTCGCCGCCATCCCGGCCGCGTTCCTCGCCGGGCTCGTCGGGCTGTGGATTGCCGCGCCCGACATCCGCCAGAGCAAGAGCCTGTGGGTGCTCTTCCTCTACTGCTTCCCGTCCGAGTTCGTGATCGCGGTCGTTCCCCACGAGCCCGCGCTGCTGTATTTCGCGAAGTTCCACGACCCGTGGACGATCGCCGGGGTATCGGCGGTGGGAACCGTCCTGACCGAGTGGGTGAACTACCTGGTGGTCGCGTGGATTGCCGACGTGTCGTTCTTCCGGAAGCTGATTCGCGGCAAAGCGGTGACCAGGCTGATCGGCTGGTTCCACCGCGCCCCCTTTGCGACGCTCCTGGTGGCGGGGATCACGCCGGTCCCGTTCTACCCGTTCCGGTTCCTCGCCGTCATCGGCCGGTATCCCCTTCCCAAGTACCTGCTCGCCGTCCTGATGTCGCGGACGCCCCGCTTCTGGATCATCTGCGTGGCGGGCGCTGCGCTGGGGTTCTCCGACGCGGTGATCGTAGCGTTTGCGCTGGTCCTGGCCGCCGCCGGCCTCGCGCCGGCGGCCCGCGCCCTGTGGAGGAAGAAGCTCCGGCCCGCGGCGCTCAAAAACGACTGAAGACCCCGACCGCCTCGACGTGAGCCGTGTTGGGGAACAGATCGAACGCCTCGAGATGCTCGAGGGCGTAGCCGGCGTCGAGCAGGCGCCGCGCGTCGCGGGCGAAGGTGGCCACGTCGCACGAGACGTAGACGATCCGGGGCGCGCCGTGCGAGGCGAGCGCCGCTGACGCTGCACGCGACATCCCGGTTCGCGGCGGATCGATCACGACGGTTGCGCCGTCCGACTGGTGCCCGGCCAGGTAGTCTTCCACCGCCATCTCCACCGGCTCGAGGGCCGCGCCGAACGGGGCCGCGTTGGCCCGCAGGTCGGCGGCGGCGGCCCGGTCGCTCTCCACGGCGACCACGCGCTCCCAGCCCGAGGCGGCGAGGGCCGCGGCAAAGAGCCCGACGCCCGCATACAGGTCGATGACCGGTCCCCGCGGAACCAGGGAGCAAACCCTCGCCGCCAGCGGCGCCAGGAGGTAGCGGTTGCCTTGGAAGAAGGCGGCGGCGTTGTGCTGCAGGCGGAACGGAGGCGTGTCGGGCAGGGCAAGATCGTCCAGCACGCAGGCCGCCCCGCCGGCGGTCATGGTGCGGCGCCACCCCTGGCCCTGGCCCGGATGGCGGCCCGCCGAAGGGGACGCTCCGCCGAACGACGCGCTCACCCCCACCACGGTCGGGATACGCGCCAGCAGCTCGAGCCCGGCCGGCGGGACGGGTCGCTCCAACTCGAGGTGCAGCGCCCGCTCCGTTGCGGGAACATTCTCCGCCAGCTCGATGCTCGTCACCCCCTGGAGGCGGCCCGTCCGCAGGATCTCGCCGATGCCGGCCAGTACCCGGTCCGTCTCGGGCAGGAGCTGGCCGGTGGAGGCCGGGTCGCACAAGTGGTGGGTGCCCTCGCGAAAGAACCCGATGTGCGACCCGCGGAGGTGGAACCGCGCCCGCATCCGGTAGCCTCGCTCGGGCGAGGGGCTCACCTCGATCGGCGCCTGGTGGGTGATGTGGCCGATCCGGGCCAGGGCGTCGAGCACGATCTCGGCCTTGAGCGAGAGCTGGCGGGGGTAGGCGATGTGCGCGTAGACGTTGCCGCCGCAGGCCCAGTCGGTGGCGGCCGGCCGCCGATCGGGGCTGGCCTTGACCACCTCGACGGTGACCGCGTAGGCGACGCCGGCGCTGGTGCGCTGGACGAGCGCACGCACCTGCTCGCCAGGGATGGCGGCGCTGACGAGGACGACGAGCCCGTCGTGGCGGGCGAGCATCCGCCCCCCCGCCGCCGGTTTCTCGACATCCAGCGCGACGACGTTCCCTGCCCTGAGTAGCGCAGCCCCGGGGCCAGGCCCCATTTCTCACCTCGGTCTCAACAAGCGAACCGGGACCCGCGAAGGGCGGCGGCCCCGCGGATCGGGAAATGGGGCCTGGCCCCAAATCTCATCCGATTCTCAATAAGCGATGACGGGAAGCCGGCAGCGATCGCGCAGCAACGCCCGGACGGCGGCGTCGCGCGCCCGCGCGTACTCGGCCGCCGCCATCCGCGTGCGGAAGTCGCCCAGATCCGCCTCCGCCTCCGCCGTGGCCGACTCCAGCAGCTCGGCCCCCGCCGCGGCCTGCACCGCCTCCAGCAGCGCCCGATCGAGTTCCTCGAGCCGGGCGATCACTTGTTGCCTCGCCTCCCCCCGCACGGTCCTGGCCCCTTCGCGCATCCGCGACAGCTCGTCGAGCAGGCGCTCGAGGTGCGCCTCCAGGATCGGCGCGACCGATCCGTCGGCCAATCGATCGGTAAGGCGGGTGGCCACCCGATCGAGGTGCGCTCTGAGCGACTGGTGTCCCCCGCCGCCCGCCGCGGCTTCGGGCGCGGCGCTGCCAGCCGTGCCGAGGCCCACGGCCCGCCGCCACTGGTCGAACGCGTCCAGGACGTCGGCCTCGCAGAACTCCGCCCGCACGGGCCGCCGGCGCGCCGCCGGCGCGCCGCCCGCCTTCGCGTCGTGGCGATCGAGGTAGCGGTCGATGCCGGCGCAGGCTACGCGGATCGGGATGCCGGTCCTCGCCCACCCCGCCACCATCTCGAAGGCGGGGCCAACCAGGCGCACCAGGTGCCCGGCGTTGCGCCGGCACAGGTAAGACTCGATCTCGCGGCAGTACTGATCGGGATCCATCCCGGCCACTCGCCCCTACCCCCTGTTCCTGTCCCAGATGATCCGCAGGCCGTGCAGCGTCAGGTCGCGGTCCACGGCCTCGATGGCCGGAGTCTCGGGGGCGATCATCTCTGCGAGGCCGCCCGTCGCCACGCAGCCCGCCGGCGCCCCCAGCTCGCGCTTCATCCGCTCGACGATCCCCTCGACCAGCCCGACGTACCCGTAGAACAGGCCGGACTGCATCGACCCGACGGTCGTCCGCCCGATGACCGCGGCCGGCTTGCGCACGTCCACGCGCGGCAGGCGGGCGGCCCGCTCGAACAGCGCGTCGGCGGAAATCGTCACGCCCGGGCAGATGACGCCGCCAAGGTACTCGCCGCGGCTGGTGATGGCGTCGAAGGTCGTCGCGGTGCCGAAGTCCACCACGACGAGCGCGCGCGGGCGGCCGTCTGCCGTCCCGTGCCGCTCGAACGCGGCGACGCCGTTCACGATGCGGTCGGCCCCGACTTCCGCGGGGGCCTCGTAGAGAACGGGCATGCCGGTCTTCGCCTCGCCGTCCACCACCAGCGGCGCGTGGCCGAAGTACCGCTTCGCCATCTCGAGGGTCGGCCGCGTCAGGGTGGGCACGACCGACGCCATCACCACCCCGTCGACGCCCCCCACCTCCAACCCGCCGTGCCGGAACAGCTGCACCAGCCAGATGCCCATCTCGTCGGCGGTCCGCTGGCGCAGGGTAGACAAACGCCAGCTGTGGAGAAGGTCGTTGCCGTCGAACACGCCGACGACGATGTTGGTGTTGCCGATGTCGAGGGCCAGCAGCATGGAACGGCCTCAGAGCCAGCGAACCTCGCCGGCGATGACGCGGTGGATCGAGCCGGCGCGGGTCACCAGCAGGGCGCCGTCGTCGTCGATTCCCGCGGTGGTCGCAATTTCCCAGCGGCCGGCCCCCGCGAGAACTTCCACGCGCGCGCCGGACGCGGAGGGGGACAGTTCACGCCAGCGGCGGAGCACGGCCTCGAGGCCTCGCACCGGCAGCCCCGAGATGGTCTCCGAGAGACGGGCCAGGGCCTCGGCCAGCAGCACCTGCTCGTCGACGGGCCGCCGCAGTTCTTCCTCGATGGAGGTGGCGCGGCCTGCCAGGTCGGGTGGATAGCCGGCCGCCCGCAGGTTGATGCCGAAGCCGAGCACGACGTGCTGGAGACCCGATGCAGCGGCGCTCGCCTCGGCGAGGATGCCGCACAGTTTCCGGCGTCCCACGACGAGATCGTTGGGCCACTTGATCTCGACCCGCAGGCCCGACACCTCGCGAATCGCTTCGGCAACGGCCACGCCCGCGCTGAGGGTGACCGAGGACGCCACGCTCGCCCCGGAAGCCCCGCTCCCGAACCCCGCGCCGAGAGCCGCGGGGCGCAGGACCACCGACACGTAAAGACCCGAACCGGGAGGCGAGAACCAGCCGCGGCCCATGCGGCCGCGGCCCCGTTCCTGCGCCACCGCAATGACGGCCGCCCCGTGCGGGGCCCCCGCGTCCGCCAGCCGCGCGGCCACGTCGTTGGTCGAGCCGACGCTCTTGAAATATCTCAGGAAGGCTGCGAAGCCGCCCAGCCGCGCGCGGCGCGCGTCGAGGGCCGCGATCAGGTCGGGAGGCACCGCGGCGGGCGTCTCCCCGGGGCTCATGGCTCCCCCAGCTCGCGCAGCGTCTCCTCGATGCGCCGCTGCTCGACGAGCAGCTTGTCGCGCTGGGCCCGCGCCCCTTCCACCACCCGGGCCGGCGCCTTCGCGACGAACTCTTCGTTGGCGAGCTTCGCGTCCACGCCAGCCACCTCGCGGAGCTTGTCGGCCAGCTGCTTCCTCAGCTTCTCCACCTCGGCCCCGCGGTCGCGGTGAGGCAGCTGGATGTGGACCCGCAGATCACCGAGCACGCGCGTCACCAGGTCTTCGCCGCCCGGCGCCTCGGCCCCGAACTCGAACGAGGAGAGGCCTGCCAGCGTGGTGAGGTAGCGCTGCTGCGCCCGCAGGATCCGCACCTGCTCCTCGCCCGCCCCTTCGAGCGTCACCCCGACCTTTGCCGACGGCTTCACCTTCCCCTCGGCCCGGGCGGTCCGGATCGTCGTCACCACCCCCTGCAGCAGGCCGACCTCCGCGTCGGCCGCCTCGTCCACCCACTCGGGGCGGACCTTCGGCCACGCGGCGAGCGTCACCGTGGGGCCGTCGCCGGCTCTGCGCGGCAGGTGCTGCCACAGCTCCTCGGTCACGAACGGGATGATCGGGTGCAGCAGCCGGAGCGTGCGGTCGTGCACCTCGAGCAGCACCGCCTGCGCGATGCGCCCCTCGTCGCCCCCGGCCTGGAGGTGGGGCTTGACCATCTCGATGTACCAGTCCGCGTACTCGTCCCAGAAGAAGTGATAGAGGCGATCGGCCGCGACGTCGAACCGGAACGTCTCCAGGCTCTCCTGCACCTCGCCGGTCACCACGTTCAGGCGATGCAGGATCCACCGGTGGATCAGCGCGAGCGGCGCGCCGGCCGGGATCTCGGGCCGCTCCTCCAGCTCGCCGGCGTTCATCAACACGAATCTCGACGCGTTCCAGATCTTGTTGATGAACTGCCGGTAGCCCTGCATCCGCCCCTCGGAGAGCGGGATGTCCATCCCGGGGGCCGCCATCGCCGTCAGCGTGAAGCGGAGGGCGTCGGCGCCGATCTCGTCCATCACCTCCAGCGGGTCGACGACGTTCCCCTTCGACTTGCTCATCTTCCGGCCGCCCTCGTCGCGGACGAGGCCGGTGATGTAGACCTCGCGGAACGGGATGTCGCCGGCGAAGCGCACGCCGGCCATGATCATTCGCGCGACCCAGAAGAAGATGATGTCGAAGGCGGTCAGCATCAGGTCGGTGGGGTAGTACCGCGCCAGGTCCCCGGTGCGGTCGGGCCACCCCATCGTGCTGAACGGCCAGAGCTGGGAGCTGAACCAGGTGTCGAGCACGTCGGGGTCCTGCCTGAGCGTCCCGCCGCACGGGCACCTTTCGGGTGCCTGCTCCGAGACGATCATCTCCCCGCACGCCTCGCAGTACCAGGCGGGGATGCGGTGACCCCACCACAGCTGGCGCGAGATGCACCAGTCGTGGATGTTGTACATCCAGTCGTAGTACGTCTTGGTCCAGGTCTCGGGGAAGAACCGGATCTTCCCCTGCTCCACCACCCTGATCGCCTCTTTCGCCAGCGGCGCGACCTTCACGAACCACTGCGTCGACACGAGGGGCTCGACCACCGTGCCGCAGCGCTGGCAGGTGCCCACCGCGTGCTCGTGGGGCTCGATCTTCTCGAGCAGCCCCTCGCGCTCGAGCTGGGCCACGATCCCTTCGCGCGCCGCGAACCGGTCCTGCCCCGCGTAAGGGCCGCCGGCGGCGGTGATCCGCGCGTCCTCGTCGATGACCGCCACTTGCGGCAGGCCGTGCCGCTGACCCATCTGGAAGTCGTTCGGGTCGTGGGCCGGCGTCACCTTCACGGCGCCCGTGCCGAACGCCGGATCCACGAACTCGTCGGCGATGACGGGCAGCTCGCGCCCGATGATGGGCAGGATCACGTGCCCGCCCACCAGGTCGCGGTACCGCTCGTCGCCGGGGTTCACCGCGATGGCCGTGTCGCCCAGCATTGTCTCGGGGCGCGTGGTGGCCACCGTCACGCCGCGGCCGCCCTTGGTCCCCGGGTAGCGCACGTACCACAGCTGCGCCGCCTTGGGCTGGTGCACGACCTCCAGGTCGGAGAGCGCGGTGCGGCACCGCGGGCACCAGTTCACGATGTAGGTGCCGCGGTAGATGAGGCCGTCCTGATAGAGGGAGACGAATACTCGCCGGACGGCGCGCGACAGCATCTCGTCCAGCGTGAACCGCTCGCGGCTCCAGTCCACCGACTCGCCGAGCTTGCGCATCTGCCCGGTGATCGTGCCGTGGCTCTGGCGCACCCACTCCCACACCCGCGCCTCGAACGCCTCCCGCCCGAGGTCGTGCCGGGTCTTCCCCTCGAGGGCCAGCTGCTTCTCGACGACGTTCTGTGTGGCGATGCCGGCGTGGTCGGTTCCCGGCAGCCAGAGCACGTCGTAGCCCTGCATCCGCTTCCACCGGGCGACGATGTCGGGCAGGGTGTGGTTGAGCGCGTGCCCCATGTGCAGGGAGCCCGTCACGTTCGGCGGCGGGATCACCATGCTGAAGCGCGGCTTGTCGGATGAGGGGTCGGCGCGGAACGCCCCGATCGACTCCCAGAACGCATACCACTTCGGATCGACGTCCGCGTGGTCGAAACCCTTCGGCAACGGTGTCTTCACAGCTGAAGATCGTACTGGGGTTTCGACCGGGCCGCAAGGATGAGGAGGCCCGACGGCCGGGCCGGGGCAAGGCGGGCGGCGACCCGGATCAGCGCGGAAGCGCTTTCAGGCGCTCGATTTCCTCCCGGACGAGCCGTTCGGCAACCCGCGACACCGTGTCGGCGAGAGCCTCCCGGACGTCGCGCTCGGCCATCCGTTCGATCACCAGGCGCACGATCCGCTCGACCAGCTCGTCGGTCACCAGGGGCGGCGGCACGAACACGGCGAGCGGCGATGGGGCCGCCGGCGCGCCCGCGGCCTCGGCCTCGAGAACGCTGGAGAAGAGATCGGCGGCAGGGACCGCGCGAAGCGCCTGCGGCGGCGCGGGCGCGTGCGCGGCTGGCACGGCCGGCGGCCCGGCGGGTTCGAGCGCGGTGGCCGGCGCCTCGGCGGGCCCGCCCCACCCTTCGGGGGCGACAGACCCCGCCCTGCCGGCGCCCCCGGCCAGGCTTGCGAACGCCTGGTCGAGACGGTCGAAGTAGTCGTCGAGCGAGACATCCGCCTCGGGTGAACGTCCGGGCTGCGAGTCGAGCAGGGCGTGCATGTCGAGGGCGGCCTCCTCTTCGCCGGGGGGCGCGGGCGGCACGGCGTCGAAGGACGGCGCGGGGGCCGCCTCGGCTGCCGCCGCGTGCACGCCGGCCCGGGCCGGCGCGCCCGCCTTGGGGAGCAGCTCCTTCACGCGGCTGATGAGTATCTGGGGTTCGAACGGCTTGGCGAGCACGCCGTCGCAGCCGGCGGCGGCGGCGCGAGCGTCGTCCACCGGCTCGAAGGCGCCGGTCAGCAGCAGCACCGGGATGTGGGCCAGCTCGGGCCGGCCCTTGACGAAGGCGGCCACCTCGTAGCCGTCGCGCTCGGGCATGCCCACGTCGGCGAGCACGATGTCGGGCGGATCCGAGGACACCTCGTCGATGGCCTGCTGGCCCGTGCTGACGGCCTTCACCCGCACGTCCTCGTCGGCGAAGGTCAACTCGATGACCCGCTGGATGGTGACGCTGTCGTCGGCGAGCAGGAGTTTGTGCGGCATTCGGCCCTCGACCCTCCGGCACGAGCGCCTCCACAACCGCCGCGGGAGGCGACAGCCGGGTTATCGGCCGGTTCGCCCCATGTCTTCAGCGCCCCGCGCCCCTGCACCGAGGCTTCGGCCCCGCGCCTCGCGGAGTAAGCAGCCGGCGCGGCTTCAGCCCTGCTCTTCCCTCGCGCGGACGTTGCGCTCGATGAAG
>Ga0116148_1003284_pt1 | contig 15045 bp, 11 predicted proteins | sample AD_UKC055_MetaG_FD_89786 | JGI IMG/M metagenome (GOLD analysis project Ga0116148, IMG submission 89786) | Active sludge microbial communities of municipal wastewater-treating anaerobic digesters from USA - AD_UKC055_MetaG | ecosystem: Engineered > Bioreactor > Anaerobic > Digestate | place: USA... | reverse complement strand
CCACGAGCTACCAGAATTTGAGACAGCACCTCTGCAAAACGTTCAAAACCGCCATAGCTGTTAGGTATTCCCCTAGTTCCAAGTATTGCAATTTTCACAAGAAAGTGGATTACGGATAAATTAAAATCCTATACTGCCGCCATTATTCTTCCTGCCAACCATATTTGAAGAGAAAGAGACCCCTGTAACTATAAGCTGTCAACAAGCATCAACTAAAACAAATGATACAATTGTTTTAGCTAACCTTAAAACCATTTCACAAGCCAAATCAACTGCATTGTGCGGGTAATCTATCTTATAGCTAAAGGATTGGGGTAGCAAAAACTTTTCTATGATTTGTTTTCAAACCGCGGGACTGTGAAGAAGAATGTGGATCCCTTCCCTTCGGTGCTCTCAACTGCGATGGTTCCACGATTTTTTTCAACAAATTCCTTACATAAAATGAGCCCAAGCCCGGTTCCTTCCTCCTCATTTGTTCCCGGAGTTGACGGATTTGAATCAATCCTAAAAAGCTTTTGCTGATTTTCGGGAGATATTCCAACACCGAAGTCTCTAACCATCACTTTAATGTATTCGGAATCCTTGACAACCTCAACCTCTATTCTCCCCTTAGCTGGAGTAAACTTTATGGCATTGCTGATGAGGTTGCGTAAAACCGTGGTAATCATATCCCTATCGCAATAAACAAAATGATCGTCCGGATTAACCCAAGCTAACTCTATCCCCTTCTGCTGAGCGTTGGCCTTAAGCAGATCTATATTTTCATTTATGATTTCAGCCATATTAAGCGATTTCAAGTTGACAACCGTTCGGCCAGTTTGAAGCAGCGACCATTGAAGCAGGTTTTCGAGAAGATTAAAGGTGTTGTTGGAGTACTTATATATCTGCTGAATAAACATGTGGAGCTTTTCGGGTTCAAAACTTTCAAACTCCCTTGCAAGCAGCTCAGAAAGGCTAAGCACAGCACCAAAGGGATTTTTTAAATCATGGGCAATTATTGCAAAGAACTTGTCTTTAGTCTGATTAAGTGAAACAAGCTCCTTTCGCTGCACATCCATCTCTTCCTTTTGCCTTTTAATTTCCTGATTTTTAGCTGTAAGCTCCGCTTCAATAACATTGTAATCGCGTAACCGCCACACCAGGGTCTTGAGCAACGCTCTCGATAAAAGGGGATTCTTGTCAAGCAGCAGGTTGAATTGCCCCTGGTCCAGCCTAAGTAATTCTGTATCCCTGAGTGCGGTAATAGTTGTTGACCTGGCTAAAGAATCGAGCATAGAGTACTCACCAAAAAACTGTCGGGGGCCAAAAGTGGCAAATGTATGGTTGCCGTCATGAGCCTTCACCTGTCCACTAACAACTATATAAAGGGCAAAATCATAGTCCCCCTTGTTGAAAAGGACTTCGCCCGCTTTTATGCTTTTTGAAACTAAACTTTTGGCTATTTTGCCCAACCCCTCGCTATCAACACCCATGAATAGGGGTATTGATCTGAGAAGTGATTCGTAACCTGCATATAACGACTCGTCCTTTCCCCTATTAAAAACTTTAAACAGCATACTGAATAATTTATGAACAAATATAATGTATATTATTTATACATAGAGGTTTACAACTAATATTTTTTACCATACCTGATAAATACTGGCTCTTAAAACCATTCATAATGAATTTACCATCAAATATCATCAATAAATATCTAAAGAGTATTACGTAATTATAACCTAATATGTTGAATTTTATTAATATTGTGATTGTTTTTATTGCTTTTGAAAAGGGGAATTGTTTTGACCGGCATCACATGAAAACCTATAGAAACAGCACGGTTGTTATTATGTTAACTTAAAAGAGGAACCTGAAACCTGGACCAAAATGTGAAAAAATACTTGGGCATACATGCTGCACTCGATTATGGTAGAGAGCTAAAAACAATGTGTGCCTATATGCAATTTATTTAACCTTAAAATCCTTCTAAGCAGGTGGTATGACTATTAGTTTACAATGTTGTAGGTAGAAAAATTATATTTACGACCAAACCAGGGCCGATGGTTGCAGCATGTTGCCATTAATAATATTGACATATTGCTATATAACAAGAAAATAAATAGAAGCAGATGAAACTTAAGCTAAACATTCGCCAAAAAATACTGGTTTACATTCTAGGTCCATCGATAGTAGTATTTGCTGGCATATTCACATATACTACCCGGACCTCAAGGGATATTGCTTACAACCAGGCAATCAAGCTAACCGATAGCTATGCGCATCAGTATGCCTTGAACATTGAAGGATGGCTTAACCAGGATTTAGCGATTACCCGTACACTGGCCGCAGCTTTTCTGGAATACAAGCAGATGCCGTTTGAGCAATGGCAACGGTTGATATACCCAATGTACGACAGAATAATCCTAACCACTCCGCATATTGACGCCTACTGGGATAGCTGGGAAATGAGCAACCTTGACCCCACATGGGACAAACCCTACGGCCGGTACTTTTACATTGTTTACAAGGAAAACGGGGTTTACAAAACCAAAGCAGAACTTAGAAGTCTTACAGGCGACCCTGATACCTATGGAGCCATGAAGAAAGCGGCAAAAGAAATTATCAACGAACCCTATGTCTCGGCTCTACAAAGAGGCCAGCTGATGACAACCATTTCGTCGCCACTTGTTGAAAATGGAAAATTTATCGGACTAATCGGTATTGACTTGCTGCTCACCAGATTTCAAAATTTGGTTAACGGCATTAAACCCTACCCCAACAGCTATGCCTTCCTGCTTTCAAACAAAGGAAACTTTATAGCCCACCCCGATTCAACAATTTATCAAAAAAATATTGCCGAACGCCTTCCGGAACTGAATAGTAGATTCAGCATTCTTTCCAACGTTCAGAAAGGAAAGGCGTTTAGCTTCACCCAAACCGGTGAAAATGGCCAACGTCTTTACTACACATTCTCGCCTATCAACATTGGCAATACACAAACTCCATGGTCTGTTGGCATAGCGGTACCTATCAACGATATTCTTTACGAAGCCAACAAAAACTACAACATTAGTATTGCCATCCTGATTTTAGGCTTGATTCTTCTTATAGCAATTATATTTTTCGTTTCGAGCAGTATTACCAGACCAATTAAGAGCATTACCCATCTGCTCCAGGATTTAGCTAACGGTAAGGTTGATAGCACCCTGGCAATCAAGCACGACGTCCATGACGAAATTGGGAAAATGGCGCTAGCGTTAAGCGAGAGCATTAAGGGAATAAATGACAAAACAGAATTTGCAAGAGAAATCGGTTCGGGTAACCTCAAGGCAGAGGTTTCGCTTCTAAGCGAGGATGACCACCTTGGAAAATCCCTTTTAGAGATGCGTGATAACCTGCAAAAAGCAAAGGAGGACGAAGAAAAACGCAAGGCTGAAGACGAGAAAAAGAGGTGGACCAACGAGGGGTTGGCAAAATTTGGCGATATACTCCGCCAAAACAACAACAACCTATCCAAACTAAGCGACGAAATTATCAAAAACCTTGTTTGGTACCTCAACGCTTCGCTGGGCGGAATATTTGTTCTCAACGAGAATAGGGAAACCGGGGATAAAACATTCGATCTGGTTGCTGCTTTTGCATACGACCGCAAGCGCATTCTTAACAAGTCTTACCAGTTTGCCGAAGGGCTAGTTGGGGCCTGCGCTGCCGAAAAGGACATCATCATGTTAACCGAAATACCCCAGGAGTATATCGAAATAACCTCCGGACTTGGCGGGACTAACCCAAACTTCCTGCTCCTTACTCCTTTGGTTAACGAGGATGAGGTTATGGGAGTTATTGAAATTGCCTCGCTTAGAAGGTTTGAAGAGCATGAAATTCTTTTTGTGAAAGAAATAGCGAAGAGTATTGCTACCACACTACACTCGGTTAAGGTAAACTCGCTAACAGCCGAACTCCTTATGAAATCCAAGGAACAGGCTGAAATCATGGCAGCTCAGGAAGAGGAGATGCGACAGAACATGGAGGAACTACAGGCCACCCAGGAGGAAGCTGCCAGAAAAACTTTTGAGCTTGAGGGTTTGGCCAACGCCCTAAGCGCTTCATCCCTGATAATGGAGTACGACCCTGCAGGAGTAATCACCAGCATTAACGAAAAGTACTCCGAGCTACTAAGCATTTCCAGGGAGGATATAATCAACAAACATTACTCCGACATAGCTACCGAGGCAATAGATAAGGAAAAGCTGGATAAACTCTGGCAGGAGATTCGCTCCGGAAAAACCAAATATAGAAAAGTCGTACTCAATATAAAAGGTAAAGAGCATACCCTGGTCGAAACCTACACGCCAATCCTCGACACGCAGGGTCGGCTTTACAAGGTGTTAAAAATAGCAACCGATATAACCAACCTATAGAAAATAAAGGGCTGTTGAAAATGCAGCCCTTTCCATTTTAATTCTATGCTGATTTAGCCCCAGCGCAGAAAATGCTGCTGTCAATAAATTTGGCATTCAATATCATAAACGATTTTGCATAACATAGCTCCCTCCTTGCTATAGCCATCTTGGCATCCTCATTCTGGCAGAAGATGACGACTCGATAGAATGTACTTCACTTTTCTACCAAAAATTATTTTTTGGACCGCCTTCGGGTAGTTTAGAAATAACAGGCAATTTCCACAATTAGGTAACTCTGGTTTCTCTTATCATAAAATATTTAAAAAATAATTTATCTATGTATTGCATAGTAGTAATTTTAGTACTATATTTGCATCGTATTAATACCATAATTTACAAGGTATAAATTTTGCCATCGTATGAAAAAAACTCTAACAGTAAGCCTAAACGGCAGGTCGTACGAGCTGGAGGAAGATGCCTTCAAAATGCTCGATGAGTACCTTAAGCAGCTGGAATCCTACTTTGCCGAGGATGCCGGGAAACAGGAAATATTAAGCGACATAGAATCGCGAATTGCTGACCACTTTGACGAATCCAGCAGGGTTCGGGGCGTGGTTATAGGGGCAGATGAGGTGAGGCGGGTAATTGAAATTATGGGAACGCCTAGCGATATTGCCGATGGAGAAAAAGTGCCGAAAGCAGAAAAGCCCCATAGGAGCTACCGTAAGCTCTACCGCAACATGGACGATAAGGTTCTGGGCGGTGTGTGCTCGGGCATGGGATGCTACTGGAATGTGGAGCCCCTTCTCTTCCGAATCATCTTCATCATTTCAATCTTCTGGGGTGGGCTTGGTCTTTTGGTGTACGCAATTTTATGGATAGCTGTACCTCCGGCTCTAACCACAACCCAAAAGCTTGAAATGCGTGGTGAGGAGGTTACCGCCGAGAATATTGGTAAATCGTTTGAAAACAAAAAATAACCCTACGGATATGGAAGTCGAAAATGCCAAGGCGCAGATGCGCAAAGGAATACTGGAGTTATGCATACTCTCGGTGCTTTCAAAAGGTGATGCCTACGCCAACGATCTTATAACCAAGTTAAAAGAAGCCAAAATGATTGTGGTTGAGGGAACCCTCTATCCACTGCTTACCCGGCAGAAAAACTTGGGATTACTTAGCTACCGCTGGGAGGAATCGCCACAGGGGCCACCGCGCAAGTACTACTCCCTCACCGACAAGGGGAGAACTTACCTAAACGAGCTGCATCGCAGCTGGGACGAGCTGGTGGAGACAGTGAATACACTTCGAAACTAATAATAACAAGAAATACCTGCCGTAACTTTTAACCTTAACCTATGATGCTGAACTTCAACACGACACTTAATCGTCCATACTTTCGCCAGCATGTCATACCGACGATAAAAAGTAGCCGTAATTCAGCTTTCGTTTAGGTGAGGTGAGGCAGAAGTTTAGCCCAAGGATGGTTTAACCAACCATTTTACCATAAAAACACTACTTTGTTGCCAACCGTAAAGTAAATTAAAGCAAATGAAAAAAACAGTAAGAGTGAGCCTTTCGGGCTTTTCGTATAACCTGGAAGAAGATGCATACAGGCTGCTCGACCATTATCTTGAAGAAATCAGGGTGAGGTTGGGTTCAAATGCTGACGCCGAAGAAACCTTAAGGGATATTGAGGAGCGGATTTCCGAGCTGCTTACTGCCCGAATGGGCCAGCGTGAGACTGTTCCGGCCGACATGGTGCAGGATATTATCAACCAGATTGGTATGCCCGAGGAAGTTACCGGAAATGCTGAATACAGTAAAGATCAGTGGGAGACTCAGCCACCCAAAAAGAGGCTTTACCGTGATACTGAAAACCCTGTAATTGCAGGTGTTTGCTCGGGCGTTGCTGCCTTCTTCGGGGTTGATCCAATTGTAATCAGAATCATTTTTATTGCGCTACTGTTTGCCAGAGGGTTTGGGCTGCTCCTGTACATCATTCTCTGGATTGTTGTTCCCAGAGCGCTAACACCTAAGCAGAAACTCGAAATGAGGGGACAACCGGTTACGCTGTCGAATATGGGCAAAAATATTTCCGAGGAGATGAGCAGCGTTAAGAGCTCCGTTAGCCAAAAGGTTCCAAGGAACTTTTTTGAACGTCTTGGAAAGTTTCTGGGTCAGGTAGGCTTCTGGCTGTTGAAATTTATCATGGTTCTCGTAAAGGTTGTAGCTATTGCCATAGGCATTGTGCTGATAGTTTCCATGCTCTTTGCTTTCATTGTACTGGTGGGAGCATTCTTCTTTAGCGGAATTACCCTGCCCTGGCTGTTCCCCGGAACAGTTGTAAGCTCGCTGAACGAGTTTATCACCTCGATGATTGACATAAGTAGCGGCCTATGGATCACTATTCCCACCTTCCTTATTCTAGCCATTCCCATTGTCGCCCTAATCTACATAGGCATTCGGGTTTTGTTCAGGTTCAAGGCACGTGACGGGAAAATTGCGATTATTGCAACAGGGATCTGGGTCGCCTCCGTGCTAACCCTTGCCATCAGCATTTTCATTCAACTACGAAGCCTAAGTTTTTCCGGAGCAGACAGGCAGGTTGTGCAGCTGAGCAGCCAGCTGCCCAGAAACCAACAAACCATCTACCTGAAAGCATTCCCGCAATACGATGAAGCAACGCTACCCTCGGTATATAAATTCTTCGACTACTCCATAACAACAGTACAAGGGGAAAAGGTAATTTCCGGGCAACCGAAGCTGGTTATTGAAAAATCGGATTCCGATAGTATCAGCCTAATTTTATCAAAAAATGCACGCGGATTCAGCAGCACAAATGCAGCTAAAAATGCAGCGGATATCATTTACCCATACTCGGTGAAAGATTCCACCATATTTGTTGACAGCCGGTTTACTCTACCAGCTTCGGTTACGTGGAAGGGTCAAACACTAACTTTATCCCTTTTACTTCCGGAAGGATACAGCATTTACCTTGACTCTAGCATTTGCGGCATCCTGGACACCGACCAACCCTACAGCAGCCACTGGCCCGATGAAATGGTCGGGCAAACCTGGACTATGACCCGCAATGGATTACGTGTAAAAAGATAGGTAGCAATTGCCCATACGATGAGTTGTTGCTTAATTGTTCCTGGTGAAGGCTGCGTGTATTAGATACAACAATGTTATGCTATGCGCAAAGACTACCTTTGCCCATAATGAGATGGCGAATGAATAGCCAAAATTTTTTGGCGGGTGATAAAAAATCCATTACTTTTGCCCCACTATAACTAGGGGTATTGACCTATGGTGTAATGGTAGCACAGCAGATTTTGGTTCTGTTAGTCTAGGTTCGAATCCTGGTAGGTCAACTTTAAAAGCATTCCTATGAAAACGGAATGCTTTTATTTTTAAGCCGAGCTGGAGGCAATCCTCAAATTTCCCTGTCAAAGCCCTTGAGCAGGGCTATTTCCTCGGGCCACTTCGATTCGTCGGGAGTTTCGAGGATAAGCGGAATACCGTCGAAACGGGGATCGCCCATTAGCATTCGGAATGGTTCAGCACCTAGCAAACCAAGACCAATATTCTCATGGCGGTCAACCCTGCTTCCAAGCCCCTTTTTGGAATCGTTTAGGTGAACTCCCCTCAAGTAGCCAAACCCGATAATCCTATCAAATTCAGAAAATGTTTTGGTAAATGCCTCGGGGGTAAGCAGGTCGTATCCTGCCGTAAATGCGTGGCAGGTATCAATACAAACGCCAATGCGGGTTTTGTCATCAACCCTGTCGATGATGTACCGCAGCTGTTCGAAGGTGAACCCCAGGTTGCTCCCCTGCCCCGATGTATTCTCGATAACCGCCGTAACGCCGTGCGTTTTATCCAGTGCCATGTTTATAGACTCGGCAATCAGGTTGAGGCATTCCTCCGGGGTAGTCTTATTTAGGTGGCTTCCTGGGTGGAAGTTGAGCCTGTCAAGACCCAGCAGCTCACACCTGGCCATCTCGTCAGTAAAGGCATTTCTGGATTTCTCTAGCGCATCCCTGTCGGGGTTTCCTAAATTTATCAAGTAGCTATCGTGGGGTAAAACCTGTGCAGGGCTGTAGCTAAACTCCTCACAACGCCTACGAAACAAATCTATGCTCTTGGGTGATAAGGGGGGGGCAACCCATTGCCTTTGGTTTTTGGTAAACAGCGCAAAGGCAGTAGCTCCAATGGCGTGGGCGTTTACCGGTGCATTTTCCACCCCGCCTGCTGCGCTAACGTGTGCTCCAACAAATTTCATATCCTGATGGATTTTAACATAAGCAATCTGAAGAAATGCCTTTACCAAATACCTGTTTTCTCCCCCACCCTAAAAACCTCAGGTTGATTACCATTTCCATGGGAAGCTTGCTGTCATCGGACTAAAGGCCAGAACATCCTGATCATCAAAAGTCGAAAATATCTGACAATTTAACAAACTTCGTCGACGAACGTTCACTATATTTGTAAAAATGATTACCGTAATGCGGTAACGGCTAACTTTTCTACAATGCCAGCAATTCGTCTAACCAAAGAGTTTCGCTTTGAGATGGCCCATGTTCTTGAGGGTTACGATGGACCATGCCGGAACATACATGGGCACTCCTATAAGCTAAAAGTAACAGTAATCGGCAACCCCATCAGCCAACCCGGACACCCCAAGCTGGGGATGGTTATAGACTTTGGCGATCTGAAGCAAGTTGTTGAAACCCTCATTACCAGCCGTTTCGACCATTCAATTGCGGTTTTGGAAAATTCCAACATTCATAGGAAGCTCGCTGGCTCCGACCTCGAGAAAGTTGAGGCTTTACCTTTTCAGCCCACCTGCGAGAACATGGTGGAGTATTTTGCCCGCCTTCTGGCACCCAGCCTACCCGAAGGCGTTTCCCTTCACCACCTCTTGCTGCACGAAACGGCTACCTCTTACGCCGAATGGTATGCCGATGATAACCCTTGAACCGCTTCCGGTGAAAAAAGCATTTCGTTTGTTTCATCTGTTCTTAGGGCAAGCAGCAAGCTTGCTCCAAGTGTCCTATTAGGTTAAAGCTATAACTAAATTCCTCGCCCGACGAGGTTGGGCGTAGTATTGCGAAGCACACCTGCGTCCAGTTTTTCAGGCAGTGCCTCAGTTTGTGCATTCAGGCTTAACAGCCTTTTCTCGCTCGTCGTAAGCTGCCGGAGGATAGGATCGAGACCGCATAAGTTTCAACTTTTATCTGCATGATTTTGGCAAAATTTGCTAACTTGCGTCTGTGTTATACGGTCAGGAGACCGGAATTCATGGACAACGAAGTCGCAGGCTTCGTCGAGCGGTGGGGACAAAAGAACGGGGTATGAAAAGTATAATCCTTGATAATATTGAAAGCATAAAAGCATTATGTTTAAGATACAATGTCAAATCCTTGTATGCTTTTGGCTCTGTTTGCACAGAAAAATTCAATGACAACAGTGATATCGATTTATTAATTTCCTTCTATCCAATGGATTATGGCGACTATGCCGATTCGTATTTTGAATTGGCTGAAAAGCTGGAGGATGTATTTCAACGTCCAGTTGACTTGGTTACAGATAAATCATTAGGGAATCCATATTTTATTGAATCAATTAATCAAACCAAAACCCCAATATATGAGGCTTGAAATAAAAAAGTTCCTGTTCGATATAAAGAATCAATAGAATCAATCGAAAGCTATCTTGGGGATGAAAGAGATTTCAGCATCTACATTGAAAACAAAATGCTTAGGAGAGCCGTTGAAAGAGAGTTTGAAATTATTGGAGAAGCAATGAATCAAATTAACAAGCTAGATTCAACGATTAACATTTCTGGCAAATATCAAATTATCAATATGCGAAATCGGGTAATTCATGGTTATGATAAAATTGACAATGAGATAATTTGGGGAACAATAGTAAGGCACCTACCAAAATTATAGCAAGAAGTCGAAGCCTTATTAAAATAAAAAGCAACCGGTTACAACATACGGTTCAATCTACCAGGGTCATTAATACAGACACTAAACTTTTTAGTAGCCTAGGAGGGATCTTAAAGTGGAATATCGTCACTGGTTTTTAACTTCCCGGCAATTTCCAGCCAGCCTCGAAACTGTACCTAAAATTAGATAATATCGGGTTGGGCGTAGTATTGCGAAGCACACCTGCGTCCAGTTTTTCAGGCAGTGCCTCAGTTTGTGCATTCAGGCTTAACAGCCTTTTCTCGCTCGTCGTAAGCTGCCGGCGAACTAACTACAGTGGGCAGAACAGTCAGTATAACTTATTTGCGCAGTTATCCTGGTACGATAAGGATTCGAAGTAAGCCGGATGCGGGGTAGGCAGGTTGACAAGTTTAATCATACAAGGCAATGCTTGTTGCATTAATTGTGTTTGTACACTACTATCTGTTATTGCCGTTGTAGGTGAAATGACATTTTAAAATTTCGTACGGGAAAGAAATGCCGTGGTGGATATGCTATGGCATCCCTGCATTTATTACATACGCTTTGCCACCAATTGCACTACGCATGACAAGGCGAGAGTTGCTATTTTATATTCCATATCATTGTTGATGGCTCCAACTATACATGTATTCCTTTCATTTTTCTTTGGTTGGCATGAATTAATGCCACTTTTCTACGTGCCTTATGCTTTTGATTTATTATGAGACTCGAAAACGCTATTCCAATATACGAGCATAAAAATAACCATTTCGCTGCGGTTTCTGTCGTTTTGACCACCCCGCTGTTCAATTCAAACCTCGCATTTTTTCAGAAACTCCTGTTGCGTCATCACCTAAAAGGTGTACCTTTGCTCTTGGGTTAGCCGCTTCGGCCTAAGCACATCAAGTGAAAAAGGGTAGCACTTACAACTAAAACCCAGTAAGAATACACCAATACGGATGAAAAAAAAACTCCTGCTAATTGATGCCTACGCACTGATTTACCGGTCATACTACGCTTTTATTAAGCGACCAATTAGAACCAGCAAAGGCCTTAACACCTCCGCCATTTACGGGTTTACCCGAGCCGTGCTTGATGCCATCAGAAGATTTAAGCCAACGCATGTTGCCGTAGCTTTTGACGTATCGGGACCCACCTTTCGGGACGAAATATATCCTGACTATAAGGCCCAACGACAGCAAACACCAGAGGATATAAAGATTTCAGTCCCCATCATAAAGCAGCTGCTGGACGCCTTGCAAATAGCGGTAGTTGAGTTGCCGGGCTATGAGGCAGACGATGTGGTTGGCACCCTTGCCACCCAGGCCAATCCCGATGAGTTTGACGTGATTATGCTGACACCCGACAAGGATTATGGCCAGCTGCTTCGTAAAAATGTTTCTATTGCCAAGCCCGGCCGAAGCGGAAATGATATGCAGCTTGTAACCGCCGATGAGTTCTGCCGCATGTACGACATTCAAAATCCCAAACAGTTTGTTGATATTCTGGCGCTCTGGGGCGATGTCTCCGATAACATCAAGGGAGTTGAAAAAGTTGGCGAAAAAATTGCCGCCAAACTCATTTCCGACTTTGGCAGCATTGATAACATTCTGAATAACACCTCAAAGCTAAACGACTCGCTACGCAAAAAAATTGAAGATTCACGTGAAAAACTTGCACTCAACAAGAAGCTGGTTACCATTGTTACCGATCTCGACCTAAAGGTTGATATTGACAAGGACTTGGTGAGCAGGGAACCCAACACCAACGAACTCCTGAAGCTATTTCAGGAACTGGAATTCAGGTCGCTAATCAGGGAATTCGACCGGCAACCGGTAGCCGCAAAAAAGGAGTATATTCAGGGTAGTCTGTTTGGGGAAGATCCAGAGCAAAAGGTTACCGTAATCCAAAACCTTACAACCATAAAAGATATAAAGGCAGATTACACAGCCGTTACAACAGCAGAGGAGAGGAAGCTTGTGGTAGAGGAAATTTCGGGGTGTACCGAATTTGCCTTCGACACCGAAACAACCGGGTTAGATCCTATCTCCGATAGCCTGGTTGGCCTGTCGGTTGCCACAAAACCCCTAAAGGCATGGTGGATACCCGTTCCTGACGATCGTGAGTCGGTTAGCAAAATTTTAGCCGAGTTCAAACCCCTGTTTGAAAATCCCCAAGTGGCAAAAATTGGGCAGAATATAAAATTTGACATGCAAATGCTGGCCAACTATGGAATTTCCGTCAAGGGAGAACTCTACGACACCATGCTGGCCCACTACCTGCTCGATCCTGACTCGCGGCATAACCTGAACCACCTGTCGGAAATCTACCTCGGTTACAAGCCTATTGAAATTGAGGAGCTTATCGGGAAAAAAGGCTCAAAGCAGGCAAACATGCGAAACGTCCCCCTGGAGAAAATCACCCCATACGCCTGCGAGGATGCCGACATTGCCCTACAGCTGAAATTGAGGCTTTTCGCCGAACTTGAGTCGCAGGGTCTTACGAAACTCTACTTCCTACTCGAGGCACCATTGGTTGAAGTGCTTGCTCAAATGGAGCGCAATGGTGTTTGCCTAGACGTGCAAAGCCTACAGGAGTATGGAAAGATTCTTAACTCCGAATTGCTTAAGCTGGATGCCGAAATTAAGGCCATGGCGGGTGTCCCCGACCTCAACATCTCCTCGCCCAAGCAGCTAGGCGAGGTGCTTTTCGACAAACTTCGGATTGCTACTGATGTGAAAATGACCAAGACCAAGCAGTACTCCACCAGCGAGGAGGAGCTGCTAAAGTACCAGAGCGCCCATCCAATTGTCGGAAAAATACTGGAGTTTCGCTCCATCAAAAAGCTCCTGTCCACTTACATCGAAACGCTTCCCGGGTTGGTGAACACGAAAACCGGGAGAATTCATACCTCGTTCAACCAGGCAGTTGCCGCAACCGGACGCCTAAGCTCCAACAACCCCAACCTGCAAAACATACCCATACGCGAGGAGAATGGCCGTGAGATACGGAGAGCCTTCATCCCATCACCGGGCAGCTATTCCATGCTCTCGGCCGACTATTCCCAAATTGAGCTTAGGCTTATGGCCCACATGAGCGGCGATTCGGCCATGATGGAGGCTTTTCGAAACGGCGAGGATATTCATGCCGCAACGGCTGCCAAAATATTCAAGGTTCCCCTTGAACAGGTGAGCCGTGAGCAACGGAGCCGGGCAAAAACAGCCAACTTCGGAATGATTTACGGCATCTCGGCCTTTGGTCTCTCCCAGCGGCTCGGCATCTCGCGCACCGAAGCAAAGGAGCTGATTGACGAGTACTTTCGAACCTACTCCGGGGTTAAGCGCTACATGGACAGCTGCATTGCCCAGGCACGCGAACGGGGCTGGGTTGAAACCCTTTTTGGCCGCAAGCGCTATCTAAACGACATTAAATCGAGCAACCAGACAGTTCGCGGAATGGCCGAACGTAACGCTATTAACGCCCCAATACAGGGTTCTGCAGCCGATATAATCAAGCTGGCCATGATTGGCATTCACTCCGAGTTTAAACGGTTGAAGCTGCAGTCGAAAATGATTATACAGGTTCACGACGAACTGGTGTTTGACGTTTACCAACCGGAGCTGGAGCAGGTTAAGGAAATTGCCAGGTCGCAAATGGAGGGTGCTGCCGCCTTACAAATTCCCCTGGTGGTGGATATTGGGGTAGGCAAAAATTGGCTGGAGGCCCACTAGCTGCATTTCTCGAAACGGAGAAAAATGTCTAATCGGCCGAATCTGCCCAGGGTGAGGGGTTTATACTGCCATCTGCCACAAAATCACCATAAGTTGACCTGATCAGTTCAAGTAAGCCTTCTATCACCTCTGGCTCGGTAGAGGTAAGCAGCTTTAGCCTGATTTCTTTAAAATTGGGAAGTCCCTTGAAGTAGGCTGAAAAATGACGCCGCATTTCGAGGATTCCGGTTTTATGACCTTTTACCTCGAGCGATTTTTGAAAATGCAGCTTGGCAATTTCCACTTTTTGGCTGGCTGTAAGGGGCTCCATGAGTTGGCCGGTAGAAAGGTAGTGCTTAATCTCCCTGAATATCCATGGCCTTCCAAATGATGCCCTGCCAACCATGATGCCATCTACACCGTGTTTTTCGAACATCTCACCGGCTATCACCGGACCGTCAATATCGCCGTTACCTATCACCGGAATGGTTATTCGGGGGTTGGCTTTCACCGCACCAATAAGAGTCCAATCGGCTTTGCCTTTGTAGAGCTGAGCTCGGGTGCGCCCATGAATGGTTATAGCCTTGATTCCAACATCCTGCAGCCGCTCGGCAATCTCAACAATGTTTTTTGATTCGTCGTCCCACCCTAGACGGGTCTTCACGGTAACTGGAATGCTAGTGGCCTCCACAATTCGTTTGGTCATCTCAACCATGGCATTGATATCCCTAAGCATTCCGGCTCCAGCACCCCGATTGGCTATTTTTTTAACCGGACAGCCAAAGTTAATGTCGATAATATCGGGACGACAGGCAGTAGCAATCCTTGCGGCCTCTACCATACTTTCAATAATATGACCGTAAAGCTGGATGCCAATTGGTCTTTCGTAGTCGTAAATATTCAACTTTGCCACGCTGCTGCCGGCGTCACGTATAAGCCCATCGGCATTAATAAACTCGGTGTACATCACATCAGCGCCGAACTGCTTGCATACAT
>Ga0116148_1003279_pt1 | contig 15051 bp, 10 predicted proteins | sample AD_UKC055_MetaG_FD_89786 | JGI IMG/M metagenome (GOLD analysis project Ga0116148, IMG submission 89786) | Active sludge microbial communities of municipal wastewater-treating anaerobic digesters from USA - AD_UKC055_MetaG | ecosystem: Engineered > Bioreactor > Anaerobic > Digestate | place: USA... | reverse complement strand
CGCTTCGGCGCCCCCGGACGGCTTGTTTTCCGTACGGGGGCTGCCGGATTGCCCTTTGCGGCGCTGGCCAGCCGTTACGGCACCTGCGAGCTGTCACTCTATGGCGCCCATGTCCTGAACTACCGGCCGCTCGGACACGTGCCCGTCCTGTTCATGAGCGAGCAGTCGCGTGTGGAACGCGGCGCGCCGTTCCGCGGCGGCATCCCGGTCTGCTGGCCTTGGTTCGGTCCGGCCGCCGGCCCAGGTCTGCCGCTTCACGGTTTCGCGCGCATCACTGAGTGGTACGTGCAGACTACGGCCTATGCCTCGGACAGTACAGAAATCACGCTGGCGTTGGCCGATACCGCCGCCACGCGCCGTTTCTGGCCCCACGCCTTTGCCTTGACCCTGCGCATCGTGCTGGCGCAGAGCCTGACGCTGGATCTCACGACGGAAAACCGGGACACGCGGCCATTCACCGTCTCGCAAGCCTTTCATCCCTATTTGCGCGTGCGCCAGATTATGGACGCGACGGTGCGCGGACTCGACGGCGCACCGTATCGGGATCGCCTGAGCGGCCGTCAGGGTGAACAGGCCGGCCTGCTGAACATCCGCGGTGAAACGGACCGTGTCTTCACCCCGCGCGCTCCGGCCTGCGCCCTGCATGATCCCGGCATCGGACGCGACATCACCGTGACCTTCCGGGGCACGCGTCGACTCGTGGTGTGGAACCCCTGGATCGATAAAGCGCGGGCGCTATCCGATTTCGGCGACGACGAGTACGCGCGCATGCTCTGCCTCGAACCCGCCAATACCGACGGCGATGAGGTCACGCTCGCGCCCGGGGCGAAACACACGCTTTCGCTCGCCGTGCAGGCTACGCTCACATGAACCGATGGTCACAACGCTGCTATCGCTACGGGCCGGCAGTCGCGCTGTCGCTATTGATCCCGCTGTTGTCGCTCTTGCCCGCCCGTTTTTTTTCCCGTCTTGCCAGCACGCCATCCGTCCCCGGCATGGACAAACTGTTTCACGCGCTGATGTATGCCGCGCTGAGCTTGTCGTTCTATCATGCTCTCTCCCCGAACGCACGCCAGCGCCCCGCTCCGTTATTGGCGCTCGCCGCCTGCGCCTCGATCTACGGGGCGTTGCTGGAATGCGGTCAGGGTTTGCTGACGCATTCACGGGCGATGGACCCTTGGGACGCGCTGGCCAATACGGCAGGCGCCTTCAGTGTGATCCTCGCCATCATGCTGGGTACGCATGTTCTCTTTTCCCGCCATGAGTGATCCTGACACAGACCTGTTCACCGGCAATGATGCCCCGGAGGGCGGCGCGACAGACGGCGCGGCCACACAACTCCGGCAGCCCTTGGCAGCCCGCATGCGCCCCTCCACGCTGGAGGACGTGCTCGGACAGGACCATATCCTCGGCCCCGGCAAACTGCTGCGCCGCGTCATCGAGGCCGACCGGCTCACCAACCTGATCTTTTACGGGCCGCCGGGCTGCGGCAAGACCACGCTCGCCGAAGTGATCGCACGGGTCACCCTCCGCCGTTTTGAACGCACCTCCGGCGTGCTCTCCAATGTCGCAGGGTTGCGTACGGTGTGCGAGACCGCCAAACTTTTCAAGGACGGGCCCGGCACGGTGTTGTTCGTGGATGAGATCCATCGTTTCAACAAGTCTCAGCAGGATGTGCTGCTGCCCTATGTGGAGAACGGCACCGTCACACTGATCGGCGCCACCACCCACAATCCGAATGTGTTCGTGAACAGCCCGCTGACGTCGCGGTCGCTGGTCTTCGAACTGCGTCCGTTGAGCGAAGAGGCGGTCGCCGCGCTGATCCGCCGCGCCGTAGCCGACTCCGTGCGCGGTCTGGGCCACCTGCGCCTTGACCTCACGCCGGAAGCCGTGGCTTTCCTGGCGAGGATCTGTGACGGCGACGCGCGACGCGCGCTAACCGCGCTGGAGGTGGCCGCGCTCTCCACGCCGCCTGACGCGGACAGCGTGATCCGACTGACGCACGCCGTCGTTGAGGAGTGCGTCCAGCGCAAGATGGTGCTCTATGATAAAGACGAGGACGGCCACTACGACACGATTTCCGCTTTCATCAAATCGGTGCGCGGCTCCGATCCGCACGCGGCGGTCTACTGGCTCGCCAAGATGCTGGAGGCCGGTGAAGACCCGCGGTTCATCGCGCGCCGCCTGATCATTCTGGCATCCGAAGACATCGGCAACGCCGATCCGCGCGGGCTGACCGTCGCCGTGGCCGCGATGCAAGCGGTCGAGTTCATCGGGATGCCCGAGGCGCGTATCACGTTGGCGCAGGCCACCACGTATCTCGCTACCGCGCCCAAGAGTAACGCCGCCTACTTGGCCGTGGACGAGGCGCTCGCGGATGTGCGTTCCGGCCGGCTGATGGCGGTCCCGGAGCATCTCAAAAATGTTCACGTCGCGGCGATCGGTCGCGACGGGCTCGACACGCCGTACAAATACCCACACGATTACGCGCAGCACACGGTCCAGCAAACCTATCTACCGGTCGACAAGCGCTACTACCGCCCCACCGTTCAGGGTTATGAGGAGACCATCGGAAAAAGGATGGCGCATGTTGAGACTCTGAAGCGCAAACCGGCGCGGGATTCGTGACGCCTACAGGCAATTACGTGACTGCTGAAAGGGCCCATCATCATGAAGACGGTCTTGAAAATCCCCGGTTTTGTCGATCTCCAAGTGAACGGTTTCGTCGGTGTGGACTTCAGTAGCGAAGCCCTCACCGAGGAGAGCTTTGTTCATGCCGCGCGCACATTGCTGGAGCGCGGCACCGCGGCGTTCCTGCCGACGCTGATCACCAATCACCAGGCGCTGTTGCGCCGCAATCTTACGATCATCGTGCGCGCGCTGAAAGCCGATGCCGTGCTCGCTCGCCATATCCCGGGGTTGCATCTCGAGGGCCCGTTCATCTCGCGTGAGCCCGGCGCGGTCGGCGCACATGATCCGGCGGCTGTTCACGTACCCTCGTGCGAGGTCTTCGACAGGCTCCGGGAGTGGGCCGGCGGTCGGTTGCGCCTGCTGACACTTGCGGCGGACGTGCCGGGCGCCGACCGGCTCACGCGGCATGCTGTCGCGTGCGGCGTCACCGTTTCATGCGGCCATCACCTGGCGGGCCCGGAAGACGTGAGGCGGCTCGCCGATGCGGGAGCCTCTGCGCTCACGCACCTTGGCAACGGCATGCCGAATCAGGTGCACCGGCACAACAATCCCCTGCTCGCCGGACTCGCCGAAGAGCGGCTCAAGGTGCTGTTCATTCCGGACGGCCACCACCTGCCCGATCATGTTCTAAACGTGTTCGCGCGCGCGGCCGGAGCCGACCGCCTGATTGCGACGACAGATGCGGCTTCCGCAGCCGGACTCCCCCCCGGCACCTACAACGTGTTGGGCAATCGTGCCGTGCTTGAACCGGACGGACGCCTTCATAATCCCGAGAAGCAATGCCTGGTGGGGTCGTCTGCGACGCTGCTGGCCTGCATGAATGTGCTGCATGCGCTCGGCTTATTTCCCTTGGACGCATTGTTGCGCATCGGTTTCTATAATCCCTTGCGGTTGATCGGAATCGAGCCTGCCGACATTCCGTCCTGTAAACACGGCGTCATCTTCGCGCCGGATACCGGCTTTGCGCTGCATTGAATTTACGGGCAGAAAAGATGAGGGGGTGACCGATGAAACTCATGGTGATTTCCGACGTGCACGGACATACCGGACAGGTCCCAGCGATGCACAAGGCTTGCGAAGGCGTTGACGCGCTGATCATGTGCGGCGACTTCACCACCTTCGGCTCGCCCAGACAGATCCAACGTGTCGCGGACACATTGCGCGTGCCTGATCGTCCGTGTTTTTTTGTCATCGGCAACTGCGACAGCATGTCGACCGATGGCGTGCTGGATGGCTGGATTAACCTGCACGCCCGTTGCGTGCCGCTTGGCGAATGGACATTGACCGGACTCGGCGGGGCGCTGCCCTGTCCCGCGCAAACGCCCACGGAACTTCCTGAATCAGCGTACGGCGCACATCTCAACCGGCTTCGCACCACATGCGAAACGCACGCATCGCGGGTCATCCTCGCGGTCCACCAGCCGCCGCACGGCACTTCAGCGGACCTGTTGCCCAATGGGCTGCATGTTGGTTCGCACGCGCTCCGCGCCTTCATTGACGGCTTCCAGCCGGCGTGCTGCCTCTCGGGCCATATTCACGAAGCCGCGTCGCGAAGCCGTTGTGGTTCAACGCTCGTTGTCAACCCCGGCCCCTTCGCCAAGGGAAATTTTGCGATTGTCGAGTTATGAGTGCCGCTTTGAGGTGTACATGCGCCGCCCTGTCGCGCTATAGTGGTTAAATAAGTGTTTAAAAACCACGGGGTCGGGGATGATCGTTTTGGGGATTCGGATGATAAAGAGACACGGCATGTGGGGGCGTGTCGGCGTGATGGGACTTTGGTCGGCCTGTGTGGCCGGCTGTCTCACGCGCGAAGCGCTGTATGAGGATTTACGCGAAACGCGGGATGCCGCTTACGAGTCTTGGCTGCGTTTGCGTGAAGACGGCGAGATGCCGATCCCGGCTGAAAAGTTATCACTGGACGAGGCCGTGCGCATCGCCCTTCTCTACAACAAGTCTCTGCAGGCCAAGATTCAGGAACGTGAAGTGGCGCGCGGTGAATTGGTCGCTGCCTATCAGCTTGCCCTGCCCCGCGTCGATGCGGCGGCGTCAACGGCGTACGGCAACCGTGACGCGGACAGCGCCAACCTTTCCTTCCGCCAGCCCGTGTTCCGTGGCGGCGGTGCCACCGCCGGCCTGCGCGCTGCCAAGCTGTTCGCGTTCTGGTCGGACGAGAGTGTCCGCAACACCGTCCAGACCGTGATTAAACAGGTAACCGCCGATTATTACGGCGCGTTGCTGGCAGACAATCTGTGCCAAGTCAACCGCGACGCCGTCGTGTCGGCCGAGGCGCATCTCAATGATGTCCGCATCAAACGGGTCAACGGCGTGGCTTCGAAGTATGACGAGTTACGTGCTCAAGTGGATGTCGCCAACTTCCGGGCTGAGATGATCCGCCAGGAGAACAACCTGGTACTGGCAAAAACAGGTCTGCTGCGCACGCTCGGCACAGCGACCGACGCACCAATCCGACTTGCGGACGAGCTGCGGCACGAGCCGATCAGCACGACGCTGGAACAAGCCATTGAAACCGCGTATGCCAACCGTCCCGATCTCTACATGGCTGAGTTAAACATTCGCATGCAGCGCGAGAGGGTCCGCGCGATCCGCGGCAGCTACTTGCCGGAGATCGATCTCGCGCTCAGCGCCGGCACCGACCGCGCGCGGGACGGTGACGGCGAGTGGGCCGGCACGCAGCGCGCGGCGCTGGAGCTCACCTGGCCGCTCTTTGACGGCTTCGGGCGCGAAGGCCAACTGATAGCGGCACGGGCACGGCTGCGGCAGCGAGAAATCGAGCTCAAAAGTGTGGAGGAAGATGTTTTTCTGGATGTTCAGCAGGCCCTGCTGAACCTGAAAAATGCCGAGGAGTATGTCGAGTCGCAACGCTTAAACCTGCAGCATGCCGAAGAGGGGTTGCGCTTGGCCATGACCGGTTATCGAGAGGGCGTGAACACCGAAGTCGAGGTGGTCGATGCGCGTTCTTCGCTGACTGAAGCGCGCGGCAACTATTATCGCGCGCTATACGATCACAGCATGGCCCGACTCGCGCTGCAGCAGGCCACAGGCACGCTGGAGAAACATCTGGAGCAAGAATGAAAACAGTTTTTAAAACGCTGATGTATCTGATGATTATGGCGGGACTGGCGTTCGGTGCCCGTTTCGGATATCGGCTCGCGAAAGAGAAAGCGAATCCAACCACCAAAAAGGAGGGCCACACCGCGCTGCCAGTCCGCGTGCTGCCGGTTCAGACCGGGTGCGTCACCAACGCCATCAAACTGACCGGTTCGCTGGAGGCCATTCGAACGGTGGACATCATGCCGAAACTATCAGGCCGATTGGAGCGCTTGGCGCTGGAGGACGGCACGCCGGTATGGGAAGGCCTTGATGTGACCAACCGGCAAGTTCTGGCTGTCATCGACCATCGCGACATCCACGCCCAGTTAGCACAAGCCAAAGCGGCCGTCGAATCCGCGCGCGCCGCAGTAGCCACCGCCAACGTCGTTCTTAAAGACCGAGCCCGCGAACGCACGCGCATGGAAAAGCTGTTTGCCGAAGGCTCCACCACCGAACAGCAGCGCGACCTGGCGATGACCGCATACGAGCAGGCCGTCACCGAACGTGCCCAGTCCGAAGCAAATCTTGTACACGCTCAGACAGCGGTCAACGTGAGCGAGGTTACGCTCAGCGAAGCCTTCATTCATGCGCCGATGGACGGCGTCATCAGCGTCAAATACGTGGATCCGGGTGCCATGGTTGGGGCCTCAACCAAAATCGTTCAAGTCATTCCGATGGATCAATTGAAGTTTATGATCGCGATTCCCGGCCCCTATCTGCACCTGCTGGCCGCCGGACGGACGGCGGTCAGTATCCGCTCGGATGCGGTCCCCGGCCGTGTGTTTCTCGGCCAGATCGCCCGGATCTATCCGGCCGTCGACCCCGTGACACGCACCGCCACGGTGGAGGTGCGGCTTAAAAACGAGCGTAACACGGCCGGCGAGTGGCTGTTGCGTCCCGGACTCTATGCCGAAGGACACATCATTCTCGAGGTCAAGCAGGAGACCGTGACACTTCCTGCCGATGTGGCGCTGCGGCGCGGGTCGCGGTTTCTGGCCTTTGTGGTCAAGGATGGCAAAGCCCAGACACGTGAGCTGACCGTCGGTGTGCGTGACGGCAACGTGCTGGAAATCCTGCACGGGCTCGCGGTCGGCGAACAGGTGGTGGTAATGGGGCAGCACCGGTTGACGGACGGCATACCAGTGACCTTGGTGAACGACCCTGCTGATGACGGGCAGAAGGAGTAACCATGCGCCTGCCCGAACTCGGAGTCAAACGTCCGGTCTTCACGCTGATGGTGTTCATCGCCATTCTGGTGCTGGGCGGCGTCTCGCTGCAGCGTCTGCCGGTAGACCTCTTCCCGGAGGTTGAGACGCCGTCTGTCACGGTTATCGCGCAGTGGCCAGGGGCCAGCGTCGAGGATGTCGAGGGGCGCGTCACGCGCGTCATTGAGAACCAGCTCAGCATCGTCAATAACCTCGACGAAGTCACAAGCCGCACGCGCGAAGGGGTGTCGGCGATCACGTGCATGTTCGAATGGGGAACGGATCTGGAAGAGGCCGCGAATGACATCCGCGACCGGATCAGCGTGTCGCGCCGTTACCTGCCCGACGACATCGAAGAGCCCATCATTTACAAATTCAACAGTTCCTCGATGCCGATTCTGGTCTTTGCAGCGACAGCAAATGAGTCCTGGGAAAAACTTTATGACATTGTCGAAGACGATCTCGGAGACGCGTTGAAACGGCTTCCGGGCGTGGGCGCGGTCAACATCTACGGCGGGCTACATCGCCAGATCAACATTGACATCGATCCGATGAAACTGGCGGGGTACGGGTTGACACTCGGCGAGATCGAGCGTACGATCGCCCGCGAAAACCTCACGTTGCCGGCAGGCAGCATCAAAAGCGGTATAATCGAATACACCGTGCGCGTGCCCGGCGAATTTGAAGATCCCGACGAGGCCAAAGATATTGTCGTGAAGCGCAATGCTTCAGGCGGTGCCATCTACCTGCGGGATGTCGCCGATGTCTACGACGGCTTTGAGGAATCGACGCGCCTGTCGGGGGCCAACGGTGAACAAAGCGTAATTTTCGTCGTGCAGAAGCGCTCCGGGGCCAACACCCTCGCCGTCTGCAAGTCCGTGCTCGCGGCCGTTGAAGAGTATGCGCCGTTCATGCCGCAGGACATCCGCGTCGTCAACCTGATGAACGCCAGCGATTTCATCCGCCAATCGCTGCGCAACGTCACCGAGACGTTGATGTGGGGCGGTCTTTTTGTGACGCTGACGACCTTCGTTTTTCTGCGGACGATCCGCGCGTCGCTGGTCATCGTGCTGACCATCCCGTTCTCGCTGATCATCGCGTTTTTCTTCATGTTCATCCGCGGTTGGACCATTAATATCATTTCGCTTTCCTCGCTCTCGGTGGCGATCGGCATGGTGGTTGACAATGCGGTCGTCGTGCTTGAGAACATCGACAGTTATACGCGCCGCGGGGTTAAACTGCGCGAGGCGGCCCTCTACGCCACCGGTGAGGTCGGACTCGCCCTTTCGGCCAGCACCCTGACCACGGTGGCGGTCTTTGTTCCGCTGATCTTTGTGTCAGGCATGTCGGGGATCTTTTTTGGACAGCTTGGCGGCATCATCACCACCACGCTGCTGGCCAGCCTGTTCTGCTCGCTCATGCTGACACCCATGCTCGCCTCTTTCTTCTTAAAGGAAGATCGCGACGTCATCGGCGGCGGTCCGATAGGGCGCGCGCTTTACCGTGTGAGCGAGTCTGCGTTTAATGGCGTCGAAGAGGCCTATTCCCGTCTGCTCGGCTGGGCCCTGAGGTGGCGCGGATTGGTCTGTATGACGGCGTTCGCCGTTTTCTGTTTCTCGCTGGCGCTCTTCCCCCTGATCGGTTCGGAGTTCTCACCCGACACCGACTCTGGCGATCTGACCGTCAATTTTGAACTCGGGCTTGGGACACGCGTCGAAGAAACGGCGCGCATCTGTGAAGATGCGCGACAGCTCGGCGTCGCGCTGATCGGAGCCGAGCATGTGCTCAACTCCCGCTGGCGCTGCGGTGATTCCAAATTCGGTTCCGGGCGTCAGGGCTCGCATATCGGGCGCGTCGAATTCAAGCTGATTCCGATGGACCGGCGCTCGTTTACAGCACGCGAAGCCGGACGGCGTTTGCTCGACACGTTGCGCGCGCGGCCTGAGTTTGTGAAGACCAGCATGAGCACCGTCAATCGCCAGATGGGCCGCTTCAGCGGCAGCGGCCAACCCATCGTGATCGAGGTTCTGGGTCATGATCTCGAAAAGACGCGCCGTGTCGCCGAAGAGATCAAGGCGTTGTGTGACCGAACGCCGGGCGCGCGTGACGCGAGCGTCAGCATGGACGATGGCAAGCCGGAACTGCTGGTCCAGGTCGACCGTTTGAAAATCGCCACGCTCGGACTCAATGTGTCCGATGTGGTGGAAACGATCCGCACCCTCTTTTACGGAAAAGAGGCCTCCGATTTCCGTGAAGGCGAAAATGAGTACTGGATCTTCATGCGTCTGAAAGAATCGCGCCGCAGCGAACTGGCCGACATCATGGATTCTGAAATCGTGTTGCCCAATGGCAGGCGGGTGCGGGTCGACGCAATTGCCGAAGTGATCCAGGATCTCGGACCGTTGGACATCGAACGTAAAGATCAGGAGCGTATGGTCAAGGTCGAGGTTGACTATTTCGGCCGATCCATCGGCGATGTGGTATCCAGCATCCAGGCGGGCATCGCCGAAGAGATCGTCCTGCCGGATGCCACGCACATCACGTACGGCGGCATGGTTAAAGAGCAGGCCGAAGCGTTTGCTGACCTCATCGGCTTGACGGTTCTGGGGCTTGTGCTCGTCTACATGGTCATGGCCGGACAATTCGAATCACTGATTGATCCTTTCGTCATCTTTCTCGCGTTGCCGTTTGCTTTTTCGGGTGTTCTGTTCGGCCTTTACACTTTTGGCATGACCTTTAACATGTTCAGCTTTATCGGCATCATCCTGCTTGTCGGCACCGGCGTGAACAACGGTATTGTGCTGGTCGACTACATCAACACGCTGCGCGCGCGTGGAGAAAGCATGATCGACGCGATCCGCCACAGCGGGCGCCAGCGCTTACGCCCGGTATTGATTACCACGCTCACGACAATTTTTGGTATGATGCCTCTTGCGATGGCGGGCGGCGAGGGCTCGGAGACGTGGAAACCCATGGGCGTGACCGTGATCGGTGGGCTCTCTTTCTCGACGGTCGTGACGCTGATCTTGGTGCCGGTGCTCTACAGCCTCTTAAGCCGCAATGTCCGTAAAAAACAGTCGCGGCTTTTGCCGCCAGACCTGAGTTTGTTATCCGAAAGAAAGGACCACGTATGAAAACAGGCATGATGATCACGCTCCTAACGATCTTGGCCACCGGTCACATTTTTTCGCAGACCGCGCTCCCTAAACCGCTCCCCGTTGTCCCTGCTGACGGTGTCGCTCAACTTGAGGGTTTGATCGGCACCGGACTGACCGCCAAGCCAGTCAAACCGCGCAAGGTGCTGGTCTTCAGCCGGTGCGAAGGGTTCGTGCATGGCGAAGGCATTGTCTACGGCATCAAGGCGCTTGAAATCGCGGCGCGCACCGATGCTTTCTCAGCGACCTTCACGATTGATTACGCCGCGTTGACCGACAAGGAGAATCTATTCTCGTATGACGCGGTCGTGCTGAACAACACCACGCACCTCAAGGCCAAAGACAATCCCGCGCTCGTGCCGAACCTGATCGAGTTTGTGACAAGCGGGCGCGGGCTTTGCGTGATTCACGCGGGGGCCGACAATTTTTATGACAGCCCTGTGGCCGCCGAAATGGTCGGCGGGCAATTCGACGGCCACCCGTGGACCGCAGGCGGAACGTGGGCTTTCAAACTGGATGAACCGGCCCACCCGCTCAACCGCGCCTTCGGCGGCCAAGGGTTCCGTTTCGGCGACGAGATCTACCAGCAAAAGTCCCCCTTTTACGACCGCGCCAAACTGCGTGTGTTGGTTTCTCTTGACCTGTCTGACACAAAAACCGCAGCCGCAAAAGGCATGAAGCGCGCTGACCGCGACTACGCGGTGAGCTGGATCCGCCCGTACGGTGCCGGACGTGTGTTCTACACATCCTTCGCGCACGACAAACGCGCGTTTCTCAATAAAGCGACGCTGTGGCACATTCTGGACGGCCTGCAGTATACGCTCGGCGACCTCAAAGCTGACGACACGCCCTGCGCGAAGTGATGCGGGGGGGCCGTCCGGCACCCGGGCCAGCCCGACATGCGCCGCGTCGCCAACACGCAACAGGAGGAGAGTCATGAAAAAGGCCACCGCTGGAGTTCCCGTCGGACGCCGGACATTCATGAAAGCCGCCGCTGCGGCTGCGATGACGCAGTGGCCCGCAGCGGCGTGTGCCAGCGTTGCCGGTGTTGCGAGGATGCCGGCACGGCTGGGCGGCAGCAAGGCACATGACGCCGGCTGGCCTCGCTGGCCTCGCTGGATATCTGAGACGGATGAGCAGAGCTTGATGTCGGTCGTGCGCAGCGGCGTGTGGTCGCGCGCGGGCACGGTCAATGCGTTTGAAAAGCAGTGGGCCGCGGCCATGGGCGCCAAGCGCTGCCTTGCCGTGGTCAACGGAACGCAAGCGCTGATCACCGCGCTGGCTCAGCTTAATATCGGAGCCGGCGACGAGGTGATTCTGCCGCCCTATACCTTTATCGCCACGCCGCAGTCCATCCTGATGAACGGCGCAATCCCGATTTTCTGTGACATCGACCCTGCCACCTATCAGCTCGACCCCGGAAAAATCGAAGCCGCGATCACGCCGCGGACACGGGCCATCCTGCCCGTGCATATTCTTGGCCTGCCCGCAGACATGACGGCGATCATGGACCTCGCGCGCAAACACAACCTGCTGGTCGTGGAGGATGCCTGCCAGGCTTGGATGGCCGAAATACATGGAAAAAAATGCGGCACCTTTGGCCATGCCGGCTGCTACAGTTTCCAGAACTCCAAAAACATGGCCATCGGCGAGGGCGGCGCGATCGTCAGCGATGACGATGCGTTCATGGACCGCTGTTTCTCATACCACAACTACGGGAATGCCTATGGCACGGCCGTGGGCACGGTGGGTGCCGGCACACCGATGCTGGGCACCAAGTTGCGGATCACGGAATATCAGGCGGCGATCGGCCTGGCTCAGTTGAAACGTCTGCCGCTCGAGAGTGCCCTGCGACACGAAAACGCCGAATACCTGAAGCAGCGAATACGCGGGATCCCCGGAATCACGCCTTACGTGTTTTCTCCTGGCGTGACGCGCGCCGCCTTTCATCTCTTCCCTTTTCGCTTTGACGCTGCGGCTTTCCACGGGCTGACGCGGTCGGCGTTTCTCAATGCGTTGCACGCGGAGGGCGTGCCGTGCTCATCCGGCTATACACCGTTGAACACCATGCCGTTCGTTCAGCACGCTTTCCAAACAAAAAATTTCCGCCGCATGTATGCCGCAGAGGAGTTGAATTACGCGGCGTGGTTGGCCCGCACCCGGTGCCCGGAAAACGATTGCCTTTGCCGTGAGATGGTCTGGCTGCCTCAGAACCTGCTGCTGGCTGAACGCAGCGCCATGGATGACATCGCTAACGCCATTGAAAAAATCCACGCCCACGCAGACAAACTGTCCGCGAAGGGCTGACCGGACTACTGGAGAGCCTCGTATGCCCCCTCCCCTCCTCACACCGGACGGACGTGCGGCACCGGTGCCGTCATCGACGCGGATCTATGAACTGCGGGCCTTCAACTCCGGTTTCCGCGACGCGCACGATACCTATAACGGACTTTCGACCGCCAGCGACGGCATGGTCTATTACGTGTTGTGCTCGACGTCGATCGATTACGGCGGGCGAGTCTTTCGTTACGATCCGGCTGCCGACGCGATCACCTGCCTGGGCGACTTGACCGAGATCTGCGGCGAAAAGGGCCTCAAGGCTGTGCCGCAGGGCAAGAGCCACGTCGGATTTCACGAATATGACGGCAAGCTCTTCTTTGCAACCCACGCAGGATACTACAACATGGTAGACGGCATGGAGCGGCTGGCCTCGGTGGTGCCTGAGGGGTACACCCCATACCCGGGCGGACATGTGCTCGCTTATGACCTGAAAAGCGGCGTGTTCGATGATCTGGGTTATGCGCCGGAGCGCGAGGCCGTGCTCTCCATGGGCTTGGACGCCCGTCGCGGCGTGATTTACGGCATTACCTGGCCTGTCGGCTATTTCTTCCGCTACGATCTCCACACACGCACAATGACGAATCTCGGGCCGACGGCCGGCAAGGGTGAAAGCGGCAAAGGGCTGGCCTACCGCGTGCTCTGCCGATCGGTCGCCATTGATCCAGAATCCGGTTACGCGTATTATACAAATCCCGAGGGCGACATTTTCTGTTACCGCCCCGACGCGGAACGGGTAAAGAAACTTGATGGCGAAGACATGCGCAAAGAATACTTCGGCCGGTATGAACCTTCCGATTCGGGCAGCATGGGCTACAACTGGCGGCAAACCGTGTGGCATCCCGTTGAAAAGGTGTTTTACGGCGTGCACGGCAATTCGGGCTACCTGTTCCGCTTCGATCCGCGCGCTCCGGCCATCGAGGTTCTTGATCGCCTGACCTCCCTCCCCTCCCAGCGCTCCGGCATGAACGACCAGTTCAGTTACGGTTACCTCGGATTCACGCTCGCACCTGACGCGCGGACGCTCTGCTATCTGACCGGCGGACCCGTATTCGAAAATGGCCGGCGTGTTAAGGGGTTGAGCAAGGTGGCCATGGGCATGGCCAAAGGTGTTGAGAACCTGCATCTGGTCACGTATGACAGCCCGACTCACACGTACCGCGACCACGGCCCGCTTTTTTACCCGGACGGAAGCAGGCCCACCTACGTGAACTCGATCGCCGTCGCTCGCGACGGCACGGTATACACGCTGGCCCGCGTCACTGAAAACGGCCACACGCGGACCGATCTGGTTCAGATCAAACGTCGCCCCGCTGAAACCGCCTGACATCGAAAGGAAACGCGATGCAACGGACGCTGTTCATCATGGCCTGTATCTGCTTCGCCGCGTGCGGTGCTACCGCCGCGCCTGGCATGAAAGTCGGTGTCGGACGCACCGTAATCACTCCCGACACACAGCCGGTCTGGCTGGCAGGCTACGCGGCGCGAACTGTCCCCGCGACCGGCATGCTCCACCACATCTGGGCCAAGGCGTTGGTCATCGAAGACGGCGAAGGCAAGCGTGCGGTGATCATCACGACCGACGTGCTTGGATTGACCCGCGAGTTGACAACGACTGTTTGTGCAGAGCTTAAGGCGAAGCACGGGCTGGCGCGACAGGATATTTTTTTCAACGCATCGCACACGCATTCCGGGCCTGTGGTGTGGCCGAGTCTTAGCGTGTGCTGCGCCTTCACACCGCAGGAACTGCAGCATGTGGTGGCGCAAAACCGTATGCTGTCAGAGCGTATGATGATGGCTGTCGATCACGCCGTTGCCACGCTCGCTCCAGCAGAAATTTCCCTCGGATTCGGGACGGCCGGTTTTGCCATCAACCGCCGCAAGCGCGATGCCGCCCCGGTGGATCACACGGTGCCCGTCCTGCGCGTTTCGGCACCCGACGGCACGCTGCGCGCGATTCTTTTCAATTACGCCTGCCACTGCACCACCCTGCAAGGCAACAACCTGCTGATCAACGGCGATTATGCCGGCTTTGCCATGCTGGAATTGGAGCGCGCGCACCCCGGCGCAGCCGCGCTGTTCGTGCAGGGCTGCGCCGGCGACCAAGGGCCGGAGCCGCGCGGCACCGTCGCGCATGCAGCAGCCTACGGCAAGGCATTGGCCGAGGCGGTTGAGCATGTGTTGACCCAAGAAATGAAAAGTGTCGAAGGTGCATTGCGCACGGCTTTCACAGAAACAAACCTCGCTTTTCGACCTGTCGGACTCGATGTTTTTCGCGCAGAATTGACGGGCAACGATCGATTCCGGCAACGGCGTGCGGAGCGTATCCTCTACGCGTACAACGCGGGATCTCCCATAACCGACCTCCCCTATCCGGTTCAGGCGTTGCGCATTGGAAAGACAGCGACTTTCATCTTTTTGAGCGGAGAAGTTGTTGTGGATTATGCGCTGCGTATCAAACGAGACTATTCCGGTGAGGACTTGCTAGTTGCCGGTTATTGCAACGAGGTGCAGAGTTACATCCCGTCGCTGCGCGTCTTGCAGGAAGGCGG
>Ga0116148_1003278_pt1 | contig 15056 bp, 8 predicted proteins | sample AD_UKC055_MetaG_FD_89786 | JGI IMG/M metagenome (GOLD analysis project Ga0116148, IMG submission 89786) | Active sludge microbial communities of municipal wastewater-treating anaerobic digesters from USA - AD_UKC055_MetaG | ecosystem: Engineered > Bioreactor > Anaerobic > Digestate | place: USA... | reverse complement strand
TGCGGGGCGAGGGGGCGATCCCGTCCAACAAGCTGCCCGTGCGGATCGGCATGGACAGCCACGGCGGCTCGCGGTTCGCCGGACAGTTCGGGCGGCTGGGCATTTACGAGACCGCCCTGAGCGACGTGCAGATCAAGGCGCTGTCAGCCGCCGGCCCGCAGGCGCAGGCCGACGAGCTACCGGGCCGGCTCTACAGCGACGTGCCCAAGGGCCCGTGCGTGCTGGACGACCTGGCCGGACGGACCTTCGACAAGGGGCTCACCCTCGAGGCGTGGGTGAAGGTGGGCGCGAAGGAGGGCGGGCGGCTGGTCGACAAGATCACCGTCGGCGGGGGCGATGGCTTCCTGCTGGACTTCTGGCCGACCAACAGCCTGCGCCTCCTGGTCGGCCGGGCCGGGGCGTTCAAGAAGGACGTGATCAAGCCCGATACCTGGCATCACGTGGCGGCCGCCGTCTCGCGGGGCGGGGGGATGACGCTCTACCTGGACGGGAAGGTGCTCCAGGCCGGCCCCGCCCACACCAGCGGGGAGATCGAGGGCGGCGACGATGCCGCCATCCTCACGCGGGCCTACGCGCTCCAGCGGTACGTCACGGCTTGTGCGGGGCGGGGGCGCTACCCGATCAAGTTCAACGGCACGCTGTTCACCGTGCCGGCCGAGGGCGGGCCCGGCGGGCCGGACTACCGTCGCTGGGGCCCCGGCTACTGGTGGCAGAACACCCGCCTGCCGTACTACGGCATGTGCGCCGCGGGCGACTTCGACCTCATCCAACCGCTCTTCCGCATGTACGCGCAGGACCTCTTCCCGCAGTTCCAGTACCGCACGCGACACTACCTGGGGCACGGCGGCATCTACATTGCCGAGTGCATCTACTTCTGGGGCGACATGTTCAGCGAGACCTACGGCTGGCAGCCGTTCGAGCAGCGCAGCGACAAGCTCCAGGCCAGCGGCTGGCACAAGTGGGAGTGGGTGTCCGGCCTGGAACTGGCGTGGCTGCTGCTGGACTACGTCGAGCACACGGGCGACGCGGAGTTCTTCAAACAGACCGCGCTGCCGGTGGCGATGGACGTGCTCCGCTTCTTCGACGAGCACTACAAGACCGACGCCAGGGGCAAACTCTACATGCACCCCTCGCAGGCCCTGGAGACGTGGTGGGACTGCGTCAACCCGATGCCCGAGTTGGCCGGGCTGCACGCGATTACCGCCCGGCTGCTGGCGATGGAGGCCTCGCAGGTCCCGTCGGCTCAGCGGGAGTTCTGCACCCGCCTGCGGGCCAAGCTGGCCGACCTGCCCACCACGAAGGGCCCGGACGGCAAGGTCATGCTCGCCCCGGCCGAGGCGTTCAAGCAGAAGCGGAACGTCGAGAACCCCGAACTGTACGCGGTGTTCCCGTTCCGGCGCTTCAGCTTCGACAAGCCGCACCTGGACTGGGCCCTGGAAGCCCTCAATCGCCGCCTGCACCGCGGCTGGTCCGGATGGCGCCAGGACGACATCTTCAACGCCTACCTGGGCCTGGCCGACCAGGCCCGCGACTACGTCGTCAAGCGTTCGCGCAACAAGCACTCAGCCTCGCGTTTCCCGGTCTTCTGGGGCCCCAACTACGACTGGACGCCCGACCAGACCCACGGCGGGGTGCTGTGCACGGCCGTGCAGGCGATGCTGATGCAGACCGACGGCAAGACGATCCACCTGCTGCCGGCCTGGCCTGCCGACTGGGACGCCGACTTCAAGCTCCACGCCCCGTACCGGACGGTGGTGGAGGGCCAAGTCCGCGACGGCAAGCTGACCGAACTGAAGGTGACGCCCGAGTCGCGACGGGCCGACGTGAAGGTACACGAAAAATAGGGGACGCTACCCTATTTCCAACATGTGAAGCTGTCCGAAATAGGGTAGCGTCCCCTATTTTTGTTGACATGCTTGCAGGGTCCGGTACGATTGCTCACATGCCACGAATGGCCAGGGTAGTCATTCAGGGAATGCCGCACCATGTCACGCAACGGGGCAATCGTCGCGAGGATGTCTTTTTTTGCGACAATGACCGCCAGAAGTACCTCCAACTCCTCCTGAAATACTCCGATCAACACGGCTTGAGCACGATAGCCTACTGCCTGATGCCCAACCACGTCCACCTGGTTTGTGTGCCGAAGCACGCGGCTTCTCTGGCGGCGACGTTCAAGCCGCTTAATCTCCGCTATGCTCAGCACGTGAACTGGACGCAAGACTTGACCGGGCGGCTTTGGCAGGGACGTTTCTTCTCGTGCGTGCTCAGCGAAAAGCACATGTGGAACGCCATACGATACGTGGAACGCAACCCGGTGCGGGCGGGTTTGGTCCGCCGTGCGGCGGATTGGCCATGGAGCAGCGCTTCAGCCCATTGCGGCAAGCGCCACGATCCCATTCTCTCGCCTTTTCCGGCAGATCCCTGGGTGCTGCCCGACGCGTGGGCTGATTGGCTTGCCATCCAGGAGGAGCAGGTGGTGGAGGAGATACGGCTTTGTACTCGTACCGGCCGCCCCGTCGGTGACAAGGCCTTCATCCTCGATCTGGAGAAACGAGTGGGTCGCCCTCTCATCGCCAAGTCAGTCGGAAGACCCAGGAAAGAAGATAAATAGGGGACGCTACCCTATTATTTCCGCCAGACTCGCATGGCGAAATAGGGTAGCGTCCCTTATTTTATCTGCGCCGTCGGCGGATATAGCCGCCCAGGGCGCCGGCCGCCAGGGCCGACAGCGTCAGCGTCAGCGGCTCGGGGACCGTCTGGCCCAGGAGCTGGATCTCGGCGATCTGCATGCTGTTGGCCGTGCTGGGGTCCACGATCGTCGGGAAGGACAGCGCGTATTGGTAATAGGGGACGTCGTTATCGAAGGCGAAGACCTGCCCGGTGAAGCGCCCGCTGAAGGCCGGCACCGCCCCGCTGGCGATCAGCTCGAAGTTGATCCCGTCGTTGGAGCCGTACAGCTCGTAGCTGGCCGGATCGCGCTGCGACCAGTCGTTGGCGGAGGTCAGGCTCAGGCCGTTGACCAGGGTGGGGTCCAGGTAGGAAGGGATCACCACCAGTCCGGTGGGTCCGCCGGTGCCCGAGCCGCCGCCGTTGCCGGTCGTGCCGAAGTTCAGGTACTTGGTGCCCGTGTTGTTGTCGATGGCGTTGGCGGGGTTCTCGTTGGCGGGCCAGCTTGCGCCCGGTCCGGCGGCGTTGAACCCGGTCACCATGTCGCCCGGGCGGGTCACGTCGCTCAGCAGCGAGAGCTGGTCGGCCAGCAGCTCGATCTCTCCGATCTGCATGCTGTTGGCTGCGGCGGCATTGCGGATGTCGGGGAACGAGACGCGGTAGCCGACGAAGTATTGATCGTTGGGGAACGAGACGGCGCTGGTCGCGAAGCGGGTGGTCGATACGTTGGTGGCGCCGGTGGCGATCTGGGTCCAGGCCCCGCCGGGGACCTGCTGGCCCTCGAGGATGAACGTCATGGGGTCGCGATCGGCAGCGTCATTGGCCGTGGTGAAGCTCATGCCCGTCACCACGCCCAGCGGTCCCTTCGGCGTGACGGTCAACCCCGTCACTCCGCCCGTGCCCGAGCCGCCGCCGCTGCCGGTCGTGCCGAAGTTCAGGTACTTGGTGCCCGTGTTGTTGTCGATGGTGTTGGGCGGGCTCTCGTTGCCCGGCCAATCGGCCCCGGTCCCGGCCGCGTTGAACCCCACGACCGGATCGCCCGGCTTGGTGAGATCGACCAGACCGCCCTGGGCCGACACCGCCACCAGGAGCGTCGCCAGAAGGGATAGACCGATTGCCTTCGCGTTCATTTGCTTGCCTCTCTTCCGTATTCCGCCGTCACGCGGCGTCTTGACCTGAGTTCCCGCCCTGACTCCAATGGGGCAGGCCTGACTACAGTGTAAATCAGGCCTGAATTCCTGTCTATGGGGTTTTCCCTGAGGGCGCGTCCCTTCAGTTGCGGGGAGCCTTCTTCCCGCGGGGGTTCACCCCTTCGGTACCCTGGCCGGCTCGGTAGGGGCGGGCGAGGAGTTCGGCAGGTACGCCCCCATAGCCTGGAGGCGGCGCTGGAGCTCGCCGACCGCGACGCCGCGCGTGTCGCAGCCCTGGGCGGCGCAGATGGCCGCGGCCACGCCGATCGCCTGGCCCGTGATGAAGCAGCCGGGCATGACGCGGATGGAGCTCTGGATGTAGCGGTCGCTGCTGATGCATCGCCCGGCCACCAGCACGTTGGTCAGCTTCCGGGGCACCAGGCATCGGTAGGGGATGCCGTAGCTCTCGCCCTTGCGGTAACGGAGGTTGCGGAAGTCCTCGGCGTATCGCTTGTAGCTGTCCAGGCCGCTCTTGCCCGCGTGGATGTCGACGGAGTAGCTGTAGCGCCCGATCTCGTCGGGGAAGGTCGCGCGGGCCTTGAAGTCGTCGAGGTTCAGGCAGTAGTCGCCGCGGATGCGCCGGCTCTCGCGGCAGCCGAGTTGCGAGGCGGTGGCTACCAGCTCCATCTGCTCGAATCCCTTGAGGTACTGCTTGTAGTATCGCTCGTACTCGACCAGCGAGCGCCGGGCGTGCAGCAGGGCCTTGGTGATGGACCGCTCGTCGGTGGAGTCCAGGCCGAAGGTGTGGCCGATGTTTCCCCCGCCGACGCGCCGGCCCACGCGGAACATCCCGGGCAGGTGGCGGTCGTCGAGGCTGAGGACCTTGTCGCCGATCGCCTCGACCAGGCGGCTCTCGTCGCTCTTGCGTCCGCCCTTGTGGACGGCGTCCCAGTCGACGTCGGCCCAGAGGCTGCACAGCGTGCCGGCCATCATGAGCCCGTCCTTGTCGCCCTTGTCGAAGGGCGCCCCGGCCCAGGCGGCCAGGTCGCCGTCGCCGGTGCAGTCGAGGTACACCTTGGCCCGCGCGGCGAAAAGCCCCGTCTTGCCCGCCAGGATGACGGCGGACACCTTGCCCGCGTCGGCCTCCACGGCGACCAGGCCCGTGTGGAAGAGGAACTGGACCCTGGCCTCCAGGAGCATCTCGTCGTAGACGCGTTTGAGGACCTCGCTGCGGATGGTCACGTCGCTGCCGGGCCCGGTCCCGCCTGCCTGCTTGAGGCGCTTGTGGATGTCCGAGCCGACGCCGGCGGCCAGGAAGTTCACCCCGTCGCCGAAGGCCATGAACAGCGGGAGCATTCCGGCTGTGCCCATCCCGCCCAGGCAGGTGTTTCGCTCGGCCAGGAAGACGCTGGCGCCTTGTCGGGCGGCGGCGAGGGCGGCTGCGACGCCCGCGGGCCCGCCCCCTGCGACGAAGACGTCGGTCTCGTATCGCACGGGAATACCGCGTGAAAACGCCAGCTCTCCGACCTGCGCGGACGGTTTGACGGTGTCTTCGGCGGCTTTGGCGGATGCGGCGGCGCCCAGGCCGGCGGCGAGCGATCCGGCGAGGAAGTCTCGTCGTGTGGATGGCACAGTGCGGCTCCTTTCCGGCGCCCCTCCGAGGCCGATTGAATCCGGTTCCCTTGGGACGCAAGACAACGGGTGATTTCGCTCGGGCCGGCAGGGGCTCACGGTCCTGGTTCACTGAAGTGACGCAGGCCGTTTGGCACTGCGGCCCGCCGAACTACGGGCTCGCGGCTGCTAGTACTCCCGCCGCTTGCGCATGGGCGGGATGTTGGCCAGTTCGCGGTACTTGGCCACGGTCCGCCGGGCGATGTCGATGCCCTGCTTCTGGAGTTCCTGGGCCAGCTTCTCGTCGTTAAGGGGGTTGGACTTGTCCTCGTTGTCGATCAGTTCCTTGAGCTTGACCTTGACGGCGTCCCAGGACATGTCCTGTCCGGCGGCGGTGGTCGTCCCGCCGGAGAAGAACATCCTCAACGGGTAGATGCCGCGTGGGGTCTGGACGTACTTGCCCGCGACGGCCCGGCTGACGGTGGCCACGTGGACGCCGACCTTGTTGGCCACGTCGGCCATCGGCAGGGGTCGCAGGGCCTGCTCGCCCTCGTCGAGGAAGTCGCGCTGGACCTTGAAGACCTCCTCGGCGACCCGGCGGACGGTGTCGCGTCGCTGGAGGATGGCGTCGATGAGCCACTGGGCCGAGCGGATGTTGCGTTGGAGGAACTGGCGGGCGCCTCGTTCGGTGGCGCGGTTGCGGGACATCTTCCGGTAGGCCCGCGAGATGTGCAGGCGGGGCAGGTTGCCCTCGGGCATGTCCACGTGGACGCTGCCGTCGTCGCTGACGGTGATCGTGATGTCGGGCAGGACGATGGGGACCTCGCGGCCGCCGATGAGCCCGCCCGGGCGGGGGTTGAGGTGGGAGAGGTTCTCGATGGCCTTCTTGATCTCCTCGACGCTCCGCCCGGTCCGCCGGGCGATGTGGGGCAGGCGGTTGGCCTCCACGTCCTTCAGGTGTCGCAGGACGACCTCGGTCTCCAGCGTCACGTCCGCCCCGGCCCGGCCCTCGGCCTGGAGTTGGAGCAGCAGACACTCGCGAAGGTTGCGGGCGCCCACGCCGGTAGGTTCGAGCGTCTGCACGACGGCCAGCGCCTGCTGGAGGTCCTGGATCGGCGCGGGCGGGTCGACCTGGTTGCGCAGTTCGTCCAGAGGGGTGCGGAGATAGCCGTCGGCGTCGATGTTGTTGATGATCAGCACCCCCAGCGGGCGGAGGGGCTCGTCCATCTCGACGAACGTCCATTGCTCCTGGAGGTACTCGTTGAGCGACTGCGCGTGGGCGGGGGTGTTGGCCATCGCGTCCATCTTGCGGTCGCGCTCGCCGGAAGGCGGGGCGGCGCGGCGGGTCGGCTCGTCCACGAAATAGTCGCCCCCGTACTCGTCGCTGAACTCGGCCAGGCGTTCGAAGTCGCCCGATTCTTTCTCGGGGTCGACGACCATCGCCTGCTCGCCCCGCTCGCTCTCCGTCTCGCGGGGGGCGGGCTCGGCCTGCTCCAACTCGGGCGGCTCGTCCAGGGTCATTTCCAGGACGGGGTTGGACTGCATCTCCGTCTCGATCCGCTCCTGCAAGGCGAGCATGGGAAGCTGGAGGATCTCCATGGCCTGGATGATCCGCGGGGCCAGCTTCATCTGCTGCTCGAGCCGCAGGTGTTGTGATACGTCCATTCGCATGACGCACACATTATACAATCCGTTCGCGCGGAGGCCAGAACGGACCGGGAAAACCGCCCGCCTTCCGACTGGCAGGCACGGAACTTGCATAACCGACGGCAGAAACCAAGTCGTGACATCCTCGTCCCTCCTCCCTGTTCTCTCGCCCCTGTTCCCTATTCCCTGTTCCCTAGTCGCTGTCCGATTCGCTACAATCGTGGCCTATGAGTAGACATCGACTGCCTGCCTTGCTGCTGTCGGCCCTGGCGGTCCTGGGCGGTTGTCGGCGAGGCGAGGACCCGCCGATCAGCGCCTGGGTCGCCGGCGAGATGATAAATCTCACCGACCGCACGCCCGCCCGGAACGACGACCCGGTCTTTGACCGGGTGCGGAACACCGTGCGCCTGATCTCGGCCGCCAACGAGACGGTCAGCTTCCAACTCGTCGTCGACGCCGGCCAGACGCCCGTCGAGTCGCTGCGGGTGGAGTGCTCGGACCTCGCGGCCACCAACACCAAGATCCCCGCCGCCAACGTGCGGTTCTTCAAGGCCCTGGGCATCGAAGTCACCGACTATCCGCCCTGGTACCTGCGCCTGGTGGACGCCGTGCCCGGCCCGGCCCGGTTCTACGATCCGCTGGTTCCCTCCGACGCACCGGCCGGCGGTCAACCCTACAACCTGGCCGCCGCCGACCGGCTGGTGGTGTGGGTGGACCTGTACGTTCCCCGCGACGCAGCCGCCGACACGTACACCGGATCGCTGCGGCTGACGAGCGACACGCACCGGGAGTGGAGCGTCTCGCTGTCGCTGCGGGTGTACGACTTCGTCCTGCCGGACGCCCGCCCGCTGGCCGCGGTGGGGGGCTTCGACCACGGCGTGCTGATGTCCGCCATGATCCAGCGCGACGGCAAGGGCTTTCTGCCCTCGCGGATCGACCGCCAGAACCCCCTGGTCCGACAGGGGCTGGTCCTGATGCGCCACCTCATGCGCCAGGGCCACGACCACCGCCTGGACCTCTTCGACCGTCGCATCCGCCCCGACCTCAAGCGGGACACGTTCGGCAAGGTCCAGCTCGACTGGGAGGAATACGACGCGGTGGTCATGCCGTACCTCAACGGGACGGCCTTCGAGGATCGCATCGGCAGCCCCGCCTGGCCCATGCCCTTCTGCGAGGACTTTCCGCGGATCGAGGGCTACGGCGGTCTCCGCAGCGACCTGTACGCCTCGACCGCCTCCGAGGTCGTCACCCTTTGCCGCCAGCACTTCTCCAAGACGCTCCAGAATCGCGAGCAGACGTTCCTCTGGCCGTACCGCGGCCCGGCCGGGCCGGAGGGCTATGAGAAGTACGTTCAGTTGGCCCGCCTGGCCCGCGCGGTGGACGCCCAGACGCCGATCCTGAGTCAGCTCCCAGCCGATCCGCCCCCAGAGACGCTGTGGACGGCGCCGGAGGATTTCGCCCGCCTGACGGGCATCTATGCGGCGCCGGCGGAGTACTTTGACCCGCTCAGGGCCGACCGCCTGGCCCGTCCCGAGAACCCGCTGCTGGGCGCGTGGTTGGCCCCGGGCCAGCCCCCGTACCTGCCCAGCCTGGGCGTCATCGCCACCGCCGCCGACGTCCGGGCCATCCCCTGGTTCGCCATGAAGTACCGCTGCACGGGGCTGTTCCTCGACGAGGTGCTCCACTGGGAGGGGGACGTTTTCCGCACGGCCGCGGGGGCGGAGACCCGGCTGTTCTATCCGGGCACGCCCGCCGGCATCGAGGGCGTGCTGCCCTCGGTTCGCCTCAAGCGCCTGCGCCGCGGGCTCCAGGACATCACCTACCTCTGGCTGCTCCGTCAGCGCCAGCGCAATGCGGTGGCCGACAGCATCATCGACGCCATGACCCGCTACGCGGGCCTGGCGGCCGTCGGCGACAATTACCTCGACCCGCGGCTCAACGGCTGGGTCCAGGACGCTCGCGCGTGGGACCTGGCCAGGCGGCTGCTGGTGGAGGAGGTGCAGGACGCCATCCGTCCCTCGCTGGCCAGCAACAACCGCCTGCTGGCCGAGCGGCTGGCCTGGCGCTCGCTGGACGACGCCACGCGCTCCATCCACGTCGAGCAGGTGCGGGCCCGCGTGCGACCGGTCGCGGGCGAGAAGCTCGAGGCCACCATCCTGCTGGACCTGTACAACCAGTACTCCCGGGCGGTCGATCTGCTGGCCAAGGCGGATTCGCTGCCGCCCGGCTGGAAGGGCGGGCCCGGCGAGGCCCGCGTGGCGCCCTTCGGCCCGGCCAGCCGAAAGACGGTCACGCTCAAGGCGGTCGGCGATTACGTGCCCGCCGGCGGGACCGGCAAGATGTCCGTGCCCGTCAGCCTGGTGGTGGACAAGAGCCGGCGCATCGAGGTGGACGCCGTCGTGCCGTTCCTGGTGGCAGGGCAGGTCGCCAAGGCCCCCAGGATCGACGGGGAGTTGAAAGACTGGCCGATGAAGGTGGGCAACACCGCGGGCGACTTCAAGCTGATCGGGCGGCGCGGCGAGAGCGGCAAAGGGCTGGCCGAGCGACAGACCCTGGCGTTCGTCCTGTACGACGACAAGAACCTCTACGTCGCCTTCCGCTGCAGCGAGCCGCGACTGGAGGGCCTGGTCGCCAAGCCCAACAATCTCGTGCATTACGAGCAGTTGATGGCCTGCGGCGAGGACCTGGTGGAGATCATCCTGGACCCGGGCCTGCGGGCCAAGGGCCCCGAGGACCTCTACCACATTGCCGTCAAGCCCAACGGCGTGCTGCTGACCGAACGCGGCGTGCAGACGAGTCCGCCGCTGGGGCGGGCCGGGCCGTGGTCCGTGTCGGCCGCCGTCGCCGTCGCCCGCCAGGCGGACGTGTGGATCGTCGAGCTGGCCATCCCGCTGGAGGCGTTCGGCGCGGCGGGCAAGGAGCGCTTCTGGGGCGTCAACTTCACCCGGTTCGCCACCCAGGGCAGCGAGGCGTCGAGCTGGTCCCAGGCCCCGCGATACTTCTACGACCCGCGGAACCTGGCCACCATGTTCCTGGCCCCGGTCAAATGATTCCCTGGAATCCGCCCTTCAAATGTGCTTGAATCTGTGACCCGTGGAAACTGACGTCATCTGACTCTTTTCAGCCTGCGTTTGCGGAGAACAAGAATGGGCAACAAAACCGGATGGATCGCGGCGGGAATCCTCGTGGTCGCGGTTCTGATCATCGTGCTGTGGATCGTGCTGTTCCCCTCGGTCTCCAAGCCCACCCGCGAGATGAGCCTGAGCGTCAACCGCGAATACCAGGACGTGGGCGTCTCCCTGCGCGAGGTGCTCGGCGGCGAGCCGACCGGCGGGGGTAACGCCGCCGACGACTACCAGCAGGCGGCTGTCCTGGTCCCGCAGATCCTCCAGATCATGGAGAACCGCCCCGAGGGCAGCACGGCCATGCCCGCAGCCGCCCTGGAGGTCATGAAGAAGATCGACGCGAGCGTGGCCGCCGGCGCGGCCAAGAAGGACTGCAAGTACCTCTTCGTCCACACCGCCAAGCGGTTCGAGGTCTCACCCCGCCTGCCCGAGCTGGACCTGCTCTTCCAGGTCGCCGGCGCGATGGACATGCTGGCCCAGCACCTGGCTGAGCAGAAGCAGCTCGACGCCGCCTGGAGCGTCTACGAGCGACTGCTGGTGATGGGCCGCCACCTCAGCGACGAGCGCAGCCACCCGCAGGTGGTGCACGCCGGACTGGGCGCCCAGAGGGTCGCACTGCACGGCTTCACCGACCTGCGACGCCGACAGATTCAGAAGGACGCCAAGACCGTCGACGCGATCAACCGCTACGCGGCCGGGCTGTTCAGCCTGGAGAAGATCTACGGCGACAAGCTGCCCATCATCTGGAAGGTCCGCCCCGACCCGGGCAACGTCTTCTGGGTCATCGACAACGACCCCGACCGCGCCTGGCGGGTGCAGGCCCTGCTGACGCTCGGCATCGTCAAATTCACCGCGCGCTCGCGCGGCGACCGGAACTACGTCGAGAAGCTCCTGGTCCGCTGCTCGGGCGACGCCGACCCGTTCATCAAGGCCGCCGCCGAGGCCGCCCGGGCCTTCACCCGCGACGACCTGGCCAGCGTGGCCACGAAATAAGCCCCCTGGGGACGATGCCTATGCGATGGGACCGGGCCATCCTCACGGCGTCCGTCCGGGCCGATCCACTGCCGCTGACCGCCACGCCCGGCGACCTGCTGGAGGCCCTGGCCGCCGCGGAGGAAGGCGTCCTGCTGGAGTCGTCCGCCCTGCACGAAGATTACGGGCGATACAGCCTCCTGGCCTGCTGCCCGCTGGACGTGCTGACGCTCGGCGGCGACGGCGTGCTCCGCGGGCGCGACGGGCGGGGCCTCAACGACGGGCACTTCCGCTCCATCTGGAAGCCGCTGGAGGAGGCGTTCGCCGCCGTCCGCCTGACTGGCGACGTGGCATGGGCGTCTCGCCCATGCGTCGCAGGGCCGTCTCGGCCCTGCGCCCAGGAGCGGGACGCTCGTGGGACCCACGGGCAAGCCCGCGGGGCCCCTGACGGGGATGCCCGTGCCACGCCCTACCTGCCCGGGTGGATCGGCTACGTGGGCTACGAGGTGGGCCGCCACGCGGAGAAGCTGCCTGGCCGCGCCCCGCGCGACACGGTCTTGCCCGATCTTCGCCTGGCCTTCTACGACGCCGTCCTGCTCTACGACGCGCTCGAGCGAACCTGGACGCTGGTGGAACTGGCGTTCGAGGACCCGCCCCCCGGCGCGGGGCGAGGGGCGGCTGCCCTGCGCCGCATGACAGTGGCCGCTTGCGACCAACCCGCGCCGCCCCCCGGGCCGACCGACTCCGCCGACGCCGCCTGCCGCCAGGCCGCCCCAGCGGCTGCCAACTTCACCCCCGCCGACTACCGCCGGGCTGTCGCACGCTGCGTGGAGTACATCGCGGCCGGCGACATCTTCCAGGTCAATCTCTCCCAGCGTTTCGAGGTCGCCGACGCCCCGCCCCCGCTGGAGATCTACCGCAGCCTTCGGCGTCGCAACCCGGCCTGGCACGCCGCCTACCTGGCCTTTGCCGGCGGCGAGGGGCAGAGGCTGGCGGTGCTGTCCAGCTCGCCCGAGCTGTTCCTTCGCGTCCGCGGGCGCCACGTGCTGACCCGCCCGATCAAGGGCACGCGCCGGCGAACGGGCGATGAGCAGGCCGACCAGGCCGCCCGGCGCGACCTGCTGACCAGCGCCAAGGACAACGCCGAATTGGCGATGATCATCGACCTGCTGCGCAACGATCTGGGCAGAGTCTGCCGCTTCGGCAGCGTCCGCGTCAGCGAGCCGCGACGCCTCGAGACGCACCCCACCGTGTTCCATCTTGTGGGATCGGTCGAGGGCGAGCTGTGCGACGACGTCGGCCCGGCCCGCCTGCTGCGGGCGACCTTCCCGGGCGGTTCGATCACCGGCGCCCCGAAGATCCGGGCCATGGAGATCATCGACGAGCTCGAGCCGCAGGCGCGCGGCGTCTACACCGGCTGCATCGGCATCGTCTGCGTGGACGGCTCGTGCGAATGGAACATCGCCATCCGCACCGTCGTCTACCAGGACGCCCGGGCCCTGGTCCAGGCGGGCGGGGGGATCCTGGCCGACTCGGACCCCCAGGGCGAGTACAATGAAACCCTTGATAAGGCCCGGGCCGTGCTGGAGGCGATCCAGCAGGCCCGCCAGAGAGATTGAATTGCGGATTGCGGATTGACTATTGGCAGAGTTGCGGAACCGTGAGAGATATGTTCCCATGACTCTCATAGCTCCCACGACTCCCAGGCTCCGCCGCTGACAGCAGACAACTGATAGCAGAACGCCTATGAAGACCTATCCCGTGATGCTCAACGTCGAAGGCAGGCTGGCCGTCGTGGTCGGCGGCGGGCCGGTGGGCCTGCGCAAGGTCCATTCGCTGCTCCAGGCGGCGGCTCGCGTCCGGCTGGTGGCCCCGCGCCTGGACGGGGACGATCCCGAGGGGGCCGAGGTGATCCACGCGCCGTACGACGCGAGCCATCTTGACGGTGCGTTCATCGTCTTCGCCTGCACCGACGATCGCGAACTGAACTCGCGGATCGCCCGCGACGCCCGCTCGGCCGGGGCGTGGGTGAACGCCGCCGACCAGCCGGAAGACTGTGACTTCTTCGTGCCCGCGGTGGTCAGCCAGGGGCCCGTCCAGATCGCCATCGGCACGGGCGGGTCCTCGCCCGCGCTGGCCGCCTCGCTCAAGGACAGTATCGCGTCGGCCCTGCCCGAGGGCGTCGGCGCTTACGCCCAGGCCCTGGCCGACCTGCGCGAGCGCCTCCAGGCGACGGTAACCGACACCCGCCTGCGATGCAGCGTTTTGCGCCGCCTGGTCGAGCAGGACGGCTACGAGACGTTCCGCTCCGGCGGCGCGGCGGCCCTGTCCCGACTGGCCGACAAGCTGCTCAAGGAACAGGGGGCCTCCGGTAGCGGCCAGGGTTGATCCGGGACTGCCTTTGGGCCTGGGGTTTCGCCCGCGGCTGGTCCTGCAATTCCGTTGACCCCCTCCGGTCATCGATCTACGATATCTCCATTGTCCGTCTCACCAACAGGGACCGCCTGTCGGGGGGATCTCCGCCTCGCCAGGCGCTTTAGAGGGTAGAACCATGACTCGTACCGTTTGGCTGGCTGCCGCGGGAGTCGTTCTCTTCTCGTTCGCCTCCGCCACCCTCGCCGACGCCGAAAGCGACTACAAGCTCCTCTTCGGCCAGGACGAAGCCAAGGTCCTGGCCCGGCGCAATCCCAAGGAGATCGCCGCCTTCGCGGCCAAGCTGCTCAGCGCCGCCAAGACCGTGAGCGAGCAGAAGCCGCTTCAGAACCTGCTGCTGGACAAAGCCTACGACCTGGCCATGCGCGACGCCGGCGGCTATGACACCGCCATCGAGGCGGCCAAGCTCCAGATGGAGGCTGACCCCGCCAAGAAGGCCGACGCCCGCGAGCGGCTGGCCAAGGTGCTCCAGCTCCGCTTCGCCCGCAGCAGAGGCGACGAGCGCAAAGCGCACGGGGAGGAACTGGTGGGCCTGCTGATAAGCGGGGCGGACGAGCTGGCCGCCGCAGGTAAACCGACCGAAGCCGCCGACGCCTACCGCCAGGCGCTGTCCGTCGCCACGGCTGCCCGCTCGGACCGCACCAAGGAGATCATGGACAAGGTCCGGGCGATCAACGACGCCGTCCAGGCCGAGAAGAAGCTGGCTGCACTCAAAGCGAGTCTGGCCGCCGATCCGAAGAACGTGACCGCCCGCACCACGCTCATCCTCATCTATCTGGGCGAGCGGGACGACCCCGCCGAGGCGGCCAAGCTCGTCACCGCCGACCTCGATGAGCGGATGCGCACGTACCTCCCGCTGGCTGCCAAACCGGTAGCCGACCTCGACGAGATCGCCTGCCTGGAGTTGGCCAACTGGTACGCCGACCTGGCCGACAAGGCCTCCGCGGCCGGCAAGGGCATCCTCCTCGGGCGGGCCAAGGAAGCAGCCGAACGGTTCCTGGAACTCCACACCGCCCAGGACGTGACGCGCCTCAAGGGCAAGATGCTGCTGGACAAGGTGGCCAAGGGTGCGGCGGAGGTAGACCCGCGAACCGGTGCAGGTCTGCCGAAGGCGCTGAGGCTGACTTTGGGCAGGGGCGTTACGATGAAGCTGGTCCTGATCCCCGCGGGTAAGTTCATGATGGGAAGCCCGGACAACGAAGCAGGCCGAGCTGCCGATGAAGGCCCACAGCGAGAGGTGACCATTAGCAAGCCCTTCTACATGGGTGCCTTCGAGGTCACGCAGACGCAGTATGAAGCCATCATGGGCGTCAACCCCAGCAGCTTCAAGACGTTCGACCGGCCTGTCGAGAACATCGCCTGGACCGATGCGGCCGAGTTCTGTCGTAAGGCTACTGCCCGGACGCGACGCGCGGTTCGCCTTCCCACCGCGGCGGAATGGGAGTATGCCTGCCGGGCGGGGAAGGCGAAC
>Ga0116148_1003276_pt1 | contig 15059 bp, 8 predicted proteins | sample AD_UKC055_MetaG_FD_89786 | JGI IMG/M metagenome (GOLD analysis project Ga0116148, IMG submission 89786) | Active sludge microbial communities of municipal wastewater-treating anaerobic digesters from USA - AD_UKC055_MetaG | ecosystem: Engineered > Bioreactor > Anaerobic > Digestate | place: USA... | reverse complement strand
CCGGCGCGCGCCGCTTCCACCGCAGCGTTCAGCGCCAGGAGGTTGGTCTGGAAGGCTATTTCGTTTATCACGGATATGATGTCGCCGATCTTCTTGCTGTACTGGCTCACGTCGTTTATCGCGTTGACGGCGTCGGCCACGACCCTTCCGCCGTCCTCCGCCATGCGGGAGGACTCCACCGCTTTCTTGTTGGCGGTAATCGCGTTATCGACGTTCTGCTTGATGCTCGCGGTCGCTTCTTCTATCGTGGAGGCCACTTCTTCCAGCGAAGACGCCTGTTCGCTCGTCCGCTGGGACAGGTTCTCGTTCCCGCCCGCGATCTCCTGCACCGCCTGGCCAAGGTTCTGCGACGCCGCGATGATCTCGGCGATGACCTGCTCGAACTGCTGCATGCTGTCGTTCATGGCCTTGGATATTTCGCCGATTTCATCCTGGCGGTTCACGCCGTTATAGCGAACGGCAAGGTTCCCCAGGGACATGGAGGACATGATGTCCTTGCACTCGTCCAGCGGCGAAAGACGGCGCGCTATGAAGGTGTATATGAACACGGCGCTGGCAATGATGGCGGCAACTGCGATAATGAACATGATGAACGCCATGGAGCGGGCCTGCTCGTTGATATCGGACATGTACATGGTGGTTGCCACTATAAAATTATACTTGTCATTCCTGTTGAATGTAAGGAACTTATCCATGCCTTCCCACTCGTAATAGACAGTAGAACCGCTGGCGGAAGACATCATCTGCTGGCCCCAATCGTATTTATTGACATCAAGTTGAAAGATGTATTTGGCCTCAGGATGGGCGATCGTCATGCCCGACTTATTCGTGATAAACGGGTACCCCGTTTTACCTATCTTGACTTCCTTGACGAGCCTCTGCGAAAACCGGCCCACGTCTACCGAGAAGCCAACGATGCCGATGACCTTGTTGCCGGCCATGATCGGTGCGGTAATGAGGATTACCGCGAGACCGGAAGCGGGAGACTTGCCGATATCGCTTACATGGACTTCCCCCTTGAGTGCGGCTTTTGCATTATTTACATACGATGGGATTTCCCCCCAGCGCAATCCCTCGGCCTTGGTGGAACCGGAGGCCATAACCATGGAGTTTGATTCAGCCGTCGCGAAGAAAAGATCCTCGTAGATGCCTTTTTCCTTGTAGAAGTTCACAAGCAGCGGGCGAACCTCCATATACTTTCCTTTCGCCACGGCGTCGACAACAAGGGGATTCCCGGCAAAATACTTCGCGTTCGCGATCTCCGTTTCATAATAATCGACCATGTTACGCTCGATTTCATTATTGAAGTTCGTAACCTGGTTCATATACGAATTCTCGATCCCGTTGTATGCCAGGTTGTAGGAGGTTACAACAAGAACGACCGTGAGCGTCACGATCACAATCACAACAATCAGTGAAAGGATGACCTTCAGGCTTTTAAAAGATAATTTTTTCATCGTTCACCTCTTCTTTATTTGTTAATGATAGACGCATGTAAAAGCGTCCGTATATTGTTTACTGCGCATGAAATGATACACGATAGCCATCCTTTCACCCGCATGCCATGTCCCGTACCGTCCGCAGCGCCCGCTCCATGTCCAGCGACTTGTCGAAAAAATAGTCCGCTCCCATTCCCCGGCATATATCCCGGTAGTGCGGGAACGTGTAGTTGGTCAGCACCAGCACCCGCGCGTCGATCCCCTCACTGCGCAATCTTTTAAGGACCTCGAACCCGTTCCCGCCTTTAAGCACGATATCGAGAATGATAACATCCGGTTTCTGCTCCTTGATCGCATTGATCGCATCGTCCGGGGTGAGAGCCATACCGCATATCTGAACACAGGGGATACGGCCAAGCTCATCCTGAAGAATCCCCTGGGTCACAGCTGAGTCCTCGACGACAAATATTTTCATTTTTGAATATTCCGTAATATCAAGGTCTGGCGATCGCGGCGCCTCTTCCACGATCCACGGGTTGAATATACCCCGGCAGGCCGGGGTACGCAATCGGGACAGGCACCAATTATGTCGTAAGAAACGGGAAAATTCCCGGCAGGGTTCTTCCTACATCGGGAATAAGGGGTGTACTTACATTTAATACAATCTTTAGGGGGTTGAGATAGGGGTTCAGACAGACATAGATTAAGCTGCAGGGTTATGCCCGGGAGTTATCGCCCCGGAGCCATTCCTTGGCATACTGGTTCAGATCAATCGTTCCGTCCAGGCCGAGCTTTTTCCTGATATGCTCGCGGTGGGCCTCCACGGTCTTGATGCTGATGTTGAGCTTCCTGGCAATCTGGGCGCTCCGGAGCTCCTGCCCGATAAGCTGCAATATTTCGAGCTCCCTGTCGGTGAGGCTCTGGATCGGAATAGTGTCCCCGCCGGGGGCCGCCGCCGCGGCCAGGCGGCCGACAATCCGGGTCAGTATCGCGTCGCTGAAGTAAATGCTGCCGGAGAGTACCTTGCGGAGCGCACCGATCAGCGTTTCGGGCGGCTGGTCCTTCATCACGTATCCTTTCGCGCCGGCCCGCAGCGCCCTTTCGGCGAACACCGACTCATCGTGCATGGAATACACCAGCGTGGGGAGGCCGGGATAGCGCGCCGTGATGGCCTTGATGAGCTCGATCCCGCTTGAGCTTTTCAGCGAGATGTCCACGATGACCGCATGGGGGTCCGTCTCGGCTATGAGCTTCATGGCCGCGTTGGCGTCGTTGGCCACGCCGCAGGCCGCGAGGCCTTCTTCGTCGTCTATCATCTGTACGAGCCCCTTGCAGATGAGGGGATGGTCGTCGACCACCAGCACGCGCCTGACCTCGCCGCGTTCGTCTTTACCGGACATACACGCTCACTCCACCTTCTTTGTCATATACGCCGGCAAGGTGCAGGTAATGACTGTCCCGCTGCCGGTGTCACGACGGATATCAAACGTACCGTGGATCGATTCCATCCGGTACGCCATTATCTTAAGTCCCAAACCGGCGCTCTCCCCCGTTTGCGGGGGAAGTCCGGCCCCATCATCCTTGATTATCAGGTTTACCCGGTCCGCGTCGGTTGTCAATTTAATTAATATGTTGCGCGCATTCCCATGCCGTATGGCATTGTTTACGGCCTCACGGGTCACGTAATAGATCTGGGTCGAGGTATTGAGGTTCGTGATCAGGAGGTCCCGGTCCTGATCGAAGATACAGGTGATGCCGAAGGTCTTCTCGATATTGGACGCGAAGTCGGCCAGGGTATACGTGATCTCATTTTCCACGAGGTTCGGGGGATAGAGCTCGCGCGACAGGGTGCGAACCAGGGTGATGACACGATAGACCTGGCGTGTCACCTCTTCCGAGCGCGCCGCCTCGTCCAGCCCGAGCTCCTTGAGCCGCCGGGTGAGAGAATTGCTCAGGAAGGCGACGCCGGTAAGGTCCTGTCCCAGGCCGTCGTGCAGGTTCTGCCCGAGCCGCTGCTGCTCAACGTCCACGATGCTGATGATCTGGTCTTGAAGGCGCCTGCGCTCCGTAACGTCCCGCAGGGTGGCGTGCAGCAGCATCCTTCCCTCGATGAAGATGGCGGTGAGAACGACCTCGCCGTAGAAAAGACTGCCGTCGAGCCGCTTGTATTGCCATTCGAACCTGGAGCTTTTTTCACGCAGAACGCGCTGAATGATCCGGTCCGCCTTGCTGGCCGATGTTTCACCGTCGGGCTGGACTTCCGGCCAGAAGGTATCGATGGCATGGCCAATAAGCTGGTCGCCGTTGGAACATCCCATGATCATGAGGGCGGCCTCGTTGCAGTCGATCGCCTTCCAGTCATCCATGAGTACCTGCGCATCGCCCGAATCCGCGAACAGGCTGTGGAACCGGGCCTCGCTCTCGCGAAGTGCCGTTTCCATGCGCCGTATTTCGGTTATGTCGACGATGACCCCTCTGACCCCGGTCCGTTTGCCATCGGCTACTTTCGCCCGGTTGTACATGATTACCGGCAGTCTCGTGCCATCCTTCCGTATCAGGGTGTATTCGCCGGAGCCGCCTGTCGCGCCCTTGATTACTGCGATAAAATTATCGCGGCACCTGACGCGGTCCTCGGGCACGAAAAAATCAAGCACGTTGAACCTGCCGGTTTCCTCAATCGTGTATCCGAGGAGAGGGAAAACGGCCCGGTTAATATAGTTCAGGGCGCCCCTCCGGTCTACTTCGAATATTATCTCCGGCATGAAGTCGGCCAGCTCGCGGTACTTTTTCTCGCTCTTCACCAGCTCTTGTTCAGCTTTCTTGCGGCTGCTGATATCACGCACTAGTGCCCAGTACCCGGCAGGTTCCCCGTCCGGCCTCTTTTTGAGATATGCCTGCAGCTCAACGGGAAACTTCGTGCCGTCTTTCCGGAGCAGCTCTTTTTCGTAGATGTCCGAATACCCGCGGACAAAGACCTGCTCTTTCAGGAGCTTCATTTCCATTTCATGATCCGGTTTCGGGCTTATATCCCTGAGCGTCATGCGTCTCATTTCTTCGGCGCTGTATCCGACCATGTCGAGATACCGGTTGTTGCATTCGATAAAATTGCCGTCCAGGTCCACCTCCGCCGAGCCGTCGCGCAGATTTTCATACAGCTCGCGGTACCTCTGCTCGGACCGCACGACCTCCTGCTCAGCGTTTTTACGCTCTGTGATGTCGATCATGATTCCCTGGTAACCGGTGACACCTCCAGCCGGATTGCGCTCTATAACCGTCCTGTCGTCCACCCATTTGATCCCGCCTTCCCTTGTCATAATGCGGTATTCCTGAATGAAGCTGTCCGCGCCCGACTCCGAATGTGCCGTTACTTCGCGTGATACCCGCTCCCGGTCAGCGGGATGGATTAAAAATAAAAATGGGACCGCACCGGACATCAGCTCTTCCGGGACGTAGCCAAACTGCACCACGTTGTTCGTCACGAACTCTACCGGCCAGCCCTCGGCCGCCTTCCACCTGAACAGGACGACCGGGCTGTTCTCGACCACGTGGTTCGTCTGCCGGAGCGCCTCCACAGCCCGCCTCCGCTCGGTAATGTCCGTCCCGATGCAGAGAACTTCCGCGACATGGTCTTCGTCTTTCTCTATAACTTTATTTGACCACGAAACCCAGACGCGTTCCCCGTTTTTCTTCATGTTTTCATTTTCGTTGTACCGGTAGCGATCCGGATCGCCGGCGATTCCCTTTATCATTCTGGCAAGGTCCGTTCCGGAGGAGTCCACCTCCGGAACGATGGTCCCGATCACGCTCCTCCCGATGATCTCGTCCCGGTCAAACCCGAAAAAGGTCTCGGCAAATTCATTGAAAAACGTAACAATACCCTGTTCGTCCATCCTGAGAATGATGCTGTTCGCGTTTTCCACCAGTTCCCTGTATCTTCGCTCGCTGTCCTGCAAGGCATTTTCCGCAAATTTGCGGTCAGTGATGTCCTGCAGGGTTTCCACTGCGCCGATTATATCCCCCTTCGTGTTCCGGAGCAAAGCCGAAGTGAAATGTATCCATCTGCCGTTGACGCCCAGGTTCGGAAAAAAGTCTATGCAGTCATAGGCCCCCGGTATTTGCGCCGATTCACTGCAGATACCCGGGTACCACTTAGTAATTCCCGCCGCCGTATCTTTATCTATTAACAGGTCGGCCATGCAGGGCCTCTCCAGGTCATAGAAGGCCTTCCAGTGATCCCTCGTACCCACAATGGAGGATGCCTTGAATCCGCTGATATTTTCGGCTGCCCTGTTCCAGTAGAGTACACGGTGATCGGTGCCGATGATGAACTGTGGTATTGGCGAGCCCTGCACAATGGCCACCAGTTTCTGCTCGCTCTCCTTAAGCTCATCGTCCAGGATCTTCCGCTTGGTGATGTCGGCCGTGAATCCCTCGATGAGGATATCACCCGTATCGTCGGACTCTGCGACCCGGGCGTTCATGCTGAGCCACACGCTCCTGCCGTCGGCTGTACGCGCCTCGTACTCGAAGCCTACAACGCTTCCCTGTTCACGCAGGAGCCGGAGGAATTCATCCCGCCGCTCTGCGCTTGCGTAGAGCTGGGAGCCCAGGTCCGAATAATGCGCCACCGCCTCTTCGGGTGTGTTGAGCCCAAGCATCCGCGCCATTGCGCTATTGGTGGCCAGGGCCTGTCCCTTCGAATTCGTGGTGAAGATGCCGATGGGCGCGTTCTCATACAGGAGCCGGTAGCGCTGCTCGCTCGACGCAACGGCCTGCTCCGCGTTCTTCCGCTCGGTGACGTCCCGGGCGAGCGTGACCAGCCGAAAATCAGGAGACGTCGCATCGCCCCTGGACGCGATGGAAAGCTCGAACCACCGGGTCCCTCCGCGCATGGGAAGCGCATAGACCGCCCCGCGGTGCCGGCCGGTCCGTGCCGCCTCGTCGAGGGCAGCACCGATGATACGGCCGGCTTCCTCCGGCAGTACCTCTCTCACTTTTTTCCCCAGGAACATCTCGGGCTGCACGTAAAGCAGATCGTTCTCCGGGGCGCGAAAGTCATGGATGCACCCTTCGGCGTCGACTTCGAACATGATATCGGGCAGGGCATTGAAGGTGGCGGTAAGCCGTTCATGCGAATTCCGCAGTTCAACTTCCGCCCACTTGCGAAGCGTGATGTCGGACATGACTCCCTGAAGGCCGGCCGGAACTCCGTTCTCGTAATACGGCCTGCTCGACGAGCGGACCCACCGTACCTGCCCGGATTCTGTCTTTATGCGGTATTCACTGGGGAAAAGTGTCCCGGCAAGGACGTCGCCGAACTCCCCGATTATTTTCTCCCGGTCTTCCTCGAAAATATTATCTATAAAGTTTCGGCCCTCGAGATCCCCCGGGTTATACCCGAACAGCTGCCTGACGGCCCCGCTGACGAAGAGGATTGTGCCGTCTTTCCGCACTTTGTATATGACATCGTTGATCTGCTCAACCATATCACGGTACTTCTCTTCGCTTTCCCGCAGCAGCCGCTCGGTCTGCTTGCGTTCCTCGATCTCACGCTCCAGCCGCGCATGGGCCTGCTCGATTCGCCGCTCCATCTCGTGCCGGTGCAGGGCCATGTCGATCGCGATGCAGATCTAGGCCAGGCGGTATGGCTTGAGGATGTACCCGTAGGGTACCGTTTCTTTTGCGCGGTCTACGAGTGTTTCATTCGAATAGGCCGTCAGGTATATGAACGGGAGGCCGTATTCTGACCTGATCCGCGCGGCTATCTCGATACCGTCCATGCCGCCCGGCAGATCTATGTCAAGGACTACCAGGTCCGGACGCTCATCCCGGATCGCGTCAAGGCCTTCCTGTCCGCTCAGGGCGATTCGCGCGCCAGTAATTCCCGACCTGGCAAGGTCATTCGCGAGCCCGGTCGCGATGAGTACATCATCTTCGACAATGAGAATCCGTGGCATGTTCATTGCCCACCTGCCTTTTCCTCGGAATGCGGTATATGGATGATATACCGGTTGCCCGGTGCGCGGTCAATCTTCATGGTCGCACGCATCTGGCGTACCCATCCCCTGACCAGCGTGAAGCCCATTGAGCCGCCCTCTTCCTCGCTGATCTCAACAGGAAGACCGGTCCCGTTATCGCCGATCGCCAGGTCGATACCGCCGTCCGCCCTCTTGAGCATTTCAATCATTATGATCCCCCGGCTCATACCGGAGAATGCATGCTTGACAATATTCAGTACCAGCTCATGCACGAGCAGTCCGCACGGTATGGCCTGGCGGAGCCCGAGCCTGATTTCGCTTATCCTGATCTGGTGGGTTATCCAGTCGGGGGAAGTACTGTAGGCGCGGAATATTTCGTTCACCAGCTCCCTGATGTATGGTCCCATGTCAATTGCGGTGAAATCCCCGCTCCGGTAGAGCATTTCATGGATGAGGGCCATGGAATACACTTTACCCTGGATATCATGAAATACTTCCCGCGACCGATCGTCGCGTATCCTTTCCTCGTTGATGTTGAACAGGCTAATGACAGACTGGAGGTTGTTCTTTACCCGGTGGTGCACTTCAGCGAGGAGGACGTCCTTTTCGTGGAGGGAACGGAACAGACGCTCCTCCGCCTCCTTCCGCTCGGTGATATCCCGGTAATTAACCACGATAGCGCGAACCAGCGGGTCATTGAGCAGGTTGGTCCTGACACCTTCAACCCAGCGCGTTGACCCGTCTTTATGAACGAACAGCGCTGTGTAATGCATCACGGCCCCGAATTTAACGGCAAACGCGCGCAGACCGTCCGCCAGGTTCTGCCGTTCTTCCGGGACCACGAACTCAGTCACGTTCCTGCCCAGACGGTCATCGATCCGATAACCCAGAATACGCATGATCGATGGAGAATCGTAGATAATGGTCCCATCCGCCGTTATCATGGTGACTGCATCGTAGCTGTTCTCGATAACGGCACGGAACATCTGGTCGCTCTTTTTTTTCGCTTCCTCGGCCAGGACCCTGCCGGTAACATCGATGCAAATCCCCATCATCCTGACCGGCTTCCCGGACTCATCATACACACCTTTGCCGAAGGCGTTGATCCAGCGTGTTTCTCCGTCCGGCCATACAACCCGGTATTCGTTGAACAGATCGCTTCGGTCCAACAGTGCCTGTTCGATCTTCTTCCCGGCTTTTTCCCTGTCATCGGGGTGAAGCGCCCTCTCCCATGTCTCAAGGGAGGCTGCCACGGTTCCCGCCTCGAGCCCGAACAGCTCGAACATCCGCGGCGACCATTCGATTTGTCCGGTGTGGAGGTCCCAGTCCCATGAGCCTGCGCCTGCAGCTTCCTGGGTCAACCGGAGGCGTTCGCTCATCGACCGCAGGGCGTCCTCTGCGCGCCTGCGATCCGTGATGTCCTCACCGGAGCTGAGAGTGCCGGTTATGCGCCCCGCATCGTCCCGGAGCACTATATTGTGCCACGCGATCAGGCGCTCCCCATCCCTTTTAGATATGACCCTGTTCTCGACGTAATTCTGCGGCTCGACATTGCCCGCCATGAGCTCGCGCAACACCCCCCTGACGAATTCCCTCTCCCTTTCAGGAATGGCGACATCGAACCAGTTTTTGCCCGTGATGTCCTCCTCCTCGCAGCAGAGCACCTCGCAGGCTTTTTTATTGGCCAGGCGGATAGTGCCATCGGCGTCGATCAGGACCATCATTACCCCGGCAATATCAAAATATTGCTGCGCCCTGTCGCGCTCGTGTTTGAGCTCATCATCGGCAAGTTTCCAGTCCGTGATATCCAGCTCGATTCCGTCCCAGACCAGGTGCCCGTTCTCCAGCCGACGCGGCGCCGAGGCGAAGTATCGCCACCGTACTTCACCGGATGGGAGCCGTACGCGCACCTCGGCCCTGAAGCTTGTCATGGCGGCAATTGCGGCGCGCTCGCGCACTTCCAGTATCGGGCGGTCTTCCCCGAGAATCTGGCCGTATACCGCCTGCGCATCGTTCAGCGCGTCCACCATGGTTATGCCGTGAAGGGGCTCCACCCCGGCGCTGATATACGTGAACCTGCGCTCCCGGCCGTCCACGCCCGTGTCTATCTGATACACCAGGCCTTCGGGAAGGTTGTCGGAGAGCATGCTCAGGCGTATACTGCTTTCGCGCAGGCGCTCCTCGGCCTGCACGCGCTCCGTGATGTCCGCGACCATTGCGATCTGCGCCCGCCTGCCGCCATACCGGATCAGGGCGGTTGCGACATCCGTCCATATTATATCGCCGTTTTTCCGGATGAACCGGTACCGGTATCCCGCAGGCGGCTCCCTGCCTTCCTGCCGATCGCTGAACCGCCTGAAGGCATTCTCCCGGTCATCGGGATGGATTATTGCGAGGAGGCCCGGCATCTTCATGCCCAGGAGCTCTTCAACAGAGTAGCCCAGCATGTCCGCCATGGACCGGTTGACAAGTATCAGGCCGTTCATGTCGCCGACAACGACGCCGAGGATTGAATTCTCTATGATGGCCCGGTAGCGGTCCTCGCTTTCGCGCAGGTCCTCCTCGGCGCGGATACGCACGAGCGCCGCGCCGATCTGATAGGCGATGGCCTCGAAACCGGAGATGAAGGTCGCGGGTATGCGATCGACGGTTCGCGATGCGAGATTAAAGGACGCGATAACAACCCCATGATGCGTGATCGGCACGATACAGACAGAACGCAGCCCCTCCCTGACGAACACCGGGTCCAGCAGGGCGCGAATCCGGGCGCGGGTATTATGATAGCATTTCCCGGAACGGATGGCATCAGCGTACTTCGAGTCCGCTTCGAACCGGGCATTCCCGCGTACAAACTCTTCGCCAAGCCCCTGGTGAGCGACGAGATCAAACGCCCCCGTCTGCCGATCGGCAAGATAAATGCCGCCTCCGTCGATGCTCTCGAAGCTGAGAACGGCTTCGAGGACGCGCGCCATCGTCTCCCTGAGATTGCCGGCCTGGCCCAGTATGACGCCGATGTCGCGCTGGATCCTGATGAGAAACTCTTTCATTTTGATCGAGGTGATGTCCCGCGCAATGCCCTGTATCACCTTCATCCGGCCGCCGAGCTTCACGGACGTTCCAATGGTCTCGATCCACACGTGGCCTCCCCTTGCAGTGTTCAACCGGAACTGGACTATGCCCTCGTTGTATCCGACCCTGACAATATTCCTGATGATCGACGCGGCGCGGGCGCAATCGGCGGGATCGAGCAGCGAGGCAAGCGACAGGCCCGGCAGTTCGCTTTTCCGGTAGCCGAGAAGCTTCAGGGCCGCCGCGTTCGCGGTTATGAACGTTCCTTTGGGGTCCAGCAGGTACGAAAGCTTGAATGATCCCCTGAGCATTGCGGTCATGATCTCCCCATGCTCCCGGGCATGCGCCGCGTTGTGCACGGGTGTCTTGATCCCGGTTTTTGTCCGGCTGGCCCCGGATGCGCCGCGTTTATGCTTTTTTTCTGTTTTCACGGCGCGAGCGGGCCTGCCCGTGCTGCTTTCGACGGACGAGCTCTTGCGCTTGCCGGGTTTTTTACCCGTGCTTTTCTCCTTTCTGGTATCGCCCGGGGTAACCATTGTACCTCAATGTTTAATAGCGATAGTGGCCATTCGGGATCCGACCGGTCTCCGATGCCTCATGATCCTGCCCCCTGCCGGGTCACACCGGAATAAAAAAGACTGTTCTCTCGCGCGAAACAACTGCTGGAGGATGGCTACAACCACAATCGTAATTAATTATTACTGCACGAAACCTTCATTAAAAAATACTATCCATAAAAATGGATGGCAAGTTATTAATTATAATTAGCTGCTTGAAAGATAAAAAATGGCTCTTCCGGTGCAACCACTGCAGGGAGGGCCCGTTATTGACCAATACCCCTTATAAAAATATTGACACTCCTGCATGTCCATGATATGATACATCCCTCCGCTGCCGGCGGTACGATCCATCTCGCGCCCGGGACGTTGCCAAGAAAGCAACGGGTCCCCGCACCGTACCTGTTGCGGCATCTGAATATGCCGGGGCATAATCAGATGGGCAATGACACTTCCCCGGACCAGGAGGAGCGGCACCATGACCTTGAAAAAATCGAAGAACAGGATCATCGCGGGCGTATGCGGCGGCATCGCGGAATGGCTCGGGTGGAACCCGACCCTGGTGCGCATCGTTTATGTTGTGGGCTCGATTGTGTCCGCTGCGTTTCCCGGCATCATCGTCTACATTGTGCTCTGGATACTGATGCCGTCAAGCGACAGCTGACCGGGGACCGGGGGGCCGTATTTACAGGTGGCACATAAAAGCCCCCGCATAACCGGGGGCTCCCTGCGCGCCAGGCTGGGATCGAACCAGCGACCAACGGCTTAGAAGGACCAGGAAATTGTTTCCCAATCTGTCGCGCACTTGTATCGCAAAACGTTTTTATAGATTGCGATAAATCTCAAAGAAAATAGTAAAAATCAAATCAAAAAAAATTAAAAAAGGCTCTAACGTTGGCGTATGTTGCAGAGCGTTTTATTAAGTTCAATAAGATGGTCAATATTTGGTCAAACGGTTTTTCAAGTGCCGTGACTTATAATTGAATAAATCCACAATGGCAGAGCTATTCGCATTGTATTGACATAAAAAAAGTCATTGTGTCTGATAATTATACTCAACATTACAAACGCATCTGTATCAATGAGAACTGCCTACATGTTATAACATTATGTAGAAGAGCTGGCATACAGAAACACAGCCTATTGAAAACAATACTATATATGCATAATTCTTTTTATATATATAATTATATATTTATATTCATTTTTGTTGTGTTTTAACCGATTCAAATATTAAATATTATGATTTATTATTGAAATGTAAACTTATAATTGACATTTTAATAATAATCAATAATATTAACCACTTAATAGACAAGAAGTAATTATTAAATATTGCCAATATGTCAAATAATAATTTACATTTTAATAATAATCTAAAGTCAACATTGTTCTCTTTGCCTAAAGGCATACCTGTAACAACGAAATTTTTAAACAACAATGGCATCTCACGTCAGCTTGCTCATCAATATGTTCGTAGTGGATGGTTAATAAAATTGAGTCCTGGATATTTCCAGCGCCAGGGAGACGAGATAACACAGACTGGCGCTGTAGTTGCTCTTGAAACACAGGGTCTCTCTGTTCATATAGGTGGCAAAACAGCCTTATCCCTCCATGGCTTCACTCACTATGTTTCGGTAAAAGACACTACTCTATTTCTTTATACTTCAAATACCAAAAAACTTCCCACATGGTTGGAGAATCACTTTTCATGTGAATTAAGAATGGGTCGATTGTTCGACGAAGCAACCAATCTTGAAAAGCGATTATATGTCCGGAAGCTAAATAACGAGAATATATCTTCACCGTATGTTTCTGCTCCGGAAAGGGCAATACTCGAAATGCTTGATGATGTTCCACACAAACAAAGTCTCGATGAATCTAAAAAGATCATGGAAACACTTTTCAATCTGCGTATTGATGTTATACAGGAACTTCTTGAAAAATGCAAAAGGATTAAAGTAAAGCGTCTTTTTGTGAGTCTGGCTAATGAGCTCAAACTGCCGGTAATAAATAATCTTAAACTTTCACAAATCAAATTTGGTTCTAATTCCGAATATATCATTCCTAAAAAGGGGAATTCTCTCATACTGAAAAATCCAGGTAATAAATATAATGGATGAACGTTACATCAGTATAGTCAGCTTGCTCTTGGATACTTTGCCTCACGTATTCGATCAAGGCGGTTTTGCATTGAAAGGCGGCACGGCAATCAATTTCTTTCTTCAGGATATGCCGCGTATGTCCGTGGATATTGATCTGGTATATACCGACCATGAGGAGCGCGACTCTGCACTGAAATCCATCGAATCAAAGCTGAATGCCATTGCTGATAAGTTACGAGATAAACTTTCACTCGATGTCAAATCAAGCAGTTCAGGCAGTGATCATGAGTCGAAATTATTCATAACAAGAGATAAAGCTACTGTTAAAGTTGAAGTGAATCACGTATTTAGAGGTTCAGTATATCCCATTGTTAAGGGTGTACTATCAAAGCATACTGAAGACCATTTCTCACGATCATTAACAGTTCCGATGCTTGATCCTGATGAACTGTATGCAAGCAAGATTGTTGCAGCCCTTGATCGCCAGCATCCTCGTGATTTATTTGATGTGATGCTACTTCTTGATAAGGGTGGCATCAATCAACGGTTGCGCAGAGCCTTTACTGTATATCTTGCAGGCCATTACAGGCCTATCCATGAATTACTACCACCCAACCCCCAAAACATTAAAAGAGCATTCCAAAGTGAGTTCTCAGGTATGACAACTGATCCAGATATTACCATAGAACAGCTTGAAAACGCCAGAACTCAATTATTCAGCGAATTCCCCTCTTCTCTCGATGATCGTGAACGGTCTTTTTTGCTTTCAATCAAACGGCTTAAGCCAGAATGGGATATACTTGGTATACCTGGCATCGAAAAACTACCAGCTATTAAATGGAAATTGATCAATATTGAAAATCTTTCCAAGAATAATCCGACCAAGTATAAGAAAATGGTTAAGGCTCTTGAAGAGAGACTTGGGTGAGATGTCTGAATAATACCCTTATTGATCATACAACTCATCCAATGCATTATCTACATCAATTTGAATATCATTAAGTAACAAACCATATTTTACTTTAGTATGTCGTATGATATAATCTTTTTTTTCATCATCGGGTACATCGTTAAAAATAAAATCCTCTATTTTCATATTTTGCATATAATTTAACAATTCAGGTTTAATAATTTCAAATATATCAGCTCTATTTCTTTTTAATTCTTTGAATATTTTATTAGCTAACCTTTTTTGTGGGAATCTATCTTTTCGTGAATGATCACAATAAATAATCGCATAAGCTCTTGCTAAATCATTTTTTGATTTTTCAGAAAGACCCTGATAAATAAAATTTAAAATTATTGAAACTTTATTTTCCTCATCCCAATCTCCATAATTATCACGCAAATATTCAAGAGTATTTTTCTTAATTATTTCTGAATCATCTGCATTTATAGTAATATTACTCGATAATTTATCAATAATTATCTCGTTTGCATATTTATGCCATAAAGCTCCTTTTAATTTTGCGCTAATTGAATTAGTTAACTTCTCCTTCTCACATTCAATGAGTTTTTCAATTAAAATAATTAGTTTTTCAAAAATACTATTACTGAGTGACAAAGAAGGGAATATATTTATTATTCTTTCACTTAATTTATCTGACTCATCGTAATTTTCTCCCAAAATATAACTGAATTCAACTGAGCTAATGTCCGAAATTATTGATTTATAAATTTTTTCCCACTTTTTTTCTGATTCTACAGGTTTTTGAGAATCTGGTATATTCGAATATTCTGAGACGGGAATCGCAATTCTATTTTTTATTGCAGCTTGTTTATAGGAATACTGCGTATTCCGGCCGTAACCTGCCAGTGATTCCGGAGTAAACCTGCCAACTGTTCCGGCGGAAAGCTGCCACCCATTCCGGGGCAAACCTGCCACTTCATAAAACGAAAAACATTACCAAT
>Ga0116148_1003275_pt1 | contig 15061 bp, 18 predicted proteins | sample AD_UKC055_MetaG_FD_89786 | JGI IMG/M metagenome (GOLD analysis project Ga0116148, IMG submission 89786) | Active sludge microbial communities of municipal wastewater-treating anaerobic digesters from USA - AD_UKC055_MetaG | ecosystem: Engineered > Bioreactor > Anaerobic > Digestate | place: USA... | reverse complement strand
GGTCAGGAAGTCCCGCACCTGCGCCTTGGCCATGACGTCCAGGCCGATAGTCGGCTCATCCAGGAACAATACACGCGGCGCATGGATCAGCGCGGCCGCGATATCGGCCCTCATGCGCTGCCCGAGCGACAGCCGGCGCGCGGGGGTATCCAGGAACTCGCCCAGGCCGAGCAGTTCGGTGAACTCATCCATGAAACGTCGGTAGTCGGCAGGCGCCACATCGTACATCGCGGCCAGTATCTCGAAGGAATCGATGGTAGGAAGGTCCCACCACAGCTGCGTGCGCTGGCCAAACACCACACCGATCTGTTGCGCCACCTGTCGGCGCGCCCGCGCCGGCGACAGCCCATTCACCTGCACTTGCCCGCACGTAGGATGCAAGATCCCAGTGAGCATCTTCACGGTGGTGGACTTCCCAGCCCCATTCGGCCCTATGTAGCCCACGAACTCACCCTGGGAGATATCGAAGCTGACCCCGTCCACTGCGATCACATCACGGGTCTCGCCTGCCACGAGCTGCCGTATGCTCCCCCAAAGGCCGGGTCTCCTGACCCCCACACGATACACCTTGCGCAGCCCCCGAGCTGTGACCGCGGCGGCTGCCCCCACAATGCTCATGGTCGATCACTCCTTCCGCGTCACAAGTCGCAAATCGCTGCGTGTCCAATGTCCTGTCCGCTGTCCCGTCCGCTGTCCCGTCCGCTTTGTAGGCCCTTGAGCTCTACGTCCCAGTGCTTGTGTAGTGCGCCTCTCCTGTCTTCCATAGTTTGAGCGCCGCCCATACCACCACAGGACAGGCCAGTGCCGGCCACAACAGATCCAGAGATGAACCCCCTTTGTCCAGGATGAACCTGAGTGGGACGTAGCCGCCCAGGCCCAGGGGCAACAGCGTGACGAAGATCCGCCGGAGCCAGGACGGATACACATCCAGCGGATAGGCAGTAGCGGTAGACGGCGCGTTCATCGCAAATACCTGCAGTTCCTCGATGCGCACGATCCAGAACCCTGCCGCTGACGTAGCAAGCCCCACCGCGAAGTAGAGCATCGAGCTCCATACCACTGACGCCAGCAGCCACAAGGCGTCCCATCCCCCAATCACGCCATCCGCCGCAAGCCGCGGTGCAGTCAGGACCGCAGCCGCGACGCCCTGTGCAAGAAACGAAAGCCGGTCGATGCCCACTCCCCGCGCCAGCAAGGTAAAAAGCGTGGGCCAAGGCCTGATCAGCAGCGTATCGAAATCACCGTTGACCATGTACAGCTCAAACCTATCGAGCTCGTTGCAAAGCAGCATGTATAGCCCGTTTCCCATACGCGACACGGCGTACAGCATCCCGATATCGTAGATACTCCATCCCATCACCGGCCCGAACCGCCATAACACTGCGCCAATGAACAGAATGCTATCGGACCCCATAATGGTCTGCACCAGAGTGCTCCCCAGAAAGTCCAGCCTGTACTGCATCTTCCCTCTGAGGCTTGCCGACACCAGTACGCGGTACACCCGCGCAGCCAAACGAAGCCTCGTGAAGACGGGCGCAGCTGTCCCGGGCACCCCAGCCGATAGCCGCGCCACTCGTCGTTGTGTCATCCTCCCTGCACCTCCAATCGACGGCGTGCCCGGAACGTGACGCGGCGCGCCGCAATGGTGAGAACGACCGCCCATGCCAGTCCCGCCGCCAAGACGGGGGCCGGCTCGGAAAGCTCCATGTAGATGCGTGCAGGATAGTAGGCTAGGTGAGCGAAGGGCGATACCTTAGCCAGAAGCTCCAGCGGACGGGGCAGCACTTCAAGCGGCATAGACAGCCCGCCCAGGAACGTTTCCAGGGAGAACAGAGCCCATGACAGAGTGCGTATCTCATTGGTCCAGAAAGACGATATGCCGACCAGGTAGTTCAGAGCGATGCCGATATAGCCGCCGATGGCCAGTGAAGCTAAGGCCCCGAGCCAGGCGATGGCCGAGTGAGGCATACGCAACTGCGCGAGGAGCGAAAGGGCGAAACCCACAGGCAGGCCTCGGAACATCAGGCTATACAACTGCGAGCCGTATTCGAAGTCCATGTTGTACCAGAAGAAGTCCATGGGACGCGCCAACTCCACCGCAATCCTGCCGGACCTGACCGACTGGACCATCCTCTGGCGTATCTTCATGCCAAACTGCGTAAGCCACGCAGTGGTCTGGTTGATACATATGTACTGGGCGATCATAGATGAGGAATACGCACCGAAGCCAGATTCGGGAGTCACTGCCCGCCAGACGTATATGTAGATGAGGCCAAAGACTACACTGGCGGCGGTGTTCACTATGTGGGACGCCGAGTACTGCAGATTCCGCGCGAACCCCTTGCCTGCCAGCACCCGCCACTGTTTGACTGCGGCATGCACGCGAAAACACCTCCGCCCTCGCCCTCTCCTCAGTCGGACAGTCAGTTCGCATCGAGCGCGTTTTTTCAGACTATCACAGCAGGGACGGGTCTGCAAGACGCTTGACCTTGGATGCGGCGAAGGTAGAGATGTGATCCGGTTTGCTGCGGAACGCTGACTTGCCTCGCTCAACACGTCAGGCGCGACGCATTCTTGAACTACAAGAGTCTCACGAGGCGAGGAGGGCTCAACGCCTTCAACGTATTTGTGGATAAGCACTCTCTTGCGGCGCCTCCCGATTGGGGAGCCGATGAGCATTTCTACATCTCCGGGGAGCTTCTGACCTACTATTGGGATTGGGAGTACACGGCGCGCTTCCTTACTGATCGCCGATACCGCCCAAGTCGATCACTATGCCGTCCGCTGCGCCAACATCATGCCTGGCCCTGGTCACCGATTTCACAGCCGCGGCCAAGTCATCATGGGAGACGCGCCTGGCCTCCCCTCGACGTTGCACTGCCGAGGTAGCCGCTAGAATAAGCGCGTTCTTGATGTCTCCTCCTGATAACCCTTCGCTCAGGGCGGCGAGTTCCGAAGTATCCAGGGAGTCGCGTCCTGGCATCTGCGCTGGTATCAGCCTGTCCCACAGGCGCCGTCTGCTCGCTTCGTCGGGTAGGGGCATGTGGATATGATACAGAATCCTCCTTACGAATGCCGGGTCGTAGTTGCGCGCCAGGTTCGTAGCGAACACCACAATCCCGGAAAACAGGTCCATCTGCCTGAGCATCACTGCTCGACTCACATTGACGCTATGATCGGCAGACTGCGTAACATTAGTCATCCTTTTGCCCAGAATGGAATCGGCCTCATCGAAGAACAAAAGCGCCCCGGACTCCTGCGCCTTCTTGAATGCCGCTCTGATGTTCTTCGGCGTCTCGCCCACATACTTGGACTCCACGTCCGCGTAATCCACCTCAAGAATCGGCTTCTCGAACCGGCGCGCCAGCGCCTCAGCGCACATGGTCTTCCCAGTCCCCGGCGGGCCATACAGGCTAACCGCCACACGATCGCCCCTGGGGTCGATCTTGGAAAGCCCCCACTCATCGTACAGCACGCCATGATACTCGATTTTCGCGCAAACCGAGTCTATCTCCTGCGCTGTCTCTTTGCTAAGGACCATGTCATCAAGGCTCCAAACAGGTTCCCGCGCCTCGAACCTGTCCGTGTTCGACATCTGCGCCTGCGCTGACGCTTTTGCGAATATCATAGTCTCATTGTCGGTAATGGGTCTGCCCACTGTGGGAAGCGCCTTCAAACTCCCTCACCTGACTCACCAAGGATGAATTAGCCGAGCATCGCCTGCGTTGCATCGTATACTTTGCCTGGGCATATCTGCGTTCCTAGTTGCCTTCGCGCCTCTTCCAGCGGAATAGACCCCTCCCATATGACGACTGGCGATGTGTGGCGCTGGCTCGTACCGGCGAACGCCATGTCAACGCGGTTCTTGAGGCCGGTAACCGCTTGATCAACCGCCACGAGAATCCGCACTGCCTTGAGGTCGCCTTGAGAATGCGCCCACTGGGTTACGGCATCATGAGCACGCCTATACCATTCGTAGAGATGCTCATGAATGTGCTTACCGGTGTGTTCCTTAGTCACAGTATCCGCGACTACGTATCCGATCGCCCCGATGATGAGACTGGCAATCAGGTCCCCTAGTCCCCTTCCCATTCACTCTCGCCCTCCCCTAACCTAGCTCGCTGGTACAACAGGTACACCTGCTGGTCAGGTCCTTCTCTGATGAAGCGCTCGCGGTACTGCCCGGGAAGGTCTTCCCACATCACTTCGTCGGCCGCCATAACAGTATCGGTACCGGACTGCCTCATCCACACGATCCCAAGGGCACGTTCCACCCTTCGGTGGTCTACACGCCTGACCCGCATCTCAACGCGCATCATGGGTCTCAGAACTGGTTCGGCGTCGATCAGCCCATAGTCGGAATTCCTGATCGAGTTCGCAATCGCATTCCTGGCCGAATGGCGCACACTCTCAGAATCATTGTCCAAACAATGAGCCAGGCCCGCCACACACAGCCCAGCTATCTCATCTATGAAGGACTCGTTAAGCTGCGCGTTCGCAATCACGCCTGGCTTGCGCTTATGAGCAGCCCAGGCCGCACCGATTGTCCCCAGTCCTATTGCAACTCCCCACCACTTCATCCCCATACCCCTCGCCACTATGCCAGATCGACGAGCTCGTCGAACCCGCCGACCTCCTTCGCCCTCGTTCTGAACCTCGACTCCACTACCTGGCGGCTATCGAGCCGCGCCGCCGAGGCATTTTCCGCTATCATCGCCTCGCGCACGGGGTCAGGTACCTCTTGCCAAGGAAGATCATAGGTGGACGTTCGCTTCAGTCCGCGGCCGTCGCCCAGATCGATAATGCAGGTCTGGACCGTCTCCACGGAGTTGGGCCCGATCTTCCTGTACGTAGTCTCCATGCCCAGTACAGTGGACTGGAACTGACGCCACGCAAGCGCGGCAGTCCGCCTAACCGAACAAGCCCTCTCATCCAGGAAAACAACGAGGCCCGTGAGCATTTCTGACACGGCAGGAGGCAGCACTTGCTGCACCCAGGGGAGAAAGTAGCTCTGAAGATAATGAAGGACACTGGGCCACGCTGCCGTGGCGACAACTGCAACAACTGCAATCACAAGAGGCCAAAGTAACACGGACTCCTCCTCCATTCCGGCGATCCATCTTCGGATAAGACAGAGACAAATCCGGTAATTCGCCGGCGCTGTGGGAAGTCCTTCCGGATTCGGCCCTGCCTTCCTGCCTCGCGAGGCCACGTGCCGCAACATGCCAGCGCCACAGAGGTTTTTTTTGGGGGGGTGGGCGCCGAACCTCTCTTGCGGAAAACCGCATCGTCATCGAATTCACGGAACGATACGACACTCCGAACACGACCGTCCAGTCCATCATCGTCAGAGTGGAAGCAGACGCAGAGAGGGCTCAGAGCATCCTCTAGCCCCTCGATTGGAGTGCATCAAGCAGCCTCCTCAGGCAGAGAACTGGCACTGACCTCGTAGATCGTGGCGTGACGCATGCCGCCCAATGGCATGCGTCCTTCTGCCGTCACGGCCCGTACGCTTCGCCTCGAGGAGCGATTGTGAGGACGTACACAATACCGTCCCGGATACCGTCCCGGCGGTCCACTGAGTAGACCACTCTGAGACCTCCAAGACGGCGACGCCACCGGTCAGGGTGTCCTCGGACCGGTTGCACGTTTCGTGCCCACGGATTCTGTTCCATCCCCGACAGAGCCCCGAGAGAGCCTCTACTAGCCTTCTGCATGTCGCGGCCTCAACGCTGTGCAGGTATTTCTGCGCGCTTCGGGAGAGCCTCACCTCGCACGAGTCATCGTCTGAACTCACGCAGAGGCACCGCCTCTCCTCTACCCACCTCTGCCTCTGCCTCAGCAAGCGCTCTCTCTTCGTCCGGGCTCAGCACTATTGGGGGCCTGCAGGGCTCTCGCATAGGAAAGGAGTTCTGCAAGCCTCGCATTGTCCAGGCCATCAACTGCCGCTAGTATCTCGTCACGCAACAACATGCTCCCAGTTCCTTCTGTGCAGACTGGGTAGTCGTCAGGCTTGGCTTGAGCAGCGGACTCGCTCACCAGTAACTTGTGGACATCGACCGCCCGTATTCTCCACACTCTACCGAGCTTGATACCTGAGAGGTCGCCCCGCCGGAGCATGTCGTGTACGGTTCTGGTTCTCAGCTTCAGGATTGCCGCCACTTCCTCCGGAGCCAGCAGTTCGTCCACAGGATCCACCTCCACTGACAATCTACATCTAGTTCACATGACAGTCCACGTCTTGCCGGCCGCGTCGGCTATGGCGGACTTTAGGCCGTCCTGATCCGCGAACTGGCCGTCGGCGAATAGCTCAACCCGTTCCCCACTCTCAAGGAACGCAAGGAAAGCAACGTAGGAAGTCCTGCCCGACTTGACTCGCGCCTGCTGCAGCGACTCCACTTCCGACAGGTTCACAGTCTTCGATACGGATCCCTTCACCAGCTCCAGCGTGTTTCCGTTGACCACGATCTTCCTGTCGGCCATAGTCCTCGATGCCCTCCACGCCATAGCGGCGAGCATGACCCAAGTTCCCACTACTACGACCGCGCTCACTCCCCCGGCGGCAATCTCTCCCCAGAACATGACGACCATCACAATCCCGATAAGCAGCACTGCAACGATTGTCGGAGCAGTCGGGTCCTTCGGCGTGAATACCTTCAATGCAGTCACTCCTTCATCAAATGCCTCACAGGCTCGCGGTTTGCGACCGCAGATCGTTGTCGACTTCGCCCGGCGATGCCGTCAGTGATTCGACAAAGTCCGCTCCTTTCCTCTACACCCCCTATGCCCCCTATACCCGCTCGACTCGGGTTTGACGGGACACCCAGCGACTCACGGCGAGTCCTCCGCCCCGCTTGCCCACAGCGTGAAATGACACTGGAAGCTTCCCTCAAGAAGGAGCCCGGCATCCTGCGTCTAATGTTCTTGTCTAGGCTTTGCTTGGGTCATCAGGACCCCGTCCTTACGTATGGATGCAGATTTCAGTCGCTAAGGAGGCATCCGTTCATGTCAATTCGAAGAGGCATGACCATCTGCACGCTGCTCATTGTGATTGCCGTCTCGTCGGGCCTGGTGGCGGCCCAGTCCGTCACTCCCGAGCAGATGCTAAAGCAGATCTTCACCGCCGAAGCTGTGTCAGGGGATTGGTTTTCCCCCGCGTTCCTGGCTCAAGTGCCTGTAGCGCAGCTAAACGACATTATCAGGCAGTATCGCGCGGCCCTAGGCGCACTCGAAGATGTGCAGGGCAACGCCCCCGTGTTCAAGCTGACATTCAGCAAGGGTTACGTCACGTCGCAGATTGTTCTGGATAGCGCAGGGCGCGTCGCTGGTTTCTTCCTCGGCCCGCCTGAACCCCGGGTGAGTGGACTGGACAACGCCCTGGACGGTTTCCGTGAACTGCCCGGAAAGGCGAGCGTTCTCGTCGTATCACAGGCCGGCGTGCTTGCCGCGCTCAATCCTGAGCTGCCTCTGGCTGTTGGCTCTGCTTTCAAGCTGGCGGTCCTGGCAGCCCTGAAGGACCAGATAGCGGCCGGCGCCTTGGCCTGGGACGATGTGGCGACCCTCGAGGCGGGCCACATCAGCCTGCCATCAGGCATTCTCCAGAGCTGGCCTGCCGGGTCGCCCTTGACACTTCACACGTTGGCGTCATTGATGATCTCAGTCAGCGACAACACGGCAACCGATGCCCTGATCGCGCTGCTCGGGCGCGAGCTGGTAGAGAAGTATACGGCTCTCAATCACCCTCTGCTCACTACCCGCGAAGCATTTGCCCTGAAAAACCCCGCAAACGACGACCACCTCAAAGCATACCGCCAAGGCGACACAAACCAGCGTAGAGGAGTGCTGAAGCAACTACAGTCCCTTCCCCTCCCCGACGCAGGCATCTTCATCGCCCCTCAAGCGCTGGATATCGAGTGGTTCTTCTCAGCGCAGGAGCTGGTCAATCTGATGGCCGCTGTCCAGGACCTCTCGGTGTTTGACATCAACCCGGGCGTCGCGTCGCCTGCTGACTGGCAGCATATCGCCTTTAAGGGCGGCTCGGAACCTGGGGCGATCAACCTCACCACCTGGTTAGTCGGCCACTCAGGGATGAACTACTGCGTGGCGGCCACATGGAATAATGATAAGGCCCTGGATGAAGTGCAGTTTGTGGGCTTGTACAGCGGGATTCTGAGGCAGTTGGCGGAGATGGACGCCAAGTAGTAACGTGAAACGGCTCCCGACATCGAGCGGGAGGGCGGTTGGTCCACCCTCCTGCTCTCACCGCCTACAGGTCGACACTACTGGCGCCTGCCCTCTCTCTTTGTCTTGCCTTGGCAAACGTCCATCCATTAGTCAAGAGCAACAGCAATACACAAATCGGAATCGCGGCGCAATAGTACAGCACTCCCCAGAAGTCAAGATCGGTCAAATGCGCCGGGCTGTTTACGTATGGCAGGGCAGGCATATGGCGAATTGGCTCCCGGTTCGGCTCATTCTCCCTCCCCACGATTACAGCTTTGATCTCAATCACTCATCACTCGCCTTACTTGAGCTACAAAGACTGACTGCGATGACCAGGGCTGTAGATGCCAAGATGGGTGCGGCATTCGAAAATCCGTCACCCACCAGCGTAACAGAGATGGTAGAACCGACGCAGGGCAACTAGATTGCATTACTTCCAGTGAGGGAGCCCCTATCCTCCTTCAGATGCTCCAGAGGTCCCAGGCTCGCGGAACCGGTTCGGCAGGTGACCATCCTTTGCGCGTCGAAAGCATGGATGCGCATGGAGGAGGGATCACCGATGCTGCAAGACGCTCATGACTATCCTGAGGATAAGGCTCAGCTATACTGCCTCTTGCAGAAGGAATTGCTGGCTCTGGTCGAGGGAGTGCCGCAACCGATACCGAACCTAGCGAACGCCTCGGCACTGCTCTGGCAGGGTCTCGAGAACATAAACTGGGCCGGCTTTTATCTAGTGGACGACGGCCGGTTGCTCCTTGGGCCTTTTCAGGGCAGGCCTGCCTGCGTGTATATTCCCGAGGGCAAAGGCGTATGCGGGACTGCGGTGAAGGAGAATCAGACCTTGCGGGTGGACGATGTGCATGAGTTCCCAGGGCATATAGCTTGCGACGCCGCGTCCAACTCGGAAATCGTGATCCCGATCCGTGATGGGGAGAAGATCGTCGGCGTGCTTGATATCGACAGCCCGCTTCCAGCCCGATTCGATAGCGAAGATCAGAAGGGGTTGGAAGGAATAGTTCGAATCCTGGAGCAAGCCTGCGTGTGGATGAACGTCAACCAGGATCATGACACACGATAGCGACTGCGTGATCATGTTATGTTTGGCGGGTCATGCTAAAGACAGGTGGAGACGCTGATATGGAAATGGACGAGCGAATACGGGATGAGCTGAGCGTCATTAAGGAGATAATCGTGAATACGGTTCCTGTAAAGCGAATGTTCCTGTTCGGCTCCCACGCATACGGTACGCCAAATGCCGAGTCAGACTTGGACATCTACGTGGTGCTGTCTCGGGATGCGGACATGAGGGAAATCGATGCGATGAAGCTGATTCGCAGGTCAATTCGCGACAGGAAGACGATGCCCGTCGACGTAGTAGTCGGCCGAGAGGATGAGTTCAACCGGCGCGCTGCAGCCCCCACCATCGAACGACAGATCGTGCAGGAAGGGGTAGTCCTCTATGGATAGCTTGGCGGAAGCGAAGGAATGGAGGAGAATGGCCGATGTGGATCTGGCCAGTGCTGAACATCTCCTGAACATGCATCCAACTCCCATGGAGGTTATCTGCTACCACTGCCAGCAATCTGCTGAGAAGTACCTCAAAAGCTATCTGGTCTTGCGCGGGAAGAACCCGCCCAAGACACATGACCTGGATGAGCTATGCAAACTCTGCTCGGAGACGCACGACGGCTTTGGCAAGGTAGCTGATCATTGCTCCGACCTTACGGCCTACGGCGTCCAGACAAGGTATCCAATGGGGCTGACGCTGGAGGAACGCGACACGTCACAGGCCCTAAACGGAGCGCGAGCGATTCGCGAATTCATCCTTGCCCTTGCGGCAGAATTGGCGGGATAGACAGGGCGGTGGCTGTGCGGCAATGGCCTTTTAGCTGGCCTAGCTGCGACGGCGGCGGGCCAAGGCGGCTGAGGCTGGGATATTGTCGGATTTTGCTAGCAGTCGCGGAGATGCCGGCATTTCTTGAGTACATCGATTTCGGAAGGACGCCGGGCCGCCCCCAAATCGCGAAAACCGGGGGGTATCCGGTAGGTCCGGGCATGAAACCCCACGCGATCAGTGGTAGGACATGCCACAATCCGGCATTATGTAGCAAACGCGCCCGGGCTCTAGCGGATTGCGCTGGCGCTCTACCACATATTCGGCTATAGAGGTCCCCCCGGACCCGCCCAAAGACGTCCGCCGGAGGGGCATGCGCCTCTGGCCCAAATCGATGTACTCAGAAACTGAGTTTTTCACCGAAATTACTGTCCAAATCTGACCGTATCTCTGGTTGGATACCCCCGGGGGTATATCGTTAAGCCGCACCGATCGCCTTTCTGTCCCCGGCTCTAAGAGCAACAATCCTTTCGCGCACGTTATCTCCTTGTTCCTCTTGACTGAGATTCATGTATTGTGGTACCTTAATACCAGAAGACGCTCTGTTACCGTGGCGCTGCTTGCGTAGTGTAGTGTCGCAGCCGATTAGGCTGGATTTGGAAAGGATGTAGAGCACCATGGAGCGGCAGACCATTGTCATTGACGAGAGCAGGTGCGACGGCTGCGGGGCCTGCGCCAGGGCTTGTGCGGAAGGCGTAATTAAGGTCATCGACGGCGTAGCGCGCCTTGTGAACGAAGACCACTGTGATGGGCTCGGAGCATGCATCGGCGACTGCCCGAACGGCGCGATATCACTGGTTACTATCGCCTATGAACTAATACCTGACCGGGTCACTGCCGGTGGCTCCGCTACTGAACGTGCCGCTGCCCCCGTCGACACCTCGATCCCCGACGCATCCCCCGATGAGCCCGGCCGGCGCCAGACCCGCGGTTGCCCTTTGTGGAACATCTCACTCGACCATCTCGACGCCGACTCCGGAGCCAAAGGAGCCGCGGAGTCCTCGACGCCCGGGCGCGGCGCTTCTCCTGGCAGCGATACTACCCCTGGCAGCTCGCGCGCAGTGCCCAACTGGCCTATCCAGCTCAGTCTGGTCTCGCCCACTGCCAAATGGCTGGTGGGATCCGACTTGCTTGTGTGTGCAGACTGCGTTGCATACACCTGCCCTGACTTTCACTCCAGGCGCCTTCCAGGCAAGACGCTTCTGGTTGGGTGCCCCAAGTTCGACGACCGTGAGCGTTTCGTGTCGCGGCTGGCCGAGGTTCTATCGGTAGCTCAAGTTCGATCCATCGAAGCATTGCACATGGACGTGGCCTGCTGCAGTGGACTCGGGCGCCTGGTAGAGCAAGCCCAGGAGAGGGCCGGGACCCAAGTACCGATGGCTACGACGGTAGTTGGAGTGGACGGCGAGGCGCTGTAGACACTGCGACCGCCGAAGTACGGAGGCGCCGCAGTATGGGAGGGTTGCAGCCCCGGCGCGCCACGCCTGGCGAGAGGAACACCCCACAGCTGCGAGGAGCCCCGCTGCAGGCCGCTGAAGTTCCAGCGTCTCCCCTGACCACACTTTTCTGAGTACACCGACTTCTACTGACGATCAAGGGAGGATTGCCGAATGTTCTGTTACCAGTGTGAACAGAGGGCAGCCAACGGCGGCTGCCGGGTGGCGGGTGTTTGCGGTAAGGACCCTCAAACCGCTGCGCTCCAGGACCTGCTTATCCACGCGTCCCAGGGGATTTCGATGTACGCTCATCGCGCGAGGGCGCTGGGAGCATCGGACCGCGAAATCGACCTGTTCGTGGTGGAGGCGCTCTTCACCACAGTCACCAATGTCAACTTCGACCCCGAGCGCCTGGCGGGCCTGATTCGCCGTGCCGCCCAGCTGCGCGACAAGGCACGCGACATGTACATCCGTGCGTCTGCGGCTTCGGGCACGGCATCAGGCAAGGCGAAAGAGGGCGCCCAAGCTGCCCCCGACCTCGGCGGGCCCGCCAGATTCGCCCCCGCCGACGACCTCGCCGGCCTGGTCAAGCAGGGCGAAGAGGCGTCAGCTACCTGGGCCGCCCGTTCATCCGCCGTGGGCCCTGACGCCGCAGGCGTAGCGGACTTGGCTCTGTTCGGCCTGAAAGGAATGGCTGCTTACGCCGATCACGCACAGATACTGGGAGTCGAGGATGCCGAAGTCTACGGCTTCTTCCATGAGGCCATGGACTTCCTCGCCCGCGACCGCTTCACGCTGGACGACGCGCTCGCGATGTCGCTCCGGGTCGGCGAGGTGAACATCAAGGTAATGTCCATGCTGGACCAGGCCAACACCACAGCTTACGGCAACCCGACGCCTACTCGCGTGCGAGTCACCCCCGTGAGGGGTCACGCCATACTGGTATCCGGCCATGACCTCGCGGATCTTGAGGCCATTCTGCAGCAGACGGAAGGCAAGGGCATCAACGTCTATACCCACGGCGAGATGCTGCCGTGTCACGGGTACCCCGGCCTCAAGAAGTACCCGCACCTGGTGGGCAACTACGGCGGCGCCTGGCAGGACCAGCGACGCGAGTTCGCCGAGTTCCCCGGGGCTATCGTTATGACCACCAACTGCATACAGAAGCCCCAGGACTCATACAAGCACCGCATATTCACCACCGGCCTCGTGGCATGGCCGGGCGTGCGCCACATTGCGACTCGCGACTTCTCCCCCGTGATAGACGCGGCACTGGCCGAGCCGGGCTTTGCTGAGGACGGCCCCGAGCACTACATCACCGTTGGGTTCGGGCACAATGCCGTGATGGGTGTGGCCGGACAGGTGATCGACGCGGTAAAGGCAGGCAAGATCCGCCACTTCTTCTTGATTGGGGGCTGCGACGGCGCAAAGACCGGCAGGAACTACTACACCGAACTTGCACAGCGTGTGCCGGACGACTGTGTCATTCTCACTCTGGCGTGCGGGAAGTACCGCTTCAACAAGCTCGACTTCGGCGAAGTGGCCGGCATACCTAGGCTCTTGGATGTAGGCCAGTGTAACGACGCCTACTCTGCAGTGGTGATCGCCATGGAGCTTGCCAAGGCCTTCGGCGCCGACATTAATGGACTTCCCCTGTCCCTGGTGCTGTCGTGGTATGAGCAGAAGGCAGTGTGCATACTCCTTTCACTGCTGCATCTGGGAGTCAAGAACATCAGGCTGGGCCCCACACTGCCGGAGTTCCTCACGCCCCCGGTCGTGAAGGTGCTGCAGGAGAAGTTCAACATCATGCCAATCACCACCGTCGACCAGGATCTGGCCGCGATACTGGGCTAGGCCTGATCAGGCGGCAGGCGAGAGTGTTCAGAGGCCCGAGCGTGCTCACTGCGCTCGGGCCATTTCTCCGGGGGCATATGTTTCGCGCGAACGCATGATATGCTCAGTGTGAATGACGAGTCAGACGATCATCGTATGGGAGGGAGATGTGTCGTCGTAATGGATAGCGAAGAGCGCAGAAGACGCATCGCTGCGAGACGCTGGCAACGATCGGTCGAAACGGGAGCAAACGCCCGCGATCTACGCGTCTTCTGCGGCGCGGACTCCGAGAAGGTGGAGTTGCCCCAACAGATGAAGGTTTTGATCAGTCGCGAAGTCATTCGCGAGCTGCGCAAGGTGGACTCTGACTAGACGATTGCATTGCCGGCCCTCGCCCGTGAGTAGCGCGTCCTCCTCCCCGGCATTCGGGCCCACCTGGCGGCGCCTGTCTGACGGCGGCTGGGTCTAGTCTAGGCCCGCTTCCTATGCATCTTGAACTCCAGGAATAGCTCGTTGTAGTAGCCGAGCATCCGCTTCCCCAGGTTAGCAAGGACCTCGAGGTTGTCGGTGACGTCGGGGCCGGGGTAGAACCTCTCGTCGCCGGTTATCTCCTCCGGCAGGTATTCAAGGGCCGCCGCATTGGGCGTCGCATACCCGACGTATTCGGTGTTCTGCGCGCTGTTTTCCGGGTCGAGCATGAAGTTGATGAACAGGTGCGCACCCTCTATGTTTCTGGCGGTCGCGGGGATGACGATGTTGTCGAACCACACCATCGATCCCTCACTGGGTATGGAGTAATCGAGCTTGTCGTTCTCGTCCATGATGATCGCGGCGTCGCCCGACCACACCACTCCTACGGCGGCTTCTTCATTCGCCAGTAGCATCTTGATCTCATCTCCGACAATGGCCTTCACATTCGGCGTGAGCTCACACAGCCTTCGGTACGCCTCCTGCAGATGGCCAGTGTCGGTATCGTTGAGCGAGTATCCAAGGCTGTTCAGCCCCACTCCGATTACCTCGCGGGCGCTGTCTACGAGCAGGATCTCGCTCCTCAGGTCCTCGTCCCACAGGTCTTCCCAGCTCGAAAATTCCTTCCCCTGGGTGAGTTCAGGGTTGTAGATGATCCCCATCGTCCCCCAGAAGTAAGGGACGGAGTACTTATTGCCCTCATCAAAGGACAGATCGAGAAAGCGCGCGTCGATGTGCACAAGGTTCGGGATCTTGGAGTGATCAAGCGGAATGAGCATGCCTTCCGCCTTCATTTTGTTGATCGCGTAGTCCGAAGGGATCACGATGTCAAATGCCGTGCCCCCGTGGGCGATCTTCGTCAGCATCGCTTCGTTGGAGTCAAACGTCTCGTACACGACCCTGATCCCGGTCTCGCGCTGGAACTTGCTCAGAAGGTCGGGGTCAATGTAGTCCCCCCAGTTGTACACGGTGAGTGTATCCGCCCCTGAGTAACCGTTCGACGAGTTCAGATATGAAGTGATGCCGACTAGGGCGAATGCCGCGATGAACACTGTGATGAACACCTGCATAACCTTCTTCATTCGCCCGCCTCCACTCTGCCTGTCCTGCCTGTCCTAGCCGGCCTGCCCGGCTCGATTGCGCGCGTGTTGATCGCATAGTAGCCGACGGCCAGCACCAAGGTAACCAGGAAGATCAGGGTTGATAG
>Ga0116148_1003263_pt1 | contig 15102 bp, 9 predicted proteins | sample AD_UKC055_MetaG_FD_89786 | JGI IMG/M metagenome (GOLD analysis project Ga0116148, IMG submission 89786) | Active sludge microbial communities of municipal wastewater-treating anaerobic digesters from USA - AD_UKC055_MetaG | ecosystem: Engineered > Bioreactor > Anaerobic > Digestate | place: USA... | reverse complement strand
TGCCGCCCACCGCCTCGCCGGTGCCGTCGAGGTCGGCGACGCCGCGCCGCAGATCGGGTCCCAGCTCGAGGCGGGCCACGTCGCGCAGCAGCACCGGCACGCCTCCCGGCGCCGCCTTCACGACGATCTGCTCGAACTCCTCGAGCGAGCGGGCGTACCCGCGCCCGCGGACCATGTACTCGCGGCCGCTCCACTCGAGCAGCCGTCCGCCCACCTCGTTGTTCCCCGCCCGAACGGCCGCGACCACCTCCTCGAGCGGCAGGTTGTAGGCGGCGAGCTTGTTCGGATCCACCGTGATCTGGTACTGGCGGACGAAGCCGCCGATCGAGGCGACCTCGGCGACGCCGGGCACCGATTGGACGGCGTACCGCACCGTCCAGTCCTGCAGTGAACGCAGCTCTTCCGGGCCGCGCGTCCCGGTGCGATCGGCCAGCACGTACTGGAAGATCCACCCCACGCCCGTCGCGTCGGGCCCCAGCTCGGTCTGGACCCCCTCGGGAAGGCGGGGCTGGATCTTCGACAGGTACTCGAGCACGCGGCTCCGCGCCCAGTAGATGTCGGTGCCGTCCTGGAAGACCACGTACACGTACGAGAAGCCGAAGTCCGAGAAGCCCCGGATGGCCTTCACGCGGGGGGCGCCGAGCAGCGCGGTCGTGATCGGGTAGGTGACCTGGTCCTCGATGATGTCGGGCGACCGGTCCCACTTCGAGTAGATGATGACCTGGGTGTCCGAGAGATCGGGCAGCGCGTCGAGCCTGATGCTCTTCAGCACGTAGAACGCCGCGACGACCAGCCCCGCCGTCGCGAGCAGGACCAGCACCCGGTTCTTCGCCGAGAACTCGATGATTCTGCGGATCATGGTCTTGGGGCCAGGCCTTGTTACGGCCTAATGGCCCTCGTGGGCCGATGGCACGGAAGCGGAGCCGCGAAGGCGCGACTCGGAATCGAGGAGGAAGTTGGCTGCCGCCGCCACCCGCTCGCCTGCCTCGACGCCCGCCGCCAGCACCGCCTTCCCTTCGGCGCGCAGCCCGACCTTCACCTCGCGCGGCTCGAAGTGGCCAGGTGCCTTCTCGACGAACACGAGCTGCCGCGTGCCGGTGTCGATCACCGCCGAGTCGGGCACGACGATGCCCCCCGCGCGGGCCCGCTCGAGCTCGACGTTCACGAACATCCCCGGCTTGAGCACCAGGCCCGGGTTGGCGAACTCGAGGCGCACCTGGAGGGTGCGGGTTGCCGTGTCCACCGTGGGGTAGACCAGCGAGACGCGGCCGCGAAGCGATACCGACGGGTCGTACTGCAGCGACACGGTCGCGGGGGAGCCGACGCGGGCCGCCGACGCCTCGGCCTCGTAAACTTGCGCCGTCACCCACACGCGCGAGAGGTCGGTGATGGTCATCAGCTCGGCCCCGGGTTCGACCTTGTGGCCCTCGACCACCGTCTTCTCGCTGACGTACCCGCCGAACGGGGCGCGAAGGACGATGGTCCGCGTGGGCCGCCCCGTCTGCCGCAGCTGCTCGATGAAGGCGGGGGGCACGTCGAACAGCTCGAGGCGGCGCCGTGCCGCCGACGCCAGGTCCTCGGCGCCGCGCCGCACCTCGGGGATCGACGAGGTGGACAGCTCCTCGGCCGTCCGCAGGGCGCGCACGTACTCCTCCTGGGTGGCGAGCAGCTCGGGCGAGTACAGCTCGAAGAGCGGTTCGCCCGCCCTGACCATCTGCCCGGTGGCGTTCACGTGCAGCTTCTCGATCCAGCCGGCCACCTTCGTCGTGATGTGCCGGACGCGGCCCTCGTGGGGGACGACGTTTCCCACCGCGCGCACCGTGGTCGCGACGCTTCCCGAGGCAGCCTCCACCGTCCGGACGCCTGCCAGCCGTGCGGCCTCGGCGTCGGCGTGAACCGGGGCCAGGCCTTCCGCGGCCACGGTGGCCGGGGGTCCGCCGCCGGACGGTCGTTCCACCTTCACCAGGTCCATCCCGCAGATCGGGCAGTCGCCCGGCTCGTGCGAACGCACCTCGGGGTGCATCGGGCAGGTGTAGAGGTCCTGGTGGCTGCCATGATCGGCCGATGCGGCGTGGCCGTGCTTGCGCGTCTTGTCAATCCCGGCCCAGCCGGCAACGATGAGGACGGCGAGGAAGAGGGCCACGACCGCGCCGAGGGCGAGCCACGCGCGCCGCGCGAGGCGGCTGCCGGGGGTGGGTGTCGAATTCATCGAAGGCTTTGGGTTCATAGCGCGTCGTTCCGACCCTGGGAATCGGGCGTGAGGAGCGCCGCCAGGCGAGCCTGCGCGGCGTAGCGGTCGGCCTCCCGAGCGGCCAACTCGGCCCGCAGGTCGATCCATCGGCGGAACTCGTCGAGCACCGACACGAAATCGCCCTGCCCCGCCAGGTAGCTCGAACGCGTCGCGTCGAGCGCGGCGCTGCTCTGCGGCAGCAGGCCGTCGCGGTAGCGTCCGACCTGTTGCAGCGCGTTGCCATACTCGACCAGGAGGCTCGCGGCCTGCGAGCGGACCTCGAGCGCCGTCGAGGCCAGTTCGAGCGAGGCCGCCCGCCGCTCGCCCTCCGCTGCCTCGAGGAGCGGCTGCTGCTTGCGCTTCTTCCAGAACGGCAGCTCGATGCCGACGTTGAGGTTCACCATCCGGTCGGTGCCCCCCTGCCAGTACACGCCGGCGCCGACGCTCCACGAGGGTTTCAGCTCGGCGCGTGCCGCCGCGACCTGCTGTGCCGCCGCATCGACCTCGCGTTGGCGGACCGCGATCTCCGGCGCCAGGCGTGACGCCTCGTCGGCAAGCGCTTCGGGCACGGCACCCGGCAGCGCGGGCGGGGGCAGCGCCGACACCGCGCCGATGGGGGCGTCGGGCGGCTCGTCGACCAGCCGGTTGAGCGCCGCCCGGACGATGGCCCTCTGGGCCTGCAGGTCGGCCTGGCGTTGCCCCAGCCGGGTGCGTTCGAGCTGGACCCGCAGCAGGCTCGCCTGGTCGCTGGCGCCGGCCGCGTAGCGCGCCGTCACCGTGGACTCGAGCAGGCGCAGGATCTGCGCCGCGTCGGCCAGCACCGCCTGCTCGCGGTCGATCGCGTAGAGCCGCGCGTACTGCACCCGGACTTCGGTCGCAAGACTGGTCGCGGACAGCTGCCGCTCGGCAGAGCGAAGCGACGCCTCGGCGGTCGCGATCGCCCGCCGCGCGCCGCGGCGGCCTCCGCCAAGCAGTCCCTGGCGAAGCGACATCCCGGCCATCGACCCGGGATCCTCGCCGATGGTGTACCGAGGGAAGTTGAACGCCTGGTACTCGGCCTCCACCATCGGATCGGGCAGGGCGTCGGCGGCGCGGAGGGCGATGCGGGCAGCCTCGAGGCGCTCGCCCCGCGCGGCCAGCGACGGCGCGCGAGCAAGCGCGCGCTCGACCAGGGCCTCCACTCCAGGGGCTTCCGGGGCGGTGACGGCGGAAGGCACCGCCTGGGCCGCAACTGAAGCCGGAAGGGTCAACGCCAGCAGTACGGCGGGCAGGCCGGGCACGGACAAACGAATGCGATCGAGCATGACCATCATCGACAGCTGGAAGAAAGGCCGGTTGTCTCGACGTGCCGGAAAGGGCAAGCCCGGTGCCAGCGGATTGGTGGGGAAGCGGGCCCTGCTGCCTGGAAATCCGGCCCGAACTCGCGAAGACGCGGCACCGCCTCATCCCGATGGTGATCGATATGAGGCAGCCCACCGGGGTCGGTGCGTGATTTCAGACACCGGCACGGCGACGAAGTCGGGGGCCGGGGCACGCCGGGGCTTGCCTCGGCCGTGCCGAAGGTGCCAACGTGAAGGGATGTCCGACCCAACCCCCGCGCGGTGGGTGGCGCTTCTCGCGGCCGTGACGGCTGTCTCGACGCTCCACTACGTGACGCCCGCGGCCAGTCCGGCCCTTCACGCGTTCTACCAGCGGCTGTATTACGTCCCGGTGATCCTTGGCGCCTATTGGTTCGGCGCGCGCGGCGGCGTGCTGGTTGCCGCGCTCTGCTCGCTCGCCTACGCTCCGCACATCCACGTCGCCTGGTCGCAGAACGCCGCTTACACCGCGAGCCAGTACGCCGAGCTGGTGGTGTTCCTTTCGCTCGGGCTGGCGGTGGGCCTCATCGCGACCCGCGAGCGCAGGCTGACCAATCGCTACCGCGAGGCAGCCGAGTCGCTCGAGCACGCCAACCGCGAGCTGCGCGAGTCGGGCGAGCAGTTGCGGCGGGCCGAACGCCTCTCGGCCCTCGGCGAGATCGCGGCCGGCCTCGCCCACGAGATCCGTAACCCGCTGGCCGGCATGAAGGGGGCGCTCGAGATCGTTGGGGCGCGCGCGAAAGCCGGCACCCCCGAGGCCGAGTTCTCGGCCATCGCCGCGCGCGAGGCGCAGCGGCTCGAGGGGCTGGTGCAGGAGTTCCTCGACTACGCCCGTCCCCGTCCCCCCCGCCGGCGCCCGGGCGAGCTGCCGCAAGTGCTGCGCCGCGTGGCCGGCCTGCTGGGCCCGGAGGCCGAGCGCGCTGGGGTCGTCCTCGAGATCGAGGCGGACGCCGCGCCGTCCGGCCCCCCAGTGGATCCCGAGCAGATCCAGCAGGTCGTCGTGAACGTCGTCCTGAACGCCATCCAGGCGAGCCCGCGGGGCGGCCAGGTTCGGGTGCGGTCCCGGAGCGAGGCGCGCCGCACCATCGTCGAGGTGACCGACCAGGGTCCGGGGATGGCACCGGAGGCGCGTGCCCGCGCCTTCGAGCCGTTCTACACCACCAAGGAGCGGGGGAGCGGCCTCGGCCTCGCGATCAGCCAGCGCATCGTCGTCGCCCACGGAGGGACGATCCGGTTCGAGGAAGCGACGGGCGGGGGAACGAGGGTCGAAATCGAGCTGCCCGATGCCGGCACCCTGCCGGCAGGTGCCTGACATGACCGACCAGAAGACGGTGCTCCTGATCGACGACGACGAGAGCCTGCGCCGGGTCGTGGAGTACAACCTGCGCGAGGACGGCCACGAAGTGGTGACGGCGGCCGACGGCCGGACCGGGCTCGAACGCTTCCAAGCGTCGCCGGTTGACCTGGTCCTGACCGACGTGCGGATGCCGGAGATGTCGGGGCTCGAGGTGCTCGCCCTGGTGAAGGCGATGCAGCCCGACCTGCCGGTGATCGTCCTCACCGCGCACGGCACCATCGACGCGGCCGTCGAGGCGATGAAGGCCGGCGCCTTCGACTACCTGACGAAGCCGTTTACCCGCGAGCAGCTGCTGGCCTCGGTGCGGAAGGCGCTGGAGCTGGGGGCGCTGGCGACCGAGAACCGGCAGCTGCGGCAGATCGTGCGCGAGCGCTTCTCGTTCGCGAACCTCATCGCCGGATCGCGCGCGATGCGGGCGGTGACCGACACGGCGTCGCGTGTCGCGGCGAGCGACACGACCGTGCTGCTGGAAGGGGAGAGCGGCACCGGCAAGGAGCTGCTGGCGAAGGCCATCCACGTGAACAGCGCCCGGAGCCGCGGGCCGTTCGTCACCGTGAACTGCGCGGCCATCCCCGAGCACCTGCTCGAGTCGGAGCTGTTCGGCCACCGGCGCGGAGCGTTCACGGGGGCGGTCGCCGACAAGCAGGGGAAGTTCGAGGCCGCCGCCCGGGGGACGATCTTCCTCGACGAGGTGGGGGAGCTGCCGCTGCTGCTGCAGGTGAAGATCCTGAGGGTGCTGCAGGAGCGCGAGGTGGACAAGCTCGGCGAGACGCGCCCCGTCAAGGTGGACGTCCGGGTGATCGCGGCCACCAACCGCGACCTCGAGAAGATGACGGCCGACGGCTCCTTCCGCGAAGACCTCTACTACCGCCTGGCCGTCGTCTCGATTCGCGTGCCGCCCCTGCGCGAGCGGGCGGACGACATTCCCCTGCTGGTCGACCACTTCCTCGACAAGCACGCCTCCCGGTTGGGGCGCGAGCGGCCCGCCGTCGACAAGGCGGTCTATGCCGCCTTCAACCGCTACTCGTGGCCCGGCAACATCCGCGAGCTGGAGAACGTCATCGAGCGCGCGCTGGTGCTCGACCGCGACGGCGTGCTCGGCCTCGACGATCTGCCCGAGCGCCTCCAGGCCAGCGGGCAGCGGATCGGCAACCTGCGGATCGAGCTGCCCGACGAGGGGATCTCGCTCGAGGACGTGGAGCGCGAGCTGCTGCTGGCGGCGCTCGAGAAGCACAACTGGAACCAGACGCGCGCGGCTGCCTACCTGAACATCACCCGCAGCACGCTCCTCTACCGGATGCAGAAGTTCGCGCTCGAACGCCCCAAGACCGAGCCCTGACGTGTTCTTCGTGGTCGATCCTTTTGTGGTTGATCGCTTCGTCACGCACGGTATGCTTGGCGGTGCGCCCGCAAGGGCGCGGGGAGGCCTTCGATGGTCGCCGTCGTCGCGTTCGCCGCTGCCCTCGTCGTCGGTTCCTTCTTCGAGTACGTCGTGCACCGCCTCATGCACCTTCGGTGGGTACTGGGCGACCGGCACCTGCAGCACCACCGGAAGGGATGGGGGCAGGGTGTGCTCGGTGAGTTCCGCGATTACCTGTACGGCGTCCCGGTCATCGGGTGGCTCGGGTTTCCCCATTCGGTCGAGGCCGGCATCGGTTTCGCTGCCGGCTGTGTGGCTTACGCCTTCTTCGCCGGCTACAGCCACCAGCTCAATCACGAGCGGCCCGAGCTCGTGTTCTGGCTGCCGCGGCCGGTCCACCACCTGCACCACGCGCACCGGCAGTGGAAGCAGAACTTCGGCATCGGCGTGGACATCTGGGACCGCCTGTTCGGCACTTACCAGGTGGTGGAGTGGAAGCCGGAACGGCGGCCCTTCGACCACCCCCTCCGCGAATTCGGGCGGATCTGGTGGAGAAAGTACAACGGACCGGAGGGACGGTGACGACCCGCGCTGATCCACGAAGCGCCATGTCCCGAACCCCGAATCCCGAATCCTGAGTCCCGAACCCTCAATCCCGAATCCTGATCGCGTGATATCGTCCGGTGCCAGGACCAAGTCGCCCCTCGCGGAGGTTTCGATGCGATCGGTTGTCCTGGTTGCGATCATGACGTGGCTGGCCGGCGTCCCGCTGTGGGGGCAGGGGCCGTCGGGCGGGTCCTCTTCACTGAGCTGGTTCAAGGGAAACACTCACACCCACACCCTGAACAGCGACGGCGACAGCACGCCAGACGAGGTCGTGCGCTGGTACCGCGAGCGGGGGTACCACTTCCTCGTGGTGACCGACCACAACCTGGTCACGCCGGTGGACGGCCTCAATGCGGTCTTCGCGTTCGAAGGCCGATTCCTCGTCATTCCGGGCGAGGAGATCAGCGACGTCGTTCCCAGCGGGGCGGGCGAGGACGCGCCCGGCATCCCGGTGCACGTCAACGCGTTGGGGACCCGCACGGCGATTCTTCCCGCCGGGGGCGCGACGGTGGCCGAGGCGCTGCAGCGTGACGTCGCCGCGGTGGAAGCAGCCGGGGTCCCGGTGCAGATCAACCACCCGAACTTCGGGTGGGCGATCGCGCAGGCCGATCTACCGCCATCGTCGCGACCGCTGCTGCTCGAGATCTTCAACGGTCATCCCCAGGTGAACAACCTTGGCGGCAACGGTACGCTGCCGGCCGAGGAGTTATGGGATGTCTGGCTGTCGGCGGGGCGAAAGGTCTTCGGCGTGGCGAGCGACGACACGCACCACCTGAAGCGGCCGTGGGACCGGCGGGCGGCAAGCCCGGGCCGCGGCTGGGTCGTGGTCAGGGCGGCCACCCTCAGCGCCGATACCATCCTCGGGGCGCTCGGGCGCGGTGAGTTCTACGCGAGCACGGGGGTGGAGCTGGCCGACTGGCAGGTCAGCCCGGAAGGCGTCTCGGTCGCCATCGCGACGCGGCCCGACGACCTGACGCGCTTCCGCATCGAGTTCATCGGCAAGGGCGGCCGCGTGCTGCGCCAGACCGACGGCTCCGACGCGTCGTACCAGTTCACGGGCGACGAGGGCTACGTTCGCGTCCGGGTGACCGACTCGAACGGGCAGCGGGCGTGGACCCAGCCCTACTTCCTCTTCTCCCGCGCCAGCGCGCGGTAGTACTCCTCGACGAGCGCGCGGTACTCCGGCGGGACGTCGTCGCTGGCCGACAGCAGCACCTCGCCCCCCTCGTCGAGGCGCCGCCGCAGGTCGAACTCGAGGCGGCGGAAGCCCTCCACCAGCTGGGCCTGCAGGCGGGCCAGGGCCGCCGGGTCGTCGTAGAGGCGGTCCTGGTCGAGCGCGCGCAGGTCGCGGATGAGGGCGTCCAGCTCGCGGGGATTCAGTCCAAGAGCCCGCATCTCGCGCCGCAGCTGCTCGGCCTCGCTGCCGCGCTCGCGCGCCTCGCGCCGCAGCTGCCGCGCCTGCTCAGGGCTCATGCGGCCCGGGCGCCCCCCGCCCCCGCCGCCGGCCTCGGGCGGCACGCCGACCGAGCTGCCCTCGGCCCGCTGCTGATCCCCCGCCTGCCCCTGCTGGCCGCCCTGCGCCTCACCCCCCTGCCCGCCGCCCGCGGTACCCTGCGAGGCCTCTTGCCCCTGCTGCCGACCGCCGTCGGCCCCCTGCTGGCTGCCGTCGGCCTGCTGTCCCTGCCGCCCGTTCCCGGCCGGCTGCCGGCTGCCGGGTGCCGGCCGGCTGCCGTCCGCTGACCGCTGCTCGCGGGTCCGCTCACTCATCGATTCGACGCCGCGCAGCAGGTCGCGGGCACGCTCGAGGGCTTCGGCGCGCGTGTCGCGCGCGCCGCCCGATGCGGCCGCCTTCGACGCCTCGTCGAGCCGCCCTCCGAGCGCGGCGAGATCGGCGCGGATCTGCTCTTCGAAAGTGGAGGCCTGATCGGGAGGGGCGTTCTGGATCAACCCCCGGGAATACCGGATCTTCTCCTTGAGCCGGCTGTCTCGAATGCCCTCGGCGGCTTCCTGCAGCTTGCGCGCGGCGTCGCGCCGCTCGCGCCCGAAGTCGGAGGCTGCGCGATCGAGCCCGCGTTCGAGGTCGGCCACCTCGCCAGCCTGCGCGTCCTTGCGGTCGCCGAGCTGACGTGCCTGCGCCTCGCGCCCGGCCCCCGCACCCGGCAAACCGCGCACCTCTCCCTCGATCCGTTCCTGCTCCTGCTGCAGGCGCTGTACGCGGGCGCGCGCCTCGTCGATCGTGCGCGTGAGCCGGTCCGTCCGATCGCTCTCGAGGCCGCGGCGCGCGCGTCCCAGCCGCTCGGCCGCCGCGCTTGCCTCCGCGAAGCCGGCCCGATCGCCGGAGGCTGCCGCACGCCGCATGGCGTCGGCGGCCTGCTGCATCTGCCGCGCCGCCTCCGCGAGGTCGGCCCTGCGCTCCTCGCGCGCGAGGCGCTCCAGCCGGCGCGCCGCCTCCTCGGTCTCGGCGGCCAGCTGGCGTTGGCGCTCGGCCGCCGCCGACCCGCCGCCGCTCTCGGCCCCGCCAGACAGCCGGCGCTGCCTCTCGGCCTCCTGTTCCTGGCGCCGGGCGAGGTCGCGCAGCCGCTCGAGCATCTCGTCCACGCGCTCGTTCGACGACTGCTGGCGGCTGCGGCGGAAGGTCTCGTACTGGTTCTTGAGCCGGTCGAGTTCCATCTCGAACAGCTCGGCCAGCTCTTCCTGCCGTTCGGCGGAGCCGCCGCCGCCCTCGCCGCCGCGTTCCTGGCTCATCGCGATCCGGACGTCGCGGAAGGCCTCCTCTGCGGCCTGCAGCGATCGCAGCGCCCGCTGCTCGGGGGCCAGGGCGCCTTTCGGATCGCGCGCCTGCAGGCGCTTCTCCGCCTCGCGCATTTCCTTGGCCGCTTCAACGAGCCCCGCGTTCACCCCCTCCATGCCGCCGGCGCCGCCTGCCCCGAGCCGCGACGCGATCTGCGCCGAGAGCGTCTCCACGCGCTTGCGCAGTTGCCCTTGGGCGAGGCCCAGGAACACCACGTCCTCGCGGAACTTCGTCGCGCCCACCTTCGCGCGGTCCCGCGCGACGTTGAACGTGCCGGTGACGATGCGGCGCTGCTCGTCGGAGAGAGCCGACGGGTCCTGCGCCCCCTGGCCGCCGGCCTGCCCGCCGCCCTGGCTCTCCGCGGCGCGGTAGTCCTTGCGGAACGGCCGGATGTGCAGGAAGTAGATGTCGCTCGTCGCGGTCTTCGCCCCGGCAATCGCGTCGGTGTCGGTGGCGCGCGCGTAGTACGACACGACATCGCCCGGCTGCAGGTTCATTTCCTCGAGGAAGAACGTGTGGCCGGCGGTGAGCTGTCTCGATCGCGAGCCGCCCCCCAGCCTCAGGCTCCGCTCGGCGCCCCCGTTGACCGACACCACCAGGTCGAGCCTCGCGATCCCGAAGTCGTCCTCTGCGCGAGCCTCGGCGAACACCTCCTCGAGGCTCGTCGGCCTCAGGTCGCGCTGCGGCCGCGCGATGACGGCCGACGGGGGCTGATCGGCGAGGACGTCAATCGCGTAGTGCGGAGACGCCGCGACCATCTCGCCGGTCGGCGCCTGCAACTCGACGTGGTACGACCCGTTGCGCCTCACCTCGAACTCGCCGTCCAGCGCGGTCTCGAGCGCGTTCGCGAGCGTTGCCGGCTGGCCTCCCTCGACGACGATCCGGCCCGACGAGGCCGGCAGCGTCGAGTGCACCCGCACGCGCACTTTCGTTCCAGCCAGGACAGCGATGTCGCCGCCGTTCTCGACCTTCTGCGGAGAGAGGCCGGTGTAGGCGGGGAAGACGTACTCCAGCTCGAGGCGCTCGACCTGCGGCAGGTCGGCCACCTCCACCTTGTAGACCGGCGAACGCACGCCGGCCGCCTCGACGAAGTACTCGATCGAGTCGCGCAGCCGGAACACCGTGGCCTCGAACCCGCCGCCCGTTGCGGGGATCATCGTCGCTCGCTCGAAGCCGGCGCCCGCCGCCGCGCGCGTGAAGAGCGTTCCTTCCGTGCTGGTGAAACCGACGAGGCGCGCCGAGACGGCGAGGTCAGCGCCCCGCGGGAGCGTCGCGGCGCCGGGCGCGACCTCGATGCGGTAGGGCGACGAAGCTTCCACCCCGCGAACCGGAACGAGCAGCGTCATTGCCCCGTGCCGCAGGTACGACGGACCCCCGAGGAACACGATCGCCGCCGCCGCGCCGATGGCGGCAAGGCCCTGCCACGAGCGGCGCATGCTGCCGCGCTCCAGCTCGCGCCCGTCACGGATCCGCTCGCATCGCTCGACGGCCGAGTGGATGAGCCGCTCGAGCAGCGCCTCCGAATCGGTGCGGCCCTCGCCCGGCTGCCGCAAGCTGCCGTCCACCGCGCTCAGCAGCAGCGCCTCGAGCGAAGGCTCGTGCTCTTCCAGGTAAAGGGCGACCTGCAGATCTGTGACGCGGCGTGCGAGGGGCCGGACCAGGAAGAACCAGCCGAGCCCGACAAGCGTGAGGTAGGTCACCACCCGGAAGGCGACGATCGCCTCGGGACGGAAACGCCAGCGCTCGAGGCCCCACGCGGCGGCCAGCACGGTGATCACGGCTGCGCCCAGCAGCACCGTGAGGCTGCGGAGCACCACGCGCCAGCGCCAGCGGCCGCGCACCTGTCGGATCACGCGCAGGAGCTTGTCGCGTTCGCTCTTGTCGTGGGGGGGCATAACGTCTCCATCACAAACAGCTGACAGCCGACAGCGGACAGCAACGGAAGCGGACGCGGACGCGCGACCCGCTCTCGTAGGGGCGACCCTTGTGGTCGCCCCGCCATCGGATCACGACGCCAGGCGCTGGCTTTCCTGCGCTGCCGCGGCACTCCGTTCCGCGACCTCCGCCGCGGCCGGCACGGGACGCCGGCGCGAGAAGCGGCCGGCGAGCAGCGCTTCGGCTCCAAGGGCCAGCACGGCCAGCGCGAGCAGGTACCACCAGAGCGCCTGTCGCCGCTCGCGGTCCTCTGGCGACAGCTGCCGGGCCTCGCTGGCGGCCGCGACACCGGGTCCCTGCCTGACCGCCGTCACGAGCTCGGCAGGGTCGAGCCTGGCGAGGTTCGATTCGGCGGGATCCACGTTCACCGCCAGCACCGACCGCTCTCCGTCGGCTCCTTCCCCAGCCGCCGCTCGAATCTCGTAGAACCCCTGCTCGGCCGGCACGAACGCCTGCCGGCTCCCCTCACCGGGAACGGGAAGGCGCGCCCCGGACGGCGACAGCGCGACTTGCCCGGTGCGCGTTCGCGAGGCCGCCTTTCCCCCCTCGGCACCGGCTGCGAGCATGGACGGGCTCGCGGCCTCGCCGGCGACGTGCCAGGCGGGCCGCTGCACGTGGCCTGCCAGGTACTTGATCGCCTGGTGCAGGAGCGGCACGAAGACGGGCTTGAGCACCAGGTCGTTCCAGTAGCCGTCGAGCGTGGATGTCCAAACGAGGACGCGCCCGCGGCCAACTCGCCGCTCTGCCACCGCCACCGCGCCATCGTCGAACCGTGCGAGCACGCCCGCCGGCGCCGCCAGTTCGCGGAAGCGGAAGACGCGCGCCGCCGCGAGGTCTCCGCTGCGCGGCGTGCCGAAGACCTCGAAAACCGGGTGCGAGCGTTCGACGTGTCCGATGGTGGCGCCGCGGCCCTCGCGCCTGTCCACGATTTCTCCGAGCGTGCCGGGCAGCAGGTCGGGGGCCGCCTCGCTCCAGGACGAGCGCTCGCCGAGGGCGAGCAGCAGTCCCGTGCCCCGGTCCACCGCGGCCGCCAGCGCGCGCCCGGCGGCGCCAGCAGGAGGCGGAGTGTCGTTCAGCACGACGACGGCAGCCCGCTCGATCTCGGCTGGCGTTGCCTGCGCAGCGGCGAGGAACCGAGCCTCGAACCGCGGCTCCGAGGAGACCGCCAGGGCACGCGCCAGGAAGGGTGTCTGACCCGCGGCCGTCTCGACGACGAGCACCGGGAGCTTCTCCCGGCTTGCCAGCACGGCGTGAAACGTATCGTCGAACGGCAGCCGGTCGGGCGTCAGCCGTGCGACAACCCGCACCAGGCCGTTGGCCGGCAGCGTAAGGGGCGAGAAGGAAACGCTCGCCGTCGTGCCGGGCTCCGCCGAGACGCGGGCGGCGTCGAGCTGCCTGCCGTCGGCCTCGAGGGCGATCGGCCTGTTGTCGATCCGGGTCGAGCCGCGATTGGCCACGCGCGCCGTGACAGTCACCCTCTCGCTGCCCGACTGATCCGCGGCCTCCCGCGCGAAGGCGAGGTCCACCACGGCGGCGTTCTCGACGCGCGCCTCGCCGACGGGCATGGTCGTGAGAGCGATTCCAGGGGCCACCTTCACGCCCTGCCCCCGATCCCAGCCCGTGCCCTGGAAGTCGCTGATCAAGACAACCTCGCGCCGCGGCATCGGCGACGACTCGAGCAGGCCGGCTCCCGCCTGGATTGCCGGCCCGTAGCGGGTGGCGAGGGCGGCCGGCCGGGCCGCCTCGATTGCCGCCAGGAGGGCGGAGCGCTCGCCCCCCTGCCGCACGGCAATCTCGACGTCGCTCGCGAACAGGACGAGCGATGCCCGGTCGCCAGGCCGCAGGCCCTCCACCACGCTCCGCGCCGCCTCGCGCGCGCGCTGGAAGTGGTCGCCGTACGCCATGCTCGCGGAGCGGTCGAGCAGGATCGCCACCTCCCGATCGCCGGTTCCCCCGGCCGCGGCGTCGGCGCCCGGCAGGAAGGGCCGGGCGAACGCGACCGCCAGCAGCGCGAGCACCAGGGCGCGCAACAACAGCAGCGGCCAGTGGCGGATCACGCGGCGGCGGACCGACTGATACGGGATCTTCCGCAGGAACATCAACGAGGGGAACGCCACCACCTGCTTGCGTTCGCGCTGCACGAGGTGCAGCACGACCGGGATGGCGATGGCGAGCAGCCCCGCGAGCAGCGCCGGCGCGAGGAGGCTCATCGCACCCTCCTGAGGCGCTCGCGGGCAGCCAGGTACCGGAACAGGGCGAAGTCGAGCGGGACCGACGTGTCGAGCAGTGCGTAGTCGACCCGGCTGTCCAGCAGCAGGCGGCCCAGGGCTTCGATGTGCCGGCGCACCAGCTCCTGGTACTCGGCCCGCAGCGCCTCGGGAACGACCGGCAGCCGCTCCCCGCTCTCGAGGTCCTCGAAGCTCGAAGCCTCGTCGAACGGGAAGTCGCGCTCGGCCGGATCGAGCAGGTGGAACACGATGACGTCGTGCCCCCGGAACCGGAGGGGCCGGACGGCCGCGGCCACCCGGTCGGGCTCCTCGTAGAGATCGGAAACCACGACGACGATCCCGCGCCGCCTCAATCGCTCGGTGGCGGTCAGCAGAGGGGCCGCCAGCTCTCCCTCGCGGCCGGCCTCGGCCCGGTCGAGCGCGAAGAGTGCGAAGTCGAGGTGCTTGGCCGACGGCGGCACGTAGCTGACGATGCGGCGGTCGAAGGTGACGAGGCCGACGCGGTCGCGCTGCTGGTGCGAGAAGTAGAGGAGCGACGCGGCGAGGTACCGCCCGTAGTCGATCTTCGGCAGGCCGCGGCTGCCGAAGCGCATGGAGGCCGACACGTCGAGCACGACGACGAGGTTGGCGTTCGAGTCGGCCTCGAACTGCTTGACGTAGAAGCGGTCGGTGCGTGCGTACAACCGCCAGTCCACGCGCCGCAGGTCGTCACCCGGCTCGTAGCCGCGGTGCTCGGCGAAGTCGAGCGAAAAGCCGAGGTGCGGCGCGCGATGCAGGCCGTTGATGAAGCCGTCCACGACGGTGCGCGCCACCAGCTCGAGGCTGTTGAGGCGCGCCAGCACCTTCGGGTCTACGAACCTGGCGCCCGCCATCGCCTGCGTTTGCTCCACGGTTCTTCCCTCGCCTCAAGCACCGGAATCCCGAATCCTGATCCCCGATCCCTGATCCCCGTCTACATCCCCGACCTCGGCACCGGCACCGCCTCGAGAATCCGATCGATGATCTGGTCGGTGGTGATGCCCTCCGACTCGGCGTGGAAGTTGGTCAGCACGCGGTGACGCATCACCGGGTGCGCCAGGGCACGCACGTCCTCGAAGGTGACGTGGTAGCGGCCGTGCGTGACGGCGCGCGCCTTGGCGCCGAGCACGAGGTACTGGGCCGCGCGGACGCTTGCCCCGTAGGAAACCCACTTCTGGACGAAATCGGGGGCCCCGTTCCCGCGACGGCTCGCACGGAC
>Ga0116148_1003256_pt1 | contig 15119 bp, 11 predicted proteins | sample AD_UKC055_MetaG_FD_89786 | JGI IMG/M metagenome (GOLD analysis project Ga0116148, IMG submission 89786) | Active sludge microbial communities of municipal wastewater-treating anaerobic digesters from USA - AD_UKC055_MetaG | ecosystem: Engineered > Bioreactor > Anaerobic > Digestate | place: USA... | reverse complement strand
TTCCAGATTGCCGTCCTGGTCGGATTCAAAGGCGATTGTGCAGGGAATCGAAGCGGCAGGCACAGTGGGAAGCGGAGTTTCTGTTGGCGCCGGCGTTCGCGTAGGCGCAGGCTCAGGCGTCCTGGTCGATGTGAATTTGACCTCAGGGGAAGCCGCGGTCACCAGAGTCTGCGTTGGCGCTGCGGGCGTCTGCGCGCAGCCGGCAGTCAGAAAAATGAGGAGGATAAGCGCGAGTAGGTTTGCGGCAGTTTCTTTTTTCATGGCTCTCTTTCTTCGTGCGTCGGCGTTCTTCTCAGCCACTCTGAAATAGGTCTAATAACGATGAAAAACGCGAGGGGAATTCCCCAAAACACGCAAATATCTCCATTCCCGCAGATTTCGGAATGGGCAGCTACCCTGGCAGGGTGCCCATCTGGCAGAGGCCTGCCTGGCTGGATTGCGGCCGCGGCTTTCTACAGGCTGATGACCTTTTCGGCGCTCTCCATGGCAGCGATGATATCCGGCATGCCCATCACTTTGCCGACTGCCACTTTTTCCAGCAGCCCAAAGTACTCCAGGCAGGTCTGGCAGATTATCAATTCCACCCCTGCCGCTTCAAGCGCGCGCAGGTGCTCCAGGACCAACGAGCCTGAACACACCAGCCTGACTCCCTCGGTATAAAACACAATTTTTCCGGGAAGCTGGTCTTTCTGTCGCAGGAGCGCCAGAAATTTGACTGCCAATGCATTTTGCAAGCCTTCCGGCGCGCTTCCCAGGCCGTTGCGGGTGAATGTTAAAAGCGTGTTCTGATTCATGAGATTTGTTTACCTCCATTACCGGGCGCAACGGCGCAATGATACTCCTATCCAGCAATTCTCAGGCGGTTTAAGTACAAAAAGAGAGTCTTTGCGCGCAGCGCAAAGACTCTCCGGGGAGCCATTAAGCTGGGGGCCAGAGTGCGCCCTGGCGCGGCGATTACTGGCTGCGCAGAACCGCTCCAAATTCTTTGGCCAGTGCGCGCACGACTCTGTTGCGAATAGTCTCGGCATCTTTATCCGTCAGCGTGCGATCCGGCGCCTGATAGGTGAGCTGGTAAGCCATGCTCTTTTTGCCCTCTCCCAGCTTCTCACCGCGGTAGATGTCAAACAGGCGCGCGCTGGCCAACAGCTTTCCACCTGCCTGCATGATGGCGGCATGCAGAGCCGCGGCGGGCGTTTCTTCCGGCACGATGAGCGCGATATCCTCTACCATGTACGGATAATTGGAGAGGGACTGGTGGTGGAACTCTGTCTGGCTCAGGGTGATGAGCAGGTCCGCGTCCAGCTCAGCGGCCAGCACGACGCCTGCATCAAATTCATAGTGTTCGCGGACAAGCGGATGCAATTCTCCCAGAACGCCGAGCCGCTCTTCTCCAGCCCATACTTCCGCGCATTTGCCCGGGTGGAAAGTGGGATGCTGCGCCGGCCGGTAACTCACATTTTCGATGTGCAGGCCCTGCAAAAGCGTCTCTATCACGCCCTTCAGGTCAAAGAAGTCCTTTTGTTCTGGTTTTTGGGTCTGCCAGGTAGGGTTCTCGCGCGCACCGGTCATGCCAATGGTCAGGCGCAGGGCTTCGTTGGGCAAAAGCTGCCCCTCAACCGGCAGAAACACCGGACCAAGCTCAAACATGGCCAGTCCGGGGCGGAATTTGTGGTTGTACTCCAGCAGTTCCAGCATGGTAGCCAGGCTGCTTCGGCGCAAGACGGTGCGGTCGGGGGTGATAGGGTTTTTGATGCGAACGTACTCCAGCGCGGGGTCGGGTTTGTTTTCGGGCAGCAGACGCGCTTCGCGTTCCGGCGAGGTCTGACGGTATGCGACCGTATCTTGCAGCCCGGCGCTGACGAGAATATCGCGGATTCTTTCTTCCGTATCCAGGCGGGGGTTCCCCAGCTGCTCCGGTAGTTCCGCCGCCAGCCTGCGGGCTGGGATGCGGTCGTAGCCGTACACGCGGCTGATTTCTTCAATCAGGTTGGCTTTGCCAATGATGCCCTCGCCGATATCCAGGCGCGTTGGAGGGGTTTTGGCGCTCAGCTCGCCGTCCTTTATCTCGCAGCTGAAGCCAAGGCGGGCGAGGATATCCGCGGCTTCTGAAAGCGGGATGGGAGCGCCAAGAGCCGATACTATCTCCTCCTCAGTCAGCTTTACCAGCGGGTCTGCCTGCACACGCGGGTAAACATCCAGCACGCCATCCACCAGACGGCCGCCGCTCCAATCTATCATGCGTTTCAGGCACAGGCGCAGGGCTTGCTCCGCCAGGGCGGGATGCACGCCGCGGCTGAAGCGCCAGCCGGCTTCGCTGGCAATCCTGACCTTGCTGATAGTTTTGCGGATATTGATGAAGTTCCAGGAGGCGGCTTCCAACAGGACGCGCGAGCTGCCGGCATGGATGCCCGTCTCGCTGCCGCCCATGATGCCCGCCAATGAGAGCGGACCGGCGCTGTCAGTCACCAGTTCCATCGTTTCGTCCAGGATGTGGGTGTTTCCGTCCAGCGTGGTAAGCTTTTCGCCGGGATTGGCCACACGGGTGATAATGGCAGGTTTCCCTCCGTTGGCACGCTGAACAAGCAGGTCGTAATCAAACGCGTGCAGGGGTTCGCCGGTATCCAGCATGGTGTAATTGGTGGCATCCACCAGAGCGTCAATCGGGCGCATGCCCGCCAGGCTTAAACGGCGCCGCACCCAATACGGGCTGGGTTTGGCGCGGACTTCTTCAACCATCGCGAGCATGAAGCGCGGGTTTAGCTCAGGGTCGCTGACTTTCAGGCTTGCTAGCTCTTGAAGGCGGCCGGTGCGGACGAGAGGAATGCCCTCCGGAACCCGCAGTTCGCGTTTGGTCACCGCGGCCAGCTCGCGCGCGATGCCAATAATGGACGCGTCCCGCACCATGTTGGGCAGGATGGAAATATCAAAGACCGCGTCGCCCATGTAATCCGCCAGGGGCATGCCCACCGGCGCGTCAGGGTCCAGGATGATGACACCTTCGTGTTCATCTGATATGCCCAGCTCTTTTTCGGAGCAAATCATGGAGAAGGATTCAATGCCTCGAATGACAGCGCGCTTGAGTTTAGTCAGCACCTGTCCGGGCTGATGCCCATCATAGAGCTGCGCGCCTTCGCGTGCGTAGGCGACCTTGAGAGGCTCTACCAATGGACCGGCGCCTTTGTAGGGATACAAATTGGGAGCGCCGGTGAGGATGATTAATTCCCGCTCGCCGTCGTTCAGGCGGCAGAGCACCAGCTTGTCTGCGTTGGGATGCGGCAGCACCTCATCCACCCGCGCGACTACAAACTTGTCGGCGTCCCAGGAGAGTCCCTCGTACTTGAATTCGTGCCTGTCGCCTTCCGGTTTTGGCAGCCCGACCAAAAGAATACCGTCCACTTCCAGACCGGTCATTGTGAGGCAGCGGGCGATTTCCTCGATGCTGAGGCCGTCAAGGTTGACGTAATCTTTAATCCAGCTTAAAGGTGCTTTCATGTTTCCTCCTCACCCAGGCCTAAAACTGTTCCAGAAAGCGAACATCATTGTTGCGGAAGTGGCGGATATCATCCACCCGATAGCGCATGAGCGTGGAACGGTCGATGCCCATACCGGCGGCAAAACCAGAAAATTCGCGCGGGTCGTAGCCGCCGTATTCCAGCACGGTGGGGTGTACCATGCCGCAGCCGAGAATTTCCAGCCACCCGCTGCCTTTGCAGACTCCGCAGCCCTTGCCGCCGCACACAAAGCACTCCACATCCATTTCGGCGCTCGGCTCGGTGAAAGGGAAATGGGAGGGGCGCAAACGCGTACGCGCGTTTTTGCCAAAAGTGCGCGCGGCAAAATCATTCAGGGTGCCTTTCATGTCCGCGAAGGTGATGCCTTTCCCGACTACCAGAACCTCTACCTGTACGAATTCAATCTCGGAACGCGCTGTAAGTTGTTCGTAGCGCATGGTCGTGCCCGGCAAAATCGCGCGGATGGACTGCGGGGCGCGCTCGCGCATAATGTGTATCTGCCCCGGAGAGGTGTGCGTGCGAAGTAACACGCCTTCTTTATCGGTATAAAACGTGTCCCACATGTCCCGGGCGGGGTGGTAGGGGGGCATATTCAGGAAAGAGAAGTTGTAATCATCCGTTTCCACTTCCGGCGAGCGGTAAACCTGAAAACCCATATCCCCAAATACGCGGCAAATCTCCCGCAGGGTTTGGTTCAGCGGGTGAAGTCTGCCGCGGCGCGGGAGGCGGCCCGGCAGCGTCACGTCCAGACGTTCATTTTCGAGCGCCTGGGCCAGCTTGAGCTGACGCATCTGCTCGTTTTTGGCGGCATACGCGTTTTCAAGGGCAAGCTTGACCGCGTTCGCGCTTTTCCCGATTAGCGGACGCTCCTCTTTGGACGCGCCGCCCAGGGCAGAGAAGGCTTGCATGACGGGAGAAGATTTCCCCAGGTGCGCCTGGCGCCAGCTTTCCAGTTCGGCTTCCGTGCGCGTCCTTTCCAGCTCCGCAAGGGCTATGATTTTTTCCGTTTCCAGTTGTTCCAACAGCGACATTTCTCACCTCAAAAATGTAGATTGCGGCGGGCAATAAAAAAACCCGCCCGGTTCAAGGGACGGGCAGGAGTGCCGCGGTACCACCCTTGTTGGCCGCTGCGCGGCCCGCTCAAGGTTTTCTGTAACGGGAAATCCCGGTGCGGACTACTCCTGGTTCACCCGCACAACTCCCGAGGGAACTTCCTCCATCTTTTGCCAGGTTCCGCTTCCAGTCCGCGGCGGAACGTCCCTGTTGGGTCCGGATGGGCTACTTTCCTCGTTCACAGTTGATGGGCTAATTATAAGTTTTCAAATGGCATTGTCAAGTAGCCCTGAGGGCATGAAAGGCGGGCAGCCAGATGGCTGCCCGCACTCAGGGCGTAAAGGGAGATTACAGGGCCGCTTTGACAATCGCAGCAAAGGAATCTGGTTTAAGCGAGGCGCCACCAACCAATCCGCCGTCAATATCGGATTGAGAGAAAAGCTCAGCGGCATTCGCGGCGGTCACCGAGCCGCCGTAAAGGATGCGCATTGCGCCGCCAACTTCCGGGCCGAAAAGTTCGCGCAGAACGGGCCGGATGACGTCCTTATGCACGCCGTTGGCGCCTTCCGGGGTGGCTGCCAGGCCGGTGCCAATCGCCCAGACCGGTTCGTAAGCGATGATGACGTTTTGCGCCTGTTCCGGCGTCACATCAATCAGGCCGCCGCGCACCATGCCTTCAACGACTGCCGCGGTCTGGCCAGCCTGGTTTTCTTCCAGGGTCTCACCCACGCACATAATTGGTTTGAGGCCGGCTTTCAGCGCGGCATGGACCTTTTTGTTTACCGTGGCGTCTGTTTCGCCAAACATCGCGCGGCGTTCGGAATGGCCAATGATGACATACTGGCACAAATCCACCAGCATTCCAGCGGATATCTCGCCGGTATAAGCGCCGCTGGCTTCCCAATGCATGTTCTGGGCGCCAACCATGATGTTGGTGCCTTCGGTCTCGCGCTTGGCAACGCCCAGGCAGACGTGCGGCGGGCAGACCACGATATCAACGGCTTCAATATTTTCCACTTGCGGCAGAATCGCACGGATGAGGTCGCGCGCTTCGTAGATGGTCTTGTTCATCTTCCAGTTTCCGGCAACCATCGGTTTTCTCGATTTCATGGGATTTCCTTTCTTCGCGGGAATTAGATTGTTCTGATTTTACCACGCAAACCCGCAGGAGAAGCGCCTTTGAGACATTGCCGCGGAAAAGTTAACAGGCTGCCTTGCTCGGCAGCCTGTTCTTTCAGAAATTGAGCGGATTACGGTCTGTATATAATGGGGTTCAGCCACAGCCCGCTGTTGTCGGACGCGGTCGCCCCGTTGCGAACAGTCAGGTAGAAGGTTACTTTCTGCCCGGCGAAGGCGGAGAGGTCCACAGTAACGCGATTCCAGTTATTGTCAAAGACCTCGTGCCAGGTGCCAAGCTCAACCTCGGGTTCGCTGCCTGCGCGCGCCTTGAGGGTGAAGTAGATGTCGCAGTTGTTCATGCCGCCTTCGCATTGAATGGTGGCTTTGAACTTATCCCCGTTCTGAATGGTTATCTCAGGGTACTCGCCGGTGATGAAGCCGCTGCCGGTGTTATCCGGGCGTGTAATCAGGCCGGGTTCGTTTTCCTTGCCGCTGTCCTCACGAATGGGGTTAGCCTGCGGAATGACATAGCCGGAGGCGATTTCGCTGGTTTTGCCGGGGCATTTCAAGAGCTCACTGCTGCCCGCGCTGGTCCAGGTCGCGCGGCAGGCTTCCGCGGCGAAGTTGAAGACCACACCAGTGCCGCGAATGGATTCGATGCTCACCCAGAAGCTGCCCGTTCCATCGGCTTTGGGACCGAAACGCTTTCCGTTCTGGTCAACGAGCATAAAGTAACCGGTGTACTTGCCGGGGGTGCCGGGGGCAACCAGTGTGACACTCAGGTCAATGGATTCGCCGGGTTTCACTTCTTTGGGGAAGTCGACATAGTTTGGCGCGCCCATGCGGTCGCCGTCCACAAATGCCATGTCATAGGCCTTGGTCCAGGTGCAGGAGCCGTCGTTCCTCAGGCGCCAGGTTTTGACAAAGCTGGTGCCGCCAATGACTTTAGTTCCATCCGGGATGGTCACATCCCCGCGGAAGTCAATGCGGTTGCAGGGCTTGGGGGTGGGCGTCGGCGGGATGCGCGTGGGTGTGGGCGGGATGCGCGTCGGTGTCGGGGGAACCGGAGAAATCACCACGGTTGGCACAGCGGTGTTCGTGGGCGGCACGGCGGTCGGGGGCACCGCGGTATTGGCAGGCGGCACCTGGGTCTCGCCGGGCAGAGGTTGGGTCGGGACGACGGCCGTCGCCGGTACGGTGGGGGTCATCTGCGCGACCATTGTCTGGAACGCTTCGAACGTTGCCTGGGCCTGCAGGGTTTGCATCGCGCGCTGGACAGCGTCATCAAGGTCTTGGGTAGGCATAAATGGGGCATTGCAGGCGGAAAGCGCCAGAGCGCTCAGCAGCACCAGGACGATTGCCCAAAGTCCCACATTGGTCTTTTTCGTTTTCATCTTGCACTCCTTTAACTCTTAAACACATCATACATCATTTTCAAGACGAACTGAGCCGCCGTTTTGTTCCAAACAACTGGAAAATAGGCATGCTGACCGTGCGTTCCTTTTTTGAAAGAGGGCTGGCCGTAGCCGGCGTTTCCAGTGTGATATGGCTCTCACTTTGTTCGTCATCGCGAGCTTGCGAAGCGATATCCCTGGCGGCCGGATGACAAAGCAAGGCCTGAAACGCGGATGTAGTGCATATCAGGAGATTGCCGCGCCCCCTTCGTGATTGTCACACGTTCGGTCACTTTCGACAGCGGGGGCTCGCAATGACGAATCCTGTTCTTGCTTGTCATCGCGAGGAACGAAGCGATCTCCCTGACGGCCGGATGACAAAGCAAGGCCTGAAAGGCGGATGTAATGCATATCAGAAGATTGCCGCGCCCCCTTCGTGATTGGCATACGGTCGGGCACTTTCGACAGCGGGAGCTCGCAATGACGAATCCTATGCCGCGCCCCTGCCCGTGATTCTGCCGACAGAGGACTCCCGACGGACCATAAAAAAAGCCGCCCATTGGGCGGCTTGTCGAGCTAAAAACCTAAAACTGGCCTACTTGACAACTTGAATCTTGACTGCAAGCGAGTAATCCCCGCCGGGTCCGTAACCAAAGCGCGCGCCCTGGTTGTCGGTCATCATCCAGTAGCCGATATACGTGCCGGCGGTGGCAGGCGCGGTGATTTCCACGTTCACGGTGTAGGTATCGCCGGGTTTGATGTCGTAAGTCACATCGGCATTTTTGCCAATTTTGTCGCCCCAGACGAAAACGATATCAAAATCTCTGGTCCAGGTGCAGGTGCCGGTGTTCTTAATTTTCCACTTCTTCACGAATTTCTCGTTGACTTTCACAGTGGTGTCGGGCGGGTAGTTAACATCCCCCAAAAATTCCATCTGGTAGCACTTGGTGCCGGCAGGCGCCGTGGGTTGAACCGCCTGGGTGGGCGTGGCGCCAACAACGGCAGTGGGCGCGACTGGCTCTGGGGTGGGGTAAGGCGTGTAGGTCGGTTGGGGCGTCCAGGTAGGCTGGTTGCTCAACTGGTCCACTTTGGCAATCAGGGTCTGCACAAAGGCTTCCGTGGCGGCGGCCTGCTGCGTGTAGGCGACGCGCTGGGCAATTTCTTCGGGGGAGGGGGTTTGCTCGGCGGCAGGCTGGCAGGCGCTGAGCGCGAAAATCAGCACAAGCGCGCCGCTAATTAACGTCAACCAAAGTGTGGTTTTATTAGTCTTCATCTTCAATTCTCCTCATTCATTTGAACGATGCGTAGCGATGTGTATGGTCGTTCTAAATCCGTTCAACCGTTGCAGGTTCTTAATGATAAACCGCCCTACTGTCGAGCGGTCTGTGATTGTAAAGCAATTTATTCTACCACAATCTTAACCTGGAAATATCCCTTGCCGTCCGCGCCTATGCCGAAGACCTGCCTGCCGGGACCAGTGAAAGCCCAGTTGCCGGTGTACGTTCCGGGGCTGGCTGGAGCAGTCATATTAACACTGATATCGATAGTTCCGCCCACCGGCACCGCGGCGGGGAAGTCCAGAATGGCGGGCGCGGAAAGTTGATCGCCGCTGACAAAGATGATGTCAAACTCCGTGTTCCAGGCGCAGGTGCCGACATTTCTAAAGCGCCAGGTCTTAGTGAAGGTTTCGTTCGGCTTGAGTTTGGTGCCGTCGGGGATGGTGACGTCGGAAACAAGCGCGGCTTTCAGGCACAGGCTTTGGGGAGTGGGTGTGAGCGTGGCAGCCGGCGGGATGTACACCACCGTCGGAGCCAGCGTGGGCGTCAGCGTGGCCGTGGGAGCGCTGGTTGGCGTGGGGGTGGGAACCGGGGTATCGGTCGGCATGGCCTGCAAGGTCATGCGCGCGATGAGGGTTTCAGCCATATCCTGGGTGGCCCGCGCCTGCATTGTAGCCGCGACCTGCGTCGCGATATATTCCGGGACGCTGGTGGGGGTGGTTTTCGGGCCGCAGGCTGTCAGTAACAGTGCCGCGGCCACCAGCAGGGTCGCCAAGGGGCGTTGGAAACGTGACCGGGTCAGATTCATAATCACTCCATGGAAGTAGGAAAGGTTGATTACCCACATATTAACCCATCAAAAGCGCGGCGTCAACCAGCGCGACTGGTGCGGGCAATTTCGGTTTGCACGCGGGGGTTTGGACCGGTGGTGTTGCTGCGCGCAATCCCCGGGCCGCACGTCTGCAACATTGCTTGTCATCGCGAGGAACGAAGCGATCTCCCTGGCGGCCGGATGACAAAGCAAGGCCTGAACAGTGGACCTCTTACTCTTCAGGAGATTGCCGCGCTCCCTTCGCGACCATCACACGGTCAGGTATGCAAGCAGCGGGGGCTCGCGGCGGTAAACTCCACTCCTCGGCATAAAAAAGCCCCCACGGGATGGGGCGGCATATAAACTTTCGTGCAAAGCGTCTTACTTATCCGAAATAAGCGCGACGCCGGGCAGTTCCAGCCCTTCCAGCATTTCCAGGGAAGCGCCGCCGCCGGTGGAGATGTGGGTGATTTTGTCGCTTAGGCCGGATTGGTTGATGGCAGCCACCGAGTCGCCGCCGCCGATGATGCTGACAGCGCCGCTTTCAGCAACCGCTTTCGCCACGGCAAAAGTGCCCTCCGCAAAGCGCGGGAATTCAAACACGCCCATAGGGCCGTTCCAAACCACTGTGCCGGCCTTGGCAATTTCCTCTCCAAAGGCTTTCACAGTCTCCGGACCGATGTCCAAAACGCGCCAACCAGCCGGCACATCGCCGAGGGGCAGGGTTTGCTTGTTGGCTTCAGCGTCGAACGCGTCCGCGACAACCAGGTCGCACGGCAGCAGCAGTTTGCCTTCAGATTTTGCCAGCAGTTCGCGGGCTGTATCCAGCACCTCTGTTTCCACCAGGGAATCTGCCAGCTGATAACCTTGCGCGGCCAGGAAGGTATTGGCCATGCCGCCGCCGATGAGAATCTTATCGGCTTTCTTCAGCAGGTTTTCGATGACGCCGATTTTATCGCTGATTTTCGCGCCGCCCAGAATCGCCACAAAGGGACGGGTCGGGTTAGCGATGGCGTTGCCCAGGTAGCGGATTTCTTTTTCCATCAGAAAACCGGCAGCGGAGGGCAGATATTCCGCCACGCCAGCAGTAGAGGCGTGCGCGCGGTGCGCCGAGCCAAAAGCGTCGTTTACGTACAGGTCAGCCAGGGATGCCAGAGCTTTGGACATGCCCGGGTCATTCTTGCTTTCCTCGCCGTGGAAGCGTGTGTTTTCGAGCACAAGCACTTCGCCGGGTTTAAGCGCCGCGGAGGCGGCCTCGGCGACCGGACCAATGCAATCTTCCGCGAATTTTACCGGCGCGGAAATCAGGGTGGCCAGGTAATCCGCCACGGGTTTCATGGTATAGGCCGGGTCCGGCGCGTCTTTCGGGCGGCCGAGATGCGAGCAAAGAATCACAGCCGCTCCGTTATCGAGCAGGTACTGAATGGTGGGCAGCGCCGCGGTGATGCGGGTGGCATCCTTAACTTTACCTTCCTTGATGGGGACATTGAAGTCCACGCGCACGAGGACTTTCTTGCCTTTTACGTCCAGGTCAGTAACCAATTTCTTATTAAACATTCAAAGCCTCCTTGTTTAAAAAAGTGCGCTCTACTGTCTGGAAAGAACAGCATCGCGCACTCTCATGTTCAGTGCTCAGGCGCCCGATTACAGCGACTTGGCAACCATCTTCGCCAGGTCGGCGGTGCGGCAAGAGTAACCCCATTCGTTGTCGTACCAGGTGACGACTTTGATGAGATTGCCGCCCATGACCATGTTGTTGGGCAGGTCGACGATTGAAGAGCGCGGGTCGCCCTTGAAATCGGAGGAAACCAGCGGCTGGTTGTACGCGCCGGTGGTGACGCCGAGAATGCCCTTGAGAGAACCATTAGCAGCTTCAACGAAAGCGGCGTTCAGTTCTTCCTTGGTGGTGGGCTTTTCAATGGTGGCGACAAAATCCACGATGGAGACTGTGGGGGTCGGGACGCGCAAAGAATAGCCGTCAAATTTGCCCTTGAGGTCGGGGATGACCAACGCGACAGCCTTGGCGGCGCCGGTGGTGGTGGGGATAATATTCAGGCCGGCAGCGCGGGAACGGCGCATTTCTTTCTTGTGACCCTGGTCCAGGATGACCTGGTCGTTGGTATAAGAGTGGATGGTGGTCATGACCGCGTTCAGGATGGTGAACTTCTCGTGCACAATCTTGGCGGCGGGGGCCAGACAGTTGGTGGTGCAGGAGGCGTTGCTGATGATGTGGTGCACAGCGGGGTCATACTTATCATCGTTCACGCCTAATACGATGGTCAGGTCCTCGCCTTTGGCGGGCGCGGAGATAATTACTTTTTTAGCGCCGCCGCGCAGGATATGGGCATCCGCGCCGACTTTGCCGTTTTCTGTGCGGGCGGTGGTGAAGATGCCGGTGGATTCAATCACGATGTCCACGCCGAGGTCTTTCCAGGGTAGATTGCCCGGGTCTTTTTCCGCGAAGACTTTGATGGTCTTGCCATCGATGACCAGATTTCCGTCTACAACTTCCACGGTACCGGGATAGATGCCGTAGTTGGAGTCGTATTTGAAGAGATGCGCGTTCGTCTGGGCGTCAAACAAATCGTTGATGGCGACCACTTCCAGTTCGTCACCAGCGCGTTCCATAATCGCCTTTAAGACCTGGCGTCCGATACGACCAAAGCCGTTAATACCTACTTGTGTTTTCATAGAAAATCCTCCATGGAATGTTGAATCTTAACAATCAAATTTTACCACCTGCCCGATGGTTTTCAAAATTAATTCTTATTCAGTTCCAAGTCAATCGCTCAGGAAAGCGGTCCGGTGCGTTCCTCAAACAGGTTCACAATGGCGCGGGCAAGCTTTTTGGAATCGTGCCGCCAGGGATAGAGGTCATCCACCAGGTCGGTTTCGTAGACGTGATAATTCTCGTGCAAAGGCACGTCGGCGGTCACCCATTCGATGTCATCCTGCAGCTTGCCGCGGAAAGTGCGGTTGCATATGACCAAATCAAACAGGTCCCGGCCAATATGCTGTTCAATCACTCGCAAATGGTCAGAGGCGTTAAAGCCGTCCGTTTCACCCCGCTGCGTGGCAACGTTGCAGACAAAGTATTTCTGCGCGCGGCTGGCTTCGATGGCATCTGTGAGGCCTGTGACGAGCAGGTTAGGTAGCAGACTGGTGTACAGACTGCCCGGCCCCAGGATAATTAAATCCGCGCTGAGAATGGCCTGCACGGCAGGCGGATAGGCCGGGGTATTGGCCGGGTCCAGCCAGACGCGCTTAATACTACCGGGCGTGTTGGTAAGTTCAGATTCTCCGCTTACGCGGATGATTTGCTGCGTTTCGGGGTCCAGAATTTCGCCTATCAGTTCAACATTGGAGACGGTGGCCGGCAGCACCTGACCGTAGATAGCCAAAACCCGACCTGATTCGGCCACGGCTTCCTCAAAACTGCCGGTAATCTCGCTCAGGGCGGAGATGAAGAGATTTCCAAGCGAATGTCCGGTCAGGCCGGTGCCTGTCTGAAATCGGTACTGGAACACCTGCGAAAGGAGGGCTTCGTCGCTGCTGAGCGCGGAAAGGCAGTTGCGGATGTCTCCGGGAGGGAGGATGCCCAAATCGCGTTTCAGTTCGCCGGAAGAACCGCCGTTATCCGCGACGGTGACAATGGCGGTGATGTTATGCGTGTACTCCTTAAGCCCGCGCAGCAGGGTAGCCAGGCCGTGCCCGCCGCCAATAACCACCACACGCATGCCTTTCTCGCGCCGGCGGTAGGATTGAATTGTGTCTATCAGCGGTCGGCCGGATTTTTCGAAAGGTTTGAGCAGGGAACGGTTGGCGCCCCAAATGCCAACCACAATCATGAACAGCCCCAGGCCGCCAAATAGCACAAAGCGGATGGGGCGGTCCAGCCAGCGCAGGGAGAGAAACGCCAGAATCGGGACCACTGTGGGGTTGGACGCGGAGCGGTAGTAGCCCAAAATCAGCACCGCGAGGCCGAGCCCCAGCAGCATGGAACCCAGTATGGTGAGCAAAATCCAGCGTTTGAAGCCGGTGCCGGGAAGCAGCCAGCGTGCTTCGTCCTTCACCTTTTTCCAAAACCGCCGTTTGCGCTTGTCTTTGCTGCCGGAGTCGTTCATTAATTGGATGATAGCAGGATTTCAGGGAAGCGTCAACATAAGCGGCGCGGTCGGGAAGCGACGCGGGAATGGCCCGGAGAGCAAAAATCGCGAGCAAGGCGCACCTTACGCTGCCACCTATGGTATAATAATTTCATGATTTACTGAAGCAGAACCAGCCACTTCTCACCCGGGTTGGTTCTTTTGTTTAATCGCTTTTTGAAAGGAGATCCAGCTATGCAGCCATTGAACTTACCAGGAGAAAAGGCGCGAGCCTTCATCGAACGGGATAATCAGGTAATTTCGCCTTCTTACCCGCGCGGATATCCCTTCGTCATGGACCATGGACGCGGAACTGAAGTCTGGGATGTGGACGGCAATCGTTTTCTGGATTTTGAGGCCGGCATTGCCGTCGCTTCCACCGGTCACAGCAACCCGCGCGTGGTAAAAGCCATTCAGGAACAGGCGGAAAAGTTCATCCACATTTCTTCAGATTTTTATCACGAGAATTGGATCAGGCTCGCTGAAAAACTTGATTCAATTGCCCCCTGGAGCGGTCCTTCCTGCTGTTTTATGACCAATTCCGGCACCGAATCCGTGGAAGCCGCCATCAAATTGGCGCGGTATCATTCCGGCAGTACGCAGTTTATTGGATTTTTGGGCGCGTTTCACGGGCGCACACTCGGGGCGGTCACCTTCACCGCCAGCAAAGCCAATTACAAAGGCGGGTTTTTCCCGCTCATGAACGGCGTGGTGCACGTGCCCTTCCCCAACCCCTACCGACCGCTGCTTAAGCGCAGGCCCGGCCTGGGGGACGGGGAAACCGTGGTGCATTACATTGAAGATGAAATCCTGGGGCACCTGGTGCCCGGCGATGATGTTGCCGGCATTCTGGTGGAACCGGTGCAAGGGGAAGGCGGTTATATCTTCCCACCCGATGACTTTTTCCCGGCGCTGCGCGCGCTGTGCGACCGGTACGATATCCTCCTGATTGTGGATGAAGTCCAATCGGGCATGGGCAGAACCGGAAAATGGTGGGCGATTGAACACTTTGGGGTGGAACCGGATATTCTGCTGACAGCCAAGGGCATAGCCTCCGGCATGCCGCTGGGCGCGATGGTCACCAAAAAGCATCTGATGGACTGGCCGAAAGGCTCGCACGGTAATACTTACGGCGGGAACCCCATCTCATGTGCGGCCGCCCTGGCCACCATTCAGCTCATCGAGGAAGAATACCTGGAAAATACCCGCGTGGTGGGCGCTTATTGTAAAGACGCCCTGGAAGAACTGCAGGCCAAACATCCCAGCATCGGGGATGTGCGCGGTAAGGGCTTTATGCTGGGGGTGGAGTTTGTGCTGGACCGCGAAAGCAAGCAGCCGGCTGAAAAACTGCGCGATGATATTGTCAATAAAGCTTTCGAGCGCGGGCTGATGACCCTGGGCTGCGGAAAAAGCGTCATTCGCATCACGCCGCCCCTCTCCACCAGCAAATCCGAGGTGGATGAAGCCATGCTCATTCTGGATGAAGCCATTGGCCTGGCGGAAAAAGAGCACGCGCTGGCTTAAGACCAGGCGAGAAACATCACAGCGCGGTGTTAGCAACACCGCGCTGTTTTCTTTTACGAATGCCGTCTGTTTTTTGCTCGTCCTGTAAGGTCTCCTGACCGTGCAAGGGATGTGACCGAGAGGTCTCCAGGCTCTTGACCTGCCTGAAGGAGACCCGCGCTCAGCCATCCCGCGCGGTGAGGGCACCGGTGTGAACGGATAGGCTCATTTTTTAGCAGCAGGGAGATTCTTCGCTTCGCTCAGAATGACAGACTCCTTGTGCTTGCATGGTCTCCTGACCGTGC
>Ga0116148_1003250_pt1 | contig 15133 bp, 15 predicted proteins | sample AD_UKC055_MetaG_FD_89786 | JGI IMG/M metagenome (GOLD analysis project Ga0116148, IMG submission 89786) | Active sludge microbial communities of municipal wastewater-treating anaerobic digesters from USA - AD_UKC055_MetaG | ecosystem: Engineered > Bioreactor > Anaerobic > Digestate | place: USA... | reverse complement strand
GCGAGGTCCCGCGCGGCGCGGGCGGTGGCGGCGTACGCCGCGAGGTCATCCGGCTGCACCTCGTGGCGGATCCCGATCAGGGCGCACACGGGGAGGAACGGGGCGTCGAGGAGGGCTGCGAGGTGCGCCACCCCCCCTCCTGGCGAGCCGAGGACGATCGCCGGGTACTGCCGGTTGGGGTAGCGCCGGACGTAGTCAGAGAAGAGCGAGTCGGGGTCGAATCCGGCGAGGGCCGTTGCCGGGTACCCCACGGAGAAGCGCATCCCCCACCCGATCACGGCCTCCCGCACCGCCGGGGGGAGATGGCGCAGCACGGCCATCACCGGGCGGGACGCCTCCGGGTAGGGGTCCCGCAGCCCGCGCCCTGTCCCGCCGAGGGCCCGCGCCACCTCCCCCACGGCCCGCGCCGCGGAATCGAACGCGAGGGGGACCACCGGGGGTGGTTGGTTCACCGCGAGCACTGCCCCGATGAGGGCCACGAGGAGCACCCACGTCATCGGAAGTGCCGATCCACCTCGTGCAGGTACTCCGCCGCCTTCACCTTGGCATGGCGGTTCCAGAACGGCCAGTCCCCGATCGGGGCTTCCAGCACGTAGTGGAGGAGGTCCTCGAACAGGGCCCGGTCCTTGGCCCGTCGGGCGTACTCCCAGGCGTAGGCGATGTGGTTCTCGAGGTACGTCGGATCGAGGGTCAGTGCCCACTCGAAGTAGGTCTTCGCATCGGCGAGCTTGACCCCGAACAGGATCCCGTAGTCGGAGAGGTTGGCGAGGAGCGCGCCGTACGCTTGCGGTCCCGATCCTCCCCAGTACCCCGGGTCGAGCTCGATCACCCGCTCGTACATCGTGCGGATCTTGCCGAGGCTCGCGAACGCCGCGAACGGGTTCATCCGTCCCAGGAGGAGGCCCCAGCTGTGCCCCGTCCACAGGATCGCGGCCGGGTCCGTGGTGCGGGCGAGGAGGGCGCGGAGCTCCTCATCGGAGAGGCTGAGCCCTTCGTCGAGGCCCGAGAGCCCGAGGGAGCGGAACCCGTAGTCGGCCGCGGTGCGGAGGATCGCTTCCTTTTCCTCCTCCGGTGCAAACACGGCCCGCTCGTACCAAACTTGGGCGAGCTGCGCGAGAACGGCCGCGTTCCCCGGTTCCGCGGCGAGGAGGGCCTCGTAGACCCCGATCAGCCGTTCCATGTTCGCAAGCTCGTACCGCATCGGGAACAGGGCCTCCGCCTCCGCCGTGAGGTCGGCCACCGACTGCGCCCATCCGCTCCCCGCCATCGCCGCGATGACTAGTATCGATAGGACTCTCCGTATCATGGCCCTTGAGCGTAGCGTGCGGTCCCGGCACAGACGATCGGGGATTTGGCTAGAATGGGTTCCGTCATGAAGGCGGTCGTGCTGTGCGGGGGCGAGGGGACCCGGCTCCGCCCGTTCACGTCCACCCAGGCCAAGCACCTCCTCCCCGTCGCCGGCCGGCCGGTGGTCGAGCACGCCCTGGGGGCGGTACGGGAGGCGGGGATCCGCGAGGTGGGGATCGTCGTCAGCCCGAGCGTCGCGGGTCAGTTTCGAGAGCGGTTGGGCGATGGGGCCCGGCTCGGGCTCCACCTGTCCTACGTCCTCCAGCCCGAGCCGCGGGGCCTGGCCCACGCCGTCCTCTGTGCCGAGGAGTACGTGGGAGACGAGGCGTTCCTCGTCTACCTCGGGGACAACCTCCTTGAGAAGGGGGTGACGGGCGTGGTGGACCTGGTTCGGTCGCGAGAGCCGTCCGCCGTCGTCGCCCTGTGTCCGGTTGACGATCCCCGGCGGTTCGGGGTGGCGGTGATCGAGGGGGGGAGGCTCGTCCGCCTCGTCGAGAAGCCCAACGATCCCCCGAGCGACCTCGCCATCGTCGGCGCGTACGCGTTCACCCCGCTCCTCTTCCAGGCGGCGCGGGAGGTGAAGCCGTCGTTCCGTGGGGAGCTCGAGCTCACCGATTGCCTTCAGTGGCTCGTCGATCGCGGGCACCTCGTTCTCCCCTACATGGTGGACGGGTGGTGGCAGGACGTGGGCCGGCCGGCGGACCTCCTCGTCGCGAACCGCCTCCTCCTGGCGCAGGTCGAGCCGCGGATCGAGGGGGAGGTGGACGGGGACTCGACGATCGAAGGGCCGGTGGTGATCGAGCGCGGGGCGCAGGTGATGGGGAGCCGGGTGAGCGGGCCTGCCTTCATCGGGGCACGGGCGGTGGTCGAGCGGTCCACCATCGGCCCCCACGTCGCGATCGGGCCGCGGGCGACCGCCCGCGGGGCCGCGATCGCGGCGGCGATCGTCATGGACGAGGCGTTGGTCGAGGGCGTGGCCCTCCAGGGGTCCGTGATCGGCCGCCGGGCCGCCGTGCGGGGAGGCAGGGTAGCCGTGCAGACCTGGTTGGGAGACGACGGGGAAGTGCAGCTGGAGCCGTGATCCTTCAATCCCTCTCCCCCTCTGCGCAATCCCTCTCCCCCCGAGGTGGAGGGGGAGCACCCATGGAGAACGAACATCGTGGGGCAGGGGACTTACTTGGCATCAGCGGTTCGCCCCCGGGCAGCTAAAGGAGGGTGGATGATCCTCGTCACGGGTGGGGCAGGGTACATCGGTAGCCACACGATCAAGGAACTTCTGCGCGACGGCCAGGAGGTGGTCGCGCTGGACAACCTGTCCGCCGGGCATCGGGAGCTCGTCCTGTGCCCGGAGTTCGTGGAGGGGGACCTCGCCGATGCCGCGCTCCTTGCGCGCACGTTCCGGCGGTACCCGATCGAGGCGGTGATCCACTTCGCCGCCCATACCTCCGTCCCCGAGTCGGTGGCGAACCCGCGGAAGTACTACCAGAACAACATCGTGAGCGGCCTCTCCCTTCTCGACGCGATGGTCGAGTGCGGCGTGAACGCGATCGTGTTCTCCTCGAGCGCTGCCGTGTACGGCGATCCGGTGCGCGTCCCGATCCCCGAGGACCACCCCTGCGCCCCGAAGAACCCCTACGGCCGGACGAAGCTCGCCTTCGAGGGGATCCTTCACGACTACGGGGTTGCGTACGGGCTGCGGCACGTGTCGCTCCGGTACTTCAACGCCGCTGGCTCTGATCCCGACGGGGAGATCGGCGAATGCCACGATCCCGAGACCCACCTCATCCCGATCGTCCTCGAGGTCGCCGCCGGGGTGCGGCGCGAGGTGCAGATCTTCGGCACCGACTACGAGACGAAGGACGGGACAGCTGTTCGGGACTACATTCACGTCTTCGACCTCGCGCGGGCGCACGTCCGTGCTCTGGGGGCGCTCGAGGGGGGAACGGCGGCGCCGGCCTACAACCTCGGGACGGGGCGGGGGTACACGGTGCGCGAGGTGGTGGAGTGTTGCCGGAGGATCACCGGCCGCGAGATCCGGGCCGTGGACGCACCGCGCCGGGCGGGGGACCCGGCGGCCCTCGTGGCCGATCCGTCCCGGGCGAAGAGGGACTTCGGCTGGGAGCCCCGGTTCACGACCCTCGACCCCATCGTCGAGACCGCCTGGCGGTGGATGCTCCGCCGCAGCGCGTAGGGGCGGACCTTGTGTCCGCCCGCCGTTTCCGAAACCGAACCGCCAAGGAACGCCGGGGCATAGCGTTGCAGCTCGTCCGTGCCGGCTTCCCCACCCGTCCCAACGAACGCGCCCGCGATCCCCTCCACGAGAGAGCTGGCCGTTTCCTTGGCCGTCCGCGGTAGAATGGCCGCGTGAGGAAACCATGGTGAACCGAGCCCGAGACTGGCTGGCCCAGGCCGAGCGGGACTTCCTTCAGGCCGAGGAGTCCCGGGATCGAGGCCATCACGAGTGGGCGTGTTTCATTGCCCACCAGGCGGCGGAGAAGGCAGTGAAGGCCCTGCATCTCCACTCGGGTCAGGAGGCGTGGGGACACGTGGTGGCCAAGCTTCTCGTAGAGCTGCCCCCATCGGAGCAGGTACCGCCAGACCTGGTGGAGAAGGGACGCGTCCTCGACAATTTCTACGTGCCGACTCGTTATCCGAACGCACATCCTGCGGGGGCGCCGTACGAACACTATGGCCCGCTTCAGAGCGAGGAGGCGCTGGGGTATGCCCGTGAGATCATTGCGTTCGTCCGTGCTCAAGTGGCCTGACCGAGCGCAGGTAGACGCTGCTGTGCGGGAGTGGGCCGCGCAGGTTGCTCTGTCCCGTCCGGAGGTGGTGAGGATCGGCTACTTCGGCTCCTACGCCCGGGGCGACTGGGGGGTGGGGAGCGACCTCGACCTGGTCGCCATCGTTGCCCAGAGCGATCTGCCGTTCCATCGGCGGGCGAGCGCGTGGGACCTGAGCGACCTTCCCGTCCCGGCAGAGCTCCTGGTGTACACGGAAGAGGAGTGGGCGAGCCTTCCGGAGCGCGGCCGATTTGGACGGGACCTGCATGAAGAGACTGTCTGGATCCACGAGAGATGCCCGCGCGGGTGATTCCTAGGGCCCCCTGGCCCTCGTGGCCGATCCGTCCCGGGCAAAGAGGGACCTCGGCTGGGAGCCCCGACGACCCTCGACCCCATCGTCGCGACCGCCTGGCGGTGGATGCTCCGCCGCCGGTAACCGCGCGCCCTGTGGCCGACCGGATCTGGTTTCGGAGAACGGCGGTGGCATGGGGTTCCCCGCTACCGAACGAGGCCATGCGTCGGGCTTCCTGCGCGACGGTAGTTCGGCCTAGGGTTATCCTGAAGTTAGCATTTCTTGTCCTGGCCCGATCGCCTGGCGACAATAGGGGCTGGCAGAAGGGGGGTGGGCGTGCGGTACTTCGGGACGGATGGCGTGCGCGGGGTGGCGGGGGTGGACCTCACGGCCGACCTCGCGTACCGCCTGGGGCGGGCGGCGGGGCTCGCCTTCCGCCCGGGCGAGGTCCTGTTGGCCCAGGACACGCGCCTCTCCGGGCCGGCCCTTGCGGCGGCCTGTGCGTCCGGGCTCGCCGCGGCCGGCTGCGATGTGGACCTCGCGGGGGTCCTCCCCTCCCCGGCCGTGTCCCACCTCGTGGTCCAGTCCGGGTACGACCTGGGCTGCGTCGTCTCGGCCTCCCACAACCCTCCCCCCGATAACGGGATCAAGTTCTACGGCCGCGATGGGTTAAAACTATCGGTCGCCGACGAGGAACGGGTGGAGTCCCTCCTCGAAGCTAGGCCCCGCGCCGGCCCGGGGGGGAAGGTTGCCCCTTACCCGGCGGCCGAGGAGGGCTACCTCGCGTTCCTGCGGGAGAGGGGTGCTGGCCTGTCTCTTGCGGGCGTGAAGATCGTTCTCGACTGCGCCCATGGGGCGACGGCGCGGGTTGCGCCGATGCTCTTCGCTGACCTGGGGGCTGACCTCGTCCTCCTCAGCGCGGAGCCGGACGGGGCGCGGATCAACGCTACCGGTGCCGCGGCGATGGATGCCGTAGCCGCAGCCGTCCCCGCCCAGCGGGCCGACCTTGGCATCGCATTCGACGGCGACGGGGATCGGGTGTTGTTCGTGGACGGCCGGGGCGATGTCGTGGAGGGAGATCGGCTCATGGCCGCCCTCGCCCCGTACCTTCTCGGGTGGAACGAGCTCTCCTCCCCTCGGGTCGTGTTCACCGTCCTTGGCAACCTCGGAGCCGAGCAGTACCTGACCACACGGGGGTTCCGGGTGGAGAGAGTCCCGGTGGGGGACCGCAACGTGGCGTGGGCGATGCGGGAGGGGGGGAGCGACCTCGGGGGGGAGCCCTCCGGCCACATCATCTACCGCCCGTGGGCCGTGACCGGGGACGGGATCCTCACCGCCCTCCTTGTGCTGCGGGTCCTCATCCGGGTGGGGACCGACCTTGGTTCGCTCGTGGCGCCCGTGCCCCTCTACCCCCAGGTACGGGCCGACGTCCTGGTGGCCGATCGGGAGGCGGCGCTCGCCGACCCCCGGGTTCAGGCCGCGATCCAGGCCGCCAAGGCCAAGCTCGACGGGACCGGCCGGCTGGTCGTGCGTCCGTCCGGGACCCAGCCCCTCATTCGGATCATGGCCGAGGGCCCCGACGAGGCCGCCCTGCACGGGGCCGTTGATCCGATCGCGGACGCCCTCGCGTCCCAGAGGATTGACACCCAACGAACCCTCCAAACTTGAGGCACGAAACAAGATCTGAGCCGGCGAGTGTTCTCGCAGCAGATGTTGCCCGCTCTTGTGGGGCGGCAGTGTTGGGCGCAGCTGCCCAAGACAGGCTGGACCGCCGGTTCCAGATTGCTCGCTACAGCCTGGGGTCGTCGCGCCTTGTCTACGGTCGTCGTGCCGGAGAACGGTGCTTGGACCAGTCAACCGGCCTTCGGATACAATGGCTGTGCCATGATCCTTGTTGATGTCCTGTGTGCTGCCCCTGCTGAGTGTATGACAGTTCGAAGCATGACATGAAGCGGGGAGTGAGAGAAGGTGCCGTTGCCTGAGAGGACTCCGACGATCGTGATCAAACCATCGCGGGGGTGGCATCTGCCTAGCGCCCGCGAGATCTGGCAGTACCGGGAGCTTCTGTATTTCCTCGTGTGGCGGGACATCAAGGTTCGTTACAAGCAAACTGTTCTTGGCGCGGCGTGGGCGGTGCTCCAGCCGTTCCTTACGATGGTTGTGTTCAGCCTGTTCTTCGGCCGCTTGGCAGGGATTCCATCCGATGGTCTTCCCTATCCCGTGTTCAGCTATGCCGGACTGCTCCCATGGACGTTCTTCTCACAGGGGATGAACCAGGCCGGGAATAGCCTTGCTAACAGCGCCCATCTCATTACCAAGGTATACTTCCCTCGGGCGATCATCCCCCTCGCTGCTGTCCTTGCACCATTGGTAGACTTCGCGATTGCCTTCGCTGTGCTTATCGGAATGATGCTTTACTACGGGATTGTGCCCACCGTCACCGCCCTTTGGCTACCTGTGTTCCTTCTACTTGCCCTGATGACCGCGCTCGCCGTGGGGTTGTGGCTGGCCGCCCTGAACGCCCAGTACCGGGACATACGGCATGTGGTGCCGTTTCTAACCCAGCTTTGGATGTTTGCCACCCCAGTGATCTACCCGAGCACCCTCCTCACAGGAGTATGGCGCATTCTGCTTGGTCTGAACCCGATGACGAGCGTGGTGGAGGGCTTTCGTTGGACCCTCCTTGGTGTAGGTGAGCCACCGGGGCGGATGGTGTGGGCGTCGGTAGGTATGGTGGCAGTGCTCCTTATCACAGGTGCCGTATACTTCAGGCGGACAGAGCGCACTTTGGCCGACGTGGTGTAGGAGGGTGCGATGAGTGATGTCGCGATTCGCATCGAGGGGCTAGGGAAGCGGTACCGGCTGGGCGAGCGTGCGCCGTACAAGACCATCCGTGAGACGATCACCCGTGCTGCTGCGGCCCCGTTCCGCGCTTTGAGGAGCCGATCCGGGGCGAAGATCCCGCCACAGAACAGTCAGTACATTTGGGCGCTGAAGGATGTATCCCTTGAAGTGAAGCGGGGCGAAGCGCTGGGAATCATCGGGCGAAACGGCTCCGGAAAGAGCACTCTCCTCAAGATTCTCGCCCGGATCACCGAGCCGACCATAGGACGTGCTCAGATCCACGGGCAGGTAGGGTCGCTCCTTGAGGTGGGGACGGGCTTTCATCCTGAACTCACCGGTCGCGAGAACATCTACCTGAACGGAGCAATCCTCGGCATGAGCAAGGCCGAGATTGTCCGGAGGTTCGACGAAATCGTCGCCTTCTCCGGTATCGGGAAGTTCTTGGACACCCCTGTGAAACATTACTCCAGCGGGATGTACGTCCGCTTAGCATTTGCCGTGGCCGTACATGTCACTCCTGACGTTCTTCTACTAGATGAGGTGCTAGCTGTCGGCGATCATACGTTTCGTGAGAAATGCAGCAGAAAACTGTACGAGATCAAGGCCAATGGAACGACCGTTCTCCTGGTTTCCCACGATCTGACGAGCATAGATAGCCTATGCGCTCGGGCTGTGTGGCTCGAACAGGGGAAGGTGCAGGCAGATGGCAACCCGCCCGAGATTGCTGAACGATACATGTTGCATTCATGTTAGTGCATCATCTTTGGAGGCTTGCGCACGATGACTGAAGGGCCAGACCGAGTACATGGACTGAGAGTGGTTCATGTCGCGGCTACTGCCAGCGGCGCCCACTGGATGTTCGAGATCCTGTGTCGCTTGAGAGAGCTGGGGTATGACGTAGTAGCAGTGATTTCAAAGGGTGCCGGTGATCTAGCACCTAAACTCGAGAGCGCAGGCATATCGTATTACAGTTGTGATTTAACGGTTGGGTCTCCTTGGGATCTGCTGGGGCTGTCTCGGAAGGTCTTCGCGCTCGCTCGGCTGCTACGAACGATTAAGCCTGACATTGTACACTATCACCTCTTTACCTCGATCATCCTTGGGCGTGCCGCAGCCTGGCTAGCTGGCGTCCCGTTCCGATTTTCCATGGTCACTGGCCCGTTCTATCTAGAAGCCCCTGCCCCTCGGAAGATTGACCTTCAGACGATCTGGATGGATACTGTGGTGATCGCTTCTTGTGAGTACACACGTGCGCTCTACGCGCAGTTGCGCGTCCGCAGGCCTGTAGAGCTGATCTACTACGGAGCGGACAGTGGTCATTTTGATCCTGCGTTGGCGGATGCCGGGAAGATTCGGCGGGAGTTCGCCATTCCAAGCTCTTGTCCTGTTGTTGGCTTGGTGGCTCACTTCTATGCGCCGTTGCCCCCTGGCCCATGGACTCCGCCACAGCTGTGGGGTCGTGGGGTTAAAGGGCATGAGACTTTCCTCAAGGCTGCGCAACTTGTCATCGACGAGATACGCAGTGTGAAGTTCCTGCTTGTGGGAACAGGGTGGGAGGAGGCAGGGAGGATCTACGAAGCCGAGCTTAAACAACTTACGCAGCTCATGGGCCTTGAGGGTTATGTGATCTTCACGGGTTTCCGCCGTGACATTCCCGATGTCCTTGCAGGCTTGGATGTAGCGGTTCAGTGTTCATTGAGCGAAAACCTGGGTGGCACGGTAGAAGCTCTACTTATGGCACGTCCAACTGTGGCTACTGCGGTCGGGGGAATGGTTGACACGATCCGACACCGTGAGACTGGCCTATTGGTGCCACCTGATGCCCCGGAGGAGTTAGCGCAGGCGATTCTTGAGCTGCTCAGTGACGAGGACAAAGCGCGGCGACTTGCGCTCAGAGGTCGTGAGTGGGCACTTGAGCGTTTCACCCTGGCGAAAACAGTGAGCGATATTGACAAGCTCTACCAGAATGTAGTCGGGGAAGTTCTTGGGGAACGCGGGACTAGAGTGGAGATGTATCGGAACCGTTGCTATCGCGTGTGCCGGTGCTTTGGCCGTGGGACCGTCTTGCTGTGTAGGGAATCAATCCCCATCATTACCCTGCTTCTCAAGCTTGGTTACGCAAAATTCTATGCGATGCTGTCCTCCGCTCTTGGTCGCGTTATGTCGTTGCGAAGGGGAGCAGCATTCACCATGAAGCGGGTGATGGACATAGTTTTGACGATCGGTGTACTCTGTGCGTTTGGCGTGCCTATGGTGTTGATAGCTTTCCTCATCCGGGTAAGTATGGGGAGACCAGTTCTCTACAGACAGGTCCGTGCTGGTTTGCACGGAGAGCCGTTTACGTTGGTGAAGTTCCGAACCATGAGAGAAGCTGTGGATGACCTTGGGCGGCAGCTTCCTGATGAGGCTCGCGTGACTCGTTTGGGGCGCTTTCTGCGGAGATGGTCACTCGATGAGCTTCCCGAGTTGTTCAATGTGCTCAAGGGTGACATGAGCCTGGTGGGGCCACGGCCGCTACTTGTGGAGTACGTGCCCTTATACACGCCAGAACAGGCACGGCGGCACGAAGTTAAGCCGGGCATGGCCGGGCCGGTGATCATGAGCGGCCGGAACATCCTCGATTGGGAGGAAAAGTTCAAACTTGACGTGTGGTATGTCGACAATCGAAACTTTCGGCTTGATGCAAAGATATTGTTCTTTACCTTTTTGAAAGTGCTTAAGGGTGAGGGTGTTAGCTCCCCTGGATACGAAACCATGCCCAAATTTACGGGGACAGGAACGTGGGGCTCTACGTCATAGGAGGAGGTGGGCATGCGAAGGTCGTCCTTAGCACCTTGGTTGAGGCTGGGATTCCTGTAGCCGGAATATTCGACGATGATTTGCAAAAGCAAGGATTGGTTCTCATGGGGCATAAGGTGATCGGCACAATATCTGCGGCAAAAGCAATGCCATCCCAAACAGGAGTAATCGCGATCGGAGCGAATCAGATCCGTCAGACGTTAGCGCGCGAGCTTGTAGATTGGAAATGGCTAAGGGTTGTACACCCCAAGGCTTACATCCACCCCTCAGCAATCTTAGGCCCGGGCACAGTGGTATTCGCTGGTGCAGTGGTTCAACCCGATACTCACGTTGGCGCTCATGTCATCATCAACACCGGAGCAACAGTAGACCACGATTGTGTGATCGGGGATTTCGTCCACTTGGCCCCGGGTGTACACTTGGCTGGTAACGTGACCGTGGAGGAGGGCGCGTTCATTGGTATGGGCGCCGTGGTGCTGCCTGGGGTGAGGGTGGGTGCGTGGGACGTTGTTGGCGCTGGCGCAGCCGTGGTGGAAGATCTGCCTCCTCGTGTGACCGCTGTCGGAATCCCGGCCAAACCGCTTAGGAGCGGTCCGTGATAAGGAGGGAACCGATGAACGAGTGCGTTCCCGTGTCGGCCCCGGACATCACCGAGGAGGATGTTCGGGCGGTGGCCGCCACGGGGGCGCTTGGGTCGGCTGGCCTGGGGTCCCGGCGCGGGTGATCAAGAGGGTGTAAACTTGGGGTACAAGTGGAGAAGGCTTTACAGGATGGACGATGAAGACCAGTGTCATTGACGAGATCAGTCGTTATCTCGATCTGGACCGAGAAACCCTCCTGGCAAGGGGACTGAAAACCCTTTTGCAGAAGAAGAAGAGGAGAAGAGTAATCCTGTTGGAGCGATTACAGATCCTCTTGATCTGACCGATTGATCTGACCGATTAGAGAGTATAATGTCAGGGAGGTGAGAACTGAATGGCTAAGGAGAAGGTTGCCCCCCAGTTCCAGGAGGTCATCGAGATGGTCGAGACCTTGCCACCGGATGACCAGGCGTTGTTGATCGACCTCATCCGCCAGCGTCTGATGCAACATCGACGGAATGAACTAGCCGCGGACATTGCTGAAGCACGCAATGCCTACAAGCGGGGTGAAGTGCGTCGGGGAACGGCGGCTGACGTGGTAAGGGAATGCACGGAGTGAAACCCGTAGTATGGAGTACGACTTTTGTCCGTGCTCTCAAGAGAGCGATTACCCGCGATCCAGGGCTGGCGAGAAGGGTTGAGCGCACACTGCAGCAACTCTCCGAGGACTCTTTCCATCCTTCTTTGCATACGCACAAGCTGAAAGGCCAATTGGCCGGGGCTTGGGCGTGCACGGTGGACTACCAGTACAGAATCCTCTTTGAGTTCGTCCGGAATCCTGAGTCGGGGGAAGAAGAGATTCTGCTACTCACGATCGGCACCCACGATGAGGTCTATTGAGACATGGCGCTATAATCGTAGGTCTTCAGTCCCGGAGGGGGAAAGGGGACCGTTTCACCTGTTTCCCATAGCTGTGGTACATCACTTTGGAGGCTGGTGGAGGTGGACCAAAGGAGTCAGGTGACTTATGGAACGTGAACGAGTTTCTATGTCCGCCCCGGATATCACCGAGGAGGATGTTCGGGCGGTGGCCGAGGTCGTTCGATCCGGCCGGCTCGCTTTGGGGCCGAAGACTGAGGAGTTCGAGCACCTGATGGCCGAATATGTCAGCGTCAAGCACGCGGTGGCGGTGAGCTCGGGCACCACAGCCCTGCACCTTATCGTCAAGGCCCTCGGAATCGGGCCCGGAGATGAGGTCCTCGTCCCCTCGTTTACCTTCGTCTCCAGCGTCAACGTAATCCTGTATGAGGGAGCTATCCCAGTGTTCGTGGACATCGAGCCCGACACGTACAACCTGGACCCCGAGGACCTGGAGCGAAAGATCACCTCACATACGAAGGCGATCGTGGTGGTGGACGTGTTTGGCCATCCGGCGGAGTGGGATGCCATCCTCGACATAGCAAAGCGCCATGGCCTACGGGTCATCGACGACTCCTGTGAAGCGCTCGGCGCAGAATATAAAGGTAGAAAACTTGGGCAGTTCGGGGATGCCGCCGCTTTTGCCTTCTATCCGAACAAACAGATGACCACTGGCGAGGGCGGGATCATCGTTACCAGCAATGAGAACATCGCCCGCCTCGCACGCAGCATGCGCAACCAGGGCCGAGGGGAGATGGGCGAGTGGCTGGAGCACGAGCGGCTGGGCTACAACTATCGGATGACCGAGATGTCGGCCGCCCTTGGGGTATCGCAGCTGCGGCGCCTCGAAGCCTTGCTCGCTAAGCGGGAGCGGGTAGCCCGGATGTACACCGAACGCCTCGCCGGTCTTCCGTGGGTACGTCCCCCGGCCGTGCGGCCCCATGTGCGGATGAGCTGGTTCGTGTATGTAGTGACGCTGGCCGAGGGTCTCCACCGGGACCCTGTGATGAAAGCGATGGCCAAAGAGGGCATCCCCACGCGAGGCTACTTCTCCCCGGTGCATCTGCAGTCCTACATTCAGAGCCTGCTGGGTACGCGGGGCGGGATGCTGCCCTTTACGGAGTCTGTCGCGAAACGGACGATTGCCTTGCCGTTCCATGGGAACATGACGGAGGGGCAAGTGGAGACGGTGGTAGGGGTCCTGAAGCGGGCATGTGTCCCGTAGCGTTCTACGGGAGTGGGGAGTTCAGTGGACGGGGAGCCGCAGTCATGCATGAGATGGCGTTTTTGGTGCCTGGGCAGTGAAACATAGGGCGAACAAGTGCGAGCAGGTTAGGAGGTAGGGTACGGCGGGGAGGAACGATCGGATGAAGCGGAACCTCGGGCTCCTCTCTCGGGCGTGGACGAAGTTCCTTCTGGATCTCGTCCTCTGGTCGGGGGCGGTTCCGCTTGCCTATCTCCTGCGCCTGGAGACGATCTCCGCCCAGTACACCCCTAGTGTGCTTGCCTATGCGCTGATCGGGCTCCCGGTGCACGCGCTCCTGATTTGGGTGTTCTCGCTCTACCAACAGTCGTGGTCCTCGATCGGTCTCCAGGATCTCGTGCGCCTCCTGGTGGCCGTCGGCCTGGATACAGTGGTGTTGTTCTTTGTGGGGCTGGGCCTCACGGGCATGATCTTTGTCCCGCGCAGTGTGCCGGTCATCACAGGTGTGCTGGCCTTGCTTCTCCTCGGTGGCGCGCGTTTGTCGGCGCGCCTGGTACACGAGGCTTCGGGCCGGAAGGCAGCCCGCGGCACGCGACGGGTCCTCATTGCAGGAGCAGGCCAAGCTGGCACGATGCTCGCGCGGGAGATGCTCCGCCACCCAGAGGCAGGGCTTGTGCCGGTCGGGTACCTCGATGACGCTCCGGCCAAGCAGCGCCTGCGTTTTGGCGGGGTGCGGGTCTGGGGAGGGTTGAGCGACCTCCCCCGCGTGGCACGGCGGTTGCGCGCTGACGAAGTGTTGATTGCAATTCCCTCGGCGCCGGGGGAAGTGGTGCGACGGGTGGTGGAGGCGGCGCGGGAGGCGGGGATCCACTACCGCATCATGCCGGCGCTGCACGAGATCCTCTCGGGGCGGGTGTCCATCGGCGAGCTACGGGAGGTGGATTTGGAGGACCTTCTGCGGCGGGAGCCGGTCCGCTTGGAGCTGCAGGAGATCTCCGCTTACCTGTCGGGCAAGGTGGTGTTGATCACGGGCGCTGGGGGCTCGATCGGTAGCGAACTTGTTCGTCAGGTGCTGCGGTTCGGGCCGCGGGAGATCGTCCTCGTCGGCCATGGGGAAAATAGCCTCTTCTCCCTGGGTTTGGAGCTCGGTGCCCTGAGACCACGGCCCCCCTACCGCGTGGTGGTGGCGGACGTGCGGGAGCCAATGGACATCGAGCCGGTGTTTCGGCGGTATCACCCTCAAGTCGTGTTCCACGCTGCGGCACACAAGCACGTGCCGCTGATGGAGGAGAACCCCGCGGCGGCGGTGTTGAACAATGTGGTGGGCACGAAGAACGTCGTCGAGCTTGCCCTGCGCTATGGGGTGGAGCGGCTGGTGAACATCTCTACTGACAAGGCGGTCAACCCGACGTCGGTGATGGGGGCTACGAAGCGCGTTGCTGAATACCTGGTGCAGCGGGGCGCTGAGCGGGCGGGGGCCGGGCAGGTCTTCGTCTCTGTGCGGTTCGGGAACGTCCTCGGGAGCCGGGGGAGCGTGATCCCCACGTTCCGCGCCCAAATCCAGCGGCGGGAGCCGGTCACGGTGACCCATCCGGACATGCGACGGTACTTCATGACCATCCCCGAGGCAGCACAGCTTGTGCTCCAGGCAGCGGGGTTGGGAGAGAACGGTCGCGTGTACGTCCTGGACATGGGGGAACCAGTGCGCATCGCGGACTTGGCGGAAGATCTGATCCGATTGTCGGGGTTGGAGCCTGGGAAGGATATCCCCATTGTGTTCACGGGCGTGCGGCCGGGGGAGAAGCTGTTCGAGGAGATCTTGACTGCGGAGGAGGGAACGGTCGCCTCGCGCCACGAGAAGGTCTTCGTCGCTCGCGGCTCGCCTCCCCCTGAGGCAGAGTTCGGGGCGCGGCTGGCGGCTCTGCTTGCCGCAGCGGAGGCTGGGGACGGAGGCATGATCCGCACGGCCCTTCAAGCCATCGTCCCTACGTATCGGCCGACTGACGGGCTGGGACCCGATGGCCCGGGGAGTTCGTAGGGCAGGTTGTGTTCATCGGGAGGGTTGGGCCCATCTTGGGCAGCTTCAGATGAGACACCCTTGTTAGTTATGCCATTCCGGATCACCACCGGGATCCGTTTGGTCGACTACGTCTCCCCCTCGCTCAATTGAGAAAGTCGCCCATCTTGACAGCTGATCTACAGCACTATAATCGCCCCCGGTGAACCGGGAACGGGAGGGGACATGGAGCTAAGGACGGTGCGGATCGAGAAGCCGGATGACGTGAACCTGATCCTCGGGCAGGCCCACTTCATCAAGACGGTGGAGGACCTCCACGAGGCGCTGGTGACCGCCGTGCCGGGGGCG
>Ga0116148_1003249_pt1 | contig 15138 bp, 11 predicted proteins | sample AD_UKC055_MetaG_FD_89786 | JGI IMG/M metagenome (GOLD analysis project Ga0116148, IMG submission 89786) | Active sludge microbial communities of municipal wastewater-treating anaerobic digesters from USA - AD_UKC055_MetaG | ecosystem: Engineered > Bioreactor > Anaerobic > Digestate | place: USA... | reverse complement strand
TATCCGGTGAGCGTGTGGCATGATGTCGGCGATACGACCCTCTATGCCCGATGGACGGCGAATTCGTACACGGTCTATTTCAACGCGAACGGCGGCAGCATCGGCACATCGCACGTGACCGCCACCTTCGATTCCTCCATGCCTGCCGCGACTAAACCGAGTCGTGCGGGCTACACGTTTCAAGGCTACTGGGACACGCCGTCTTCATCAGGAGGGTCGCAGTACTACACAGCTTCCATGACCTCTGCCCGCGCGTGGGACAAGGCAGCAACAGGATCTCTCTATGCCAGATGGGCTCCCGCGTCTTATGTGGTAACGCTTTACTTGAACGGCGGGGAAAACGGAAGCGACTCCGTCGTGGCGACGCATCTTGCCGACATGCCTTCCGCGACAGCCCCGATACGTGCGGGCTACATATTCCAAGGCTATTATGACACGTCGTCGATGACGGGCGGGACGCAGTACTATACCGCGTCCATGGCTTCCGCCCGTGCGTGGGACAAGACGTCCGCGGACACGCTTTACGCCCGATGGGCCATCTCGCCCGCCAACGCGTTGGACGACAGCGCGGGATATGCGGCATGGAAGACGGAGACGGGCGGTGTGTACCGCGTGTATGTGAGTGCCGGCCAGGGATATCCCACGAACTCTTCCGCGGCTTGGTATGCTCAGACGACGGTGACTCGCGACGGCACGGACGCCCTGCGCAGCGGCGTGATCGGCGACGGGCGGGCCAGCTACTTCGAGACGACGATGACAGGCCCGAAGGTCGTCCGTTTCTGGTGGAAGGTGTCGTCGGAAGCGGACTATGATTATCTACGATTCTTTATCGACGGAACGGAGCAGAGCGCGATTTCCGGCGAGACTGGCTGGCAGCAGAAGACGATTGTGATCCAGTCCGGGGCGCACACGCTGACGTGGGGCTACACGAAGGACGCCTGGGGGGTGGCGTCAGGGTCGGACTGCGGCTGGGTAGACATGGTTTCGGTCGGGACGGACTACTCCTATGCATGGCTAGACAGGTCGCCCTATGTTTGGTACGTCCTGAAGGGCACGGCCTACGGTGCGATACCGACACTCGTCCGCCCCGGATACGCCTTTACCGGCTGGTGGACTGGGGCCGGGGGTACAGGGACGCGTATCTGCGACACGACCGTCGTGACGGCGGATGGTTCGCACAATCTCTACGCCTCGTGGTCGCCCGAGTGGTATCTGGTCTCGTACGATCTTGGCGGTACGATCAAATGGCATTGGTCGTATGTGGAATTCGGTTCTGCGTACGGGTCTCTCTATGCGCCGTCCGCAGCGGAGGTCCCCAAGGGATACAGTTTCAGTTTCTGGAACACTGGGCTGAGGGGCACGGGCACCAATATTTACAGTTGGACGACCGTGAGCGTTCCGAGCAATCATACGCTCTATGCGGTCTACTCGCCGAATACCTACACGGTAACCTTTGACGCGCAGGGCGGCACAGTCAGCCCGGCGTCAAAAACGGCTGTGTTTGATGATGCACTGGGGGCACTGCCGGCACCCGTCTGGCCTGGGAGGGCGTTCGCTGGCTGGTACACAGAACCGGACGGTGCCGGCGTCGCGGTGAAAGCGGGGACAAGACTGAAGGCGGAAGGCTGCACGCTCTATGCGAGATGGGCCGATCCTTATCTGGGGGTCGACCCCGACGTCGGCAGGGAAGAGGACGCGCCAGCCCTGACAACTGCTTACGCAGGTTTCATCACGGACGAGTTGACGAACGCCGTGCGAGGAACGTTATCCGTGACCGTTAAGGAATCGCGGGGCGTCTGGTCGGTCACCGCGAAGGCAGTGTTGCAGGCCAAGACCCTGAGCTTTGCATTGAAAGGCTGGTCTGCGGAGGATGGGTCTTTGAGAATGGTGAGCCGCACGGGTGAGGTGCTGTCGCTCAATCTCGGGAAGGAAGGCTTTGTCGGCGGGCTTACCACCCTGAACGTTTACGGGGCGAGCACTCCGCTCGTCGCATTCGGGAAACGGAACGCCTTCGCGGACAAAAAAGATGCGGCGGCGCAGGCGCGGCTCGCCCCGCTAAAGGGGATTTACAACCTCGCCTTGACCGAAGGAATGCCCGATATCCAAAGCCCGAAGTCAATTGCCCTTGCCTACGCCGGGTACCTGACGCTGTCGATCGGGAACCTCGGTTCCGTTAAGATCGCGGGAAAGCTGACGGATGGGACTGCGGTTTCGGGAAGCGCGGAACTGTTGGAGGGGCTGAACGAGGACGGCTGGCAGGCCATCGTGCTCTTCAGACCTCTCTACACCCAGAGAGGGTTCATCGGCGGTCTTCTCTGGCTGAACCCGCGGGACAAGGTTATCCGCGTGGACACGGCCTATGGCTGTTACGTTGACTGGGTGCGCGAGTATCCGGTGGCAACGCGATTCGCATACGAGCTGGATGTCGTGGGCGGTTATTTCGGCGACAGATTAACTGGAACTGCGTTGGCCGGGCCGCTCGCGTTTGGCGCGGAAGTGCCGGACGGTCTGCCGCCACCCGTCTTGGGCCTGGACGGCGCTTGGGCGGAAGTGGCGTTCCCGCAGGAACTGCCGGTGACGGCCATCGGTGTCAAATTGACGCTGCCTAAAGCGACCGCTCCTAAGAAGGTGGGCAATGGGCCAAATGCCTATTACGACTACGGCGGCGCGAACCCTTCCTGCGCGACGCTGACTTACGCGGCCAAGACCGGACTCTTCAAGGGCTCGTTCAAGTTGTATTATGACGGCTTCGACAGCAGGGGCAATATGCAGCACAAGGCTGCAAGCGTGTCATACACTGGTGTCATGGTGCCGCAAGCCGGTGGTTTCACCGGTCTCGGTGCGGGCATGGCAGCCATAAACCGGCAGAAGGTGGCGGTGCCTGTCTGGCTGGAGAAATAAGGGCGTCGGGCCGAAGTGGCCGAGGCGCCGGCGGATGGCGTTCTGCTGCCTGACTTTGATCTCGCTGAGTTTGATGTTGTCGAGGTTCATGTCCTGTTTCCTTTTGTTTTGTGACCGTGGACACCGGCTCCGTCCGGCGATCTCTGTTTGTGCTCTCTGGTTTCTCGGCTTGCCTGCCGGCGGGTACCTGGCGCCGGTTTGTTGTGCCGTCCCTGCAGCCCGTTCTTTCGGGCGGAGCCGGAAGATCCGTTATGCGAAGTCGACCAAGCCTTTTTCCCGCAGGCTGACGTAGCCGGGCGAGGTTTCGCTCGGGCGGCCGCAGACGACGTGGTCGAGCACGCGGATGCCGAGGATCTTTCCGGCTTCGAGCAGGCGGCGCGTGATGTCGATGTCTTCCTTGCTTGGCGTAGGATCTCCGGAGGGATGGTTGTGGGCGAGGATGGCACTTGCCGCGCTGTTCGCCACGGCTTCGCGGAAGACCTCCCTCGGGTGCACGGGGCTGGTGTCGAGCAGGCCGCGCGTGGCCTCGACCGGCGGCTTGCGCCGTTTGTACCTCACAGGATAAAACCCTACGCGCGCGCGCGATGATTGACCGCTTACGAGTGACAAAACGCCTTGGAAAACTGCTTACGAAAGGAACAAGCCATGACAGAAAATCAAATTGAACTACCTGCCGAAGTCGTTTCAGAGTTCTACGGCAATGATTGTGTGCGTGTGGTTATAGCCCCGCCCGCTGGTGTGCCTTCCCCCGATTGGGACGCATGGGCGTATGGGGCTTTTCCGTTCCACGTTTCCGAGGTGTCACGGATCACTGAGAACGGGCGGCTTTTGTTAAGCGTGTTGCTTGACGAGTCTGACGAAAAAGAGGGCGAGTCCAGGACTCCGAAGACCTTCCGACTTGTTCCTCCTCCTGTCAGTCACAACCGGGGAAAGCCCTTGCCGATTGTGAGCATCAACTTGAACGGCGTAAGCGACTGGGTACCGCCTCAGACGTTACCGAGACAGCCCGCCCCGCGTGACATCTGCGAAAGGCCCGTAAGGGTGAAGAGTTCAACCCATGCGAAAATCCGGGCATTGTCAGAGGCGTTGAACCTGTCAATTTCCGCCACCATAGACAAAGCCGTATCAGCTATGCTTAACGGCTAACGGGCCTTTGGCGCATTGTGCGTGTCCGGACGGCAAAGACAAGGGCGGGGGCTTCAAAGCGATTGCAGGGCTTCCTGATGCGTGCCCCGCGTGTTCTGCGCGGCTTGCGCTCTTGCTTCCGATTCTTTCAACACCTTTTCTCGTTCCTCTTTCGGAAGACAACGTACATACAGCATCCTTGCCGCAATCCTTTCGGTGAATTCATCATTCCAATCTGGGTGACGTTCCCTAAGCCGTGCAAGGATCTTAGCCAATTCAGTTACGAGATTTTCGGGCTTCTTTTCTGGAGGCTTCAGACCTTTTGGAACAATGAAGGCCGGTCTACCATTCAACTCCTTCACGTTCATTCTTGAAACCGCCTTCCTCGATATCTCCCTACACTTGTCAACCGACCAGTTGGGATGCCGTATTCTTGTCGTTAAAAACGCTTCTCTCAGACTCATCATGGTTCACCCCTTCCGGGTTTGGCAATGCTCATTCAAACCGGTTGCCCCTATGATTAGTTCTTCTCAATGTGATCGGCCCATGCGCGGAGAGCTATACCCGGCACAAGAACGGCAAACATGACAACATAATTGACGATGTTGAACGGGCTAAACAGTTTGGCAAACTCCCATAATCCCTTGTTCACAAGAACACCGAGAGAGCAAACGATAATCAGAAGGAGCGCAGCGCCCAAGAACAAGTTTCCAATGAACCGTAACGCCTTAGCCATTGATAATCTCCCCCTCGTTAAGCGCATATAATGATCCGCTATTTGCTTCGTCTATCCCACCATACCCAAGCCGCTATTAGCTCAAAAACGCCAGCCAGAAAACAGGTAAGGGCTACATTCTTTTCCCGTCCGAACAGCGGCATAAAGTCAAGATCAACGGTTCTGTCTATCGAGGAGGTAAACAGCCCTAGAGCGGAAGCAATGCCAAGTTGAGCGGAGAACAATACAAGCAAAGCCAGCCAAAGCCCAACAATGTTAAAAGCCACGACAAGAACGGGCCTGTATGGGTAATCGCCCTTTATCAGTCTATCACATGCGAAAAAGACGGCCCCTATTACGGAAAATATGGCTAGTGTTATCGCAAGGTTCGTCATGTGGACACCATTTACAGAGGCAGAGAGGTCCCCGCCCATGACCTTTTCCGGGGGCTTTGGGTCGGGGACAGCGGGGCGATAACTCCAGCCCCTTGGGCCGCATTGTATCAAGATCGGTGGTCGGCGGGAAGGGCGTAACCTCCACCAGCAATTGACCACATGAGAAGCGACAACGCCTTTGGCCCTAAAAAAGTGGAAAAATCTACAGGGAAGGTACGGGGTGCCGGGGTCTTCCTGATAAAATGGTCATGCCGCTGGGGGTGCCTATGAACAGAGAAAAGGGGGCGGAGCGAGCGTGAAAGGGTAGTGATATAAAGACCCGTCGGTGGAACTAGCGCAGGAAATGGTCGGGTGGGTACGGGTGGCGGGGGTGGTCACAGGCGGCAAAAAGGGGGGTGTTGTAAAACTGTTGTAACTTTCGGGGGTGCCAAGGGGTGAAACAGGGGTAAGATGGAAAACAGGGCCAAACACATCGAAAACGCTTAAATATCAATAAACACCAATGAAAGCGCACCGTTTCAGGGCATAAAAATGGTGGCAAGGGCCGGGATCGAACCGGCGACACGCGGATTTTCAGTCCGCTGCTCTACCAACTGAGCTACCTCGCCACATCAACAGTTTAACCCGTTACTGGGCAGGAAAAACGGGCGCAACTTTAGACAATCACGCCTGCCCTGTCAATGCTCTTTTGACGCCGCATTCACCGCGCAATCCGTGTGCCGTATAGCACCGCCCGCCTCTTGCATGACGATTGGCGGAGAGGGGGGGATTCGAACCCCCGGTACCAGTTTGACCCGATACGGCGGTTTAGCAAACCACTGCCTTCAGCCACTCGGCCACCTCTCCGGACACATCGCTGTGCAAAAAGTCATGGCATCATACGCGAACAGGCCGCCGGGTTTCAAGAGCAAAAAGGAGAAGGACGGCATTTTTTGTTTTGTTTCTGGTTTTAGTCACGCATCCTTCCTGCCTCTGTGTCTCAACCGATAGGGTCTTTCATCGGGCAGGGCGGTCTCGCCGAGACCGCCGCAGAGGCGGGCCCGCCGTCGCCTTTCGGTTGACGGAGGCCTTTGGCAACGAACGCCGAACGCCGAACGGGCAACGGGATCAACCGCTTGATTCAAGCACGTGAAACAGATGCTCCCTTGCCGCGCGGAACCGAATACGTCCGCTTGACATTCGGCGGCGGAAAAGGTTTAATGCCGCCGTTCTCAGATGAAAAACAAACGCGTCTATTTTTACTTTAGCTACTTTAGGTCGCCGGACACACGGTTCGGGTCGGCCCGGTAAGCTATTGTGAATCGGGAACAGACTTTCGAATGAACCGCGTGTCCGGCAAAGGACACGCGGTTTTTGTTTTCCAAACCTCCAAAGAAAGAAATGACCATGATTATCGTCTTGAAAAGGCATGCCTCAGAAACAGACATTGCGACCATCAGCGAGCTGGTCTGCTCGCTGCGTTACCAGCCGCGCATCATCCGCGGCGTCGAGCAGACGGTGATCGCCTGTATCGGCGACGAGCTCAGCAACCGTTCGCTCGAAGTGCTCAGCAACCTGCCTGCGGTGGAGTCGGTTTTCCCGGTGCAGAAAAAATTCAAGCTGGTGTCGCGCGAGTACCACCCGAGCGATTCGGTGGTCAATGTGAACGGCGCGTTGATCGGCGGCGGCAACATCCAGATCATCGCCGGTCCCTGCGCGATCGAGAGCTACGACCAGTTGCGCGCGGCGGTGGTGGATCTCACGGCGTGCGGCGTGAAGATCATCCGCGCCATGCCGTTCAAGCCGCGGACGTCGCCCTATGATTTCCAGGGACTGAAGCTTGACGGCGTCAAGATCATGCGCGATGTCAAGGCGGAGTTCAATGTCGCTATGGTGGCCGAGGTGCCGGGGCCGGCGCAGATCGAGATCCTGCGCGACGTGACCGACATGTTCCAGATCGGTGCGCGCAACGCCCAAAATTATGATCTGTTGGAACACTTGGCGCATGCCGGCCGGCCGGTGTTGCTCAAGCGCGGCATGGCCAGCACGGTCGAGGAGTGGCTGACCGCAGCGGAGTACCTGGTGGTCAACGGCTGTCCGCAGGTGGTGCTGTGCGAGCGCGGGCTTCGCTCGTTTGACAAGGCGACGCGCAATCTGCTGGATCTCGGCGCGGTGGCGGTGGCCCGTCAACTGACGCATCTGCCGGTTGTGGTGGATCCGAGCCATGCCGCCGGCGTGAGCAGCCTGGTTCCGGCGCTGGCGCGGGCGGGATTGGCGGCGGGTGCCGACGGCCTCATCATCGAAGCGCATCCCGATCCGGTGAACGCCTTCAGCGATGCGTCGCAGCAGCTTGAATCCTCGTCGTTCGGGGCGTTCCTTGAGGCGCTGGCACCGTGGATCGAGTTGGCGAAATCCTTGCGTAAGCAGGTGTAACGTATCGAAACCGAGTCAACAAAAAGGCGAACGATTATGGATGTCCCCGTCCTTTATCTGGGTCCGGAAGGCACGTATTCGCACGAAGCCGCGTTGCGCCGTTTCGGCGCGCGCAGCCGGCTGCTGCCGTGTCTCTCGCACTATGATGTGGTTGACAGGCTGCGCGCGCCGGCCGCGCGTCCGCGTCCGCTGGCCGTCGTGCCGGTCGAGAATTCGAGTGAGGGGCCGGTCACGCAGACGCTGGACCTGCTCTCCGCGCATCCGGAGATCTCGATCCTTGAGGGCTTCTCGATGCCGGTCCGCCACCATCTGCTGGCGGGTCGCGCGGTGAAGCGGCTGGAAGAGATCGAGCGTGTCTATAGCCATCCGCAGGCGCTGGGCCAGTGCCGCTCCTCGTTGCGGAAGCTGGTGCCGCGTGCTGAGTTGTTGGCGGAGTCGAGTACGGCGGCTGCGGCGCGGCGCGCGGCGGCCGAGCCGGGCAGCGCGGCGGTGGCCTCGTCGGCGGCGGCCAGCATCCACCGTTTGGGCGCGCTCGCGCGCAATCTGCAGGACAGTGACGCGAACGTGACGCGCTTCTTCGTGGTGACGGCCAACCGTCGGGCCACACGGCCGGCTGCGGCGCGTGCCGGCGCGATGCGCTCGCTGCTCTATTTGGTGATCGGAAACCGCCCCGGCGCGCTGCTGCACGCGCTCGCGCCGTTCGACGCCGCCGGGCTCAACCTGACCTTCATCCAGAGTCGGCCGTTGCCGGGACGGCCCTGGGAGTATGGCTTTTTCGTTGAGGCGGCCACCGACTGGAAGGCGCCTGCTGCCGAGGCGGCCTGGCGTCTGGTGCTGGCCTTGTCGGAATCGGGGCGTAAACTGGGGACGTATCCGGTCCGCTAACGCTCACCGCCTTCTTCCTCCTTAATTCTCGCCTGTAGGTTGGCATGGTGGAATACGGCAAGAAGTGGTACAATAAAAGACATCGCGCCGCATGGAAGGGCACGCCCGGCGGGCGGGTGTGCGCCGGGCCCTCCGGCATGAGGGCGGCGGCATGTGGATCCCATGAACAAGCTGGCACAACTACGAACCATCATCGCATCTCTGGACGAAACGCTGGTCAAAGCGCTTTGCGGGCGCGCTGCGTTCAAGGTGAACGCGGAACTCTACAATGAACTCAAGCGGCCGCTTCCAGTCGCGGAAACCGCGAACCTGTTCGGAGCGGCGTCGACCATTGCCGGACGGGTTCATATCCTGCGGCCTTTTTATGTCAACACGCTGCTGCCCGCGCTGTGCGAGGCGGGGTGCGATGATGACCGGCGCAAATGCATTGCGGCGGATGCCAACAGCATGAATGCGCTGGTTCAGCGCCTCAACCTCTCGGTCCATGTGGCGGCGCTGAAGTTGGAAGAGATACCGGAGGCGTTGCGGCAGCCGTTGATGGATCGAGACCCTGCACGGCTTGAAGAGGCGATCACCAATCACACGGTGGAGGCCGATGTCATCGCGCGCATTCTCGACATGTCGCGCGAGCAGCGAGCCGACGGCGCGTGCCCCGAGAAGATCGCCCGCATCTACGAGATGTGGATCATCCCGATTTCAAGGAAAATCCAGGTGCATGACCTGCTGGTGAAGTACCGGTAGGCGCGTGACCTTTTCACGGAGGATGCCATGACACTGTTTGAGGACAACTCGTTGACGATCGGCAATACGCCGCTGGTGCGTTTGAACCGGCTCACGCGCGGCCTGGGCGCGACAGTGGCGGTGAAGGTGGAGGGGCGCAACCCGGCCTATTCCGTCAAATGCCGCACGGCGGCGTCGATGGTTTGGGAGGCCGAACGCGACGGTACGCTCAAGTCCGGCATGGAGATTGTCGAGCCGACCAGCGGCAACACCGGCATCGCGCTGGCCATGGTTGCCGCCGCGCGCGGCTACACGGTCACGCTGGCCATGCCGGAGAGCATGAGCCTCGAACGGCGCCGCGTGCTGGCCGCGCTGGGCGCCAACCTGGTTCTAACGCCCGCTGCGGCGGGCATGGCCGGCGCTGTGCAGCGCGCCAAAGATCTGATGCGTGAATCCCCCGGACGCTTTTTCATGCCGGACCAGTTTTCCAACCCGGCGAATCCGCTGATCCATGAGCGGACAACCGGGCCTGAGATCTGGACGCAGACCGATGGTCAGGTCGCGGCTGTGGTGGCCGGCGTCGGGACTGGCGGAACGATTGTCGGCACGGGCCGCGCCTTTAAAAATTTAGGCGCCAAGGTGCAGATGGTTGCGGTCGAGCCTGCCGAAAGCCCTCTCTTGACGCAGCGCAAAGCCGGTGGCGCGCTTGCGCCGGCTCCGCACGGCATTCAAGGCATCGGGGCGAATTTCATTCCGCAGGTGGTGGACTTTTCGGTGATCGACCGCGTGGAGCCGGTGGGCACGGCCGAGGCGACTGAGACGTCGCGCCGGCTGGCGCGTGAAGAAGGAATCCTCTCGGGAATCTCGTGCGGCGCGGCTGTGGCCGCAGCGTTGCGGCTTGCTGCGGAGGAGGCTTTTGCCGGCCGGCTGATCGTCGCGATTCTGCCGGACTCGGGCGAGCGTTATCTGTCCACGCCGCTCTTTGCCTGAACGGCGGGGGGATCGGCATGCGGACTGTCGCTTTTAAAACCTTTGGCTGCCGCTTAAATCAGGCGGAGACCGTCGCCTTCGAGCGGGCGTTTGCCGAGGCGGGGATCAGCCGCGTGCGTTTGGGCGAGCCGGCCGATGTGGTGGTGGTGCACGCCTGTGCCGTGACGCAGTCTGCGGAAAATGCGTGTCTGCACGAACTGCGCGTGCTGCGCCGCAGGTTGCCGGATGCGCGGGTGGTGCTTTCCGGATGCGTGGCCGAGGCGGTGGCACGCGAGCGCGTGCTGGCGGCCGGTGCGGATCTGGTGGTGGACCGCGCATGGCGTGAGGCGCTGGTGCAGCGGGTGCTGGAAAAGTGGCCCGAGCTGGCCGTGGGCCTGCCGGGGTGTGTGCCGGCTGTGCCTGTGTCGAAACGCCGGTCAAAACGCGCACTGCTGAAGGTGCAGGACGGCTGCGATTTTTTCTGCACCTACTGCATTGTGCCGCATACGCGCGGGAGGCCGGTCAGCCGACCGCTTGAGGTCTGTGTTCGCGAGGCGGCGACGATGATCGCAGCCGGCTATCACGAGATTGTGGTGACCGGCTGCAACATCGCCTGCTATGCCGATGGATCGCGCGGTCTGATCGACCTCTTGGCTGCGCTGGCCGCGTTGCCGGGCCTGGGCCGATTGCGGCTGGGTTCGATCGAGCCCGGAACCATCGAGGGCGCGGTGGCTGACTGGATGGCCGGTGCCGAGAAGCTGTGCAAGTTTCTGCACCTGCCGATTCAAAGCGGCGACGATGACATGCTGGCGCGCATGGGCCGGCGCTATACGGCGGGCCAGGTGGTCGATACGGTGCGCCGCGCCCGGGCGCGCATGCCGGATGCCGCATTCGGCGCGGACCTGATCTGCGGATTCCCGGGCGAGAGTGCGGACGCCTTTGAACGGACGCTGCGGGTGGTGGCCGATCTGGGTTTCAGCAATCTGCATGTTTTTCCGTATAGCGAGCGGCCGGGCACACCGGCCTGCGCGTACGACGGGCGCGTGCCGGTCACGGAGCGTCGGCAGCGCGCCAAGCGGCTGATCGCGCAGGGCGACGCACAGCGCGAGGCGTTTGCGCATCGTTTTGCGGGCCGTCGCGCCGAGGTGCTGGTGGAGCGGTTTGACCGCGAAGGGCGCGCCTGCGGCTGGAGCGGCGAATATCTGCCCTGCGCGGTGACGGGGGTGCCGCGCGACCGGCTGGGCGCGCTCTGCGCGTTTACGGTGGAATGCGTTTCGGGGGTGACGCTTGAGGGCAACGCGGAACATGCTGAGCGTTGACCGGGTGGATGCGGGTTTGATATCCTCTCTTCCTTTAAATCGCTGACCGTGTTACAACGTACCGCGGCACACCCACAGACCCATGAGGGCTCCATGAAGAAAAATTTCGGGATGACGCTCCTGAGAATGCTGATCGGCTGGCACTTCCTGTACGAAGGGATATGGAAGCTGATCCAGCCCGGCGGCTGGTCTTCGGTCGGCTATCTGCGGATGAGTACCTGGTTTGCCGCGCCGCTGTTCAAGATGATCGCCGATACGCCGTGGCTGCTGAAGACCGTCGATCTGATGAATATGTGGGGCCTGACGCTGATTGGCCTGGCATTGGTCGTCGGCGTGCTGGTGCGGCCGGCGGCGGCGGCTGGCATCCTGCTGCTGGCGTTCTACTACGTGGCCATGCCGCCCTTCCTTGCCGGGGCTTCTGACGGCCACTTCCTCTTTATCGACCGCAACGTCGTCGAAGCGGTGGCGTTGCTGGCGATCATGCTGGTGCCGTCGTACGGGATCGGTGCCTATTTGGCCGCCCTGCCGCGCGTCTGTTTTAAGCGCAGCCTGCGCAAGGCGAAAGACGAGGAACGGGATGAGCCGGTGGCCTCAGCCGCGCGGCGCGAGCTGCTGATGAGCCTCAGCTCACTGCCGGTGCTCGGTGCATTCAGCTACGCTTTTTTCCGCAAGCACGGCCGCGTGTGGGAGCGCGAAAACCTGATGGCCCAGCCCGACGCCGTGACGAGCGCGACGGTCAAAGCCTTTAGTTTTGTGGACATCAAGGAACTCAAAAAGCCAATCGACCAGTACGGCAAAATCGGTCCGCTCACCTTGAGCCGGATGTTCCTGGGCGGCAACCTGATCGGCGGATGGGCGCACGCGCGCGACCTGCTCTACACCGACAAGCTGGTCAAAGCGTACCATGAAGACTGGCGCGTGTTCCGGACGTTCAAAATGGCCGAGGCGTGCGGCATTAATACGGTCCTGACGAATCCTGCGCTGATGCGGGTGATCAACGATTACTGGAAGAAAGAGGGGGGGAAGATACAGTTCATCTCGGACTGCGGCCATAAGGAGGGTTTGATCCGCGGCGCGCAAGTATCGGTGGAGCAGGGCGCCTCGGCCGTGTACACGCACGGCGGGCACTCCGACAATCTGGCCAAGCAGGGCGACTACAAGCAGTTCGCGCAGATTCTGGAAGGCATGCGCAAGCTCGGGGTGCCGGTCGGCATCGGTGCGCATAAGCTGGAGACGATCAAGTTTTGCGTCGAGCATGATCTGGTGCCCGATTTCTGGATGAAGACGCTGCACCAGTTGAACTACTGGTCAGCCCGCCCGAATGACCCGCCGCACGACAACATTTTCTGTACGAATCCGGAAGAGACCGTGGCGTACATGGAGGCCTTGGAGCAGCCGTGGATCGCATTCAAGATTCTGGCGGCCGGTGCGCTCCACCCGAAAGACGCCTTCCCCTATGCGTTCAAGAGCGGGGCGGACTTCATTTGCGTCGGAACCTACGATTTCCAGATCGTGGAGAATGTGAATCTTTTGACGGGCATCCTGGATCAGCCGATTGAGCGAAAACGGCCCTGGCGCGCATGAGCGGCGCACGTGACGCTGCGGCGGGTGCCTGTTGTGCCCCAACAAGGAACGGATCGAAGACATGAAAACGAGACTGTTGACGACGGCTATGACGGTGGCCCTGCTGTGCGCGGGTTGTTTCGAAAACCGCGAAGCCCCCCGGCGGCCGGTCACGGCGCACTCGCTGGCCGAGGCGATCACCCATCAGGCGGCGGTCGAGCGCGTGATTCTTGCCGGACAGACTCTCTCCGCATTTCCTCGCGAATTGGCTGCGATGCCGAGGCTCGCCGTGTTGGAGTTGCGCGGGACAAAAGGCCTCGGCTCGCTGGAGGGGCTTGCCGACCTGAAAGCGTTAAAGCAGTTGGATCTTTCCGCCACGCAGTTGGACACCGTGCCGGACGCGGTGTTCTCACTGCCCGGGCTCGAGCGGCTCTATCTGACGGACAACGGCCTCAAGGCGTTGCCGGCGGCGGTAGGCCGTCTGGCTGCGCTCACCTATCTCAACCTGGATGCCAACCAGCTCGCAGCGTTGCCCCCCGAATTGGGCCGTGTCGGCGGATTGCGTTGGCTGCGGCTGAACAGTAATAAGTTGACTGCGCTGCCGTCCGAAATCGCCGCGTTGGGCCGTTTGCAGCGCATCTACCTGCGCGACAACCTTTTCACGCAGGTGCCTGAATGTCTGAAGGCGCTGCCGCTGTTGGAGGACATCAGCCTCAGCGGCAACAAAGTGATGCAGGTGCCGTCCTGGATGACCGGGTTGCCGAAGCTGCGCCAAGTGGATCTCGATGGCTGTCCAGTCGCCACGCTGCCGGATGACTTGTCGGGGTGGGCTTCACTGCAGGTGCTCTCGCTGGTGCGCTGCCCGATCGACGACGCGGAGAAGGCGCGTATCCGAAAAGCGCTGCCCAAGGTGCATGTCGCGTTCTGATATCGTGAGTACGCGGTCTTCCACGCTTCATTTTCAACCGTCGTCAGCAGAGTGGCGGAATTGGCGTTGGCAGATGCGTCATGCGCTTAACGGTGCCGCTCCGGAGCTGGCCGCGTATGGTGTCGACCTCGCGATGGCCGAGCGGGTGAACCGGCGCTATCCGATCCGCCTGACCCCCTATGCCTTGTCGCTGTTGAGCCGGTCTGATCCGTCTGATCCGCTCGCGCTCCAGGCGCTGCCCGCAGCGGCGGAGCTGGTTCCCGAACCGGACCTGACCGCCGATCCTTTTTTTGAAACCACGCAGGCGGCCTGTTGTTACGGCCTCAAGCAGCGTTTTGCGGATCGCGTCCTGGTGATGGCTCACGACCAATGCGCCGTGGCATGCCGTCACTGTACCCGCAAAGGCCTGCTCGGCACGGCGGACGTCGTGCGCACGCCCGGGCAGGTGGCGGCCGCGGTGGCTTGGGTCAAGGCGCATCCGAAGGTGCGCGAGGTGCTGCTCTCCGGGGGCGAGCCGCTTCTGCTCTCCGACCGCAAACTGCTTGGGCTGGTGCGTGCTTTTGCGCGGCTGCCGCAGCTTGACGCCGTGCGCATCGGCACGCGTGTGCCGGTGACGCTGCCGATGCGCGTCACGCCGGCGCTGGCGCGTGAGCTGGGTGCCTCAAAGAAGGTGTGGGTCAACACCCAGTTCAACCACGCGCGTGAGCTTACGTCGGAATCGGCTGAAGCGTGCGGGCTGTTGGTGGATGCCGGTATTCCGGTCTCGAACCAAACGGTGCTGCTCAAAGGCGTGAACGATTCAGAAGAGGCCCTTTTCGCGCTCTGTACGGGCCTGCAGCGCATGCGCGTGCGGCCGTATTATGTGTTCCTGTGCGATCCGATCGCGGGTATCGCCCACTTCCGCGTGTCGCTGCGCCGTGCCCGCTCCCTCGAATGCGCGCTTGCAAACCGGCTGGGCGGACTTGCGCTGCCGCGTTTCGTGATGGACGTGCCGGGCGCACCGCGCAAGCTGCCGATCACGCTTAAGCGGCTTGCGCCCCCCGGTCGTATGCGGCCACAACAGGGACCAGAACAGGGTTGACTCAGGGCCGACGCATCTAAATTTTTGGTTTTCGGCAGGGTTATCGGCTGTTCACCCTAGATTTCCGTCCGTTTGGCGACCGATTCGGCGTATTCGTCGGCCAGTTTGAGGAACTTCCGGTATCC